>Ga0207933_1000861_pt1 | contig 26340 bp, 21 predicted proteins | sample NGESurdeep092012_4_FD_184488 | JGI IMG/M metagenome (GOLD analysis project Ga0207933, IMG submission 184488) | Arctic peat soil microbial communities from Barrow, Alaska - NGEE Surface sample F53-3 deep-092012 (SPAdes) | ecosystem: Environmental > Terrestrial > Soil > Wetlands > Peat ... | reverse complement strand
TATCTATTACAGGACCTAAAATTGCTCCGGGACAAATTGTAGTTAATTCCAACTCAGTTTTTTCTTCTTTGATAAAATCCCAGGCTACTTTTTCAGCGATTGTTTTACTTCTATAATAGGGTGTGGTATCTTTATAATTAGATACATCTGTCCAATCATTTTCATTAAAAATAGTATTTAATTCTCTTTTTGTTTTACCGTAGGTGATTGCACCTAAAGCAGACACCATAACTACCCGTTTTACATGGTTTGTTTTTGCAGCTTTCAGTATGTTTAAAATTCCATTTTTAGCTGGAATTATAAGTTCATTTTCGGATTTGGGCATAGTTCTCGGGAAAGGCGATGCAATATGTTGTATGTAATCTATATCCCTGGTAAGTTCAAGCCATTTATCGCTGTTATTCAGATCTGCTTCGACAAAACTTAGGTTATTAATGTTACTCGTTTTCTTACCAATAACTTCTCTGATAGAATCTATTCTGTCTTTGCTTCTCAATGTTCCAACAACTTTATAACCTTTGTTCAACAGTTGGATAGCAGTATGTGAGCCTAGAAAGCCTGTTACACCTGTCAATAATACTCTTTTACTGTTCATAATTTTTTATACAAAGGACAAGAAGAATTAGCATAGCACAATTACCATTTGTTAAAAAATGAATCTTTGGATTTTGGTTGTGTTTTTCAATATGCCTGGATTTAGCGCAACCGTTTTCAGGCTATGAGAAGTCGCGGCTTACGAAGCTGAGTATTCTCTGTTACCGGGTTGAAAGTTGAGGGAAAAAGTGTTTGTATTTACCTCAAAGGCAGCAATTTATTATAGCCTGTGTTACCAGTATGGATTTCTATCGCCCGTTTTGTTTGTCAGTTAAACACGGTTGTCCGAAAAACAAAAAGCCACAAATAATTTGTATCTGTGGCTATTAGTGGTATTTATTTTTTTTGAATTTATGAATTTAAAAACCATACATACCGCCCGAAACGGAAATTTTCTCTCCCGTAATCCAGGCTGCATCATCGGAAGCAAGAAATACGGCAGCTTTCGCAATGTCTTCGGGCTGACCTCTACGGCCAAGCGGTGTATTGGTAACAAACATTGTTTCAGCCTCACTACCAGTAGTGACGCCCGCACTACGTGCACCTTCTGTTTCCGTCGCGCCCGGCAAAATAGAATTGACGCGAATGTTTTTTGCACCCAGTTCTTTCGACAAAGAAATCGTTATTGCATCTAATGCCGCTTTAGTTGCAGAATATAACGAGACTCCCGCCATCGGCATTTTGCTTGCACCCGAACTGATATTGATGATATTGCCACCCTTATCGCCAAATAGTTTCAAAGATGCCTGGATAGTAAGTATCGGACCCAAAACATTGACGTTGAAATGCTGATGGAAAGTTTCTAGCGATACCTGCTCAATAGGTAGGTATTGCTGAAAGACCGCGTTGTTTACTAAAATATCCAACGTGCCGAAAGCTTTCTTTGTTTCTTCAAACAGCCTGGTTACATCGGCCTCTTTAGATACATCAGCCTGTACCGAAATGGCTATTCCTCCATTATCAGTTATCTCCTTAACCACTCTATCCGCTCCTTCTTTGCTTGTAGCATAATTTACAACAACCTTTGCGCCTTCTGCTGCAAAATGTTTTGCAATGGATGCACCTATTCCTTTTGAAGCACCGGTAACTACCGCTACTTTGTTTTTTAATTTATTCCTTTTGAAAATTATTTTAATTATTTAATGGCACGAATTACAAACGCGCACCAGCGTGGGGTCAATTAATTAGCAGGTGATAAATAGGTGAGACCACCATCCACAAGGAGTTCAGCACCAAGCATAAAAGACGAGTCATCAGAAGCCAGGAAAACCGCTGTTTTACCAATGTCAGATGGTTGCCCAATTCTGCCTATGGGCATTACATCTGACCAGTATTTTTTTACAGCTTCCAATTGTTCTGCAGGAACAAACTTGTCAAATACAGGTGTATCTGTTGTGCCTGGTGATATTACATTTGCTCTAATCTTTCTATCTAAAAGGTCGTTTGAAAATCCTTTTGCAAAATGGATTACAGCCGCTTTCGCCGCACCATAAAGCGTAAAAGAAGGATAGGCACGATGCCCGGCATTTGACCCGATAAGAATAATAGAACTACCATCATTCATGTAGGGTAGTGCTTTGTGAACAGTGAAGTAAACACTTTTCAGGTTTAAATCCATTGTCTTGTCATAGACGGCTTCGCCAATATCTGCCACAGAACCGAATACTGCTCCTGTAACTGCACCACCTGCATTGGCTACAATCACGTCTATTTTACCAAATTTTTCAGATGTTTCTTTAAACACTCTTCCCAGGTCGGCAGGGTTGGTCACATCGGCATTTATGGCTATAAAATTATCGCCAAGTAGAGCCACAGAACTATCTAAAGTTTCCTGGTTTCTGCCCACAATTACTCCTACAGCACCCTCATTTTTAAATTCCCGGGCAATGCCAAACCCAATGCCACTATTACCACCGGTAATAACTGCTACTTTGTCTTTTAATTTATTCATTATTTAAATTTTTGAAATTATTATTTTAGTTTGATAAGATTTAATGTTGGTAATGGTCCGCCAGGAAATCGTTGCAATTTTCCGCCTTCATGCAGGCTACCCAAATCAACTCCGGCAAATCCGATGCGATTAAGAATGCCTGACACAACCTCTTTCGCATCGTCATCATTTCCTGAATAGAAAATCACCCTGTTTCCACCGTTAGTTTGCGGATTTTCCGCTAATACTTGTGCATATAATGTATTAAATGCTTTCACCACTTTTGCTCCTTTTGCCCATTGGCTTACTACTTCGCTGGAGGTTTTTGAGCCTGGTTCTGCCAATACAAATTCCGGCAGATTAGCATTGGTCACGTCAACCAGGATTTTGCCTTTTAATGAAATGGTAGATAATACCTCCTGGACATGTTCCCACCGAACAGCAAGAAATACCACATCGGCTTCGGCTGCTTCCTGCACGGAACCGGCGATAATGTTGCCACTGATTTGTTTAATTTTTTCTTTAAGCGTATCACCACCACGACTGTTGCTGATAACTACTTCGTAACCTGCTTCGGTTAAGTGTTTCGCGATTGTTGTGCCGATAGATCCGGCACCGATAATTCCGATTTTCATTTTTTAAATTTTAATTTTTGAAACTATTTTTAGTACTTTTGTTTCACAAAGTTACCATTGATAGTTTATTTTTGTAACCATTATGGTATATTCTGGTTACTATAAGGTAACTACAAAATTTTAAAAATATGAGAGACGACAATTTTTGCAATTCAAATTGCCCGTTTACGAGGGCGATTGGCACTATTGGTAATAAATGGAAGCCGATTATTATAAACGTTATTGGCACCCGCAGCATTCGTTTTGGTCAGTTAGATGCCATAGTACCACACATTTCAAGGAAAGTACTAACTGAACAGTTAAAAGAGTTGGAAGAAGATGGACTATTGGAAAGATTGGCTTATAAGGAAATACCGCCAAGGGTAGAATATAAGTTGTCTATAAAAGGCTTGGCTTTTTTGCCGATTTTAGAAAGTATAAAGGAGTGGAATATAAAATATGAAATCGCTTCAATACCCAAAGAGGCCGTGGGTGTTTAATCTAACAATAAATTTATTGGTTTATTATTTTCAATTTTTCTAAAATAACGATAAGACTGCAAAATTAGAAAATACTTAAAAAAATAAACCAGTTGGTAAAACGAACCGTTTTAGATACGCAACCTATATCAGTTAAATATGAACTTACGGAACATGGCAATACCCTACAAACAATAATCAGCAATCTTACAGCCTGGGGAGTGGTACACCAAAATTTCAATAGACTTTGAAGCTGCTCTTTCGTACTGTTCGATTACAATGAAATTAGAATAGTGGATAAATTATTTTCCCTTTAGAAATAAACAGCAAGCGCTTTGTTTCAAGCTTCATATGCTCAGGCTTTTTAAATAGTTTGCAGCTTGTTTTTGATTTGAGCTTTTACAATTTATACAATTCTTTCAACGCCTCTTTCAAAGTTGAGGGTTTTCTGCCAAGCAATGTTTTTAATTCGTCTGATGTTTTTTCGTACTGATGATTTTTAAAATCAGTAACGAAGGCTGTAAATATTGGAATAATATGCGCTGACATTTTATGCGCTATCAACATTTTTGTAAACTCATCTATATTGGCATCGGTGTAGGTAATTTGTTTGCCTGACAATTCAGAAAGAACCCTGGCAACATCTTCAAAAGAATACAATTCAGTGTTGGTGATTTCATAGATTTTGTTTTGATGCTGCTCGCTTTCCAAAAGTAGATTTGCTGTGGCTTCTCCCATTTCCCGTCGTAGAGCAAATGGCACTTTCCCATTTCCTGCAGGAAGATAAATCCCGGTTTCAAACACTTTTTCGCCAACATACATCGGCACCATATCTACATAAATATTGTTGCGCAAAAACACATACGATAAACCGCTTTCTTTGATGTAATCCTCAGTTTGAAAATGGCTTTCTAACACGGTTTTTGCCGCTGCGGAATCTAAATCCCGAATCGGAACGCTGGTGTATGCAATAAATTTCACACCGGCTCTTTTTGCCGCATCAACCACATTTTTGTGTTGATAGAAACGCTTTGGGTCTGTTGTAGAAATCAATAAAACTTTTTCAATTCCCACCATAGCTTTATCAAGAGAAGCATTGTCTTCAAAAGTACCCAGGCGAAATTCAATACCATTTTCTTTCAAATAAGTTGTATTGTTTTCATCGCGGGAGAATGCCACTATTTTGTTGGCATTTGTGTTTTTCAATAGTTGATTGACTACTGCCGATCCTAAATTTCCTGTTGCCCCTGTAATTAAGATTTTACTCATTATTCTTTTTTTTTTGATTAAATATATTTGATGTAGCAAAACTAGATTACTTAGCTTTACGAAAGCGGGTACTTTACCTTTTTATAGTACCTTACGAAGGTACAGTAACAACAAAATCAATAAGTTATGAGCAAGATTTCAGACTTGAAAACCATTAGTGATTGTTCGACCAACTATATATTAGCTGTCAATGAAACCATAAACGTGATTAGCGGAAAGTGGAAAATGCCCATTATGGCTTCTTTGCTTTTTGATAAAAAACGCTATGGTGAATTAGAAAAGGAAATCCCGAAAATAAATTCCCGAATGTTGTCAAAGGAATTGCAGGACCTGGAAGCCAATGCAATTATAACAAGAACTGTTTGTGATACTATTCCTGTCACCGTAGAATATGAGTTAACCCAATCTGGCCGGGCATTCGAAAAAGTTGTCAATGTAATGTTGGAGTGGGGTTTGGAACATCGTAAAACGGTAATCGGAAAAAATAGGTAATTTTTATCGGTAAGTGTCAGTTGCTTCTAATATTATTTTTAGCAAGTAATATCGCAGGCTTATTGCTTTAGTGAATTCTGATTTTTATTCTGTTTATCTTTTTTTGCAAATCCAAAACAATACTGCAATAACAAGTAAGAACCGACAGCACATGCAAACCCCAAAATAGCAACGGATGATCTAGTAGTATTATAAGATTTTATAACTACAAAAAATGTTATAGCTAAAAGACGTACATAATTAGATTGTTATTCCACTTCATAATTTTTTTTTTAAAAAATAAGAAACTTTTTATTATAAAAAAGCAGTGGTGGCCGCAGGCTGAAGCGATGATTGGGTTTTTTAATGCATGGGAGACTACCGGGCAAGAAACTTATCTCGAAAAATCCTTAAATTCATGGAAGTTTGTACAGCAGCATATACTGGATGCAGAAAACGGCGAATGGTTTTGGGGCGTAAACGAAAAGTATGAAGTAATGAACGAGGATAAAGTTGGGTTATGGAAATGCCCTTATCACAACGGCCGGGCTTGTATCGAGTTGATCACTCGTATTAATAAAATAATTACTAACTGGCAACATAAAAAAATCGATAATTCTGGAGAAAAAAATCACTAAATTGTTCGCTTAAACCTTTAAATTATTCACATGACGACCAGGCGCACTTTCTTAAAGACTTCCACGATCCTTTCAGCGGGCTTAATGATGGCTCCCGGGGAATTTAAATCAGAAAAATCTTTAATAGGTCTTCAGTTATATACAGTTCGCGACGCGATGGAAAAAGATCCAAAAGCGGCACTGGCGCATGTAGCAAAGATTGGTTACAATTCCGTTGAAGGCGCTACTTATACTGACACAGAAAAATTTTATGGGATGAGCCCCAAAGAATTTAAAAAGGTTTTGAAAGATAACGGACTGGTGATGTATAGCAGCCATTATCGGCTTGGTGAAGATAAAGAGAACGGGCAAGTAATGAAAGGTACCATATTGCATGATTGGGATAAAGCCATCGGGGATGCCCACAGTGTAGGATTAAAATATATGATTTGTGCCTGGTTGTCGCCGACCGAGCGCGGGACGCTGGACCATTATAAAAAAGTGGCGGATGATTTGAATGTGGCAGGTGAGAAGTGTAAAAAAGCGGGTATCCAGTTGTGTTATCACAACCACAATTTTGAATTTGAAAAACAGGATGGAAAATATCCATACGATATTTTGCTGGCGACGGATAAAAACCTGGTAAAAATGGAAATAGATTTGTATTGGATCAAAAAAGCAGGCCAGGATCCAGTCGCGCTTTTTAAAGAACACCCTGGAAGGTTTCCGCTTTGGCATGTGAAAGATATGGACAATACGCCAGCGCAAAACTTTACTGAAGTGGGTAGTGGCATTATCAATTTCAAAGAAATTTTCAAATACAAAGACCTTGCAGGAATGAAATATTTTTTTGTTGAAGAAGATATATGCCCGGGCGATCCTTTTGTTAGTATTACAAAAAGTTTTGATTATATAAAAAAGAATTTGGTTTAAAAGAATAGGTGCCGATCGCCGACCACCTCCGACCGATGACCGATCACCAGGAAAATGCGCATTCAATATTTATTATTCACCATTCACCATTAATTATCAACCATGAAAAAATTCTGTTTATTTTTTTCTCTTTTTGCACTGTCTCAGAGCACCTATAGTAAACCAACAAATAAAGACTTTTATCAGTTAAAGGTTTATCATTTAAAAGATGATAACCAGGTAAGCATGACCGATAACTTTATTAAAAATTTTTACTTGCCTGCCTTGCATCGTTATGGTATCAAAAATATTGGCGTTTTTAAACCGCTGACTAATGATACCGCCTCTGATAAAAGAATTTTTGTTTTGATTCCTTTTTCTTCGCCCGAACAGTGGTTAGCCATTTCTGATAAGATAAATAACGATCCTGCATTTAATGAATCCGCTAAAAATTTTTTAGCAGCAGATTCAAAGACGGCACCGTTCGTAAGAATGGAATCTGTATTGATGGAAGCTTTTGAAAAACAACCGCACCTGGTTTTCCCAAAACAAAAAAATGCAGAGAGAATTTTTGAATTAAGAAGTTACGAAAGCCCAACGATTCATTTGGCAAAAAAGAAGATGGATATGTTTAACCACGATGAGATCAATATTTTCAATCGTCTCGGATTTGATCCTGTTTTTTATGGTAAAGTAGTTTCCGGTAGTCGCATGCCCAACCTGATGTACCTGACCATTTTTAAAAGTGTGGAAGATAGAAACGCTCAGTGGAAAGTGTTTGGAGATGATGCTAAATGGAAAGAAATTTCTGCTGATCCTAAAAATGAAAATAAGGTTTCTGTATCGCATATGGACAGTATTCTTATGCATGCTGCCGATTATTCCGATTACTAAAAAATCAATAAAAGCAATGAATCTCAAGACTCCGGAATTTTAAATCCTTCAATTACCAGTTGTTGTATGACATTATCAGCAAATAGCTTTTTTTTCAAAATATGGGAATTTTTGAAGGGCAAACGGATGTTGGCAAAGTGCTTCTCGGAGCCAACGTCATTCATAATACGATACTTGCCTGCCGGTTTGCAGCGCTAACTGGAGTGAAAATGGTCCGCTAAGCAATTCACAAAAAACGATTCAACAATAAAAAAGATAATTGAATAATTTGAAACAATTAACTTGTAAAATAGAACCCAAAATTAAAAAATGAACCGCTTTAAAAGAATGAATCAATTCAGCTTTCTCTTATGTTTCGCTACTATTGTAGCGCCATCAATTAGTCAGGCACAAACAAATGAAGCTGCTGTGAACGCGAAGGTAAACGCGTTAGTAAAGAAGATGACACTTGAAGAAAAAGTGGGCCAGATGGCGCAGGTATCTCTTGAATCGTTAGGGAAAACAGAAGGACCAAATTTTATTTTTGACGCGGCCAAATTGAAGGATGCTGTCGTAAATTATAAAATCGGTTCTATTTTAAATTCTCCCGGAGAACCTTTAAAGCCGGAGCAATGGAATGCCGTTGTTGGTGAAATTCAAGAGACAGCAAACGAAACAAAAATGAAGATTCCTGTTTTGTATGGGCTGGATGATAATCATGGAAGCAATTATGTTTTAGGTGCGACATTGTTTCCTCAGGAGATAGGGCAGTCCGCCACATGGAATCGACAATTGATCTTTAATGCAGGTGTTATCACGGCCTATGAATCAAGAGCAGCAAGTGTTCCATGGACTTTTTCGCCGGTGCTTGACCTCGGTACTAATCCTGAGTGGCCTCGCATCTGGGAAGACTATGGCGAAGATCCATACCTCGATGGTCAGATGGGTGTAGAGTTTATAAAAGGTGTTCAAAATCCGTTGGGCAGTAAAGATAAATTAGCGGTAAGCATCAAACATTTCATGGCTTATTCAGATCCAAAATCGGGACACGACAGAACGGATGCATGGATACCAGAAAATTATCTTCGCGAATATCATTTGCCTCCTTTTGCTGCCGCTGTGAAAGCCGGAGCGAGAACCGTGATGGTAAATTCTGCGTTAATAAATGGCATTCCTACTCACATCAATAAACATATTCTTACAGATATTCTTAAAAAGGAGTTAGGCTTTACCGGGTTTGTTGTTACAGACTGGCAGGATATCGAAAATGTGTATCGTCGCGATCATATCGCAAAAAATATAAAAGACGCCACCATGCTCGCTATCAATGCGGGTATAGATATGTCAATGATCCCTTATGATTATAAAGAATTTTGTACAGATTTAATCTCTTTGGTAAAAGAAGGAAAAGTGCCGATGAGTCGTATTAATGATGCAGTTACCAGGATATTAAGAGTAAAAGAAGAACTGAAACTTTTTGAAACACCGATGACTTATTTGAAGGATTACCCCAAATTTGGTAGCGAAGAATTTCAGAAAGCATCCTATAATACCGCTGCAGAATCTATTACTCTTTTAAAAGACAGCAACAATATTTTGCCTTTACCAAAAACAGCTAAGGTATTGGTAACAGGCCCTAATGCAAATGCCATGCGTTGCTTAAATGGCGGCTGGACTTATACCTGGCAGGGAGAAAAAACCGATCAATATGCATCGCAATACAACACCATATTAGAAGCGGTACAAAATAAATTTGGCGCTGCAAATGTAAAATACGAACCGGGTATCGGGTATGATAATACCTGGGGCAAATATTACGCCGACTCGGTGATTGACATTAATGCTGCCGTAAAGGCCGCGGCTGATGTGGATTATGTTCTTTTGTGTATTGGCGAAAATAGTTATACGGAAACGCCGGGTAACTTAGATGATTTGAGTCTTTCGGGTAACCAGATGTTGTTGGCAAAGGCGATGATCAAAACAGGAACGCCGATTATTTTAATTTTGAATGAAGGAAGGCCAAGGATCATTCATAATATTGTGCCTGCAGCTTCGGCTGTTTTAGATATCTATCTTCCGTCTAATTTTGGCGCGAATGCATTGGCAGATATTCTTGCAGGCGATGTGAATCCAAGCGGCAAACTTCCAATCACTTATCCGCGCTTTACCAATTCATTGGTTCCTTATATTCACAAACCCTCCGAAGGTAGTGGTAATCCGCAGGGTGGCGATTACAATCCGCAGTGGCCTTTTGGTTTTGGATTGTCCTACACCACGTTTGCTTACAGCAATCTTACGGTGAATAAAAATAGTTTTTCTCCCGACGAAACCGCCACTATTTCTGTTACAATAGAAAACACCGGAAGTCGCGAAGGAAAGGAAGTAGCTCAATTATTTGTTTCGCAGTTGGTGGCTTCTATCACTCCGGATGTGAAAAGGTTACGTGGTTTTGAGAAGATAGATTTAAAACCAGGCGAATCAAAAACCGTAACGTTTAAATTGCCTTTAAAAGAGTTGGCTTTTGTAAATAATGAAAATAAAAAGATACTTGAGGCGGGAGATTTTAAAATACAAATTGAAAATCTTACGTCAACAGTTTCGGTTAATAAAACGAAGTTATTTTAAAGAAATTTGCGCAATCACAAATGGAGTAGTTAATTTACACGCAGAAATAGTAGTCGACGATGATTAAAAAATGTCTATCAGTGACGAGTAAACGAAAAATTTAAATTAAAATGATATATATGAAAAATGCAATTCTTATTGTTATTACGCTCTGCTTGTTTACAAACATACATGCTCAGAAATTCGAAGGTCTTGCGCTCACACCACCAATGGGATGGAATAGCTGGAATACTTTTCAGACTAAGATTGACGAGGACCTGGTGAAACAAACTGCAGATGCAATGGTATCTTCCGGAATGAGAGACGCCGGTTACCAATATATTGTTTTGGATGATGGCTGGATGGCAATGGAAAGAGATTCGGCAGGAAACCTGGTTCCGGATCCTAAAAAATTTCCGCATGGAATGAAAGCGCTCATAGATTATGTTCATTCAAAAGGATTAAAGTTTGGATTGTACAATTGTGCCGGAACAAAAACGTGTGCAGGTTATCCCGGAACACGGGGTTATGAATACCAGGATGCCAGGTTTTACGCCCATCTTGGAATTGATTATTTAAAATTTGATTGGTGCTTCAGTCAAGGTTTAAATGCAAAAGAAGCTTACACAACGATGAGCAAAGCGCTAAAGGCTGCGGGTCGCCCGATCGTTTTTAGTCTTTGCGAATGGGGACAAAATAAAGCATGGGAATGGGCAGAAAATGTGGGGCAATTATGGCGCACAACCGGTGATATCTCTGCAATTTTTGCCGGGTACGTAGATCACGGAACATGGAGGCAAAACGGCGTAATGTCTATTGTAGATCTTCAAAAAGGATTGAGAAAATATGCAGGCCCCGGACATTGGAATGATCCCGATATGCTGGAAGTAGGAAATGGAATGACTGTAGGTGAAGACCGGGCACATTTCTCTCTTTGGTGCATGCTCGCGGCCCCTTTAATTGCCGGAAATGATCTTCGAAAAATGTCTGAGACCACAAAAGAAATATTGACGAATAAAGAAGTGATTGCCGTGGACCAGGATAAAATGGGCGTTGAAGGTTTTGTTTTTAAAACAGTGGACAGTGTGGAAATATTTGCCAAACCTTTGAGTGGTGATGACTGGGCAATTTGTTTTGTAAACAGGTCTAGGGAATCGAAAATGGTTAATTTTAACTGGCGTGATGAGTTAATCGAGGATACGATTTTCCATCATGTTCTGGATGCGAGCAAAGACGTTTATAAGGTTCGCGATCTTTGGAAAAAATCCAATTTGGGTGATACACAAAAGCCGTTGAAACTCTCTGTTGGATCTTATGATGCTTTAATGTTCAGGCTATCTAAAAAATAAAAGGTTTTTTGTGCTGTTCACTTTAGGCACATGCGTTTCCGATGAGGTTTTGTAAATGAAACACCTGCAAGGTTTTTAAAATCCTTTCAAATCCGTCATTGAGAAAAGCTCCTTCTCGTCCATGATTTCGAGGGCCCGATCAATCCATCATTGCGAGAAGCGTATCCAGTATGTCATTGCGGAGCGCCAGTCAATTTTAAACCCATAGTTAATTCAACTGGCGACGTGGCAATCTCATCAATATGTTGTGGATCTCATTGCCAACAGCTTGTGATGTTTTGTGGTTAGCGGCTTGCTTGTTAGTTTTCTCTTGAAGATTGCTTGTCACTTTTTCTCTTGAAAGAAAAAGTAACCAAAAAGTTCAAGGGAAACACCATTGCTTCGCGGGTTTTTCCTTGCCTGCGCGCGGCGTAAACCATTTCACGATTTCTGCATTTGGTTATAGTCGACGCTGTAGTGAATGGGTGTTTACTAGCAACAGGGTAAAATAAGAATCCTGCGAAATTGTTTGTTTACTGCCCTTACAAAAAACCTAAGTATTCGTCAAATTTTTATCCCGTCGGGCCGCTTTCTTTCGCAGCCTGAACGATAGCCTTTAATGTTTTGTGGTTGAGGGTTCGCTTGTCACTTTTTCTCTTGAAAGAAAAAGTAACCAAAAAGTTCAAGGGAAAGACCATTGCTCCCCAGGTTTTTTCTTGCCTGCGCGCGGCGTAAGCTATTTCACGATTTCTGCATTTGGTTATAGTCGATGCTGGAGTGCATGGGTGTTTACTAGCAACAGGGGTAAAATAAGAATTCTGCGAAATTGTTTGTTTACTGCCCTTGCAAAAAAACTAAGTATTCGTCAAATTTTTATCCCGTCAGGACGATTTCTTTCGCGGCCTGAACAGACTATGCTACAAGGTAGAGAGGGAAGTTTGCTTCTGCCGTTATAATCGACCATTTACTGATGCGGATGACGGCAACACTTCCGCTGAACCTGCATCCTTTCAATCCACTTTTTTATCAAAAGCATCTTTCGCAGCATCTGCTGCTTTTTCATCTCCAAGGTAATTCCAGTTGATACCTTTTATGTATTTTCTGAAACTTGCTGTCATTTCGGCCGGCGTTAACTTTTGTACCTTATCAATAAATTCGTCCGACATTTTCCAGTCGCCTAAAATTTCTGCACTTCCTAAGGAAGATGCTAATGCACTCGTGCTTTCTTCCTTCATGTAGTTGCTGGTGATGTAAAGATTTTTACTTTCAGAAAATTCCTTTTGAGAAAACCCGTCCTTCTTTAACCGGATGATTTCATTATCCATCACCTCCACCGAAGCTTTAGGGTCGGTGGTGCTTACATACATAAGGCTATAAGGCATTTGTTGCGCTACTGAGTAAGCATATGGAGCATAAGATAAATTTCGTTTCGTTCTTATTTCTATAAAAAGATTACTGCTGAAAGTAGCGAAAGCAACCCGGTTGGCCACATAATCAGGAGAAGTGAATGACGGTGTATTCATCACTCCCATAATGTAATTAGTAGCAAGCATTCTTGGCTCAATATGCAGTGAGTTGGCAGTGATTTCAGGCATCTGATATCCAGGTTCTTTATAAGGACGGGAAGGTAGATCGCTAAATGCTTTTTTTATTCTCGCCATAATATCTTCTTTGGATATTTTGCCGGCAACTACAATAAAGATTTTGTTCTTATTTAATAAAGTATTGTAATAAAAATTTTTAGCTTCTTCGGCAGTTATATTATTTACGGTACCAGTATCGCCTTGCGGGTCTGTTTCATACACAGTGCCCTTAAAAGTGCTCTCAATGGCCATGTTTTGAAGCTTGCTATCGGGATCTGATTCCTGGTTTTTTATCTGTGAAATTGACTTTTGTTTTAAAAGAGCAAATTCGTTCTCATCGTAAATTGGGTTTTTTACGGCTGCAGCTAATAAGCTCCATCCTTCTTCAAAATACTTGCTGATGCAGTTTAAATTTATTGCGCTATAATCATAAGTTGAAAACCCGGAAATGCTAATACCATATTTATCAGCTCTATCCTTAAATGCATCTTTCGAATAATTCTTTGTTCCGCATTGCGTAGTAGCAGCAACCGCAAGGTTAGCAAGGCCTGCTTTATCCGCACCATAATCGGCTACGCCATCACGGTAGTAAACACGCACGTTAATAATATCTTTTACGGTTGGCCTCATCAATACGGTGATTCCATCTACCGAAAATTTTTCAGATTTGCTTTGTGCATTACTTGTGTTTACAATTATAAAACACACCAGTATAAAGCATATGATATTTTTCATACAATATTTTTTATTAATTATTATCCTTAAAAAATGTCTTTGGTTTCAATTGTTCGTCCATCGCAGGACTGAGGAGTAATCCTGCAACGAAAGGTTTATTCTTAATATATTTCCTGATGTACTCCTGTATATCCTGCCGCGACACTTTTCTCAAATTATCCAGGTAGTTGAAATAATAATTCAGTGCGGCGGTGGCCCACCAAAAAGATACTGTATGTACATAATCGGATGTTATTTCCTTTGATCTGATATCACTTATTTCAAGTTGCCTTTTAGCAGTCGCCAACTGTTCATCCGTGAAGTAATTGTTATTATCTAACATACTGATTTGTTTTTTCATTTCAGCTATGCATTGTTCGACCTTTGTGGGATTAGGTACCACGGATAGAGATATGGCGCCACCATACTTTTGAGTTGAGTAACTAAAATTTGCCTGGTAGGCAAGGCCTGAATCAAGCAGTGCTTTGCTTAAGGCCGAAGAATTCTGGCTCAGGATAAATGAAAATACATCTGCTGAGTAAGTGGACTTGATATCATGGCGTGTGTCCGGCCCAAACCAACTCATAACGCAAACGGGTATACGCGCATTCTTGGAATCAACAATTACATAGTCATCTTTTTTCAAGGGCGCAAATTCCGGAACGGGATATTTCTTAAAAGGATCAAAGCCCGACGGTTTCCATCCCCCAAGAATTTGCTGAACCTGTTTAAAAACGTCATCATGGTTTACGTTGCCTGCAACGGTAAGTAACGAATTATTAGGCCAGTAAAATTTGTTTTTAATTGTTTCCATTTTAGCAGGAGTAGCGGTCAGAATCACCTGATGATCGCCAATTGGATTTTTCCGGCTGTATAGATCTCCATAAAGTACATGGTTCATAGAATCACTCAATGCAAAGAAAGGGCTTGATTCAAGACGTTGAAATTCTCCATCTACTACCACGTTTTCTTTCCTTATTTCCGATGAATCGAATTTGGGATATTGAATCGCCGAATTCATAAATTTTAAACCAGTCGTAAGATTGAAAGAAGGTAAAGTGAAAAAATAATTCACTCTTTCAGTACCTGTTGTGCCGTTGAAGACGATGCCAAGTTCTTTAATCCTTTCCATAAAAGCTTCCTGGCTTGGGTAATCTTTGTTGGCTTTAAAAAACATGTGTTCGTAAAGATGACTGAGTCCGTTAAACTCAGGAGGCTCCGTATAGGAGCCGTTTTTTACTGCTATCTCAATAGTTGCTAACGGCACACTGTGATCTTCTATTACCAATACCTGCAAACCGTTAGGTAAGGTTTTAAAAAAGATATTGGAGGGCATCGACGATTGTGCAAAACTGCCTGCAACAATTAAAAGTATGATTGGTAAAAGGCAAATTTTTTTTATCATAAAATCCTGGTTTGGTGACATTTAAAAAATAAAGGTTCACTTATCTATTTATTCTATAAATATACAATAGTAGAACTAAAATGAAAAAAGAGTTTAATACGAGTGTAAAATTGAAATTCCTCATCGCGGCCCTCCTTCGACAGGCTCAGGATGACACCCTTCGACAGGCCCCCCGTAAAAACGGCACAGGCATGATGACACCCTTCGACAAGCTTCCCGCGGCGTAAGCCATTTTATAATTTCTGCATTTGGTTGTAGTAGATGTTTAAGAAGTGTGTTCACTAAACACTGAGGCAAAATTGGAATCACTCGGATTTCTTTGTTTACTGCACTTGCAAAAAACTTAAGTATTCATCAAATCTTTATCCCGGTGGAGCACTTGCTTCCACGGTCTGAAGGATTGTCTTTTGTTTGTCATTTTTTCTCTTGAAGATTGGTTGTTACTTTTTCTTTTGAAAGAAAAAGTAACCAATACAGATAGCGATCGGTACAAGGAAAACACAATCCCAACGGGGCTTTCTCTTGCCTGCGCGCACTGAACGCCTTTTCATAATTTCTGTATTTGGTCGTAAACAATGTTTAGGAATATGTGATCACTAATCGTTGAACTATCAATAAAAAACTCGCGTATATTTGTTACAGGTATTTTTTGTTACCTGTACCGCGGCTCCGCATAACCAACTAAAATAATAAGCAATGGGAAAAAAATGGAATGTTCTTTTCGTGTTCGCGTTTATTTTGATAAGCCATCATTCAATGGCCCAGGACCAAAGCGCTCCTCTGGAAAAAGTGGAAGTAGAGGCTAGTTTTCCGGGTGGGCAAGCAGCCTGGAATAAGTATATCACCCAACAATTAATGTTGCATGTTAATGATTTTACAACTAGGGATGTCGGCACCTGTACTATTCGGTTTATTGTGGATATCAACGGCGAAACAAAGGACGTTCAGGCAACCAATATGAAAAAAACAAAACTTGCCAAGGCATCTATAGAAGCAATTGAAAACGGCCCCAGGTGGATTCCTGCTCAACAAGATGGAAAAGCTGTAAACGCTTATCGCATACAGCCTGTTTCGTTACAATCGGGTAATTAAAAATAATTATTTATTATACCAGCCTGTCCCGATTTTTTCCGGATGACAATCTCTTCTCATACGTCATTGCGACGCCCGTTTAATTTTCCATCCCATAGTTAATCTAAATGGTCCCGACTTTATTTCGGGACGGCAATCTCATCAGTATTTGATGGATCCAAATTGCCCCATGACCCGACTTTTTTTAGAACGTTAATCTCTTCCCATACGTCATTGCGACCTGTACAATCTCTATCGGTTTTGTAAGTCATCCTGAGCTTGTCGAAGGGCATATGGCGATGTGCCAATCTGTTTATTATGTGATTGCTCACCCGGAGGCGTACAGATTCAGCACTTACATTTGAACGTAAACAACTGCGAAACAGTAAACGGATAAATAAGTCAGATTTAGATGTCATCCGTGATTGTGAGAAGCTACTCCTACTGCACGTCATTGCGAAAAGCTACGTCTACTGAACGTCATTGCGAGGAGCCTATACAATCTTTATCGGTTTTGTAAAATCATTCGGCGACGCGGCAATCTCCCTGTCATCCTGAGCCTGTCGAAGGGTGGCAGGGAGGAGAGGAAACGTGTCCAACGAGAGAACCACCAAACGAATTTACTGCGTCACTCCCTCTGCCTGTCCTTCTTCGACAAGCTCAGAATGACAGGCAGAAGGGGAACAATGACGATTGAAAAATTGGCTTCGACGCCTTAATAATTAGGGTTTCAGGGCTCAGAATGACAGCCCATCGGGCAAGGCCAGCAGCCAACCGAGCCATACCAGCGTATGGCGCCGGAAACGCAGCAGCATATTTTCGATGTCGGCCTTATTGATGATGCGTATTCTTCCTATTTGAGAAAAAGGAAGCCAGCCGTATTTGAGCCAGTTATTGGCCGTATTGATGGTTACATTAAATTTAGCCAGAAAGACGGAGTATTCGTACCAGGTATCCGACAATACGATTGGTTATACCTATCGGGCAAATCATCTAATTCTATTGCTTGTATTTTGGCAATATCGCTTAGCGTGGGTTTTCGTGTGGAAGTACCCGTTATAGCTTTCTTTGTGCTTGCCGGTTTTGGTGATGGCTTGCTTGCAGCAGTTACTTTGATTGATTTCGCAGGGGCTGCGTTTTTTTTGGATGCTTGTTTCTTTTTCATACCTAGGGTTTTTGTTTACAATTTCTTAGGTGAAATTCATTGACAACCGAAATACAAAATGATTAGCAGATTTTAGTAAACGATGGATAGGGAAAAAATTATATTTGATTAAAAAATATTTGAGAGGGAAGGAAAGGGCCACCGACAACTGACCAGGAGCATTTCGTGGATCGTGAATGTGGCAATGATGTAGTTGAATTTTTTTTGCCTTTTCTTTTGCCTTGATGCATTCTTCGGCAACGCTCAGAAGAAACAAAAAATTATTCGCGGCATTTTTTTTTATTTGTGCTCATGAGAGCGCTTCGCTTAGTTCAAGGACAACCCGATCGCTCCGCGCGTTTGTCCGGCCATCCCACCACCACTCCGCAGTGCCTCCATCAAATACTCAGGCTTTTTAACGATTTAGAGCCTTAATCGCTCCTTTATAAAAATGTGCCATCCCACATCCTCACTACCGAGCGAAAAAAAAGGCGAAAGCATCAGCCATTCGCCTGTCAATACAAAACCATACTCAAATCAAGATTACTGAAAACTATTGTGCATACCAGGTGCTCACGGTGCTGTATGCCTTCTGGCGGCGGGCGCCTATAACGGCCACCCTTACCCAGTATTGCTTGCCGGGTGTAAGGTTTGAAAACACAAAGCTGCTGGTGCTCGAAGTGTTGGTGGTCCACACGGTATCGTCCACAGGAAGCGTGGTCGCTATCTCGTGTACATAGCTCTTGCCGCCTTTCACGGCTTTTACTGTGCTCACCATCGTTCCGGAGGTAATGCCGTTAGAGAGTATTACATTTCCGGGATTGGTAATGTACCTTGGCTCTCTTGTTTTGGTAAGCGTAAAGCCAGACGTGACGAGGGTTTTCTCATCGCCGTTGGCCTGCGCCATCACGCTAAGGCCCAGTTGCTTCAGCATGGCCTCCAGCTCTTTGCGGCTTTTGTTTTTTTCGGCTATGGCTACGCGGTCTTTATTGCCCGCCAGCGCCAGGGCATCCGTGTATTTGGTTACGCCCGCCTTTACGTCTGCCAGTGCAGGCACCAGTTCGGTAAAGGACGTATTGTCGGTGAGCGATGTGACAATAAACTGGCCTTTTTTGCCAAAATTTACGTCTGTGAAGGGACTGAAAGAAATACTTACTTTCTTCATAAGATTTTAATTTTAATTTTTTCTCCACAAGATTGTGGTCTGTTTCTTTAACCCGATTTAGTATTTAGTATTGCAGCCCGGGGGCAATATTTTGGGCTGTTGATGCGAATTCATTCGTATTGACGCGAAATGATTTTTCTTTGAGCTGACGCGCAAAGGTTTTTTTGCCACGCCTGCCCGACTGAATTCGTTCAGGCGGGAATGGCACCCTGCCTGACTGCGTCATGCAGACAGGGAATTTTCACGAATAAGAATTTAGACATAAAGAATTTTGGCACGAATGATTTTTCTTTAAAAAAATAAGGAAAACGAAGGCAAGATTGGCGGTCGTCCGGAAAAAGAGGCGCTTCCCTTGTTGCGTGATTTGAATCATACGCCGGGAAAATGCGTTCGCCTGTTGAAGGAGCGCTTCCCTTTATTAGAAGATTATCTTCTACTGCCGGATGATTCTGTTCTTGTGATAAATGATTGCATTCGTTTGTTAAGGGATGGCTTCGATAAAGGAGATGATGACTGTCTTGTGGTAAATGATTGGGTTATTCTGATGCAGGAGAAGCTGGTGCTGCCGAAGATTACGTCTGCTCATTCTGTCATTTTCGCCTCATCCCCTAACCCCCTCTCCAAGAGGAGAAATCACTCTGATGAACTGGGGAGTATATCCTGAATCTATTTATTACATTTTGAAAAAATTCAGCGCCTACGAAAGCATTCCTCCATTAATAATTATTGAAAACGGAGCAGCCTTTAGCGATGAAGTGAAAAATGGTGAAGTGAATGATCCAAAAAGACTAAATTATTTGAAAGATAATATAGCACAAGTACTTCGCGCTAAACAGGAAGGCGTAAATACTACCGGATATTTTGTGTGGACATTTCTTGATAATTTTGAATGGACCGAAGGTTATTATCCACGATTCGGTTTGATATATGTTGACTTTGAAACACAAGACGCATTGCAAAATCATCAGGTTATTGGTATGCCTGTTTTCTTTATAGTTAAAACGCTAAAAAGGCTTAACGATAGACTGCACCGAAATCAAAAAGTAGAATTTTGCAATTAGTATATAAATAGTTAAGTATCCATTTAATTATCATCCTCAGCTTTCTTTTCAATAATAACATTGCCAAATTGTTATTGCATAGTTATTTAATTGCTATTAAATAATTATGTAAAAGTTATGTTTCCTGATCATTCAATTTTCAGGATGAATAAAGGATTTCTTTGCAAAAAAATTGTTGATGAAATATTTTTGCATTCTCTTTCTTTTTTTATTTTCCTATTCTCTTTCGATTTTCGGACAATCTGAAAAACACACTCTCAGGGGCAAAGTTGTAGATGCAGATTCTAAAGAACAATTAATCGGTGCTACGGTTTCTATTCCTGATTTTAAAATCAATGCCCTTGTAAAATTAGACGGTTCTTTTAAAATAGAAACGGAGCATGAAGGATGGCATCATTTAAAAATAAGTTTAATTGGTTATTTTCCTTTAGATACCATTATAGAACTACGAAATCAAAATCAGCTACAGTTTTTTTTGCAAAAAAATGTTGCGCATTTGAAAGAAGTGGTCATTAAAAGTACAGTTGATGGAAGCACGGACAGGTATGCTCTTCACAAAGAACAAAGGTCTGATAATATTTCAAATGTTGTTTCTGCCAATGCAATTGTTATCTCTCCGGATATTACAGTTGCCAATGTGATGCAGCGTATATCAGGTGTTTCTATTGAACGCGGAAGTTCCGGCGATGGGCAGCATGCAATTATTAGAGGTATGGATAAAAGGTATAATACCACTCTCGTAAACGGCATAAAAATCCCAAGCCCGGATAACAGGAACAGGTATGTTCCTTTGGATATTTTCCCTGCGGAATTGCTTGATAGAATTGAAGTGATTAAATCTCTGACTCCGGATATGGAAGCGGATGCTACCGGTGGTGTTATCAACCTGGTAATGAAAAATGCGCCGGATAAATTTAAAGTAGAGGGCAATCTTGGGACGGGATATAGCCAGCTTTTTTTAAACAGGGATTTCTATTCTTATTCAACGTCGGGCATAAACTCTAAATCTCCTTCGCAAATTACCGGCCCAGGTGTTTACGCGCCGGTTTCCGCTTTTCCGTATAATAATTTAATTGCTAATGCCGGCAACGCACCATTAAATAAAAACTTAAATCTCACCATAGGCGACCGCTTTTTAAATCATAAACTCGGCTTTATATTTTCAGGTAGTTATCAAAATGCTTACAGGGGAAGTGATTCAAAAACTTTATTGCAAAGCCCTACTGTGCCTCCTGCTCCTGATTTGTCTCATCCGCAACAACCTGCGTTTTCAGATATTTATGCACGGCAATACAGTTCTCTTATTAATCGTTCGGGATTGGAAACTAAAATTGATTACGATTTTAATCCGGAAAATTCTATCAGTTTATTTGCAGCTTACCTTCAGTTGAATGAAAGAAGGTTAAGGCAAACAAGCGATTCGTTATTAGGAGGATATTCTACCGCCGACAATTATGTCGGTTCTTATGCAATATCTCAAAAAACAGAAACGAGGTCCGACCTGCAAAGTATTTACAATGCTACCTTACAAGGTAAAAACAAGTTAACTGCGAATCTGAAAACTGATTGGTCATTGGTAATTTCGCAGGCCAAACGCAATGTTCCGGATGTTGCTCAATTTTCAATTGCGCAAGCTGTTAATCCAAATACCAATGATGGCACTTTTACTGTTTCTCCTCCGATAGTAGGAAAACAATCCCGCGAATGGATTAATAATTCAGATAAAGACCTCTCAGGTTACCTTAATTTTCATTACGATAAAAATATTGCAGGCCATAATGCTCTCTTTGGTTTTGGCGGGATGTACCGCCATAAAGTAAGGGACAATTATGATAACAAATATGATTTAACGCCGGTAAGCGATGCTAATTCTAATGACCAGCAATATATTTCTGTGAGCGATTCAAAATTTACTTTTATTCCTTCCAATGCAGCATTGGGAAATGCTGCGGGTAATCCCGGAGTTTATAATTTTAAAGAAGATGTTGGAGCAGGATATGGCCAGGTTAAATATGTTTTCAACAAGCGTTTTGACATTTTAACCGGTGTAAGAATAGAGACTACGCATCAATACTATGTGTCTTCATTGCCTGTAACCGTTGATGGTAAATCTGCAGATATAAAGTATATAGATATTCTTCCGAGCATCCAGGCAAAATATTCTTTTGATGAAAAAAAGGCTTTGCGTTTCTCCTATTTCAGGTCAATATTCCGGCCTGCATTTGCAGACCTGATTGCTTTTCCTGAACGTGGTAGTTCTAATGATAGTTATGAAACTGAAGGTAACCCCCATCTTCAACATACTGTTATAGATAATTTGGATTTCCGCTACGAAATATTTCCTAAAGGAATGGACCAATTTATGATTGGTGCTTTCTATAAATTTATCAGCAACCCGATTGAATATGCATTTACTCAAAACGGATTTGGTGGGATAATACTTTCGCCCAACAACTTTGGCAATGCCAATAATTTTGGGGTAGAAGTAGTGTTCATAAAATACTTTGGTGATTTTGGAGTATCCGGAAATTACACATTCACCAATTCAGTTATCAATTCTCAAAAAAATTTTTATTATCAGTCTGCGTCAGGACAGGCGATTAATACGACAGTAAAAGAGCGCAGGCCATTGCAGGGGCAAAGTACACACATCGGCAACTTTTCTTTATTATATAAAAGCAATAAGAATAAGATAGACGCGCAGATTGCTTTGGTTTATACAGGCGAAAGAATTAATACACTTTCATTATATACCGGACTGGACAACTGGGAAAAGCCTACGCTGAACCTTGACCTTTCTGTTCAAAAAGAATTTGGAAAGCATTATATTATTTATGCAAAAGCAAACAACATTCTTAATACTCCTTTTCAATTAATTATCAAACAAAAAAATACAAGCTACAGTGGTAAGTTTAGGCTGCCTTTCCAGGAAAGCCCTGACTACTACACTGTTCAATACGACAAATTTTACGCTTCCTATTCTTTAGGATTCAGATTTAAATTTTAAACCCTTTTAAACAAAATAAAAAAAATGAAACATTTAAAAATCTCAGTTCTATCTATTATGATGATGCTTGCGATTGCATCCTGTAAAAAAACAGATTCGTCCATCGTATCTAAAGCGCAAATTCAGGTAGGCCAGCCTGTTAGTTCTTCCGCGCCGTTATCAGGGTCAATAAAAGGCACTATGCTTACCGGCCAAACCTACACAGTAACCGGCGATGTAACTGTAAACGCGGGCGATACATTATTAATTCAAAAAGGAGTAACCGTAAATGTAAAGAATGCTTCTGCAATTGTAGTAAAAGGAACATTCGTAAGCCTTGGTACCAAAGATGCACCGGTGACAATTACTGACCCTTCAAGAACAAAAACTACGGGCGCTTCTACAGCGTCTTCTGATTCTGCTTATGCCGGTGGATGGGCAGGAATTTATTGCGATAAGACTTGTCCGTTATTAGTAATAAAATGGACACACCTTGATTTTGCCGGCGCAGGCATCCAGGCAATTCCATTCACGGGGCCTTCTGTTGGCGATCAATATGCCATTTATTTCGGTAACCCAAATGGTAATTTCATTCTTGAAGATTCATGGATTTATGGTACTCCGGACGATGCTGTTCGCTTTTACGGCGGCCATGTAAACATCATGAGAAATACACTTGAAAAATGCGGTGGCACAGGTGGCGATGGTTTCAATGCGAAAGGTGGTACACAAGGGAATATGGCATACAATTTAATTATCGGTGGCGCAACCAATGGTACTAAATCAGCCAATGATGGCGGCATACAGCCACAATGTATGATTGCCATGTACAACAACACTTATGTAAATGATGGGTTTAGAAATTCAGGCACTTTTGGCGCAAGAAGCGGTTCTATTGAAGTAGAAAATAATTCAAGAGCCCTTGCTTATAACAATCTGATTGTAAACTGCAATTTTGGTGTAAGGATTGCCGGAGGAAATAATGTAACAGCAAAAGTTTATTTAGCAGATACAACAGGGCCGCACACAGGTGACCCGATTGCTAAGACCGCGTATGGTTATAATTTCTTTTATGGAGATTCCTTAAAAATTGTTAACCAGTTTGTTCCTACAAATATTGCCCAGGCTGTAGTTACGGTTCCTCAGCCAAATGGTATTCCAAATATGGCTTCTTTCCTTGGCGCTTCTTATACTTTTGGTATGCAGTATGATGGAAGTGCATTGGTTGGACAAAACAATCCAAAGTTTGTCAACTATCCGCTTCCGAATCCTAATTATCAGACTCAGGCTTCGGTGGATGCTTACGATTTTCATTTACAAAGTTCTTCACCTGCCATTGGCAAAGGATTTCAATCCTTTTCACCAATTATGAATGTTCCTGTTGATCCTAACTTTGGTTCAGCCGGAATCACAGGGCCGGGCAAAGATATTGGTTGTTACCAGGCAGACGGTACAGGCAACCAGCATTAATTAATTCAAACATAAAAATAAAAAAGAGTGGAATGTAATTCATTGCATTCCGCTCTTTTTATAAAATAAAAAAAATAAGCAAATCCAATTACGATCATCATTATTTTGAAACTTTTTAAAACTAATCAGAGTTGAAAAAACAGTCATTACGATTACAATCTGAAGGAAAATTTTCTATATTAATCTTCTTTCTTTTTATTTCAATATTAATTTTTCCATTTCTTTCAGTCAAAGCCCAATACCAAAAAAGTGTACATCCAAAAGATTCTTTAATACAAATAATCATTACTTCCGATTTGCATTATGGAATCAAGCGACCGTATTTCAGAGGCGATTCAAATGTGGCAGCAAGTGTTGTAAATGCTGCAATGGTAAAGGAAATGAACACATTGCCAAACATGGAATTGCCAACTGATAATGGGATGAATACGGACAGAAAAATTAAATCAATAGATTATGTTTTCGTAACCGGCGATATAGCCAACCGGATGGAGGCAAAAGATAAAATTCAATCGGCATCAATATCGTGGGCACAATTCAATAATGATTTTTTTAAAAATCTTTCTGTGAAAAATCCATTACGGCAAAGGGCTCCTGTTTTAATGATTCCCGGAAATCATGATGTTTCCAATGCAATTGGTTATTATAAAAAAATGAGCCCGCTAACAGATAAAACTTCAATGGTGCAGATTTATAACCTGATGATGCACCCGAAAGTAAAAAGAACCACAATGACTTTTAATTTTGAAAAAGATAAAATAAATTATTCAAAAAATATCGGCGGCATACATTTTTGCTTTATCCAAATGTGGCCTGATTCTTCTGAAAGAATTTGGCTTGATAAAGATTTGAAAAAGATAAATAAAAAAGCACCTGTTGTAATTGTTGCACATGATGCACCAGATGTGGAGGCCAAACATTTTTCCAGTCCAAATAACAAAGGTTCGATAAGAAATTCAGATGAATTTTATAATGTGCTTGATGAGCATTTTAAAGATGGAAAAAGTGTGGAAGATTCTGCTGTCATTGAACAAAATCAATTCGCAGCTTTTTTAAAAAAACATACAAACATAAAAGCATATATACACGGAGATATTCATGAAAATAAATATTATTTATGGAAAGGGCCTGAGGAAAATGTGTCATTAAATACAGTCAGTATTGGTTCGCCGATGAAAGGCAAAATTACTCGTGAAGATGAAACGCAACTTACTTTTGACCTCTTAACTATTGATACAAAAAATAAGTCAATGACTTTCAGAGAATGTTTTTGGAATACCAATCCTTCCGCGCCATTATCGTCAATAGTGTGGGGGAAATCAATGACTATTGATTTCTGATTTCATTTCAAAAAGTGTAATTATAAAAAAACCTTCTCAGATTTGAGAAGGTTTTTTACGACGTGGCAATCTGGGCCTCACCCCCTAACCCCCTCTCCAAAGCCCGCTCGGCCCAGCCGTTCGGACGGGGGAGAGGGGGGAAGTGTTTCCCTCAGCCCCCTGTCTTCACGGGTTTCTTCCTGCACGTCACTGGGAGGAGCCACCTTTGACGTCATTGCGGGGAGCCTGTAAAAATCATTATCGGTTTTGTAAGATCATAAGGCGACGTGGCAATCCAGGCCTCACCCCCTAACCCCCTCTTCAAAAGGAGAGGGGGGAAGTGTTTCCCTCAACCCGTGTCTTCACGGGTTTCTTCCTGCACATCACTGGGAGGAGCCACCTTTGACGTCATTGCGAGGAGCCACAAAAATCATTATCGGTTTTGTAAGATCATAAGGCGACGTGGCAATCCAGGCCTCACCCCCTAACCCCCTCTCCAAAAGGAGAGGGGGGGAAGTGCCACAGCGCAATTATCATTCTCCTATCCTTAAAATTCATCTATGCGCCTCGCAATGACGATTAAAAAACAGGGTTGCCAACCTTAAAGGTCTCATGTATGAGAAGAGGGATTTACCAAAGAAAATGGGTTCTGCAAAAGTGTTAACTTGAATTTGCAAATAATTCAATCACTTTAAAAAACAGAAACCCATGGCACAAGTTAAGAAATTAGA
>Ga0207933_1000860_pt1 | contig 26343 bp, 24 predicted proteins | sample NGESurdeep092012_4_FD_184488 | JGI IMG/M metagenome (GOLD analysis project Ga0207933, IMG submission 184488) | Arctic peat soil microbial communities from Barrow, Alaska - NGEE Surface sample F53-3 deep-092012 (SPAdes) | ecosystem: Environmental > Terrestrial > Soil > Wetlands > Peat ... | reverse complement strand
CGGGGATCGAGGACGGGCTGCCCGTGGGGTTCTCCTGTCAGAGCTTCATCTCGCTGTCCATCGACCCCCCCTTCGTGGCCGTGGCCCCGGCCCGCACCTCCACCAGTTGGCCGCGAATCGCCCGGGCCGGCAACTTCTGCGTGAATGTGCTGGGCGACCACCAAGAGGAGCTGTGCCGGGGCTTTGCCGTCTCCGGGGGGAACAAGTTCGTGGGGGTGGACTGGCACCCGGCCCCGGCCACGGGAGCACCGGTGATCGAGGGCTGCCTGGCCTGGGTGGACTGCCACATGGAGCTGGTCCACGACGCCGGGGACCATGAACTGATCATCGGGAAGGTCCTCGACCTCGGGACCAACGACGGGTCCCCGCTCCTCTTCTACCGGAGCAAGTTCGCTACTCTTGCCCGGCACTCCGAGGACGCGGAGCCGCCCAACAGCTCAGAGAGGTCGTAGCCCGTGCCTGACATCAAGGAGTCCGACGTCATCGCCGACGTCATCGTGGTTGAGCCCAACGCCCACGGCGATGAGCGGGGCCGGTTCGTCGAGACCTACCGGCGCAGCTGGTTCCCCCTGGGTCGGGAGATGACCCAGGCCAACCGCTCGGAGAAGCAGGCTGGCGCCATCGTGGGGCTCCACTACCATCTACATCAGGCCGACTACTGGTACGTCCTGCGGGGCACCGCCCGGGTGGTCCTCCACGATCTTCGCCAGGGCTCGCCTACCGATGGGGCCACCTTGACCCTCGATCTCGACGGTGACCACGACCGTGGGCTGTTCATCCCCCCCGGGGTGGCCCACGGTTTCGCCTCCCTGACCGACCTCACACTGTGGTACCTGGTCGACGGGTACTACAACCCCGAGGACGAACTCGGTGTGGCCTGGGACGATCCGGCGATCGGAGCCGACTGGGGCCTCACCGACCCGGTCCTCTCGGCCAGAGACCAGGCCAATCCGCGGCGGTCGGAGATCCATCCCGGCGTGCAGCCGAGGGCCGGCCTCCGCACCTGATCGACGCGGGTATCGCCGTCGGACGGTTCTGACAGACTGCGCCCATGGCACCTCGCTCGACCTCACCATCGGCCACCAAGGCCCCGGCCAAGAAGTCGGCGGAGTCCCCCAGGACCTCGTCCGAGAAGGCCACGGCTACCCAGGCCCCGGACCGCCTCGGAGCTCCGGGCACCGGGGTGCTCGTGACCGGCGGTGGATCGGGGATCGGTCGCCAGACCGCCCTGGCGCTGGCCGAGGTGGGCCGGCCGGTGGCCGTCTGGGACGTGGACGCTGAGGGGGTCGAGGAGACGGCCCGACGGTGTCGGGCGCAGTTCGGCGCCCTGACCCACTGGTCGGTCGTCGATGTGGCCGACACGAACGCCATCGAACAGTCGGTTCCCGCCGTCGAGGCGGCGCTCGGGACTCTCGGAGGTTTCGTGCACGCCGCCGGAGTGTCCGGGCCCATGCCGGTGGACTTCATCGACGACGAACTGTGGGACACCACGCTCAACGTCAACCTGCGCGCCGGAGTGATGATCTGCCGCACGCTGATCGAGCCGTTCCGGCGGGCCGGGCCGGGCTCCGCGGTGGTGTTCATCTCCTCCATCGAAGGTCTCTTCGGCAGCGTCTTCCTCACCGCCTACTGCGCGTCGAAGGGCGGCGTCCTCGGCGTCATGCGCTCCATCGCCCAACGGTTCGCCTCCGAGGGATTCCGGGTCAACGCCGTCTGCCCCGGTGCGGTGGCCACTCCCATGCTGGCTCCGGCGTTCGAACTGCCGGGCTTCCGGCAGCAGCTGGAGGAGCGGACCCCCCTCCAACGGGTGTCCACGCCCGACGAGATCGCCAGGCCCATCCGGTTCCTCCTCTCCGACGAGGCCTCCTTCATCACCGGCACCCACCTGACCATCGACGGGGGACTGACGGCCGTTACTGCCATCTGACCAGGGATCATCTCTTACAGTGATCTAACTATCACATAGAGAGGTCATCGGGCCCCGACCGGACCGCCGGGCTTCCCGACGAGGGTCTGAGGTCGTCTCGCTTCCCGCCGGGGAGCCGCGTCGGGTTGAATAGTCGGGATGTGGATCGCCCTGGCCTCCCTGGCACTGATCGCCGTGGCCGTGGCGATCGTCATCATGTTCCGTCGGCCGAGCGGTGACGACCTCGACTCGGTGCGGAGCTACCACTCGGCCCTGGGCACCCTCGAGCACCTCTCCGAGCGCACCGGGACCTCGACGGTGACGGTGGTGGGTCGGGACGAACCACCCGGAGCCAGCGGGGAGGTGGGGGTACCCCGCTCCTACCGCCGGTCCGGCGGTTCCCCCTCCGGGACCGGGGCCGGAGTGGGCACCGGACGGTCCGTCCCCCCGGTGCCGGTGCGCGGCAACGACGAGTTCCCCGACCCGGAGATCCCGCTCATCTTCGACGACTCGCGACCCCGGGACCGGTTCCGCCAGGGGGCGACCGCGGAGGGGGCGCCGGTGTCACGGACCGACCGGGGTCAACGGCACGCCCTCGACTCCATGAACCACCGGCCCCGCCGGGTCACCACCGTCATGATTGTGGTGGCGGCCGTGGTCATCTTCGGGGTGCTGGCCTACGCAGGGTCCAAGCGGTCGTCACCGAGTCACAGCCACGCCGCCGCGGCCACCTCCACCACCGTGGCGGGCGCCCATTCGACCGGCAGCACCTCGCCCGCCCACGGCACCGCCACGTCCACCACCGCGCCCAAGCCGAAGACCAAGCCCACCCCCACCACGCAGCCGACCCAGGTGGTGCCCCTGACCTCGACCTCGACCTCGGCCACCTACGCGGTGGTGAACGCCAACTACAAGCTCACAGTGACCGGCACCGGAACCTGCTGGGTGGCGGTGACCAGCTCCTCGTCGGGCTCCACGCTGTGGGCCGGGGAGGTCCAGGCCGGAACGGTCCAGGTGGTGCCGGCCAGTGGAACCATCACCGTGCAGCTGGGCACCCCGACCGTGACCATGGCCATCGACAAGGTGCCGGTGGTGCTGCCCACGCCGGTCCGGGCCCCATTCGTGGCCACCTTCCAACCGACGGCCGCGGCCGTGGCCGCCAGCCCACCCACGTCCACCACGTCGACCACCGTCGGGTCTTCCGGCTCGTCGTCGGGTTCCACGCCTACGAGCTCGACGAGTCCCCCGTGAGCCCCAGCGCGTCGAGGATGAAGGTGTAGACGAAGGCCTCGTCCCGCCAGGCGTCGTACCGCCCCGACGGGCCGCCGTGGCCGGCGCCCAGCTCGGTCTTGAGCAGCACCCGGTTGGCCGGGTTGGCCGCCCGCAGCCTGGCCACCCACTTGGCCGGCTCCCAGAAGCCCACCCGGGGGTCGGACAGCCCTCCGGTGGCCAGAATGTCGGGGTACTGCACCGGCCGGCCCCCGTCGTCAACCTCGCGCACGTTGTCGTAGGGGGAGTACGCCTTCATCACCGCGTAGATCTCGGGATCCGCCACCGGGTTGCCCCACTCCTCCCACTCGAGAACGGTCAGCGGGAGAGTCTCGTCCAAGATGGTGGTCAGGCAGTCGACGAAGGGCACCTCGGCCACGATGGCGCGGAACAGCTCCGGGGCCAGGTTGGCCACCGCCCCCATGAGCAGACCCCCGGCGCTGCCGCCCCGCGCCACCAGCCGGTCGGGCGAGGTCCACCCCTCATCGACCAGGGTACGGGCGCAGGTGACGAAGTCCGTGAAGGTGTTGGGCTTGTCGGTGAGCTTGCCGTGCTCGTACCACGACCGGCCCATCTCGCCACCGCCGCGGACGTGGGCGATGGCGAAGACGAATCCCCGGTCGAGCAGGCTGAGGCGGAGGGAGGAGAAGGTGGGGTCGATGGACACCTCGTAGGAGCCGTACCCGTAGAGGAGACACGGGGCGGGTCGGGTCGGGGTGGGGTCGCCGACCAGGTCGGGTCGGTACACGAGCGACAAGGGGATCTCCGTCCCGTCGTCGGCCACGGCCCAGCGGCGCTCGGTGCGGTACCGGTCGGGATCGAAGTCCCCCAACACGGGCTGACGCTTCCGGAGGGTCGATGTCCCGCTGGTGAGGTCGAGGTCGTAGACGGAACGGGGGGTGACCAGGGAGGTGTACTCGTAGCGCAGGGTGGTGGACTCGTACTCGGGGTTGGCCCCGCCCCAGACGGTCGAGGGCGACTCGGGCCGGTCCAGCGGCGTGGATGTTCCCGAGGCGGCGTCGATGACCCGGGCCCGGGCCTCCCCGCCCTCCCGCTCGTAGACCACCAGGTGACCGGCGAAGGGGTCGACGGTGTCGAGCCGGACTCCGGGTCGAGCCGGGATGACCTCCCGCCACGAGTCCCGCCCGGGCGTGTCGTCGGCTGCCTCCATCAGTCGGAAGTCCTCGGCCCCGTCGTTGGTCACGATCAGGAACCGGCCGCCGCCGCCCGAAGAGTCCCCGCGGTCGTGGTCCACGCTGTACTCGATGCCCTGGCGACGGGGCTCGATCACCGTGAACTCGCCCCCGGGATCGTCGGCCGACAGGGCCCGGTACTCCGAGGTGACCTTGGAGTCCAGGCCCAGCAGCACGTACCGGTCGTCCTTGGTGCGTCCGACGCCGAGGTAGAAGCGGTCATCCCCCTCCTCGTAGACCAGGGTGTCGGCGGAGGGATCGGTCCCGACCCGGTGGCGCCAGACTTGGAAGGGGCGCATGGCCTCGTCCACCCGGACGTAGAAGACGGTGGCGTTGTCGTTGGCCCAGGCCACCCCGTAGGAGGTGTCGGTCAGCGCCTCGGGGGAGCGCTCACCGGTGGTGAGGTCGACGAAGCGCATGGTGTAGCGCTCGCCACCGGAGGTATCCGTGGAGTAGGCCAGCCAGCCGTGGTCCGGGCTGACCTCGAGGTTGCCGACGGCGAAGTAGTCATGGCCTTCGGCCAGCTGGTTCTCGTCCAGGAGGACCTGCTCGTCCTCGGGGACGGCTGGAGGAGCACCGGTTCCGGCCCCGTCGGTGTCCGGTGGCGAGTACGGACGGCGGCAGTGGATCCCGTAGCTGCTGCCTTCCACGGTGCGGCCGTAGTAGAGCCAGGGGCCTTTCTTGACCGGCACCGAGAGGTCGGTCTCCTCGATGCGGGCCACCATCTCGGTGAAGAGGTCTTCGCGCAGTCCGGCGGTGCCGGACATGGCGGCCTCGGTGTAGGCGTTCTCGGCCTCCAGGTGCCGGATCACCTCGGGATCGTCCTTGTCCCGAAGCCAGAACCAGTCGTCGATGCGGACGTCACCGTGGGCCTCGAGCCGCTCGGGCCGTCGTTCGGGGGCCGGGGGCCGCAGGGTCGGCATGTCGGGTTCCGAGGTCGGTCTGGCTGGCATCCGACCAGGATGGCATGACTTTCCAAGCCTCTGGGCCGCCGGCCGCTCTACCGTGGCTGTGGGGTTGTTACTATCTGTATAGGGGAAATTGAGCGGTCCGACCGGACGGCATCCCAGGAGCCCACATGACGACCACCGATCTTGACCTCGGCAAGTACAAGCTGGGGTGGTCCGACGAAGAGGACTACGTCTTCAAGCCCAAGAAGGGGCTCAACGAGTCCATCGTCCGCGAGATGTCGGCGATGAAGAAGGAACCCGAGTGGATGCGGGACTTCCGGCTGCGGGCCCTGCAGCGCTTCGAGAAGCGTCCCATGGCCGAGTGGTTCGCCGTGAACATGCCCGATCTCGACTTCGACGACATCTACTACTACATCAAGCCGACATCGGGGCAGGTGGAGGACTGGAACGATCTACCCGACGCCATCAAGAACACCTACGAGAAGCTGGGCATCCCCGAAGCGGAGCGGAAGTACCTGGCCGGGGTGACCGCCCAGTACGAGTCGGAGGTGGTCTTCCACCGCAACCGCGAGGACCTCGAGGCCTTGGGCATCATCTTCTGCGATATGGACACCGCGGTGCGCGAGTACCCCGATCTGGTCCGCAAGTACTTCGGGACGATCATCCCCCCCAACGACAACAAGTTCGCCGCCCTCAACTCTGCGGTGTGGTCGGGCGGCTCGTTCATCTACGTCCCGCCCAACGTGGTCGTCGACCAGCCACTGCAGGCCTACTTCCGCATCAACGCGGAGAACATGGGCCAGTTCGAGCGGACGCTCATCATCGCCGACGTCGGCTCTCAGGTGCACTACATCGAGGGGTGTTCGGCCCCGGTCTACACCACCGACTCGCTGCACTCGGCCGTGGTGGAGCTGGTGGCCCTCGAGGGCTCGCGGATCACGTACACGACCATCCAGAACTGGTCCAACAACGTCTACAACCTGGTGACCAAGCGGGCCCGGGCCGAGGCCGAGGCCCACGTGGAGTGGGTCGACGGGAACATCGGTTCCCGCCTGACCATGAAGTACCCCAGCGTCTACCTGATGGGGCCGAAGGCTTCCGGCGAGGTGCTCTCCGTGGCCTACGCCGGCGCCGGCCAGCATCAGGATGCCGGAGCCAAGATGGTCCACGCCGCCCCCGAGACCACGTCGACCATCGTGTCCAAGTCCATCTCCAAGGATGCCGGCATCACCACCTACCGCGGCCTGGTGCACGTGGACGAGGGGGCCAAGCACGCCAAGAGCTTCGTGCGGTGCGACGCGCTCCTTCTCGACGACACCGCCGTGTCCGAGACCAAGCCCTACATGGAGGTGGCCGAGCGGGACGCCCGCATCGGGCATGAGGCCACGGTGTCCAAGGTCGGCGACGATCAGCTTTTCTATCTGATGAGCCGGGGTCTGTCGGAGACCCAGGCCATGGGGATGATCGTCAACGGATTCATCGAGCCCATCACCCGGACCCTGCCCATGGAGTACGCCGTGGAGTGGAGCCGCCTGATCGAGTTGCAGATGGAGGGCTCGATCGGCTGAGCCGGCGGTGACGCCGGGACATATCGACTGAGCCGGCGGTGACGCCGGACCGGCCCGGTGAGCCATATCCGGGTGAGGGGAAGGGCAGAATGGTCCCATGCCGATGAGGGAACAGTGCAAGCACTTCCAGAGCCGGACCTACGACTCGGGAGAGGTGGCGCGGTTCTGCATCCTCGACCTCGCGCCCGAAGCACCGTGGAAATGCCCCGACAACTGCTCGTCCTATGCCCCTCGGTTGGCCGACGTTGGCTGGGCCCACGGGTCGCTGGTGGAGCCGGCCCTCGAGCCCATGCCCGACGTGCCCGGGGAGGAGGCTGCTGCCCTCCTGGACCAGGCCGAGGACATCATCAATGCCGTGGGGCCGGACATCCTCGCTGACGTGCGCAAGGAGGACGAGCGCAATGAGCGCAAGGAGCGGCGCTGGTGGAAGCGCAAGCGGTAGTGCACCGCTCGACCGGGTGGACCCCTCCGTCCTCCGGATGCCGACCGTGGCGGAGCCCCTACCGACCGGTGAACCGAGCCGGGCGCTTCTCCATGAAGGCCACCATGGCCTCGGTGAGGTCGTCCGAAGCCAGATGCCCGGCGTTCCACGTGGCCACATAGTCGAGCCCTTCGGCCACTGATCGGTCCTCGCTGGCCGTCAGCACCGCCTTGGTGCCCTGCACGGCCATCGGTGAGTTGGCGGCGATCTCGGTGGCCATCTGGCGCGCCACGGCCAGCACGGCGTCGGCGTCGTCAGTGACCTGGTTCACCAGTCCGATGGCCTCGGCCCGCTGGGCGGTGATGTCCTTGCCCGTGTAGGCCAACTCGGCCACGTGGCCCTTGCCGATGATGTGAGGGAGCCGCTGGAGGCTGCCGATGTCGGCCACGATGGCCACCTTGGCTTCTCTCACCGAGAAGAGGGCGTCGGCGCTGGCCAGCCGGATATCACAGGCGGCGATGAGGTCCACCCCGCCGCCGATGCAGTAGCCGTGCACGGCGGCGATGACCGGCACGGGGCAGTCGGCGACGGCGGTGACCGAGGCCTGCAGGCGGGCGATCTCGGCCCGGGCCGACCGAGCCCGGGCGGCCATGGAGGGGGGCGCCCCGTTCTCGGACTCGGGTCCGCCGGTCAGCCCGGACATGGCCACCAGGTCCAGTCCGACCGAGAAGTGTGGCCCCCGGGCGGCCACCACCACGACCCGGATCCCCGGATCCGATTCGATGGCCGCCATGGCCAGGGGCAGGTCGTTCCAGAAGGCCGGACCCATGGCGTTGCGCTTCTCGGGCCGGTCCAGCCACAGGGTGGCCACCGGGCCGTCCACCTCGATGGCCAGGACGTCGGAGGTGAAGGTGTGGGGACTGCTTGCCGGGGACGGAGTCATGCTCCGAGCGTAGGCCGCGGGATCGGTGACCGGCCCCGCAGGAAGGCGGGGCCGGTCGTCCGGGCGGGGCCGGACGTCCCGATCGGCCAGGTAGGATGGCAGCGAGGCTCGTGTCCCGGGCCTCGCTGCGCGAGAGGTCCCCGTTCTGTCCACCTTCACCCCCGAATCCGCCGCCGCCCTCCCCGGGCTGCCCTGGCTGCAGCGCCGTCGGGCCGCGGCCGCCACCACCTTCTCCTCGTCGCCCCTCCCCACCCAGAAGGACGAGGTATGGCGGTACAGCCGCATTGACCAACTCGACCTGGACCGGTACCAGCCGGCCGGCTCCCTCCCACCGGCGTCGGCCAACGACCCGGGCCCCTCCTCGTCCGACCGGATCCGCTCCCTGGTGGCCAGCCTGGGTCCCCGCTCGGGGCTGGTGGTCACCATCAACGGGGTCCTGGCCACCCTGGCCTCGTCGGTGGATGACGACGCGCTGTTCCTGGGCCGGGCCGGTGAGCACCCCGAGGGCGAGGCCTTGCTGGGATCGGTGGTCACCGACCCCGGCGACTTCCTCCTCCTGAACGAGGCCTTCGCCCTCGACCCGCTCATCGTGGACATCGCTCCCGACGCCGTCATCGAGGATCCGGTGGTGGTGGTGCACGTGGTCAGTGGGAACGGGGGAGAGGCGGTATTCCCCCGGACCCTCATCCGGTCGGGTGCGTCGTCCCGGGCCGGAGTGGTGGAGATCGTCGTCGATGTGGACACCGGGCTGTTGGCCGATCTGCCCTCGTCGGCCACCTCGGGGTCTTCCCCGCCCACGTCCACAGCCACCGGTCCGGCCGGAGTCGGACGCGGGCACCTGGTCGTGCCCCTCACCGAACTGGCGGTGGCCGACCACGCCACCCTGTCCTTCGTCAGCGTGCAGTCGTTGGGTCCCGACACCTGGCAGCTGGCCCACCAGGGCAGCACCATCGGAGCCCATGCCACCCTGCACAGCTTCGCCGTGGCCCTGGGTGGGAGCTACGCCCGGCTACGCACCGACTCGGCCCTGCAGGGGGAGTCGGGGACCAGCAAACTGCGGGCCGCCTTCATCGGACGGGACGACCAGATGCTCGACTTCCGGACCCTGCAGGACCACCTGGCCCCCCGCACCACGAGCGACCTCCTGTTCATGGGGGCGGTGGCCGACCACGCCCACTCGGTCTACAGCGGTCTCATCCGGGTCCGCCGTGGGGCCGTTCGATCCGATGCCATGCAGACCAACCACAACCTGGTCCTTGACGAGGGGGCACACGCCGACTCGGTGCCCAACCTCGACATCGAGGAGAACGACGTGAAGTGCAGCCACGGCTCCACCGTAGGTCCGGTGGACGAGGACCAGAAGTACTACCTCGAGTCGCGGGGCGTGGAGCCCACCGTGGCCGAGCGGCTCATCGTGGCCGGCTTCTTCGAGGACATCGCCGACCAGGTCCCCATCCCCGGGACCCGGTCCCTGGTGGGCCGGGCCCTGGCCGACCGGACGGGAGTGACCGGTGACTGAGCCCACCACCGTCGGGAGCGGGGCCCGGGTCCGCCTCTGTGCCCGGGGCGATCTGGCTTCAGGTGAGGCCCGCCGTTTCGACGTGGCCGGCCTGCGGGTGGCGCTGGTGCGCATCGAGGACAACTTCTATGCGGTCGGCGACCGGTGCAGCCACGAGGACTTCTCGCTGGCCGCCGGTGAGGTGTGGGTGGGGGAGTGCGAGATCGAGTGCGCCAAGCACGGGTCGACGTTCGACCTCCGCACCGGCGAGCCCTGCTCGCTCCCGGCCACCCGGCCGGTGCCGGTCTATGAGCTCATCGTCGATGCTGACGACGTCTCGGTGGTACTGCCATGAGCTTCGGCGAGCTGGTCATCGATGAGCTTCGTGCCGGCATCCCGGGCCGGGAGATCCTCCGGGGCTTGTCCCTCACCGTCCGCAGCGGCGAGGTCCACGCCGTCATGGGACCCAACGGATCCGGAAAGAGCACCTTGGCCCACGTGCTGATGGGTCGACCGGGCTACGAGATCCTGGGTGGCTCTGTCACGCTCGACGGTCTCGACATCCTCTCCCTGCCCACGTGGGAGCGGGCCCGGGCCGGGCTCTTCTTGGCCATGCAGCACCCCATCGAGGTGCCGGGGGTCTCGCTGGTCACGTCGCTCACCGCGGCCCGCCCCGAGGTTCCCGCCGGCGGGTCCACCTCGGTCCAGGACCGGCTCCATGACGAGGCCCGGCGCATCGGCTTCGACGAGCGTTTTCTGACCCGGGCCCTCAACGTCGACCTCTCCGGCGGGGAGCGGAAACGGAACGAGACCCTCCAGCTGGGTGTCCTCCGGCCGCGTTTCGCCGTGTTGGACGAGATCGACTCAGGACTCGACGTCGACGCCCTGTCTGCCGTTGGACGAAGGGTCGAGGAAGCGACCACCGAGTGGGGACTGGGCGTGCTGGCCATCACCCACTTCCGCCGGCTGCTCGACGTGCTCCGCCCCGACGTGGTGCACGTCCTGTCCGACGGCCGGGTGGTAGCCACCGGTGACAGCGAACTCGCTCGTACGGTCGACCGGACCGGATACGCCGCCTACAGCTGAGGAGATCGGTCGGCAGCCCCGGAATCGACTTCGGAGCCGCCACCAGGCCCGACCCCCCGGTTGCTAGCGTCTGCCCATGGCTCGCCGAGATCGTCGCCGGGGTGGCGCCCACAGCGCACCTCGGAAGGGTAGGAGATCGACGGATCTGCCGTTCGAGGCCACCGAGCCGGTGGGGCCGGAGACCTCCGACCCGGCTGCACCCATCCCCGCCGACCCCATGGCGACTCCGTTCGCCGCCGGCACCCCCACCGGCGGTGGGTCCACCGCGCCGCCCGCCGCCACTCCACTCAGCCCGGACTTCACCGCCACTCCGACGACCGGGGTGGTCACCCCGGGTCCGGCGCCCGAACTCGGGGACCCGACCGGTGCATCGTTCTTCGGTTCGGCCCTGCCGCCGGCCGCCGCCGGGGCCACCGCCGCTGACCTCCTCCGTCCCCGTCCCGACCCGGGGACATCACTGAGTCGGAAGGATCGTCGCGCCGCCACCCAGGCGGACGGGGCCGGCGGCGGCGGGAAGAAGGGGGGCGGTCGGGGTGGCGACGGCCGGGGCGGCGGCAAGGGCCGTCGGAAGCGGACCTGGCTCGACCGGGTGCTGCTCGGGGGGATCGTGGTGGTGGTGCTGGCCCTGGTGGCGGTGGGCTCCGGCTATGCCTACGTGACCTACCGGTTCAACCAGGTCAACAAGGTGACCGTCCGGCACCTGAAGAAGGCGCCCGTGGGCCAGCCCTTCAACGTCCTGCTCATCGGCTCGGACTCCCGGCTCGGGGAGAGTGCATCGGACGCCGCCCACTTCGGGAACCAGGCCAACGCCGGAGGTCAGCGGAGCGACGTGGTGAAGATCGTCCATGTGGTGCCGGCCACCGGACAGGTCAGCGTGCTCTCCATCCCCCGTGACACCGTGGTGACGGTGGCCGGAGACACCAGTGAGATCGGGAGGTACAACCGGATCAACGCCACCTACAACACCGGTCCTGACCAGCTGGTCCAGACCATCGAGGCCAACTTCGGCATTCCCATCGAGCACGTCGTCCAGGTCGACTTCGAGGGCCTCCGGGGCGCGGTGGATGCCATCGGCGGGATCAAGGTGGACTTCCCCTATCCGGCCAAGGACGCCTACACCGGGCTCAACGTGACCCAGGCCGGCTGCCAGCTGCTCAATGGCGGCTACTCGCTGGCCCTGGCCCGGAGCCGCCACTACGAATATCTGAAGAACGGCTACTGGCAGTACGACGGAACCAGCGACTTCGGGCGCATCCAGCGTCAGAACGCCTTCCTGAAGGCGGTCATCAACCAGGCCGAGACCAAGTACAACCCCCTCACCCTGAACGCCTTCGTGGGGTCGGTGGTGCAGGGTGTGACGGTCGACAGCACCTTCACAGTGAGCGATCTCATCTCCCTGGCCCGCCAGTTCCACACCTTCTCGTCCACGTCGCTGGCCACCGCCACCCTCCCCACGTACTCGGCGTACTCCTCGGAGTTCGGCTACCTGGGTTCGGTCCTCTACGTGCAGCAGCCCCAGGCCGAGGCGGTGATCACCCAGTTCCTCGGTGGAGCACCCGACACCCCGTTCAGTCCGCCACCGGGTCCCTACGGCGTGGTGCCCACCACGACCACCACCTCGACCTATCCGCCGTCCACGGTGGCCGGTGGGTCCACGCCGAGTACCTCGACATCGTCCAGCACGACCACGACCATCGAGACGGACTTCGACCCCACTCCCTGCTGAAGGGCGGACCGGGACCCGGGGAGGTAGCCAGAGGGAGACGCCGGAGCTGAACGGTTTCGGTGGCCGGAGCGTCGGGCCCACCCGGGCCCCGGCGCCGCCCACTGGAGTCAGGCGATGGACTCGGTCTCGTCGAGACCCTGGGCCAAGGTGTTCCAACTGAGTGTGGCGCACTTGATCCGTACCGGGAACTTGACGACTCCCTGCAGGGCGGCCAATTCGCCGAGGGCGTCGATGTCGATAACCTCGGGCTCGAGGGGCTCGATCTCCGCATCGGAGGAGCCGGGCCCGCCGGCCCCGGTGGACGGCAGCGTCGACTCGTGGATCGACATCATGCCCTTGAACGTCCGGATCAGGTCCCGCACCTCGCGCACCGGCTTGCCCTTGACTGCGGCCGACATGAGCGATGCCGACGACTGGCTGATGGAGCAGCCACTCCCGGCGATCTTGATGTCCGAGACCACCCCGTCCTCGACGGCGAGAGTGACGACGATCTCGTCACCGCAGAGGGGATTGAAGCCCTCGACCCGCTGGGCCGGGGGTGATTCCAGCTCACCCCGGTTCCTGGGTGAGCGGTAGTGGTCGAGGATGATCTCCCGGTAGAGGTCCTCCAGGCCCGGCATCAGTCGGCGCTCCCGTGGGCGGCCACGGCGTGCTGGTGGCTGCGATGTTCACGGCCACGACCCTGACGGTCGCGACACTGACGGTCGCGACGCGTTCGGCCGGGACCGGTGCCAACGGGGCGACGGGGGGTGGTCACCACTCCAGGATACTGTCCGGTCCTCATGCGAAGAACGCTCCGGCGGCGTCGAGGGCGTCAGCCAGGATGTCCACGTCCGACTCGTCGTTGTAGAGGGCGAACGACGCCCGGGCGGTGGCGTTGACCCCCATACGACGCATCAGCGGCTTGGCACAGTGGTGACCGGCCCGGACACACACCCCGTACTGGTCGAGAATCTGCGAGATGTCGTGGGGGTGGAGGTCCCGGTAGGCGAAGGACAACACGCCACCCCGGGCCTCGGGATCGGCCGGACCGAAGATCCGGAGGTCGTCGCCGAACCGGTCGTGCAGCGAGTGCATGGCGTAGGTGGTGAGGGCGATCTCGTGCTCCCGCACCGCCTCCATGCCGATGGCTGAGAGGTAGTCGACCGCGGCACCCAATCCGATGGCCTCGGTGATCGGGGGGGTACCGGCCTCGAAGCGCCAGGGGAGGTCGTTCGGGGTGAAGCCGTCCTTACGCACGTCGAGGATCATCTCGCCCCCGCCCAGGAACGGAGGGAGGTCCGACAGCAGTTCGTCGCGTCCCCAAATGACGCCGATCCCGGTGGGACCGAGCATCTTGTGGGCGCTGAAGGCCAGGAAGTCGACATCCAGGTCGGTGACCGACGTCGGCAGGTGCGGGACGGACTGGGCCCCGTCGGCCACCACCACCGCACCGGCGGCGTGGGCCACCCCGGCGATGTGGCTGATGGGGTTGAGGGTGCCCAGCACGTTCGACATGCACGTGATACCGACCAATTTGGCCCCGTCCACGAGCGACTCGAGATCGTCGAGGATGAGACCGCCTTCGTCGTCGACCGGGATCCACCGGATGGTCAGATCCCGCTCGGCCGCCAGCATCTGCCACGGCACGATGTTGGCGTGGTGCTCCATCTCGGTGAGGACGATGGCGTCACCCGACCGCAGATGGGTCCGGCCCCAGGTGTGGGCGACCAGGTTGAGGCCCTCGGTGGCGTTCTTGGTGAAGATGACCTCACGGTCGGGCACGGGGGCACCGATGAAACGGCCGACCCGGTGGCGGGCCGCCTCGAACCGACGGGTCGCCTCCTCGGCGATGGCGTAGACCCCGCGGTGCACGTTGGCATGGGTGGTCTCGTCATACTCCCGCATGGCGTCCAGCACCTGCACCGGTCGCTGGGCGGAGGCCGCCGAGTCGAGGTAGGTGATCGGATGGCCGTGCACCTCCCGGGTCAACAGGGGGAAGTCCTTGCGGAGGGTGGCCACATCCAAGCCGTGCCGGGTCTCGTTCAGTGGCGCCATGCGTCGTACCCCTCGGTCTCCAGGGACAAGGCCAGCTCGGGCCCACCCTCGGCCACGATCACCCCGTCCACCAGTAGGTGGACGCGATCGGCGGCCAGTTCGTCCAGCATCCGTTGGTAGTGGGTGATCACCAGGACGCCGAGATCCGGTCGAGCCTGGCGCACCGTGTGGACCCCCTTGGCCACCGTGCGCAGAGCGTCCACGTCGAGTCCCGAGTCGGTCTCGTCCAGTACCGCCAGTTCGGGCTCGAGGATCGCCATCTGGAGGATCTCGTTTCGCTTCTTCTCGCCACCGGAGAAGCCGTCGTTCAGGTGCCGCTCGCCGAACGCCGGGTCCATGCCCAGCTTGGCCATCCACTCCATCATCATCAGGCGGACCTCGAGCACCGAGAGGTCCATGCCCCGCCGGGCCGAGAGGGCCTGGCGCAGGAACTGGATGACCGGGACGCCGCCGATGGCCTCGGGCTCCTGAAAGGCCAGGAAGATCCCGGCCTTGCCGCGGACGTCCGTGGGCCAGTCCGTGATGTCCTCGCCGCGGAACCGGATGGCGCCGGAGGTGACTTCGAAGGCCGGATTGCCCAGTAGGACGTTGGCCAGCGTGGACTTCCCCGAACCGTTCGGCCCCATCAGGGCGTGCACCTGTCCTGACCGCACGGTCAGGTCGACCCCCTTCAGGATGGGGGCACCCTCCACTGAGACGTGCAGACCCTCGATCTGGAGGAGAGGAGCGTCCTGGTCCGGGGTGGATGGGGCTTGGCTGGGCACGAGGTGGATCTTAGCGTGATTCCGTAGTTTCTCCTACGGCGATAGGGGGAATCAGCGGGTCCACCGGTCGGGCCACGCTCCGGCCCGGAGGATTGCGCATGTGGCCAGGTCGGCCGGTACGGTACCCCCATGGCCGACCCGTGGAACTTTGCCGGCCCGGTCACACTGTTGGACTCCACCGCTGGGGTGGTGACCCTGGTCGACGAGTCGACCTTCGCCATCAGTGGGGGTGCCGGGGACATGTCGCCGGGGGCGGCCCAGGGTCTGTTCGTCCGGGACACCAGGATCCTCTCCCGCTTCGAGGTGCTGGTGGACGGGATCCGGACCGAGCCGCTGGCCGCGGTGACCGACGACCCCTTCTCGGCCACGTTCGTGTCGCGGTGCATGCCGGCGCCCGGGCGGGCCGACTCGACGCTGATGGTGTTCCGGTCCCGGTACGTGGGCCAGGGGATGCGTGAGGACCTGACCATCCGCAACTTCGCCGACGAGGCCGCGGTCTGCACCGTCCAGGTGTTCGTGGGATCCGACTTCGCCGACCTGTTCGCCGTCAAGGAGGGCCGGGTGGGGGCCGAGCCCGGGGCCGGTGAACTGTCCACCCAGGTTCACGTGGCCGGCCCGCCGGTCACAGCCGGTCCGCCCGACCCTTCCGATCGGCCACCGACGACGGAGCCGTCCACGGTGACCTCGTCGTACCGTCGCACCGGAGTGGTGCGTGGGGTGGAGATCCGGTTCCACGGGCCGACCCTGCTGACCTCGGACCTGGCCACGTTCGAGGTGGTCGTCTCGGCCCGCTCGGAGTGGACCACCTGTATCGAGGTGGGTCCGGTCTTCGACGGCACCGCCGTCGACCCGAGGTACCGCTGCGGGGAGCCCATCGACCGGGCCACGCCGACCGAACGCCTGGCCCAGTGGCGCCGGTCGGTGCCCCAGGTGGAGACCAGCCATCCGGGCCTGAAGGAGGTGGTCGCCCGGAGCGCCGAGGATCTCGGCGCCCTCCGCATCTTCGACCCCGACTATCCCGAGCGGGTGGTGGTGGCGGCCGGTGCGCCGTGGTTCATGACCGTGTTCGGCCGCGACTCGTTGCTGACGGCCTGGATGGCCCTGCTGGTCGATCCGGACCTGGCCCGTGGGGTCCTGCGGACGTTGGCGCGCTTCCAGGGGAAGGACGTCGACCCCCGCCACGACGAGGAGCCCGGACGCATCCTCCACGAGATGCGCTTCGGGGACGCCGCCTCGCTCTCGCTGGGTGGTGGCAGCATCTACTACGGGACGGCCGACGCCACCCCGTTGTTCGTCATGCTCCTCGGGGAGATGCGCCGCTGGGGGGTGGCCCGGGAGATGGTCGACGAGCTCCTCCCCAATGCCGCCCGGGCCATCGAGTGGATCGAGCAGTTCGGTGATGCCGACGGGGACGGGTACGTGGAGTACACCCGGGGCTCCGAGCGCGGCCTGGCCAACCAGGGTTGGAAGGACAGCTGGGACGGCATCCGCTACGCCGACGGCCGCGTGGCTGAGGCCCCCATCGCCCTCTGCGAGGTGCAGGCCTACACCTACGGGGCCTACCTGGCCTCCGCCCACTTCGCGTTCGAGGTGGGCGACTCGGCCACCTACGACCGCTTCCGAGCCAAGGCCACCCAGCTGAAGGCGGCGTTCAACCGCGACTTCTGGCTAGAGGAGAAGGGGTGGTACGCCGTCGGACTCGATGCCGACAAGCGGCCGATCGACTCACTGACCTCCAACATCGGACACTGCCTGTGGACCGGGATCGTGGACGAGGACAAGGCCCACCGGGTGGCGGAGAAGCTGGTCTCGCCGGCTATGTTCTCCGGCTGGGGTGTCCGTACCCTGTCCAAGGACAGCGGAGGGTACAATCCGATCAGCTACCACTGCGGCTCGGTCTGGCCTCACGACACGGCCATCGCCGCCGCCGGCCTGGCCCGGTACGGGTACGACGGCGCGGCCCAGAAGCTCATCTTCGGCCTGCTGGATGCGGCGCAGGCCCAGGGGGGCCGGCTCCCCGAGCTGTTCAGCGGGCTCGACCGGGGCGAGCTGACGGTACCGGTCGGCTACCCGACCTCGTGCTCCCCGCAGGCGTGGGCCGCGGCCTCGCCCCTGCTGTGCCTGCGCACCCTGCTCCGCCTCGATCCGTGGATCCCCTACGGGAAGACCTGGCTCTCACCCAACCTGCCCGAGGGGATCGGCTACCTGAAGGTGGCCGGTATCCCGTTGGCCGGGTCGAGGGTGACCGTGGAGGTGGGCTCCGAAGTGCCCGGCGGGGTGCAGGTGACCGGTCTCCCCAAAGAGATCGAACTGATCCGCGAGCCCCGCCGTCCCTCCACCGCCGTTTGAACCCGGTCGCCGTTCCCCGGTCTCGGAGGACTACCAGCCCCGTTCGATCCACTCGCCGAGATGCGGGGTCTCCATTCCGATGGTGGTGCCGACGCCGTGTCCGGGCAGCACCATGGTCTCCGGGCCGAACGGGGTGAACAGCCGCTCCTCGATGGAGCGGATGATGGTGGCGAAATCGGCGTTCTCGAACGTCGTGTTCCCCGGACCCCCCGGAAACAGCGTGTCCCCGGTGAACAGCAGCGGGGTCCCCTCGATGGTGAAGCACATCGAGCCGGGCGTATGGCCGGGGGTGGCGATGGTCCCGATGCGGAGCCGGCCCACCTCGAGCACCGAGCGATCCTCGAGGAGCTGGTCGTAGGAGGGCAGCATGTCGGCGTCGGCCCGGGTGACAGCCACGTCGATCCCCGCGTTGCGGACCGCCTCCACCGCCTGGATGTGGTCCCAGTGGCCATGGGTCTCGACCACCTGGCGCACGTCGAGGGCCGAGCACAGCTCGAGCAGCTTGTCGTGCTCGTTGGCCGCATCGATGAGGAGCGACTCACCGGTCGAACGGCAGCGGACGATGTACACGTTGTTGTCGACGGGACCAACGACCAGGCGGTGGACCTCGACGGCGGTGTCCTGGTAGTCGATGGTGGTGGCAGTCACGGCGGATGGACCTCCTGGTGGACCGGCGGATCCGGTGCGTGGCACGACCGGGTCGGAGAGCTCCGGGCCCGGGGTGACCTCACCCCACCGTACCGGCATCAGAGCCCAGGTCAAGCCCCTGGACGGCCCCGGCGGGGGACCCTTCGGGGCCGGATCCTGTTGGTCAGCGCCGGGAAGGTTCTGGTAGACAGACCTGGTAGACAATCGGGCAGTACGGCCTCGCTCCGAGGGTGGCCCAGGGGATGGAGAACAGGATGAACTTCGCCTTCAGCGAGGAGCAGGACGAGCTGCGGAAGTCGGTCAAGCGCTTCCTCGACGACAAGTCTCCCGAGACCGAGGTCCGCCGCCTGATGGAGACCACCGAGGGCTACGACCCTGCGGTGTGGACACAGATGGCCGAACAGCTGGGCCTGCAGTCGCTGACCATCCCCGAGGAGTACGGCGGGTCGGGCTTCTCCTACGTCGAGCTGATCGTGGTGCTGGAGGAGATGGGGGCGGCCCTGCTGTGTGCGCCGTTCTTCTCCACGGTGGCCCTGGCCGCCAATGCCGTCCTCACCTCGGGTGACACCAAGGCCATGGAGTACCTCCTGCCCGGCATCGCCGCCGGCGAGACCATCGCCACCCTGGCCTTCACCGAGGACACGGGCCGTTGGGACGCCGGGGGCATCACCCTGGCCGCCACCCCTTCGGGCGAGGGGTGGGCCCTCAACGGGCACAAGTCCTTCGTCATCGACGGCCACGTGGCCGACCTCGTCCTGGTGGTCGGCCGCACGCCCGCCGGGCTCTCCCTCTTCGGAGTCAAGGGCGACGCCGAGGGCCTGACCAAGACGCCCCTGGCCACCATGGACCAGACCCGCAAGCAGGCCCGCCTGGAGTTCGCCGACACCCCGGCCTGGCTGATCGGAACCGACGGAGGAGCCGAGCCCGGTCTGTCCAAGACCCTCGACCTCGCCGCCGTGGCCCTGGCCGCCGAGCAGGTGGGCGGGGCCCAGCGATGCCTCGACAGCTCGGTGGAGTACGCCAAGACCCGCATCCAGTTCGGGCGGCCCATCGGGAGCTTCCAGGCCATCAAGCACAAGTGCGCGGACATGCTCTTGGAGGTGGAGTCGGCCAAGTCGGCCGCCTACTACGCCGGTTGGGCGGCCGCCGAGGACTCCGACGAGCTGCCGGTCGTAGCCAGCCTGGCCAAGTCCTACTGCTCGGAGGCCTACTTCCACGCTGCCGCCGAGACCATCCAGATCCACGGGGGCATCGGGTTCACCTGGGAGCATCCGGCCCACCTGTACTTCAAGCGGGCCAAGTCCTCCGAGCTGATGCTGGGCGACCCGTCGTACCACCGAGAGCTGCTGGCCCAGCGCATCGGGATCTGAGCATCTGCGCCATGGACATCGACCACCTCGGAGAGTACGCGCCCCTGGACGGGATCGACGCCGTGAACCTTCCCTGCACGGATCTGGCGTAGCGTTCCCCCGATGAGCAACGGGAGAAACCTGACCAGCTATCTCCTTTTGGGGCTGCTGACCGTGCTGGCCCTCGGTGGAGCCGCACTGGGCATCGCCCAGTCGCCCAAGAACGTGCCGTTGCAGCAGGCGGTGACCAACACCCTGGGCGCCGCCAACTACTCGGAGGTCCTGAACGAGACCACGGCCCAGGGCAAGCAGACTGACTACCTAGTCTACCAGGCACCCGACCGGCTGGGGGGCTACATCCAGAGCGGGACCAAGCGGACCTACGTGTACGTCATCGGGAAGTGGGAGTACCAGAGCCTTACCGTGGCCAACGGTGCTTCCACAGCCCATCTGACCTTCTACCGGCAGGCCAGCCAGGGGGCCAAGGCCCTCGATCCTGCCCACGGCTACCTCCCGTACGCCAAGCAGGCCAAGAACGTCACCCAGTCCGGCGACACCTACTCCTTCACCCTCTCGGAGACCACGGCCCAGGGGAAGCAGACCGGCAAGTTCGAGTACACCGTCTCGGGTCCGTATGTCTCCGAGTTCAATCTGAGTGTGGCCACTGCCTCGGTCAACCTGGTCATCTCCCAGGTGGGTACATCACCCCCGGTCAAGTTGCCGGCCGGCTCGAAGGTCGTCAAGGCCGGCTGACCCGGGGCCGCCTCCGCACCGGCCCACCGCCCCGGCTCTGGGGCGGACGCCGCCGGCGGGGTGGCGAAGGGCCGAGGGTCAGGATGACGGCGGGGCTACAGCCTCCCCGATGGCCTCCTCGACCGCCTGACGCAGTCGGCGGGCACTGGCCCTCGGATGATCGGCCTCGGTCAGCCACCGGACCACCACGAAGTGCCGGGCCCCGGCGGCCGCCATGGCCCCGACGGTGACGGGGTCGGCTCCTCCGGTGATCCACACCGGCCAGGGGGAGTGGGCCACGGCCTCGCTCACGTAGCCCAATCCGGTGCCGGGCCGACCGGGCTTGGTCGGGGTGGGGCTCACCGGACCCGCCGACAGGTACTGGACAGGAGCCGGGACCGGACGCTCCTCGCCGGAGTCACCGACCGGTCGGCCGATGGCCGCTTCCAGTTCGGCCACGGAATGGGTGGAGAGTCCGATGATGGCGTCGGGACCCACCAGGCGGCGCGCCTCGACCGGGGAGAGGTCGTCCTGGCCCACGTGGACACCGTCGGCACCCATGGACGCGGCCAGGTCCGGTCGGTCGTTCAGGATGAACGGCACCCCCCGCGCAGAGCAGACCCGCTGCACCAGGGAGGCCCGTCGGACCAGCCCGTGGTCATCGAGGTGCTTCTCCCGCAGCTGGACGATGTCCACGCCACCGTCGACGCACTCCTCCACGAACTGCTCGAGGTCGGGCCGGTCGGGGGTGCAGAGATACAGCCTCCGCTCGGCCAGGCCCCAGGGGTCCGGGGTCGCCACGGGCTTCCTCAGCCCGGCTTGGCTGCCTGGGCCTTGGCTTTGGCCTTCTGCTTCTGCTTGTACTGGCGCACCTTGACCAGAGCGTCGGGCGAGTCGATGTCGGCGACGGACCGGAAGGTCCCGGTGTCCCCGAACGGGGACGCCGCTTTCTCCCAGCCCGGTGGCCGGACCCCGAGCTGCTTGCCCAGCAGGGCGATGAAGATGCGCGCCTTCTGCTCGCCGAACCCCGGAAGGGCCTTGACGTTGGCCAGCAGCTCCTTGCCGTCGGCCGCCGACGTCCAGATGGCGGCGGCGTCACCTCCGTAGGCGTCCACGATGACCGCGCACACCTCCTGCACCCGGCCGGCCATGGACCGGGGGAACCGGTGGAGGGCCGGCTTCTCGCTGAACACGTCGGCCAGGGCCTCGGGATCCATCGAGGCCAGGGCGGCCACGTCCAACTGACCGCCCAGCCGTTCCCGGAGGTCGAAGGGCGACTTGAAGGCCCGCTCCAGGGGGACCTGCTGGTCGAGCACCATGGCGATGAGCAGCGCCAGGGGGTCGTCCGACAGCAGCTGGTCTACGGCATCGTCGCCGGTCACGTGGATCACCGGGTCAGGCTAGCCAGGATCAACCGACCGGTGGCAATCCGCGCTGTCGGGAGGGTGCCACCCGACCCGGATCCTCGGGTCAGCCTCGGACGCCCAGTCGGAGTCGAGCTCGGAGAATTGGCGGACCAGGCACCATGCCCCCGTTCAGGGATTCGATGCGTTCGGTGTAGGACTCGAGCCCCCACAGCAGGCCCGCCCCGATCCCGGTCCGCTCCTCGGCGGGCGGACCGGTGGCCGACAGTGAGTTCGCCACCGGTGCAGCCGGCCCGGCCATCCGGGATCTGGACGTCGGCTCGCTGGAGTCCCGGGAGGCGGCCCTGGTCGAACAATGCCGCGTGGGGGACGCCATCAAGTGCCCGAGCGGTGCTCCGGTCCAAGAACTGGCCGCGGTCGATCGGGATGGTGGCACCATGCCGGACGCCTCCTCGGTCTTCGACGGCCTGCTTGTCGACGCAAGGCCCGTGACCCGGCGGGAGGCTGGCTCGAGTGCGGTCTACCCGGCCGGGCGGAGGGCGGCGGTGATCTCGTCGATGGCCGCCTGCTCGGCCTCGCTCACGTCCACACCGTGCTCGCGGTGGGCGGCGGCCACCCTGTGGGCCAGGGTGACGACGAACCGACCGTACTCATCCACCTCCGATGGGGTGGCCTTGCCCCGGAGGAGGGCCACGGCGTCGGAGAGGTGCTGCAGGCCGTGCTGTCTCAGCTCCTCGGGCGAGTGGGCGCGGGTGTGGTCGCGCCCGGGCTTGGCCGCCACGATCTCGTCGAGCAGCTCACTGTCGCCGTGCTGCTGCCGCGCCTCCACGTAGGCCTTGGCCATGGCGATGGACTCCCGGACGGAGCCGCCCTTCTGGGCGGTCAGCACGATCATGCCGGCGCTCGGCGGCGCCTCGAGGATGAGCTCCCACTCCTCGGCGGTGAAGTCGGATTTGGTGGTCATCGGCATTCTCCCTGTTCGGCCCGCCATCGCCGGGCGCGGTACCCACCGTAGCGACTGGCGTCGCCCACAGGGCCCCGCCGGCCATGGGGCGGGGGCCCGGTCCGGTGATCAGTCGGACCAGGGGTCGCCGGCGGCGGGGTCGATGCCGTACCGCTCGATGGCCCGGGCCACCGTGTCCGTGGGAAGAGATCCCTCGGCGGCCAGGCTGGACAGGACGGCCACGGCCACATGGCCTGCGTCGACCTCGAAGTAGCGCCGCAGGACCTCGCGGGTGTCCGACCGGCCGAAGCCGTCGGTGCCGAGCGAGGTGAACCGGCGGGGCATCCAGCGGGCCACCTGGTCAGGGACCGCGCGCATGAAGTCGGTGACGGCCACGATGGGGCCGCCCGAGCCGTCCAGGGACTCGGTGACGTAGGGACGACGGGCCGGCTCGCCCGGGTGGAGGCGGTTCCAGCGCTCCACCGAGATGGCGTCCTCCCGCAGGGACTTGTAGGAGGTCACCGACCAGACTTCGGCGTCGACCCCCCACTCTGCGGCCAACAGTCGCTGGGCCTCCACCGTCTCCTTCCACGCCGAGCCGGAGAACAGCAGGGTCGCCCGGACCGGCTCCCCGGCCGCCCCGGTCGCCGTCCGGTCCATCGCCCCCTCGCCGAAGCGGTAGAGGCCCTTGACGGTCCCGAGCCGGACCCGCTCGGCCTCGTCGGGATCGGGGGGCAGCGCCGGCATCGGGTAGTTCTCGTTGTAGAGGGTCAGGTACCAGTAGCGATCCTCGGCGTCGGGACCGGTCATCCGTCGGATTCCGTTCTCGACGATGGCCGCCACTTCATAGGAGAAGGCCGGGTCGTAGGCGGCCACACTGGGCACGGTGGAGGCCAGCAGGAGCGAGTGACCGTCCTGGTGCTGCAGGCCCTCGCCGTTGAGGGTGGTCCGGCCGGCCGTGCACCCGAGCAGGAAGCCCCGCCCCCGGGCGTCGGCCAGGGCCCACAGGAGGTCGCCCACCCGCTGGAAGCCGAACATGGAGTAGAAGAGATAGAAGGGGATCATGGACTGGCCCCAGGTGGCATACGCGGTGGCCGCCGCCGTGAAGGTGGCCACGGCCCCGGCCTCGCTGATGCCCTCCTGTAGGACCTGGCCCGAAGCGCTCTCGGCGTAGTGCAGGGCCAGGCCGGCATCGACCGGCGTGTAGCGCTGGCCCTCGGGGGCATAGATCTGCACTTCGCTGATGAGGGACTCGAGGCCGAAGGTACGGGCCTCGTCGGAGACGATGGGCACGATGCGGGGGCCGATGGCCGGGTCCCGCACCAGGGACCGCAGCAGCCGGGAAAAGGCCATGGTGGTGGACACGGCCTGGCGGCCCGAGCCGGCCGACAGGTCGGCGAAGCCGGCCGGGTCGGGCGGAGGCAAGGGCTGGGCCCGCACCACCCGCCGCGGCAGGGGTCCGCCCAACGCCTTCCGCCGCTCGGCCAGGTACACCGCAGCCTTGGCGTCGGGCCTCGGCCGGAAGTAGGGCGGCAGGTCGGCGTCGAGGGCGTGCTCGGGGATCTCCTCATGGAGGAAGAGGCGGTTCCGGAGGGTCAGCAGCTGGACCTTGGTCATCTTCTTGATCTGGTGGGTGGCGTTGCGGGCCTCGATCTCCGGACCAAGCGTCCATCCCTTGACGGTCTTGGCCAGAATGGCGGTGGGCGCCCCCACGTGGTCAGTGGCCGCCTTGTAGGCGGCGTAGAGCTTGCGATAGTCGTGTCCGCCCCGGGGCAGGGACTGCAGCTCCTCGTCGGACAGGTGGGCCACCAGCGCCGTCAGGCGGGGATCGGGCCCGAAGAAGTGCTCCCGGATGTAGGCCCCCGACTCGGTGGCGTACTTCTGGAACTCGCCGTCGACCGTAGAGTTCATCTTGTTGAGCAGGACGCCCTCGACGTCCTTGGCCAGGAGGTCGTCCCAGGTCCGGCCCCAGATGACCTTGATCACGTTCCAGCCCGCCCCTCGGAAGAGGGCCTCGAACTCCTGGATGACCTTGCCGTTGCCCCGCACCGGGCCGTCCAGCCGCTGCAGGTTGCAGTTGACCACGAAGACCAGGTTGTCCAGGTGCTCCCGCCCAGCCATCCCCAGGGCGCCGGTGGTCTCGGGTTCGTCGAACTCGCCGTCCCCCACGAAGGCCCAGACCCGGCTGGCCGAGGCGTCGGCCAGGCCACGGGCGTGGAGGTACCGGCTGGTGTGGGCCTGGGCGATGGCGTTGAGAGGGCCGAGCCCCATCGACACCGTCGGGTACTCCCAGAACTCGGGCATGAGCCTCGGGTGCGGATAGGAGGAGAGGCCGTCGACCCCCACCTCGAAGCGGAAGTTGTCCAGCTGCTCCTCGGACAGTCGGCCCTCGACGAAGGCCCGGGCGTAGATGCCGGGGGAGGCATGGCCCTGGAAGTACACCTGGTCCCCCGGTGCGCCGCCGTCCTTGCCCCGGAAGAAGTGGTTGAAGCCCACCTCGTAGAGTGAGGCCGAGCTGGCGTAGGTGGAGAGGTGGCCCCCGATGGCCTCCGACCGCACATTGGCCCGGACCACCATCACCGCCGCGTTCCACCGGATGTAGGCCCGGATCCGGCGTTCGAGGTACTCGTCGCCGGGAAAGTCCGGCTCCTCGTCCGAGGGGATGGTGTTGACGTAGGGGGAGGAGACCGTGGCCGGAAAGTCCACGTGCTTCTGGCCGGCCCGCTCGAGGATCCGCATCAGCAGGTAGCGGGCCCGGGTCCGGCCGTGGACATCGACGATGTCGTCGAAGGCGTCCAACCACTCGGCGGTTTCGGCGGGATCGGCGTCGGGTAGCTGATGGCTCACTCCGTCGAACAGCACCCTCCCATGCTTCCACTCACCGGACGACAAGGGAAGTCGGCGATCCGTCGGACGGCGCCGGTGTCCATGGCAGCCGTCCCGATCGGGCATGCTGTCCCGATGCCCGCACCGAGCCACCCTGCCGACGGCGCCACCGTCGTCTACACCGACGGTTCGTGTCGGGGGAATCCCGGACCCGGAGGCTGGGCCTGGGCCGTCGCCGACGGGCCGTCGGACAGCGGGGGCGAGGCCCACACCACCAATCAGCGCATGGAGGTCATGGCGGTGATCCAAGCCCTCTCGGCCCTGACCGGGCCGGTGCACATCGTGAGTGACTCGACCTACGTGGTCAATTGCTTCCGGAACGAGTGGTGGGTGGGCTGGAAGCGGCGGGGCTGGCGGAACACACAGGGCAAGCCGGTGGCCAACCAGGACCTCTGGCAGGAGCTGTTGCCCCTCGCCCTCGACCCGGACCGCCGCGTCACCTTCGCCTGGGTGAAGGGCCACTCGGGAGACCGGATGAACGACCAGGTCGACCTGTTGGCCACCCAGGCCGCCGATCGCCAGTAGCCCCCGGGGACCGCCCGGCGGTCCGTGCGACCGGCTCCCGACCCCGTTTGGGTTCCCGTGCCTCCCTCCCGTAACCTGCTGCCATGGAGATCCAAGGAAGTTCAGCAATCATCACCGGCGGCGCCTCGGGCCTGGGCGAGGCCACGGCCCGCAACCTGGCCTCGCGGGGCGTGCGGGTCACCGTCTTCGACCGTAACGAGGAACGGGGCAAGGAAGTCGTGGCCG
>Ga0207933_1000858_pt1 | contig 26353 bp, 21 predicted proteins | sample NGESurdeep092012_4_FD_184488 | JGI IMG/M metagenome (GOLD analysis project Ga0207933, IMG submission 184488) | Arctic peat soil microbial communities from Barrow, Alaska - NGEE Surface sample F53-3 deep-092012 (SPAdes) | ecosystem: Environmental > Terrestrial > Soil > Wetlands > Peat ... | reverse complement strand
GGGCATGAAGCCGCGGTGGGAGACGTTCGAGGTCTCCGAGTCGGAGCGGTATCCCGAGCTCCTGGGTCGTCGGGTCAGCGACATCGCCCGCGAGCGGAGCGTCAGCCCGCTGGACGTCATGTGCGAGCTGGCCCTGGCCGAGGACCTGACCACCCGCTTCCGGGCCTATATCGCCAACGACGACGTGGCCGAGGTGGGGAGCCTGCTCACCGAGGAGCACGTGGTGCTGGGCCTCACCGATGCCGGCGCCCACGTCGACCAGCTGTGCGATGCACCCCTCCCCACCGACCTCCTCGGCACGTGGGTCCGGGAGCGGGAGATCATGCCCGTCGAACGGGCCGTCCGGAAGCTGGCCGGCGAGCCCGCCGACATGTTCGGGTTCGAAGGCCGTGGCTACCTGCGGCCCGGCTTCGCCGCCGACGTCACCGTGTTCGACCCGGCCACGGTGGCCCCCGGACCACAGCGCCGGCTGCGCGATCTTCCGGCCGACGGAGAGCGGCTGACCAACGAGGAGCCGAGCGGCATGCGCCATGTCATGGTCAACGGCACGTTGATCCGGACCGACGAGCGTCAGCTCGATCTGGAGCAGCTCCCCGGGACCCGGCCCACCCTGGTCTGACCGCGCCGCTCCGCCTCTCGGCGCCTCAACGAACGATGCGGAAGAAGAGACGGAGATCGTCGACGAACAGCTCGGGCTGTTCCATGGCCGGGAAGTGCCCGCCGCGTTCCATGTCCGTCCAGTGCACCACATTGAACTGGCGCTCGACCCACGACCGGGGCCACCGCAGGACCTCTTTGGGGTAGCGGGCCACGCCGGTGGGCACCTCGACGAAGGGAGGGGCTCCCGCCGAGCTGTGTTTGACCTCCCAGTACAGACGGGCCGAGGATGCGCTGGTCTGGGTGACCCAGTAGAGCATGACGTTGGTGAGGAGCTGGTCCCGGGTGAAGCAGTGCTCGGGGTCCCCGCCGCAGTCGCTCCAGGCCCGGAACTTCTCGACGATCCAGGCCAGCAGGCCGGCCGGGGAGTCGTTCAACGCGGCCCCGATGGTCTGCGGTTTGGTCCCCTGCTCGTTGGCGTAGCCCGACTCGTCGTTGGTGAACCGCTTCATGGCCGCCAGATCGGCCTGCTCCTCCTCGGTGAGTGGGCGGGGCTCCCGGGGTGGCACCCCCGGAGCCATGTTCAGATGGATGGCAGCACAGTGCTCGGGATCGAGCCCGCCGATCCGGGTCGTCACCTGGGCTCCCCAGTCGCCGCCCTGGGCCGTGTAGCGCGGGTAGCCGAGTCGGGCCATCAGGGTCACGAACGCCCGGGCGGTGCGATCCACGTCCCAGCCCGGCACCCGCGGGGGGTCGGAGAAGCCGTAGCCGGGCAGAGAGGGAGCGATCACGTGGAACGCGTCCTCGGCCCGACCGCCGTAGGACTCGGGATCGGTGAGCCGGGGGATGACGTCCAGGAATTCGACGACCGAGCCGGGCCAGCCGTGGGTGAGCAGCAGCGGTACGGCGTCGGCGTGCGGCGATCGGGCGTGGACGAAATGGATGGACAGGTCGTCGATGGCCGTGCGGAAGTGCTCCCACCCGTTGAGCCGCGCTTCCTCCGAGCGCCAGTCGTAGGTGTCGCGCCAGTACCCGACCAGCTGGCGCAGGTAGCCGACGGGGATCCCGTACTCCCAGCCCGTGTCCTCGATCTGGTCGGGGAACCGAGTCTGTCCGAGCCGCCGGTGGAGGTCGAGGAGGACCGAGTCCTCGACCTGAATCCGGAAGGGCTCGATCGAGTTGCTCACCGTGTTCTCACCGCTCCCTGTCCGTGGCGCCCCATCCGCCAGGCATCCTACGGACCAGAGGAGGGTGGGGTCAGACGCAGCCGATCACGTCCTCGCCGTAGCGGGCCAGCGAGGTCTCGAACTCGTTGCCGAACAGCACCGACGGAACGAGGACCCGGGTCACCCCGATCCGCTGCAGCGACCGCACCGCGGTCACGGCCTCACCGCCGCCGACGGCGGTGCACTGCACGGTCACCTCGATGGCGTCGGGATCCCGGCCGACCTCCTCGGCGCTGGTCCGGATGAGGTCGATCAGAGGGGGCAGCTCCTCGGGGCCGACCCCCAGCGGGAACCACCCGTCCCCGATCCGCCCGGCCCGACGGGCGGCGGCCGGGCTGTGGCCGCCGATGTGCACCGGGATGCTCCCCCGGGCCGGTTGCGGTCGCAGGAAGCTGGGGGCGAAGCTCACCGTCTGGCCATCGAAGCTGGCCTGCTCCTGGCTCCAGAGGGCCCGCATGGCGGCGATGGCCTCCTCCATCCGAGGCGCACGGCCGGAGAACGGGACGCCCAGGGCCCGGAACTCCTCCTCCAGCCAGCCGATGCCCGCGCCGAGGATCATCCGGCCGCCCGAGAGGGAGTCCAGCGTGGCCAGCTCCTTGGCCAGAATGAGGGGATTTCGCTGGGGCACGATGAGGATGCCGGTGCCCAGCCGGAGGGTCGAGGTCCGGGCGGCCACATAGGCCAGCCAGATCAGCGGATCGGGGAAGACCGTGGCCTCCCCGGACGGCAGTCGGCCGGAGGGGTCGTACGGGTACGCCGACCGGTAGCCGGCGGGGACCACCACGTGGTCCACCGTCCAGATCGACTCGAATCCCGAGTCTTCGGCGGCACCGGCGAGGCGGACGGCCTCCGTCGGGTCGACGAACGGCCCAATGTTGGCGAACGCCACCCCGAACCTCATCGACTCATGCCTCTGCCTCTCCCGACTCTCCGCGGTCCGGCGGTCTGCTCTCCGCCGTCCCGTCGGTCCTCGCAGCATACGGCACGACCCCGCGCCGAACCGCCGCTGTTAGCCTGGCCCCATGGCCGGATCGGCGGGGACATGAGTACCGGTGAGGGGCCGGGTATGGACGCCATCGACCGCGACTCCTGCATGGGTTCGGGGAACTGTGTGTTCTGGGCGCCGGGCGTCTTCGACCTCGACGTCGACGGGATCGCCGTGGTCGTCGGCGACCCGGCCGGTCGTGAGGAGGACGTCCGTCAGGCGGCCGCCAACTGCCCGACGTCGGCCATCCGGGTGGACGTCCTCTTCGGTTCCCGCCGCTGACGAGGGACGGTCTGACGCCGTCGGCCACCCGCTCACGCCACGGCCGAGGTCGTTACAATGACCCAGCCGGCACGGATCACAGGGGCGGGCAGGACCGGAGGGGCCCCATGGCCATCTACAACCACACAGGGCTCGTCGTCACCGACCTGGATCGGTCGAAGCGGTTCTACCGGGAGGTCTTCGGCTTCCGCCTCTGGTACGAGATCAGCCCACCCGACGTGCCGACGGCCCAGCTCACGGGGCTCACGCCACCGCTCGGTGTCACCGCCTCGTACCTGACCCTCGACGGATTCGTCCTGGAGCTCATGCACTACTCGGCCGACGGGGCGACGCTGCCGTTCCGGGCCCGGACCATGAACGAGCCGGGCCTCACCCACCTGTCGATCTCCGTCGACGACGTGCAGGTGGCCGCGGCGCGGGCCGTGGAGTTCGGTGGCCGGCGCATCGAGGAGAGCGATATCGGCGCCGCCCTGTTCGTCCGGGATCCCGACGGTCAGCTGATCGAGCTCCTGCCCGCCGGCTACCGGGACCGCCTTCCGCCCAAGCCCTGACCCGACGGGGATGCCGACGGTCGGAGGGTTGGGGCCGGGACCCGCACACGGACGGGTGAGTACGCTGGTCGACACAGTCGGTCGGTCGCCCACGAACGCACCGGACCCATCGATGAGGAGAGTCTCCACGTGACCCTGACCAGTGACACCGCGGTACCCCTTCGCCACGCCGACCGGTTCTTCATCGACGGCCAGTGGGTGACCCCGTCGACCGGGTCCACCTTCGACGTGATCGACTCGAGCACGGAGCAGGTCTACTTTCGGGTGCCCGAGGCGCGGCCGGCCGACATGGACCGGGCGGTGACGGCAGCCCGGCGGGCCTTCGACGAAGGGCCCTGGCCCACCTTGTCCCACGGTGATCGGGCCGAGTTCCTGAAGGGGTTGGCCAACGGGCTGCGTGAGCGGGCCGAGGACATCGGACAGATCTGGCCCCGCGAGTCGGGGGCCCTCTACGCCATGGCTACGCGTGGCGCCGCCGGCATCGCCGCCAGCTTCGATTACTACGCCGGTCTGGCCGAGACCTTCCCCTTCGAGGAGCGGGCCCACCCGCAGATGGGCGAGTTCGGCCTGCTGGTGCGGGAGCCGGTGGGGGTGGTCGGCGCCATCATCCCGTGGAACGCGCCCATCGGACTGATCACCTACAAACTGGCACCTGCCCTGCTGGCCGGGTGCACGGTGGTGCTCAAGTGCTCGCCGGAAGCCCCGGGCGATGCCTACGTGGTGGCGGAGATCGCCGAGTCCATCGGCCTGCCGGCCGGGGTCCTGAACGTCGTCACTGCCGATCGGGAGGTCTCCGAACTCCTCGTTCGCGACGCACGCGTGGACAAGATCACCTTCACCGGTTCGACGGCGGCCGGTCGGCGCATCGCCTCCATCTGCGGTGACCGGATCGCGCGGTGCACGCTGGAACTGGGTGGGAAGTCGGCTGCACTCATCCTGGACGACATGGACCTGGCGGCGGCGGCCAAGACCCTGGCCCGGGCCGAGTGCTCGCTCACCGGTCAGGTGTGCTCCTCGCTGACCCGCATCGTGGTCTCCCGGGGACGCCACGACGAGATGGTGGAGGCCCTGGCCGGCGCCTTCTCGACGGTCCGGGTGGGAGACCCCTTCGACCCGACCACCCAGATGGGACCGCTGGTCTCCGACCGTCAGCGCCAGCGGGTCGAGGGCTACATCGCCCAAGGGGTGGAGCAGGGGGCCACGCTGGTCACCGGAGGTGGTCGACCGAAGCACCTCGACCGGGGCTACTACATGGAGCCCACGGTGTTCGGCAATGTGGACAACCACTCGGTCATCGCCCAGGAAGAGATCTTCGGACCGGTGCTCACCGTCATCCCGGCGGACGACGAAGCGCAGATCGTGGCCCTGGCCAACGACACCATCTACGGGCTCAACGCCTCCGTGTTCACGCACGATGTGGACCGGGCCCGACAAGTGGCCGGTCAGCTGCGCACGGGAACGGTCGGCCACAACGCCTTCCGCACCGACTTCGGGATCGCCTTCGGCGGCTTCAAGCAGTCCGGCATCGGTCGCGAGGGTGGCACGGAAGGACTCCTGCCCTTTCTCGAGACCAAGACGGTGATCCTCGAGGGTGTCCCGGTCAAATACCGCTGAGGCCCCGGCCATCGGCAGAAATGAGGATCGACAGGTGACGGAAGCTCCACAGTTCAAGCGCATCACCATGGCCCGCACCGGGGGCACCGCCGTGGTCGCTCTGGCCAGCGACAAGGTGAATGCGTTGGATCCGGAGGTGCTGCGCGAACTCGGCGACGTCGTCGGCGTGTGTGAAGAGGACCCTGGGATCGTGGCCCTCGTGGTGACGGGCGAGGGCTCGATCTTCTCGGCCGGGCTCAACGTGACCGAAGTCCTGGCCCACGACGCGGCCTACACGGCAGGGTTGCTGGACACCCTGCACGAGACGCTGGTGCGCATCTTCTCCTGCCCGTTGCCCACCGTGGCTGCCGTCAACGGTCCGGCCATCGCCGGCGGCTGCCTGCTGGCCTGCGCCTTCGACCAGCGCCTCATCGCCGAGGAGGCCCGCATGGGTGTCACCGAGCTGAAGGTGGGGGTCTCGTTCCCGACCGTGGCCGTGGAGCTGTTGAAGCACGCCTGTGGGCGGCGGGCGGAGGGGCTCATGTTCGATGCCCGACTCCTCCCGGCCGAGGAGGCCTGCCGGGTCGGCCTGGCCCACCGCTCCGTGCCCCGTTCGGAACTGCTGGAGGTGGCGGTCTCGACGGCCGAACAGCTGGCGTCACTCGATCCGCGTGCCTATGCCCTGGCCAAGGCCTCGGTACGCCGGGACGTCCTGGCGGCCATCGAAGGCGAGGCCGGTCGACTCCTCGACCGACAGGTCCGTGAGCAGTGGCAGGACGACAGGACCCGGGCCAACCTCGAGCTCCTCCTCAAGCCCAAGGCCTGAACCTCCGGGCTCCAGCCAGTCGTTCTTCTGATAGGAGAACGACGATTTCGGACGGCGCGTACTGCTGCTCGACTCCGCTTGCTACGGTCGCACCAGGGCCCGGGCGCCGTGGTTCAGGATCGGCTGCGCAGGGGGTACGGGCGGGTGGACGGCAAGGTTGGGGGAACGCCGGGTTCGGGGCGAGGCCCGGTAGGCCGGGTCCTTCCGTGCATGCTCGGGTGGGGCAGCCTATCCGTCGGCGGAAACTTCGTAGACATCAGCCAGAATCTCGTATACGCTCAACGCGACGTCGCCGGCCGTTACGCGGAATGCCGATGCTGACAAAAAGAGAACACCCGTCGTGGTGAACTCATGACAAGGGGGAAGCGATGAAGGGGGAACGAATGAGGCGCAAGGTTCGAGTCGGGGCAGGCATCCTCCTGGCGGCACTTCTCTCGGCCACGGCCATCGGCGTGACCACCGGTCAGGCCGGGGCGGCCACCGTCCGGGGCTTCAACGGCAAGACCATCACCATCGGCGGCATCTGGGGCACAGCCAACTTCTCGGGCGCCCAGGTCGGGGCCCAGGGCTATATCAACCAGATCAACAAGACCAACTACCTGCACGGGATCAAGCTCAAGTTCGCCGGCTACGTCAACGACGGCAACGACCCGGCTACCGCCCTCTCCGGGGTGCGCCAGCTGGTCAACCAGTACAAGGTGTTCGCCATCGTCCCCGACCTCTCGGCAGTCAACCCCGGCACCTACCTGGCGGCCCAGAAGATCCTCTACGTGGGTGGAGGGTTCGACTATAGCTACTGCTCCACCAAGGTGACCACCAGCCTCTGGGGGTACTCGGCCGGCGGCTGCCTGGTGCCGCAGAGCCCCCCGGTCGTGTCCGATGTCTACGGCCAGTTCTACAAGTACGTGAAGGCCAAGACCGGCAGCACCCATCCCACCATGGCCGTCTTCTCCAACGGCAACGCCTCGGGGTCCAACTCGGCCAAGACCGCCACGGTGGGGGCCAAGGGCGCCGGCTTCAACGTCGTCTACAACAAGGCCAGTATCCCCACCACCGCCAGCGACTACACCCCGTACGTGCAACAGTTGATGACGGCCGACAACGGCAAGCCGCCCCAGGCCATCGGGTGCCAGTTGACCGCCCAGTGCATCCCCATGTGGGCGGCGCTGAAGAACGCCGGCTACACCGGCTCGTACTGGTCACCGCTCGGGCCCATCCCCGCCCTGTACTCGTCCATGGAGGGGACGGTGACCATCGCCACCTACAACAACGCCCCCAACGCAGGGCTGACAGCCATGCAGAACGCCATGAACGCCGTCTCGCCGGGGACCCAGCTGGCCTCGTACTCCAACGTGCCCTCGTACCTCGACACGGCCATGTTCGCCACCGCCGTGCACACCGTGCAGGCCAAGAAGCAGGCCATCACCCCGGCCAACGTACGGGCGGTGCTGTCCACCATCAAGTGGGGCATTCCGGGGCTGGTGGGGCCCATCTCCTACCCGGCTTCGACGGTGGCCGGGACCCCGTACTGCACGGAGTTCCTCAGCTACACCGGCGGCGCGGCCCAGCAGGTCTATCCGTACTCCTGCAGCTACAAGGTCTACAAGGTGACTCCGGCGGCAGAGAAGGCCAGTTGACCGATGGGTCGTGCGGGCGTCGATCGTCTGTGCTGAGTTGACCCCGTGACCGATCGAGGCTTGGCACGTGCCTGATGTGGATGTGCGGCCGACATCGGCCGAGCCGCCGTCTCCGGCGGTCACCCCGACGCTCGAGCTGACCGACATCTGCGTGCGCTTCGGCGGGATCATGGCGGTCTCCGAGGTCAGCGTGCAGGTACCGGCCGGACAGGTCTGCGGTCTCATCGGGCCCAACGGCGCCGGCAAGACCACGCTCTTCGACGTGGTCTCCGGCGTGCGCCGTCCCCAGTCCGGCCGGATCGTGCTGGCGGGACAGGACGTCAGTGGCACCGATCCGGTGAAGCGGAGCCGCCTCGGGGTGCGACGCACCTTCCAGCGGGTCCAGACCTACGGCTGGCTGACCGTCGAGGACAACGTGCTGGCCGCCACCGAGTGGCACGGTGGCGGCGGCGGTGTGGTCGGGGACCTGGTGGGCTGGCACGGCCGGCGCCGCCGCGAACGCGAACGCCGACTGCTGGTCGACGCCGCACTCGAGCGGTGCGGGCTGGAGTCGGTGCGCACCGAGTTCGCCGGCTCCCTTCCCATCGGCACCGCCCGGATGGTCGAGTTCGCCCGGGCCACCGTCGAGCCGCCGGCACTGCTGCTGCTCGACGAGCCGGCCTCGGGGCTCCACGCCGAGGAGGTCGACCGTCTGGGACACCTCATCCAGGAGGTCCGGACCACCACCGGCTGCAGCGTCCTCCTCGTCGAGCACAACGCCGGCTTCGTCATGACCCACTGTGACCGGGTGGTCGTCCTCAACCTGGGTGCCACACTGGCCGACGGCACACCGGCCGAGGTCCAGAACGACCCCGCCGTGCGCAGTGCCTACCTGGGCCACGTGGTCTGAGCGGGAGGCGGGGCACCCACCCATGGACAAGTTCCTGAGCCTGGTCATCTCGGGCACCGTCACGGGCGGCATCTACTCGATCATGGCCTCCGGGCTGGTGCTCACCTACACCACGTCGGGCATCTTCAACTTCGCCCAGGGGGCCATCGCCTTCGCCGTGGCGTACTTCTACTACCAGCTCAATTCGGGCGGGATGCCCATCATCCCGGCGGCCATCCTCTCCATCCTGGTCTTCGCCCCGCTCATGGGCTTCGCCCTGGACCGGATCCTCCTGCGGCGCCTGGGTGAGGCCCCGGTCTACGCCAAGGTGGTCGGCACCATCGGCCTACTGGTGGCCATCCCCAACCTCATGCAGTTCGCCGTGGTCACCCTGGGCAACAACATCTTCCACATGCATCTGGTGGGCAACAAGGCCGACGAACAGGGGCTGTCCACCCCCGGCCTCGGGCCCACCCCGGCCAAGGTGTTCCACGTCATGAACGGCGTGGCCCTCACCTCGGACCAGATCGCCGTGTTCGCCGCGGCGCTGGTGGCGGCCATCGTGCTGTGGGTCATCCTCCGGCACACCCGGATCGGTCTCGAGATGCGGGCCGTGGTCGACCGCCGTCACCTGGCCGGCCTGAAGGGCGTGAGCGCGGCCAAGACGTCGGCCGTGGCCTGGGTGCTCACCACCATGCTGGCCGGACTGGGCGGGATCCTCATCTCCCCGCTGTTCAGCTTGGACCCCATCGTCTTCACCCTGGTCGTGCTGGGCTCGCTGGCCGCCGTGGTCCTCGGTGGGCTGCGCTCGATCCCCGTCGCCTTCGTCGGCGGACTGCTGCTGGGCGTGGTCCAGAACCTGGTGGCCGGGTACTCGACGGCGTACCCCGGCTTCATTGCCAACCTGAACGGCCTGTCCAGCGCCGTGCCCTACGTGCTGGTCATCCTCCTCGGGCTCATCGTGGGGCGCGACCGCTCGCGCCAGGCCGGTTCGGTGGCCGAGGACCGGCCTCCGAGTGATCACCGGGCGGGCATGTCGCTGCCCCGCCGCTGGTGGCCGTGGGTCACGTTCCTGTTCATCCTGGTCGGATACTGCCTGCACTGGTTCCCCTCGTGGCTGCAGGCCACCAGCACGGCCCAGACCGCGGTGGCCCAGGGACTGGCCATCGCCATCATCCTGCTCTCCTTCATCGTGGTGACCGGGATGGGAGGCATGGTCAGCCTGGCCCAGGCCACCTTCGTCACCGCCGGCGGGTTCGCCGCCGGCTGGGCCCTCAATCGCGACTGGGGGGTCAACATCCCCTTCATCGCCTCGCACGGCCAGCTCAACTTCTTCTGGGCCGTGGTCATCGGCGGCATCGTGGCCGGGGTCATCGGCGCCCTCATCGCCTGGCCGGCCACGCGGCTCGGGGCCGTCTACCTGGCCATCTGGTCCCTGGCCGCCTGCCTGTTCTTCAGCCTGGTGCCGTTCGACACCCAGGCCATCGGCAATGGCGAGTCGGGTTGGACCATCCGGAGCCCTGCCCTCGACCTCTTCGGCTGGCACCTCGACTTCTCCAACCTCACCGACCAGATCGTCCTGTTCCTCGCCGTGTTCGGCCTTATCACCGGGGTGATCTGGCTGTTCACCCACTCGGCCACCGGACGGGCCACACTGGCCGTGCGCAGCTCCCCGACGGCGGCCATGGCCGCCGGCATCCGGGCCAACCGCAACCGGATCCTCGTCTTCGCCCTCGCCGCCGGCATCGCCGGGATCGGCGGGGTCATGCTCAGTCTGTTCTCCTTTGCCGCCTCCAACTCGACGGCCCCACCCCTGGAGGGTCTGACCTGGTTGGCCTTCGTCGTGGTCTTCGGCGTGCGACGACCGGGCGGCGCCCTGCTGGCCGGACTGGCCGTGGCCGCCGGCAGCCCGCTCCTCAATCAGCTGACCAACTGGCTGCCGGGCCAGACCATCAACACCCTCATCTCGTCCCCGTACTTCCTCCCGATCCTCTTCGGTATGGGAGCCATCTCCCTGGCCCAGGAGCCCGACGGCATTCTGGCCATGCGGGGAAGCAAGAAGCTGGCCAAGCGTCGGGCCCGGACCCGGGCTGCCTCGGAGCCGGGGGCGCCGACCGCCACGCCGGTCCTACCGACCGTGTCCACCGACGGCGGCACCGGTGCGGTGGGTGGGTTCGAGCCCGAGGCCCCACCGATCAGCCTCGATGTCTCCATCGACGCCGCCCTGGCCGTCACCGGGGTGGTGGCGGGCTACGACGACGCGGAGGTGCTCCACGGGATCGGGCTCGAGCTGCACGCCGGGGAGATCGTGGGCCTGCTGGGGGCCAACGGTGCCGGCAAGTCCTCCCTCTGTTCGGTGATCGCCGGTCTGCTCCAGCCGACGTCCGGTGCGGTCTACCTCGGCGGCGTGGATCTGACCAGCCTGCCCGCCTACCGACGGGCCCGGGCCGGTCTCGACCTGGTACCCGAGGCCCGGGGCATCTTCCCCGGGCTGACCGTCGAGGAGAACCTCACGCTGGCCCTGCCCGACGACGAGGACCGCCAGCGCGCCTACGCCCGTTTTCCGGTGCTCTCGGAGCGTCGCCAGCAGGTGGCGGGGCTCCTCTCCGGTGGAGAGCAGCAGATGCTGGGTCTGGCCCCGGCGCTGGCCCGGCCCCCGAAGGTCTTCGTGGCCGATGAGCCGACCCTGGGGCTGGCCCCGCTGGCCGCCGAGGAGGTCATCCGGGCCATCGTCGAGCTGCGGGACAGGGGGACGGCGGTACTGCTGGTCGAGGAGAACGCCGAGAACGCCGTGGCCGTGGCCGACCGGCTGATCTTCATGGAGCTCGGCACCATCACGTGGACCGGGCCGGCCAGCTCACTGGACGTGGACCAGCTGTCCGCCGTCTACCTGGGGGGTGGCCACCCGACGCCGGTCGGGGCCCACGATGGCGGGCAGGCTTCCCCGCCCGGGCCGTGACGTCCGACACCCGACCCTTGGTGGCGCTGGGCACCCCGACCGCATATAAGATCGTTACGTAAAATAAAGAACAGCATTCTCGGGAGGGACTCATGCACCAGGTCGACGACCTCATCCTCATCAGCGTCGATGACCACATCATCGAGCCGCCTGACCTGTTCGTGAACCACCTCGACGCCAAGTACCAGGACCGGGCGCCGAAGATGAGCAGGAACGCCGAAGGCTCCGACGTCTGGACCTTCGGTGAGGTGGTGATGGAGACCGCCGCCCTCAACGCCGTGGCCGGCCGGCCCAAGGAGGAGTACGGGCTCGAACCGCAGAGTCTCGACGAGGTCCGACCAGGCTGTTACGACGTGCACGAGCGGGTGAAGGACATGGACGCCGGCGGGGTGCTGGCCTCGATGAACTTCCCCTCGTTCCCGACCTTCACCGCCCGGGTGTTCGCCAGCGACGACGCCGACCTCTCGCTGGCCCTGGTACGCGCCTACAACGACTGGCACATCGACGAGTGGTGCGGGGCCCATCCCGAACGCTTCATCCCCATGGCCGTCCCGGCCATCTGGGACGCCGAGTTGACGGCCCAGGAGATCCGGCGGGTGGCGGCCAAGGGCTGTCACTCCCTCAGCTTCACGGAGAACCCCGCCGCCCTCGGCTACCCGAGCTTCCATGACGACTACTGGGACCCGGTGTGGCGGGCCTGCTGCGATACCGGCACCGTGCTCTCCATCCACCTGGGGTCGTCAGGCCGGCTGTCCATCCCCGCGGTGGACTCCCCGCCCGACGTGATGATCACCCTCCAGCCCATGAACATCCAGTCGGCGGCGGCCGACCTCCTGTGGTCCCGGGTGCTGAAGAACTTCCCTGACCTGCGGGTGGCCCTCTCCGAAGGCGGGACCGGGTGGGTCCCGTACTTCCTGTCCCGGGTGGATCGGACCTTCGAGATGCACCATGCCTGGACGCTGCAGGACTTCGGCGGCCGGCTGCCCAGCGAGGTGTTCCGTGAGCACTTCCTGACCTGCTTCATCAGCGACCCCGTGGGCATCCAGCTGCGCGAGGCCATCGGGATCGACAACATCGCCTGGGAGGCCGACTACCCGCACAGCGACTCCATGTGGCCCGAGGCCCCCGAGGAGTTGGACGCCGAATTCACCAGGTACGCCGTCCCCGACGACCAGGTGGCCAAGATGACCTACGAGAACGCCATGCGGTGGTACTCGTTCGACCCCTTCTCGCGGATCGCCAAGGAGGAGGCCACGGTTGGCGCGCTGCGACGCCGGGCGGCCGGCCACGACGTCTCGACCATGTCGAGGAGCACCCGGGTGCGCACCGCCGACGAGAAGCTCGAGGGATTCCGCGTCCGGGCCCGCCGGGCCGTGGCCGCCGCCGGCTCCTGATCCCGCCCCGCGGTCCGCTCAGCCGCCGGCGGCGCGGTGCTCCGCCGGCGAGGCCCGAACCCGGAGCCAGTCACCCAGCGCGGCCCCGGCGTCGAGGACGTGGGACTCGGTGAGGACCCGGGCCGTGGCGGCATCGCCGCGGTCGACGGCCTCCAACATGGCGGCGTGGTCGGTGCGACTGCGCCGGACCTGCTCGGGGAAGAGCTCGAAGTAGCTGGTCGGCACCACCCGCACGGCCTGGCGCAGGTAGGTGAGGAGGCGGGGCGATCCCGACGCCCGGTTGAGGGCGCGGTGGAAGCTCCAGTTGGCGGCCACCACGTCATCGGCGCTCGCCACGGCCAGGGACAGGGCGTGCAGTTCCTCGAGCTCGGGCCGGGTGATCCGGGCCGTGGCCCACTCGGCAGCCTTGCCGGCCAGAGCGGCCAGCACGGCGAAGTTGTCGACGGCGTCCTCGGGGGTGATCCCGAGCACGGTGATCCCGCTCCGGGGGGTGACCGACACCAGGCCCTCGTAGGACAGCTCGAGGAGGGCCTCCCGGACCGGGGTGCGACTGGTGCCGAACTCCCGGGTGATCTCGTCCAGGTCGATACGCGAGCCGGGCTCCAGGCGCCCGGTCAGTATCCGGTCGCGCAGCTCGCTGGCGGCGCGGGCCCGCACCGTTCCGCCGATCGGCTTGAAATCTGGCATATCAGATACTACATTTCTTGGGACCAGCGGCGCCAGCACCGTGGCGACAGCGGGTGAAGAGGAGTGTCAGCGACGATGGCAAAGCGGCAGATGTCCTTGGTGGGGTTCATGCAGGCGGGGAGCACGACCGTCTATGCGGGATCGTGGCGCCATCCTGCCACCGAACACGGATTCCTCGATGCCAGCTACTACGCCAAGCTGGGCCGGACGCTCGAAGAGGGTTGCTTCGACATGCTGTTCTTCGACGACCGCCTGGCCATGCCCGGGATCTACGGCGGATCGGTGGCCGACGCCGTCCGCCTGGGGGCCCGGCCGGTCAAGCTGGACCTGAGCATCGTGCTCGGCGTCGTGGCTGCCGCCACCGGGCGGATCGGCCTCGGCGCCACCTATTCGACCACCTACTATTCCCCCTTTCACGTGGCCCGCACCTTCGCCACGCTCGACCACCTCTCCGGCGGCCGGGCGGCGTGGAACATCGTCACCTCGGTGAACGACAGCGAGGCCCAGAACTACGGGATGAAGGAGCACCTCGACCACGATGCCCGCTACGACCGGGCCGACGAGTTCCTCGAGGTGGCCACCGGGCTGTGGGACACCTGGGAGGACGACGCCCTGGTGCTCGACCGGGCCAGGGGCATCTTCGCCGATCCCGACAAGGTGCACGAACTCGACCACGAGGGCGAGTGGTTCAGCGCCCGCGGACCGCTCACCGTGCCCCGGTCCCCCCAGGGACGACCGGTGCTCCTCCAGGCCGGCTCGTCGGGACGCGGCCGGGACTTCGCCGCCCGGTGGGCCGAGCTCATCTTCACCGGTGACCCCGGCCTCGAGGTGGCCCGGTCGCACTACCGGGAGCAGAAGGCGGCCATCGCCGAGGCCGGCCGGGACCCGCAGTCGGTGAAGATGCTGCCGATGGTCTACACCGTGGTGGGGGAGTCCCACGCCCACGCCCTCGAGCGCGAGGACCTCTTCCTCCACTCCCTGGTCGATCCCCAGGCGTCGTTGTGCCTGCTCTCCGAGCTCATGAACTACGACTTCTCCGGCCTGCCCCTCGACGCCCCCATCACCGACGAGCTCATCGGGTCGGTCTCGGGCATCCGCGGCCTGGTGCAGAACCTGCGGAAGCACATCGGCGGGGACACGGTGACCCTGGCCGACCTGGCCGGCCACCGGGCCACCCTCCTCCAGGGCCCGCGCTTCGTCGGCACCAGCACCGAGGTGGCCGACCAGATGGAGGAGTGGATGGAGGCCGAAGCCTGCGACGGCTTCACCGTGGCCGCCACCCACTCGCCCGGGGCCTATGAGGACGTGGTCCGACTGGTCGTCCCCGAGCTCCAGCGCCGTGGGGTGTTCCGGGACCGCTACACCGGTGACACCCTGCGGGACACCCTCGGCCTGGCCCGGCCCGACGTGGTCGCCCATGCCTGAAGCCCGGGGCCCGCTGCACGGGATCCGGGTGGTGGACGCGGCCACGCTGGCTGCCGGGCCCCTGGTGGCCACGGCCATGGGGGAGTTCGGCGCCGACGTGGTCAAGGTGGAGCAGCCCGGGTCCGGCGACCCCCTGCGCACCTGGGGGGACCGGAAGGAGGACATCGGCCTGGTCTGGAAGTCGATGAGTCGCAACAAGCGCTGCGTGACCCTGGACCTCCGCCAGTCCGACGGCCAGGCACTCCTCCACGCCCTCCTCGACGTGAGCGACGTGCTGGTCATCGGCAACCGGCCCAGCGCCATGGCCCGCTGGGGGATCGACTACGAGTCGGTCCACGCGCGCCACCCGCAGCTGATCATGCTCCATGTGAGCGGCTTCGGGCGGGGTGGGCCGAAGAGCGACAATCCGGGATTCGGCACACTGGCCGAGGCCATGAGCGGCTTCGCCCACCTGACCGGCCAGCCCGACGGACCGCCGACCCTTCCGCCGTTCATGCTGGCCGACGGGGTGGCCGCCCTGGCCGCCACCTACGCCGTGATGATGGCGCTCTACCACCGTGACGTGCACGGTGGGGGAGGCCAGCTGGTCGACGTCAACCTCATCGAGCCGCTGGCCCGGCTCATCGAGTCCTCCACCCTGGCCTACGACCAGCTGGGCACGATCACCGGCCGGGTGGGAAACCGGTTCGACGCCAGTGCCCCCCGCAACGCCTACCGGACCGCGGACGACAAGTGGCTGGCCATCTCCAGCGCCTCGCCGACCATCGCCGCCCGCGTCTACCGGGCCATCGACCGGCCCGACCTGGCCGACAACCCCGACTACGTCGACTCCATCCCCCGTCAGCAGCGGGCCGGCGAAGTCGACGGGCTGGTGGCGGACTGGGTGGCCGCCCGAACCCTCGAGGAGGCCATGGCCACCTTCGCCGCCGCCTCGGTGGCCGCCGCACCCATCTACGACGCCGAGCAGCTGCTGGCCGACGAGCACCTGGTCGCCCGGGGCACCTTCGTGCGGGTCGACGACCCCGATCTGGGCCCTATGACCGTGCAGGCCCCGGTGGCCGTCCTGACCGAGACACCCGGGCGGATCGACCACCTCGGCCGTCGTCTCGGTGCCGACAACGACGCCGTCTTCGGTGGTCTCCTCGGCCTCGACCCCGAGCGTCTGGCCGGCCTCCGGGCCACCGGTGTGATCTGACGCCCATGATGAAGGAGGCAGTCGTGCGAGAACCCCGGGCCCGACGTTCCGAGCTGGCCACGCCGGCCAGCAGCGAGCGGATGTGCCAGAAGGCGGCCGGCTCCGGTGCCGACCTGGTCTTCCTCGACCTCGAGGACGCCTGTGCCCCGTCGGCCAAGGCTGGGGCGCGCCGCATCGCCGTCGCCGCCCTGACCGGCCTCGACTGGGGCCGCACGGTGCGGGCCGTGCGGGTCAACGGCCTCGACACGCCCTGGTGCCACGACGACATCATCGAGGTGGTGACCGGGGCCCGGGAGGCGTTGGACGTCCTCATCGTGCCCAAGGCCCGATCGGCCCGGGACGTGTGGTGGGTCGCGGTGCTGCTCACGCAACTGGAGACGAAGATCGGCCAGACCAAGCGCATCGGGCTCGAGGTGTTGATCGAGGAGGCCGAGGGGCTGGCCAACGCCGCCGAGATCGCCCGGGCCAGTGACCGGCTGGAGGCCGTCATCTTCGGGGCCGGCGATCTGTCGGCCTCGTTGCGGGCCCGGGTGGACGGCAACTTCGACCCGATCAGCGAGTACCCCGGTGACTTCTGGCACTTCGCCCGGGTGCAGGTGCTGTCGGCGGCCCGAGCCGCCGGCATCGACGCCATCGACGCCCCCCATCCGGCGTACCAGGATCTCGAGGGGTTCCGCCGCTCGGCCGTGCACGCCAGCCTCCTGGGCTTCGATGGCAAGTGGGCCATCCACCCCGACCAGATCGCCATCGCCCACGAGGTCTTCGCCCCGACAGCCCGGGAGGTGGAGGAGGCCCGGGAGTCCATCGAGACCTATCGTCGGGCCGAGGCCGACGGGGTGGGGGCCATCGGCCGGGACGGGAAGCTGGTGGACGCCGCCCACATGCGGCTGGCTGAGAACGTGCTGTACCAGGCATCGTTGGCCGACGGAGGCCGCGCCAGTTCGTGAGCGACGAGATAGTGGGCAACGGAGGGGGAGTGGACCGGCATGGCTGACGGGACGGGGAGGCGGTACACGGTGGTCCAGTGGGCCACGGGCAACATCGGGGCGCGCTCCCTGCAGGGGGTGATCGAGCACCCCGACCTGTCCCTGGTCGGCCTGTACGTGTACTCGCCGGACAAGGCCGGCGTGGACGCCGGCGTGCTCAGTGGGCGCGGACCCACTGGGGTGGTGGCCACCACCGACGTCGACGAGATCGTGGCGCTCGGGGCCGACTGCGTGCTGTACATGCCCCGGGCCACCGACCTCGACGAGGTGTGCCGGCTGCTGGCCTCGGGGGTGAACATCGTGACCACCCGGGGCGAGTTCCACCACCCCGGCAGCATGGATGCGGAGATGAGGGAGCGGATCGAGGCCGCCTGCCGGGCCGGCGGCTCGTCCATCCACAGCACCGGCAGCAGTCCCGGATTCATCACCGAGGCCGTGCCGCTGGTACTGGCCTCCATCCAGCGCCGGCTCGACCGCCTGGACATCGAGGAGTTCGCCGACCTGTCCATGCGCAACTCGCCCGAGCTGCTCTTCGACCTCATGGGGTACGGCACCGATCCGGCCGCCTTCGACCCCGGCCGCTGGTCCCACGGGGCGGCGAGCTTCGGCCCCTCGCTCCGGCTGGTGGCTGAGGCCCTGGGCCTCCCCCTCGACTCGGTGGAGGCCACCGGTGAGGTCGCCGTGGCCCGGCGGACCACCGAGATCGCCGCCGGACGGCTGGAGGCCGGCACGGTGGCCGCCCAGCGCATGAGGGTGGTGGGCCTGCGGGGCGGCCGACCCCTGCTCACCTTCGTGGCCAACTGGTACTGCACTACCAACCTCGAACCGGCCTGGGACCTCGGAGCCACCGGCTGGCGGCTCACCGTGGCCGGCGACGCCCCCCTCCGCGTCGACATGCCGTTCGACTTCCCGCTCGAGGAGATGGGCGCCTACTCGCCCGGGTACACGGCCAACCGGGCCGTCAACGCCGTGCCCGTGGTGTGCGAGGCCGAGCCGGGCATCCGTACCAGCGTGGACCTGCCCCAGATCATCGGCACCCTGGGTGACGGGGCGGCATGAGGGCGCTGCGGCACGGGTCCTGAGGGACCGGCAGGGGGGACGGTGACCGCCCGGTCCACCAGGGTTCCTCTCTTTTTCCGGAAGTGTTCCATCCGCATGGACAAAACATCGTTTTCAAGGTAACTTCATCGATCGGTGTCGCGGCCGACGACGCCGGACGCACGATGTGGCCACCGATGACGGGGGAGTAGGACGAACCATGCTGCTGGCGCTGAGCTCCGACCAGGAGCTCTTCTCGGAGACCACGGCCAAGCTGCTCGAGGAGCTCGTTCCCGTCGGCGAGCTGCGGCGCCTCCGGGACGACCCGGTCGGCTTCGACCGCGGCTACTGGCGGCGGGGCTCCGAGCTGGGGTGGACGTCGTTGCTCGTCGGTGAGGAGCACGGTGGGGGATCCATCGGGGAGCACGGACTGGTCGACCTGACCCTGGTGGCCCATGAGTTCGGCCGTCATGCCGCCCCCGGGCCGCTGGCCGTGACCAACGTGGTGGCCGCCACGTTGAGCGAGACCGGGCACGGCGGGGACGGGGTGCTCGGCGCGCTGCTGTCCGGGGCGTCCGTGGCCACCTGGTGCCTGGGTGAGCCGGTCCCGAACGACCGCCTCGGGAGCATCGCCCTGGACATCCGCCTGGACGGTGACGACGTCGTGCTCGACGGCATCAAGCGCCCGGTGGAGTCGGCGGCGGTGGCCGACCACCTGCTGGTCACCGGGCGCACCGGATCTGGGCTGACCCAGGTACTGGTGCCCGCCGGCACCCCGGGGCTGTCGGTGGTCCCCATGGAGTCGGTGGACATGACCCGCCGCTTCTCCGTGGTCTCCTTCGAAGGCGTCCGGCTGCCGGCGGCGAGCGTGGTCGGGACCGTGGCCTCGGCCGACGGGCAGGTCGGACGTCAGCTCGAGTGGGCCCTGGCCATCGCCTGCGCCGAGTCGGTCGGGGCCATGCAGGCCGCCTTCGACATGACCGTCGAGTGGTCGTTCGACCGCTACTCCTTCGGCCGGCCCCTGGCCTCCTACCAGGAGCTCAAGCACCGGTTCGCCGACATGAGGACCTGGCTGGAGGCCGGCCACGCCATCAGCGACGCCGCCACCCGGGCGGTGGCCACCGGCTCCCCTAACGCCGCCGAGCTCCTGAGCACGGCCAAGGCGTTCATCGGCGACTACGGGAGTGAGCTGCTGCAGGACTGCGTGCAGATCCACGGGGGCATCGGGGTCACCTTCGAGCACGACCTCCACCTCTACCTCCGCCGGCACACCGTCAACCGGGCCCTCTTCGGCACGCCGGCCGACCACCGCCAGCGGCTCACCGACATCATCGAGGCCCACGAGGAGGTGGCGTGACCACCGACACGGAGGAGATGGAGGACCTCGAAGCCTTCCGGGCCCGGGCCCGGTCCTTCGTGCAGGCCAACCTACGACCGGCCGACCCCGACCAGATGGTGGGCCCGCTGCGCAACGAGCGCACCGACGAGCAGGAGCTGGCCGCGGTGGCCCGGGAGCGCCAGGTCCAGCGCATGCTGTTCGACGCCGGACTGGCCGGCATCTGCTTCCCCCGGGAGTACGGCGGCCAGGGGCTGACCCGCGACCACCAGCGCGTTCTCAATCAGGAGGTGGCCGGGTTCGAGTACCCGTCCCGCATCCAGGCCCCCACCCTCTCGCCCTGTGCCGCCGTCCTCCTGGATTTCGGCACCCAGGAGCAGAAGCTCGCCCACATCCCGGCCATCCTGCGGGGCGAGGAGATATGGATGCAGTTCCTCTCCGAACCCAGCGGTGGATCGGATGTGGCCGCCGCCCTGACCAGCGCGGTTCGGGACGGCGAGGAGTGGGTGCTCAACGGCTCAAAGATCTGGACCACCGGGGCCTGGTGGTCGGACTGGGGCCTGTGCCTGGCCCGGACCAACTGGGACGTGCCCAAGCACCGGGGCCTGTCGGTGTTCATCCTGCCCATCCGCCAGCCCGGCCTCGATGTGCACCGGATCGAGATGCTCAACGGGTCCAAGGAGTTCTGCCAGGAGTTCCTCACCGACGTCCGGGTGCCTGACTCCGACCGGGTGGGCGACGTCGACGACGGCTGGACGGTCGGCACCCGCTGGATGTTCCACGAGCGCATGCTGACCAACTCACCGTTGGTCACGGTGCCGGCGGGCATGAGCCACGGCGGCAGCAGCAAGCCGCTGACCGCGGTGGCCCGGGACGCCGGCCGCCTCGACGACCCGCACGTCCGCGACCTGGTCGGCGAGGCCCACATGCTCGAGGTGGTCGACCGCCACCTGCGCCGCCGCATCGGCGAAGGGGTGTCTACCGGGGCCATGCCCGACCAGTCGGCGGCCATCGGTCGCCTGTTCGTCGGGGTGACCACCGCCCGCATCCGCTCCATCAACTTCGAGATCGCCGGGGCGGCCGGGGCGGCCTGGACCGAGGCCGACGGCGAGCTGGCCTTCGCCGGCCCGGACTTCCTGATGCGGCAGGTGTCGTGCATCGGGGGTGGCACGACGGAGATGGCCCGCAACGTCATCTCCGAGCGCGTCATCGGGATGCCCCGGGAGCGCTCCCAGGACAAGGACGTGGCCTTCCGCGACGTGCCCCGCAGCGCTTCGTCCCGACCGTGAGGAGTCAACCACCCGCCGAGCCGTGACCATCGACTGACCACCGCATCGACCATCTACCCCCTGGAGGGTGCCATGCCTGCGCCGAGGCCGACCATGGGCCGCTGGTTCGAAGAGCTGGAGCCCGGCCTGGTCATCGACCACGCCGTGACCCGCACCATCACCGAGGCCGACAACACGCTGTTCTCCGTCCTCACCATGAACGCCCAGCCCCTCCACCTCGACGAGTCGTTCGCCGCCACCACCGAGTTCGGCACTCGACTGGTCAACAGCCTGTTCACCCTGTCCCTGCTCATCGGGCTGTCCGTGTTCGAGACCACGCTGGGCACGACCGTGGCCAACCTGGGGTTCGAGGAGATCGCCTTCCCGATCCCGGTGATCCCCGGCGACACCGTCCACGCCCAGTCCGAGGTGATCTCGGCCCGGGCCTCGGCCTCGCGGCCCACCCAGGGGATCGTGGTCTTCGAGCACCGGGCGTTCAACCAGCGGGACGAGTTGGTGGCCCGCTGCCGTCGGTCGGCCCTCATGTCCCGACGCCCGACATGAGCACCCGCTGGCGGAGCGTGCTCTTCGTGCCGGGCAACCGACCGGAACTGGCGGCCAAGGCCCCCCGCTCGGGAGCGGACCTCGTCGTGCTCGACCTCGAGGACGCCGTGCCCCCGGCGGCCAAAGAGGACGCCCGGCACCAGGTCGACGAGGCGGTCCGCTCGCTGGGCGGGGTCGTCCCGGTGGCCGTGCGGGTCAACCCCCCGGGTACCCCGTGGTTCGCCGCCGACGCCGCCGCCCTGCCCGGAGGCCTGGCCGCGGTAGTGGTGCCCAAGCTCGACTCGCCCGACAGCCTGGACGAACTGACCGAGGACCTCGGCGGCCGCCCCGTGGTCGCCGGCCTGGAGACGGTGCGGGGGGTGGCCGACGCCCGCCTGGTGCTCCGGACCCCGGTGGTGGCCTGTTACTTCGGGGCCGAGGACTACGTGGCCGACCTGGGTGGTGTGCGCACCGACGGCAACCACGAGGTGGCGGTGGCCCGGTCGTGGGTGGCCATGGCCGCCCGTCTGGCTGGTGTCACCGCCCTCGACATGGTCACGCTGTCCTTCGGTGACGACGACCGTTTCCTGGCCGAGGCGGCCGAAGCCCGGGCCCTGGGCTACGCCGGAAAGCTGTGCATCCATCCCGCCCAGGTAGCCCTGGCCCACCGGGCCTTCCGGCCGACGGACGACGAGGTGGGGTGGGCCCGGCGCCTGCTGGCCGCCTTCGACGACGCCGGTGGGACGACCATCGGGTTCGAGGGGCTCATGGTGGATGAGGTGGTGGCCGCCCGGGCCCGGGCCATCGTGGAGCGGGCCGAGACGGCGTCATGAGCGCCGAGCCCGAGGTCATCTGGCGACCGCCGACCGATGTGGGGCGGTCGACGGTGGTGGGCCGCTACCTCGAGTGGCTGCAGCGGGAGCGCGGCCTCGGGTTCGCCACCTACGCCGAACTGTGGCAGTGGTCGGTGGACGATCTCGAGGGGTTCTGGTCGTCTGTCTGGTCGTTCTTCAACGTACGGTCCACCGATCCCTACGAGGCGGTGCTGCGCCACCCGGCCATGCCCGGCACCGCGTGGTTCCCCGGCGCCCGACTGAACTACGCCGAGCACGCGCTGGCCGGCGCGGCTGCCGGTGCCGGCGAAGGCCCGGCCGTCATCGCCCGCTCGCAGGGACGGGAGGAGCGCACACTTACCGCCGACGAGCTGGCCGACCAGGTGGCCCGCTGCCGGGCCGGACTGGTCCGGCTGGGAGTCCGCCGCGGCGACCGGGTCGCCGCCTACCTGCCCAACGGCCCCGAGGCCCTGGTGGCCTTTCTGGCCGCGGCCAGCCTGGGGGCGGTCTGGTGCTCCTGTCCCCCCGAGTTCGGGGTCCGCAGCGTCCTCGACCGGTTCGGCCAGCTCGACCCGGTGGTGCTGCTGGTGGTGCGGGGCTACCGGTACGGGAGGAAGCAGATCGACCGGTCGGCCGAGGTCGACGCCATCCGAGTGGCCCTGCCCAGTGTGCGGACGGTGGTGGACGTCGACACCGGGTGGGACGAACTGGTGGGGGTGCCGGCCGAGCCGGCCTACGAACCGGTGCCCTTCGACCATCCGCTGTACGTGCTGTTCTCGTCGGGGACCACCGGGCTCCCCAAGGCCATCGTCCACGGCCACGGCGGGATCCTGCTCGAGCACCTCAAGTCCCTCGCCCTCCACCACGATCTCGGGCCCGGCGACCGCTTCTTCTGGTTCTCCACCACCGGGTGGATGATGTGGAACCTGCTGGTGTCCGGGCTCTGCGTGGGCGCCACCATCGTGCTGTTCGACGGCGACCCGGGCTGGCCCGACCGGGGCGCGCTGTGGCGCCTGGCGGCGGAGACGGGCGTCACCGTGTTCGGGGTCAGCGCCCCCTTCCTGCTGGCCTGTCGGAGCGACGGGCTCGAGCTCGGGACGTGCGGTGACCTCTCGGGCGTCCGGTCGGTGGGGTCGACCGGGGCGCCGCTCCCGGCCGAGGGGTATCGCTGGGTCCACCAGCAGCTCCCCGGGGCCTGGCTGACCTCGGTGAGCGGTGGCACCGACGTCTGCACGGCGTTCGTGGGCGGCAGCCCGCTCGTGCCGGTGGTGGCCGGCGAGATCAGCTGCCGCTACCTGGGAGCCCGGGTCGAGGCCTATGACGACGCCGGTCGGTCCCTGGTGGGCGAGCAGGGGGAGCTGGTGGTCACCGCGCCCATGCCCTCTATGCCCGTGGGCTTCTGGGGTGACGGCGACGGCAGCCGGCTCCGGGATGCCTATTTCACCCGCTTCCCCGGGGTGTGGTGCCACGGAGACTGGATCACCCTCACCGACCGGGGTTCGTGCGTGATCACCGGTCGTTCGGACGCCACGCTCAACCGCGGCGGGGTCCGCCTGGGTACCAGTGAGTTCTACGCCGTGGTCGAGGTCGTGCCTGGCATCGCCGACAGCCTGGTGGTCCACCTCGAGGACGCCCGGGGCGGCCCCGGCCGCCTGGTGCTCTTCGTCCAGCTGCACGAGGGTGTGGCGCTGGACGGGGACCTGCAGGCCCGGATCGCCGACGACCTCCGGACCACGCTGTCCCCCCGCCACGTCCCCGACGAGGTCTACGCCGTGCCGGCCATACCCCGCACCCACTCAGGCAAGAAGCTGGAGGTGCCGGTCAAGCGCATCCTCGGCGGCTCGCCGGTGGCCGACGTGGTCAGCGTGGGGGCCCTGGCCGATCCGGCCGCCCTCGGGCCGTTCGTCGAGATCAGCCGGCGGCCCGTCTGAGTCGGTTCAGCCAGCCGGCCAGGCCAGCGACTTCACCTCGAGGTACTGGTCGAATCCGGCGTGGCCGTTCTGTCGGCCGATCCCGCTGTCCTTGAAGCCGCCGAAGGGGACGTCGGGGGCGTAGAAGCCTCCACCGTTCACCGCCACCGTGCCGGTGCGCAGCCGGCCGGCCACGGCCATGGCCCGGTCCAGCGAGGCGGAGACGACCCCTCCGCTCAGGCCGTACTTGCTGTCGTTGGCGATCCGCACGGCGTCGTCGTCGTCCTCGTAGGGGATGACGACGAGGACAGGCCCGAAGATCTCCTCCTGGGCGATGGTCATTGAGTTGTCGACGTCGGTGAAGAGGGTGGGCTCCACGAACCAGCCCTGCGGCTGGCCGGCCGGCCGTCCCCCACCGAGGGCCAACGTGGCACCTTCCGCCACGCCCTTCTCGACATAGCCGAGGACCCGGTTGCGCTGCTTCTCCGAGATGAGCGGACCCATGAGGACATCGGGTCGTTGCGGATCGCCGACCGGGATCCCGCCGAGCATGGCCCTCAGCAGTTCGACGCCTTCGCCGTAGCGGGAGCGAGGCAGGAGCATGCGGGTGGGGATGGCGCAGCCCTGCCCGGCGTGGGCGCACACGGCCAGGCCGGCCATCATGGCCGTCCCGAAGTCGGCGTCGTCGAGGACGACGGTGGCCGACTTCCCACCCAGCTCGAGGAAGAGCCGCTTGAGGGTGGCCGCCCCCTTCTCCATGATCCGCTTGCCGACCACCGTCGAGCCGGTGAAGGAGATGAGATCCACCTGGGGGGAGAGGGTGAGCTGCTCGCCGATCAGGTGGTCGGAGGACGTCACCACATTGACCACACCGGCGGGGATGTCGGTGTGCTCGGCCACGATGCGTCCGAGCAGCGTGGCGTTCCACGGTGTGTCCGGGGCAGCCTTCAGGATCACCGTGTTGCCGGTGGCCAGGGCCTGGGCCAACTTGGTGATGGACACCTCGAAGGGGAAGTTCCAGGGCACGATGGCCCCGACCACCCCGACCGGCTCCTTCACGATTCGCCGCGAGTTGAGGTTGCCGCGGAAGTCGGTGGCGTCGGCCAGGTCCTCCTCCCAGACGAACTGGTCGATCAGCTGGGCCGGATACGTGAGGGCGTCGAGCGGGGCGTCGAGCTGGGGCCCGTAGGTGAGCATGCGGGGGCAGCCCACTTCGAGGATGAGCTGCTCGCGCATCTCCTCGCGCTCGCCGGCCAGGGCCTGATGGAGCTGTTCCAGGCAGCGCCGCCGGAAGGACCGGTTGGTCGCCCAGTCGGTCCCGTCGAAGGCCCGCCGGGCGGCGGTGATGGCCCGGTCCATGTCCTCGGGGGAGGCGTCGGCCACCTGGCCGAGCTCCTCCTCGGTGGCCGGGTTCACGTTGGTGAACGTCCTCCCCCCACCGGACTCGACGAGCTTCCCGTCGATCAGCATCCTCGGTTCGGGGTTCACCTTCGTTGCCATGACTACGACCTCACTTCGCCCTCGCCCTCGCTCCTCGCCGAATTGGACGTCGACCGGGTCGCCTGAGCGACCTGTGCGTTCCTCGTCCCGCCGCTGATAATAGCGTTTCGTCTGGCGTAGTGCCTACGGTAAGATTGCGGATAGTCGGGTTACAGATTGAAGAGATGGTGATTATCGTCCCAGGGGCGCTGCGCCCCCGGCCCGGCGCCCCGTGCCTCCCTCCGGGCCGGTCGGCCCGGGCACACTGGTGTGCCGGCCGGCGAAGCGCCGGTCCGTGCCCCAGCCCGTCAAACGACCAGAGGAGATGTCCAAGATGAACGAAGCGGTGATCGTCTCGACGGCGCGCACCCCGATCGGAACCGCGTTCAAGGGATCGCTCGTCGACGTGGACGCCTTCGCGCTCGGGACTCGTGTCGTGGCGGAGTCGGTCCGGAGGGCGGGCATCGACCCGGAGCTGGTCGACGATGTGGTGGTGGGAGAGAGCCTGTACGGCGGGGGCGACATCGCCCGCTACTCGGCCATCGAAGCGGGCCTGGTCCACGCGCCCGGCGTGGCCCACAACCGGCACTGCGCCTCCTCCCTGGCCGCCGTCCAGGGCGCGGCGGCGTCGATCCGTGCGGGCATGGACCGGGCCGTCGTCGCTGGCGGCGTCTACTCCCAGTCCACCTCGCCGCGCTCGACCCGGCGAGTCCCCGGCACCGACGACTGGACGGA
>Ga0207933_1000857_pt1 | contig 26381 bp, 14 predicted proteins | sample NGESurdeep092012_4_FD_184488 | JGI IMG/M metagenome (GOLD analysis project Ga0207933, IMG submission 184488) | Arctic peat soil microbial communities from Barrow, Alaska - NGEE Surface sample F53-3 deep-092012 (SPAdes) | ecosystem: Environmental > Terrestrial > Soil > Wetlands > Peat ... | reverse complement strand
AATTAATTCCCGTTTCCTTCGGAGATAAAGAAGTGAACAATTGATTTTGTTTTTTGCTTTTGCATCCGCAAGCAAAGAAACAAATGCAGTAAACCAACAAATAAATAAGATTTCTATTTTTCATAAAGCCTCATTTTTAAGCAGGGCATTTTTTGTAATCGATTGCGAATGTATCAACTTAATTCAATCAAAGTGATTTCTAACTATTTTTTCATTAAGAATTAGATTTGATTAATAACTATAGCACCAGGTCGATTAATCGCAAAACCTTCCTAAAATTCATTTTGGAAGGATAACTGCTTTAAATTAATTGCCAGTTGCTTTAGCATGTGTGCAATATTCAATAAGGGCTACAGGCTTTAGCCAAGTTCATAATAAATTTTGGCTAAAGCCCATAAAAACAACCTTCAAATTCCCGGGTTGAAACCCGCGACAATTGAAGAAACATTATTTGCGAATAACCTACTAATCCTAAATATACATTGTCCCGTTTTAGAAAAAAATTACTAAAAAAACATATCCGAACAATAATTATTTCTCTCAATGCGATTGCCCATCACCTCTGTCATTCTCCATCATTTCATCCAAATTATTTACGGGTCTTTCCAACTCATAAGGAATCGGCATTTTACTAAATTGCTGGAAATACAAAGTGCATGCATCTTTCCATAAAATAGCATTCACACATTGTATCCTAAGTTTGCGCTGAACCTTCATGAATCGAGTGCTGTCAACATAAGGCCCGGCTTTGTCCCACACTTTTTGAAATTCACGAACCTGGTTTACGCCTTCTTCATAATGATAACACAAATCAGCCCACAAAGTGCGTCCATTCTTCCCGCCGTCCTGTCGGGCAGGCATTTTGTAATCCCAAGGCAAATGATGAAACCATAACAATAAGTTTTCCGGGCAGGTAGTGACCTTATTAAATTCAGATGCCAATGGCTCATGATACTGGCTCACGGCATCACTGCCTTTTGTGGTTCGGTCAAAACCAATTCCACTCGCACTTGCCTGGTGATAGTATGGAGGTGTCCACTCGGGACGAATGCCTTTTGGTGCCCACCATGGGCCGGGACCATAATGCCCGTTTGCCGACATGATATGATGCAGGCCAAGCGGTGTCATAAAATTTACTGCAGCTTCGCGACTTTCCATCATCATTTTTTTTACGGGCACCAAAAAGTTTTTTGTCCAGTCTTCTGCATAATTTGCTTCACCGGATTTTTGGCAGGAATCGTTGTAATAAGTAAGCTTTATCCATTCATCAGCAATCTGCTCGCTTTTTAAAGTATTGTCCCATGCTAATCTTCCAAACGCATACCAGTTGGCCTGGTTGAATGGATGACCGTTCCAGTTGGTATCCAACCCAACATTGGATACGCCCGCAATGGCCGTATATTTTTGAGGGTAAATACTGCCGTCTGTGCAACGTGCCACGGTACTGCCCTTTCCCTGTTGATAGGTATCACTCTTCAAACATTCTTCCCACATGGTCGATAAAAAAACGAGATAGTTTGAATGTCCCAGATATTCCATGGTAACCTGGAATTCAGGCATTACAGAAGTCTTTTTCATCGCTCCAAATAATGGACTAAAAGGTTCTCTTGGTTGAAAATCTATTGGTCCATTTTTTACCTGGATGATAACATTGTCCCTGAACTTTCCATCCAGCGGCATGAATTCGTCATAAGCTTGTTTGGCGCGGTCTTCATTATTTGATGAATACACAAACGCACGCCACATCACAATGCCGCCGTAAGGCTTCAATGCATCGGCCATCATGTTGGCACCATCAGCGTGTGTACGGCCATAATTCTGCGGACCTGGTTGCCCTTCACTGCTTGCTTTCACCAGGAAACCACCAAAGTCAGGTATCAAACTATAAATTTCTTTTACTTTATTTTCCCACCAGGTGATTACATCTGCATCAAGCGGGTCTGCTGTTTTTAATTTGCCCAACGTTGACGGTGATGCAAAATTTACGGCGAGGTAAACTTTGATGCCGTAAGGACGCAACACATTTGCAATGTCTTTTGCACGATTCAGATAATCCGCGCTTAAAATTAATGGTGAAGCATTCACATTATCAAGTACTGAAGCGTTGATACCGATTGATGCATTTGCGCGGGCATATTCTTGCCACAATGTTTTATCTCTTTCGGTAACTGTAAAGGGGTCATCTTTTCGCCAGAAAATAGAGTGGCCTGCATAACCGCGTTCTATGGTTCCGTTCAGGTTATCCCAGTGGTCCAAAATCCGTACCTCGTAAGAAGGATTATCTGGTTCATTATTAATTGCCTCGCCGGTTTGTTGGCGACGCAATAGTTCATACACGCCGTACAAAATACCGGCATCTGTATTTGCCTGTACTGAATTTTTTGCAAGCCGGAAACCATCATTTTTTAACGCTTTATCTTTCTTGATGGTGAGTGTTACGGACGCGTTGTTTTCCCCCATCCATCCATCTTTCAATTCCTGTTTGGCAATAGATAAAGTAGCAGAATTTTCTTTACAAATTACAGTTACTGGTTTTGCTTTCACCGGGCGCAGCCAAAGCTCATGGCCATCCTGACCCTGGGCAAATAACATTGTGAAAAAGCAAAGAACACTGGCGATAAGTAATTTCATGTTGACAATTTAAGTGATAAATTTATTATTTCTTAATGCCCACTTTAATCTGTGTAAATGAATGAGGCGGAAAGGTGAACGATAATTTATTCCCGCTTACTTTCACATCTTTTGTTACCGGCAAATACTGATTTCTTTTATCATATTCAAAAGGTGCTTTCAGGTCATCACTATTAATAATACTTGCTTCTGCTTTGCCTGAAAAGTTGGCATCGTTACTTTCAATATCCGTAGCAATTGCTTTATTCTTATCAAGGTTTACCACATTTATAAAAACCGTGTTTGTTTCTTTTGAATAAACCGTAGTTACATCAAGATAGGGGATACCCCTGAACTGCGCTGTACCAAATGTATCGCAGGCAACATAAGTATCTACCGATGCACCAAGGCAATTATTTGAAAATGCTTTGAAGGTGTAAAATACCGGCGATTTAAATGTGCCATTTTTAGGGTCGCTTGATAGCAATGAGGTCAGCATGGTAAAGTTTGCCATCTTAACTACATCGGCATGGCGAATGAAAGAATTCAGGCATTGTGCAATCGGTAACACAGACATAAAACTTCTTGCAAAAGCGCCCCACTCATCTACAGAAAGATAGATTGGATGTTTAAAATCATTTTTTGTCGTGGCGATTTCAATCTGGTTGGCAACTGTTTTTATTTTACCATCAAAATCCATAGCGCCATTTCCCATATAATCATAATAATTATCTGGTGAACCACCTTCCCAATAGCGGTGAATAGACAAATAACTGATTTTATCTCCGATGCCATTCAATACGGTTTGGTTCCAATGAAGCCAGTCTCCGGAATAATAAGATGAACCGGAGCCTACAAATTTGATTGTTGGGTCCACAGCAATCATTGCCTTGGCGGCTTCTCTTGCAGTCTCTACATAATCTTCTGCGTTCTTATGCCCAAGCTCCCATGGCAAACCATCTACTTCATTTCCCAAATCCCAAATCTTCACGCCGTATGGTTGAGGATGGCCATTCTTTCCACGTAAATCAGAATAATAAGTACCTCCCTTGTAGTTACAATATTCAACTAAATAGGCGGCATCCAAAATAGTTCCAAGGCCAAGGTTGACACCTACAATATTTTCACTTCCTATTGATTTGTTCAGTTTCATCCATTCATCAGTACCAACATGATTGTTGTCGATGCCGCCCCAGGCAAGGTTTATACGCTTTGGCCGTTGGTCTTTCGGACCGATGCCATCTTTCCAATCATATCCCATTAAAAAATTACCACCGGGCCAGCGCATGTTGGTAACCTTTAATTCTTTCATCGCATCTATATAATCTTTTCTGAAGCCATCGGCATCTGCCAAAGGCGATGAAGGGTCGTATAAATTTCCATAGAGTGTATTGAACTCCACTGAATCCGGTAAACCCATTCTTCTTCCGTTAAAGTGGATTGGCTCCATAAATACGCCATAGATTTTCGGGTCTATGTCACTGATTTTTCTGTTAATATCAATTTTGATGGTGGCTGTTTGAGCGAACAATGCCAGGGGAAGCATTGATAGCAATGTAAAGGGCAATTTTTTCATGATGATTGTAATTTATTTTTTGGTAATTAATTTTCTTTTGATAAATGATGTTGTTTATTCAAACTCCACCCAATCCACTTCGATATTTGAATTTGTTTTTAATAATATAATAAGATTGTGAATTCCTTTTTTATAGGATAAAAGCGGTGCTTTAATTTCTTTCCAATCAGCTGTTGCGGGAATCTTAATTGTTGCGACCGGAGGATTATTTACATTGTCCATATAAAGCAGTAAGGTACCGCCTGTTGATGATGCAGCTTTAACTATAACAGAATTTAATTTTCTCGCAGGAAAATAAACTGTATTGTATTGAATCCATGCTTTTGGTTTGCTGAATATAGTTTTCCATCCATTAAACCTGTTGGAGGTATCAATAAAATCAACCATTACACCATCATCAGCTTTAGCAGTGTACCGGTCAATTTGTATGTTCGATGCCGCATCTGTTACGCCGATACCACGTAATGTTGGAATCACTTTTTTGATGGTTCCATCTTCATTAAAAAATAAACTATCCGCCCTTATAGAACGTGCTTTATCAAAGTTTGGAGAAAGGTCATTCGCATGATAAAATAAATACCACTGATTTTTATATTGCGTTATGGATTGATGATTTGTCCAGCAACCCGGTGTTTCATCCATTAACACACCGGTAACTACAAACGGCCCAAGCGGACTATCACCAACGGCATATTCAAGCCTTTCTGTTTTGTCAGCCACATGCGGGTAAGTCATGTAGTATTTTCCTTTGTGCTCAAATAAAAACGGGCCTTCTTTCAAACCTTTATCGGTTGGCAAGCCTTGTATTATTTCGGGTTTGCCGTCCAGTTCAAGCATGTTGCTTTTCAACTTTACACCATAAATATTTCCCAAAGCATAATATAAATATGCCTGCCCGTCTTTATCAATAAAAACATTGGGGTCAATTCCATGCACATCTTTTATCGGCTCTGCTTCCGGAATAAAAGGACCTGAAGGTTTGTCTGCTATGGCAACACCAATCGCAAAACCTCTTCCATAGCTTTCTTTGGGTGCGGTTGGAAAATAGAAATAGTATTTCCCGTTACGTTCGATGCAATCCGGCGCCCACATGCTATAACCATCAGGCTTCGCCCAGGGAACTGTTGTTTGCGAAACCACAATTCCATCATCTTTCCAGTCGGTTAAATTTTTAGAAGCGAACACGTGATAATCCTCCATGCAAAACCAACCAACCCGACCGTGTCCGGGTGTTGCCAGGATATCATGTGACGGATATACATACACGCTATCTCCAAACACCCTTGCAGACGGGTCTGCAGAATACATGTTCCTGATGAGTGGATTTTGTGAAAATGAATTTGCTGTCAATCCAATTAAACAGCAAAGAAAAAAGTATCTCTTTTTAAAATTCATTTTGTTATTATTAAAAGTGATAAATAAATCTTAACCCTGAAAGAGTGTAATTATTATAGGGAAATATTCGTTGTAAAAACCAAATCCTGAACGGATGACATTCAGAAAGAATTCACTTTCAATTCCACCATTTAATTTGTGTCACTCCTTCGTATTTTGATGTCTAAATGCTCTCTTTTCCTATAATCATATCATCCCTTCGGGCTCAGTCAACTCTAAACCAATCCACATCTACATAACCACCTTCCTGTTTTGTAGCATAATTGAACAAACAAAATTTATTTCCTGTAAATATTTTTAAACTAAACCGCATCATTAAATCTTCGCCAATTGGTTTGAAATTTTTATTGTCGGTGCTGTATTCAAAGCTTGCTTTGCCTGTAGCGTTGGAAGCTATTGTGCGCAAATAAATTGTTGATGAATTAATAGCAACCGAATCAATGATTTTTCCATTGTTCACCATCAAAATAGATTTCCTGCCTATTTGTTGCTTCACTGCAATGAACGCGTAAGGGTCCTGGAAAACAGCAAGCCCGGCAATATCGCCATCTTTCATTTTTCTGACATCCATTTTTGTTGTTGCGATAGTTGGAATACTTTGGTCGTGCTTTGCAAAGGGGCGTTGTGTAAGCGTATTGCGTGCCATTTTAAAATCATTGGTAACAGTTGCTGTCATCAATCTTAAACTACCCGGCTTCTTTGTTAATGACCATTTTGTTGAATCCGGATTGTGATTCCAGCCCCATTGCATTCCCAGCTTCTTTTTATTAAATTCGTCAGAAGTAGGAAGATTGGTAACAGGATAAGTCTTGCCAACATTCGGTTTTTTATAAGTAGTCACAGCTTTTCCATTTACGCCAATCATAGACCAGCCATCAACCCAGCTTACTGGTTGCAAAGAAGGAAACCTTCCAAACGGGCCGCTGTCAACAAACAACATTGTCCACCATTCACCCGTTTGAGTTTGAATTAATGCACCCTGGTGAATACCGTAATTGATTCCTTTGGTGGTATCGTAGATTAATAATTTTTGTTCGTACGGGCCATAAATATTTTTGGAGCGCAATGCCACCTGCATGCCATCTCTGCCACCATAAGTACAATACAAATAATAATAACCGTTGATTTTATAAACATGTGAACCTTCAAGCCCATGGCGAATATCTCCGGTGTAAACCAGCGAATCCGAGCCAACGGCAACAAGACTGTCATTCACTTCAGTGATAGAAATTTTATTATAGCCTTGCGCTACATATACTTTTCCGTTATCATCAAAAAATAATCCCGGGTCATAAAAGCCTTTAGGCAAATGTGTGATATGCCACGGGCCTTCGGCTTTATCTGCTGTTAGCATGAAACCACCTTCATTCAGCGTGATGAATAAAAGATAAAATTTCCCGTTATGATATTTTATGCTCGTTGCCCATTGCCCGTGTCCGTAACGATTGCAACTATCAAGGTCATAACATTTACTGAAATCAAAACGTGGTACCGCGTTGCTGCAATATTCCCAATTAACTAAATCATGCGATTTTAAAACAGTAACACCCGGAAAAATAAACATCGTTGTGTTCACCATGTAATAGTTATCGCCAACTCTTATCACATCAGGGTCAGGAAAATCAGCAGAAATAACAGGATTGGTGTACGTGCCATTTCCGTTATCGCTGTGTACATTTTGCGAATGTACATTCGGGTCCAAAAACGATAGAAGAAAAAAAGCTACAATAATTTTTTTCATATTGAGAAATTCTTTTAAAAATCTTTTCTATTCAATCCACTAAATTTTTAATCATTTATTTTTTACCAACCGAACATAATAAACCGGTCCTGCTGAACTTCCATCCAATGCCTGGAACTTCACTCGCACATGGTCTTTGCCTTTCAACATTGCATCAGTAATGGTATATGACATTTCTTTGAATTGTGATTGATTCCATTTATCGGTATTATCTTCTGTTGCTAATTTTTCATTATCGACGTAAATATCAAATTTGTGGCTGCCCCATTCAGCGCCCCAATAACGAACCATTAAACTCAAACCGGTTTCATTATTGATAGCCATGTTGTAACTGAAATACCCGCCATTAAAAGCTTCGCGGAACATTTGGTCCTGGTTATTGCCTGTTCTCGATTTATCGTTTTGCATCGCATGGTCCACTTCAGGTTGTTGCTCACCCGGAGTTATAAAATCAATCGTGCGTTTGTCCAGGTCGAGTTTTTCTTTTTCTGATGCGGCAATGGAATCAATATATTTTTGATAACCGTTATTGCTCAGCGCCATCCAATACATCATATAACGTGCATCATAAATTTGGTAAAATGGTTGCAGTTCTATTTTAATTGGATTGATAACCTTAACGTCTTTAACTGTAAAGTGAAGCGGTTCATTTTTTATTGGCACCAAATCATTGGTGATTGATGAAATATTATCAGCAACAAAAATTGGCGCTTTATCAACCGGTAATTTTTTTCCACTTGGAATTTGTCCCCAGCGGCTGTCATCTGCAATCAAACCTTTCAAATCTTCTGTTCCTGTTTTTGCTCCAAGCAAAATCGGTCCGTGCATTATGGCGATGTATTCAGGTACATTGGGCAAATGTGAGATGCTGTTGTGCATCGGCAAATTAATTTCTACAACATCTCCTTTTTTCCAGTTGCGCTTGATGGTTACGTAAGAAGACGGATGATTGGAAAATGACACCTCCTTTCCATTCACTTTAATTTTTAATTCACCATCTTTCACCCACCACGGATACCGAATCATTAATTTGAATGAAGAATTCCCTTGTGTAATAAGGAGCTTCGTTTTTTCTTCGTAAGGAAATTTTGTTTGTTGAGTAAGTTGTATTCCTTTTTCTTTCCAGTTTAATTCAGATGCGATAAAAAGATTTACAAATAATGAATCATGTTGGTGCGTATAAATAAACTCATTGTATTTGCCATGGTTTTCCATACCAGTGCCAACGCAACACCACATAGCCTCATTCGGCGCTGAATACACGCGATAACTTCTTGGACGAACGGGTGTGAAGTACACATAGCCGCCTGTTTCAGGATTTTGAGTAGAAAGAATGTGATTGTAAATAGTGCGCTCATAATAATCCGCATATTTTGCTGAAGGATTTTTTCTGAATAAATCTTCCGTCAGTTTTAGCATGTTATTAGAGTTGCAGCTCTCAGGCCCTTCCACATCATTAATAAAATCCATAGAAGATGCTACGGCTGGAAAAAATTCACGACGACTGTTTCCACCGAATGCCAAAGTCCTGTTAGTAGTAACTGTTTGCCAGAAAAAACTTCCTGCATTGGCATATTTTTTATCACCGCTTAGCTCGCCTATTCTTGCAAAACCAATCGCCTTCGGTACTTGCGTGTTAGCATGCTTGTTATCCAAATTATCAATCCCTTCCGACATTGGGTCTAATAACATATGATGCGAAAATCTTTCGGCAGCAACCAAATATTTTTTATTTCCTGATATCGCGTAAGCATCAGCCAGCACCTCGTTCATGCCGCCTTGTTCAGTATCCAGCATGCTTTGCATCTGTTCATCGGTTAGCGATGAGGTAATATTTATTGCCCAATCACAAAATTGTAAAAACATGTTTTTTGCTTGTTTACTGCCGGCATATATCCATGCATCTCTTAAACCCGCATACATTTTATGTACATTATACCACGGAACCCAGCCTTCATGAAACGCTTTAAAATCACCATCTTGTACGGAAGTCCATACTGCGGCACTATTCGGTACAACACCTACATAACCAATGCCCCAGCTTTTATTATTCTTTGCGTTGGCATCCTGGCATTTTTGCAATTCAGCAATCATGTACAACAACCTTTTTTTGCATTCCGCATTTCCGGTAGCGGTATTAATTGCCATTGCTGTTAAGTAATGGCCGCCGATATGCCCGTCTAATCCGGCCCAATTTGTATAGCTGGAATCTTTTGGCGTTAAGCCCGCTTCTTTTAAATAAGGTGCTAATAAACGGTCAACTTTATATTCCAAAAGTGTTTTTATATTCAAATCGCGGGCACGCTTAAAAGGCCCGTCCAATAATTTTACATCGCTCAAATTAAATTCGTTAGGATATATTTTTTCCTGGGCATGAACATTTAACACGCTTGAAACAAACATTAAAACGGCTACTAAATATTTCATTCTTCTTTTTATTATTAAATAAAATTTTCTCTTACAATTTGATATTTAATCAACTTTAATTTTTACCTGCTTCAAATCTTTTCCATCAGAACTGCTGCCATACCAAACATCATATTCACCCGGCACCACATCCATTTGATAAGTATTTCCATCATAAAATTCAAAACTATCATACGGTAAATCAATGATTGCTTCTCTGGTTTTTCCCGCTGGTATATCAATTCTTTTAAATCCTTTTAATGTTTTTAATAAGCCGCTGGTGTCACTTACTTTTCTAACATACACCTGCACTATTTCAGTTCCATTTCTTTTACCAGTGTTAGAAACCGGTATGCTAAGCTGCACATTGTCGCCTTTTTTAATTTCTGTTTTGTTCAATTTTGTTTTACCGATGGAGAATGTGGTATAACTAAGCCCGAAGCCAAAAGGGAAAAGTGGGTCGGACATATACCTATAAGTTCTGCCTTTCATTGAATAGTCTTCAAAGCCGGGCAACTGGTCAATGTTCTTGTAAAAAGTAATCGGTAATTTTCCAGAAGGATTATAATTCCCAAAAAGCACACCTGCAACAGCTTGTCCGCCCTGCTCACCCGAATACCATGCCTGCAATATGGCATCGCAGCTTTCTGTTTCAGGAACCATGCCGATAGCCGAGCCGGAGCAGTTGACAAAAATAATTTTCTTACCTGCAGCCTTTAAAGCTTTGAGGCAGTTACGTTGTACATCCGGCAGTTCGATATTGGTACGGTCGCCCCCTTTAAATCCTGGTAGATGAACAGGCATTTCTTCACCTTCAAGTCTCGGCGAAATACCACCCACAAATATTACTACATCTATACCTTTTAATTTTTCTATGAGACTGTTATATTCTACAGGCACTTCTTTTCCAAAATTAAATCCCAGGCTCGCTGTCCAGTTATCAATCTGCGTGAAACGGACTTCTATTTTATAGACTTTACCCTTTTCAACTTTATAAGAAAATTTGTGAGGCAAAGCTCTCCACATGCGTGAGCGTCCAATGGTATCGCCGTTTACTATCAATTGAAACGCGCCGCAGGCTTCTGTATTAAAAGCAATTTCGCCGGATTCTGCAGGTTTAAAATTTGTCTCGTATGTAGCAGAAAAATTATCAAGATGCACACCGGGCGCAAACTCATGTTGTCCCAAAACAGTAAGCTGCATAGGGCTGGTTATTTGCTGTGGAATAACCGGTTGGCCATCAAAGTGCCTGTTATTCCAATAGGTAGCTTTCAAACCGGTTTTGCCATCAATAGTACATTGCGCAAATGCGTTTTCTGTTACCATAGTATCAACTATATCACAACCACTGTTATAAAATACTTTTTTTCCTGGAATCGTGGAGCGGATGCCATCCAGGATAGTAATGGTAGTTACAGGAGTGCCGTTATAGTTACCCCACATCATCTCTTTGTTATCTGCATTGGGCCCAACTACTGCAACTCTTTTTATTGATTTTGATAATGGTAAAATATTATTCTTATTCTGCAAAAGCGTCATTGATTGAAGCGCCATATCCAAAGCAAGTTTTTGATGTGCTGCTGAATTAACAACCGATATAGGAATTTTTGACCAGGACACTAAAGAATCGTTATCCATTTCACCCAAATCAAAACGCCCTTCCAATAAACGCATCAAATGCGTGTTCACATTATCTTCAGTTATCAGTCCGCGTTTTACCGCTTCGGGAATTTCTTTATAAGCATAATTATAACCACATTCCACATCAGTGCCTGCCAGTGAAGCTTTAGCGGCTGCATGCATGGCATCAGAAGATACTTTATGGCTGGTATAAAAATCAGAGATGGCGCCGCAATCTGAAACAACCATATATTTAAAACCCCAGTCGTTACGAAGAATTGTTTGAAGCAAACGGGTACTTCCACAACAGGGTTCATCATCCAGGCGCTGATAGGCACACATCACTTCCCGCACGTCAGCCTTTTGAACCACGGCTTTAAATGCAGGTAAGTAAGTTTGCCATAAGTCCTGTGGGCTAACATCGTTTAGATTCAATTGATGGCGACTCCATTCAGGACCAGAGTGAACAGCAAAATGTTTGGCACATGCTAACAGCTTCATGTATTTTGTATTGCTACCAGCACCTTGCAAACCCTTTACCACCGCTATTCCCATGCGGGACGTCAGGTAAGGGTCTTCTCCGTACGTTTCCTGTCCGCGTCCCCAACGTGGGTCTCTAAAAATATTTATGTTTGGCGTCCACACAGAAAGACTAAGAAAACGCCTGTTTTCCTGGCCCTTCTTCATGGCATCATTATACTTCGCTCTTACCTCATCAGATACGGCATTAAATACTTCATGCAACAAGCTATCGTTGAAAGAAGCTGCCATACCTATTGGCTCAGGAAATACAGTTACATCTCCATTATTAGCGAGACCGTGCAATGCTTCACTCCACCAATTGAAATTTTTGATGCCGAGGCGCGGAATTGCCGGAGATTGGTCGAGCATCAAAGATGCTTTTTCTTCCAACGTTAACCGGCCAATCAAATCTTTCGCCCGCTCTGCAGAAGTCAGATTAGGATTCTGAAACGGAAGCTGCGCTTTTACATTGATAGAAGTAACAATGAAAAACAACAGAAAAAACTTTTTAGTAAGTGGTAGCCATTTCATAATACCTGGATTTTTATTTTATAGATGATATCAGTTTGCCATAATCCAAAGCCAAGTCAGAAGCGACTTTTATTTGCTCTCATTTTTTTTAAACCATTTTGTTCAACACTATTTAGTAGTTTTTACATTCCATTATCTCAAAAGAATAAGTTACAAGGCACTTTTAAAAAATGCCAGATACCTTTTGTTGATGTAATTCCAATAAGTTTTTCAACTATTCTTTTACCCTTGACAACTTAGTTTCACCTCTTTCATTTTTGGTGACTATCTGGTCGTCACTTACCAATTCACCTGTAAAATCCATACTGTTGCCATTGAAGCTAATGCTGTAAGAAAACTTCTTTCCATCAACTTTTCCATTTTCTAAAGGCACCTCACCATACTGTGATTTTATGACGCCTGTCAATGTGTCTCCCTGCACTTTAAAAGTGTAATTAAATTCCATTGTCCCGTTCGGAGTTTCACGGGAGCCCTTCCAGTTGCCGTCAATTGCATTTTGTGCGTTAGTAACCATGAATCCAAAAAGGAAAAAGGCTGTGAGTAGATACTTCATAATTGTTGTTTTTATTTGTGATTAAAATGTGTGAGTTGTGAGTTGTGAATGGTGAATGGCGAATAGTGAATGGTGAATTATTTCACTCACAACTCACCACTCACTATTGTTGCTATTTACTTGTCTTAATTTCAATAATACTTACAGAATACGGGTCAAGCTTTCTTGAAAAAGATTTCTTAATTCCTTTGATTGTTTCCGTTACAGGAATTATTTTTTCCCGGTCCGTAATGGAATTGGTCTCTTGTGGTTTATCTCCTTTCACTACTATCAATGCTGCTTCAGGAGCCACTTTCCCGATACCATCAAGATTGATTTTTATCTCTTGCTTTTTTGCTGTTGTGTTTACAATTTTCAGATAGAGTGTTCCCGTTGTATCATTCATCGTGGCCGAATAAAATATAGTTGGAACTGATTTAGGTGCTTTGCCTTCGGCACTGTCTCTTCTTGAAAGAGGCGCTTTTTGCATTGGTATGTTTGCAACCGTTACAGGCACAATTTTATTACCTAAATAATGACTGAATAATTTCTGTACATAATAAGATGGTGAGCCATAACTATTCAGCGCATCATAACCTATCAGGTCAGAATCCCACTGCCACGCTCTTTTGCCCGTAACAGAATCTTTGCTTACGTTAACAAATAAAGGTGCATAGCACGACATAATGACCAAATCTGAATTGCGCTCCATGCCAGTCATCCATGCGGCATCACCAAGTGCAGCATTTAAATTGGTTGTTGGTGCGCCTTCGCGAGTGGCCCATTCGCCTACAAAAATCTTTGGACCATTACGGTCATATTTATCATATTGCGAAGCATTCTCCCACATGTCCCACGAATTGCGGTAATAATGTTCATCCACTACAGCCGGTTCTTTGCCAGTAACTTTCATGGAAGGATATTGTGTAGCCGGAATGGTAGAAATGCAGGTGAGTTGTGGATACTTTGCTTCAATAGCATTTCTGAATTGAGTGAACCTTCCATCATAACTATTTGACCTGTCAAACCAATCTTCATTACCAATTTCAACATACTTCAATTTGAATGGTTCAGGATGCCCATCTTCAGCACGTTTAGCACCCCAATAGGTTTTTGTGTCACTGATAACATATTCTATTTCATCCAATGCATCATCTACATAAGGTTTTAAAAGTGGCCCTGCATCTATATGGTCCCCATCCAAAGAATATCCTGCATAGACTGCCAGGAGCGGCTCTGCGCCCATATTCTGGCACCATTCTAAAAATTCAAGCAAGCCCATGCCATCAGATGCCCGGTAGCTCCATGAACCGTTATGCCCGGGCCTGTTTGCAATTGGCCCAAGTGTTGTTTTCCATGGAAATGCATCTGTAATCTTCGGACCTTCTAAAAAGTTTCCTCCTGGAAAGCGCAGGAACTTTGGTTTCATATTTACCATCATTTGCATCAGGTCTGGCCGGAAACCATTTGGCTGATTGTTATAGGTTGGCGGAAATAAAGAAACCAAATTGAAATAATACACACCAACGCGGTCAGTAGAAATAACAAAGCGTGCATCCTTAGTGGGTGTTACATCCGCAGCGGTGGTTAAGTTGACTTCATATTGTTTCCAGTAAATGCTTTTTTCTAGATTGATAGTTCCTGTTGCGTAAACCGTTTTCCCATCATTGCTTTCAATGGAAACTGTTATCGGGCCTGGCGTATTATTTTCAATCACAGGAAGCGGTGGAGTGGTGGGTTTTGGTTCCCACGGCCAGCGCGGCGGTTCCCTGCGGTCAGTTCCCTTTATATAAAATGAAGCACGATAAGTGGTGGAAGGTTTTACCGGAATACCCCAATAACCTTCATTGGCGACGCCGACTCTTCCGTCGGCCTTTTCTACTGTGAGCCGCAAACAGGCTTGCATGGCTCCGTTTAACGCATTGCGACGTTCATCATTTGGAACGTTTTCTTCGGCGCCTATTAATTTTATATTTGCCTCTGCAGATGGATTATCTTTTACAAGACTCCATCCTTCGGGCTCTGTTTTACTATCTTTAAAAATCCTGTTGCTTATCAATTCTGCATACAATCCGCCATCATAAGAATGGTTGATTTCTTCCGTCATTAATCCGTATAACATCGGGCTTACATTGGCACCGGCTTTAGCCAGGTCGAGTGTTATCACAGGTGTTTGTGAAAACCCAGGACGAATAATGAAAGCTGCTGCTATCAGCAACAGTAAACGAAGTTTTATTGATGTTTTCTGTTTTGTCATAAATTCAATATTTAAAAATTCCCACATGATTAAATTATTTATTTGTTCATCCAGTCATGGCTTTGCATCCACTCAAACAAAGGCTCCATCCATCCCGGGTGTCTGAACACAAAACCGTGATTGCCTTTTTCATAAATGTGCATTTCAACAGGCACATTATTATGCCTGAGTTTTTCAAAATAAATGATGCTATTGTCCACATCCACCACTTTATCATCCGCAGCCTGGGTGATGTATGCAGGTGGAGAATTTTTATTCACCTGCAATTCATTTGAATAAAGGTCAATCGCTTCTTTTGAAGGATTTGCGCCCAACAATTGCCTTCGCGAATCTTTATGAGTTAAACTATCCTGCATGCTGATAACAGGATATACCAATATTTGAAAATCGGGCCGCAGGTCTGTGTTGCTTTTATTTTCTATCAGCGCTCTACTAAAATGCGTGGCTTCGGTGGAAGCGACATGGCCACCCGCAGAAAACCCCATGATACCAACTTTGTTTGCATCAATACCCCATACTGATGCGCTGTCACGCACCATTTTAATTGCCTGCTGCGCATCCTGTAAAGGCACAATGGTTTTATTCACCTGGAAGGAATCGTTCGGCAAACGATATTTCAGCACAAATGCAGCAACACCTTTTTTGGCAAATTCTTTTGCCGTCATTACACCTTCGCCACCATAAACAATTACACTGTAACCGCCGCCGGGGCAAATAACCACCGCTGCACCGGAAGCGTTATCTTTTTCCGGCAAATACATTTCCAACGTTGGTGTGATAACCCGGCGCACTAAACCTTCTGAAGGATTTTGCGGAATATCTTTTAGCTCCGTTTTCTTTGCATTCGGAATAGTTCCCGGATAAAGATTTATGATTCGCTGTGCCTGAACAACGAATGGAAATAAACACATGCCAATAAAATAAATCTTTAGTTTTTTCATTTGCTTAATCATATGATTCCAATTTACAAACCTGGCAGGTGATATTGCACTTTCCATTTATTTTCTTATTTAAAAAGTAGCGGCGCAAAATGTAACAAATCATTTCTCCACACCGGCCATGTATGTCCACCAGGATATTCGTAGTAAGTGTGTTTAATTTTTAACTCATCTAATTTGCCCAGCATGATTTGCCCGTTCTTGTAAGCGATATCTTCCGGGCCGCCTTCAGAAAACCAAAACAATTTCAGGTTGCTATTTATCTTATCAGCATTCTCCTTCATAAAAGCATACTGTGCATCTGCAGTTTTATCCATCATCGGAACTATCCATCCTGAACTAAATACACCGAGATAAGAAAACATATCGGTGTTATTAATGCCCGTGTAAAGTGTATGAATACCGCCGAGAGAAAGGCCGGCAAGCGCCCTGCTGTTGGCATCTGTTTTTGCACGATAATTTTTTTCAACAAACGGGATGATGGCTTGTTTCATTTCTTTTTCAAACAGCTTCATTCCATTTTCAATTGCATCGGCGTTAAAGCCACCTGAATTAATATTTGCATCAGGCATCACAATCAACATTGGTGTTGCTTTGCCATCGGCAATAAGATTATCCAATATTAAATTTGCCTTGCCTTGCCTGGACCAACCCGTTTCGTCTTCGCCACCTCCATGCAAAAAGTATAATACAGGATATTTTTTATCGATATTTTCATCGTAGCCCGGTGGCGTATAGATGTACATTTGCCTCCATGAATTGGTAACAGTAGAAAAGTAATTTTTGATGCGGATGTCTCCGTGGGGAACATTAGCAAGTGCATAATAACGGTCACCCATAAACGGTATTTCAATGCCGCTGGCCATTCTGCCCATACCATAAAACGTTTGGCTGGCAGGGTCTGCTACAGCCACACCATCTATCAGCAAGGAATAATAATGAAATCCTTCGCTGATAGAATCCGTGGTGGTTTCCCACACACCTTGATTGTTTTTAACAAGGTCATATTTTTTGCCAAGGTCAATTTGTATTTTTTTAGCATCAGGCGCTTTTATATGAAATATTACACGATGGTCAGCCAGTATTTGTGGATATTCTGCGCCACGCACATTCGTGGAAGCGGGTGCTCCTACGACAGGATATTTTGAAAAAGTAGAAGTATCAACGGGTTTAAAAATTAATTGAGAAAACATATACAATCCATCTTTCCATACTTTGAACTCATGCACTCCCGGCTCGATGTAATAAATATGAGGCACATCATTTTTGACCAGGTAATCGTGTGTTCTTTGGCTAAAGCTAATTAAGCCATCGCTGGCACCGCATGAAATCCACAGCAGCTTTAATTCCTTTCTCGCTTTTGCGGGGTCGGGTACCAGCTCTTCAGGAGTTTTGGTATTAGGTGCAGCAGAGAAGGCGCCAATCCAGGCAAATTTGTCGAGATTGCCTAAACCAAAATTCAGCGCCTGGCCTCCGCCCATTGACAAGCCTGCAATCGCACGATGGTCTGCGTCAGTATAAACCGGGTAATGCTTTTGTACATAGGGAATCAGGTCATTTAATAAATCCTGCTCAAACGTTGAAAACGCTTTTACCTTATCCGGCGCAAATATATTTCCTGTGGCACTGTCGTTTTTCATAGCCCTTCCATTGGGCATTATCACAATCATCGGTTCCACCTTGCCTTCTGCATAAAGATTGTCCAGGATTATTTGAGGATTACCGCCATGCAGCCATTCTTTGTCATCTCCCCCAATGCCATGCAGCAAATACAGCACAGGATATTTTTTCCTTTTTGAATAACCGGGTGGTGTATAAATTAATGACTGTCGTGTAGTGCCAACCGTTTTAGATTTGTAATTGAAGGAATCAATTTTTCCATGCGGAATATTCGTTTGAACCTGGTCAAACCCCGGAGGCATCTGCTTAATAATATCCTGCGAAAAAATTGTGGAATAAGACAGTAAAGCAACAAATAGTGCTAAAAGGTATTTCATGTTGTTTGATTATTTTTTTTATGTGTTTAGATTTGAGTTAATTTTTTGAAGGTTTGATGAGTTGATATTGTCCGCTTAAATGCATCAGGCTGAACAGATACAATAAGCCATCATAATAAGGGTCGAAATAACCATCGCTATAAGGTTCCAGTTTTTCGTTCCAAAATGCATGCACAAAATCAAAATTATCCTTACGTATCATTTCAGTTGTAGCAACTGTTGACACCAAACCCAGTGAATGCCTTAACTTTTTGTAACCGCCTGCAGGTAAAATAAATTCAGGGGGCGTACCATCTAAATTAAACTGGTCATCAAATTTGTCGATGCCTTTTGATTTGAAAAAAGTTTGAATACGCTTTGCATAGTCCTGTTGCCATGTTTTATCTTTTCGAAACCAATTATAATCCATCGCAATATTCATCGGCACCCGCCATGAATCATAACGGAATGCGGGTTTCATCCAGCGTCCGGTTGGATTGCCATCAAAATCGGTATTGTCCGCATTAAGGCCGGTGGGCGAGCTACATGCACGATGTAAAAAAGCCCTTGCCGTATCTGCACAATCTTTATAGAATTGTTCATGGCCATCTTTTGCATACAAAGCCCACACTTCAAAAAATGCAGGCAATTGATAGGAAGGGTCCGTGAAATGATAATTACGTCCTTCCGGTGTAAAACTGATTTGCTTATGTTGTGTATTGATGATGTTGAAAATGCTATCCTGTGTTCCATCTTTCTTCCACATGTTATCTAAAATATAACGAGCCTCTTTGTAATAATCAATGCCTGTATTATTACCCCAACGGTTAGACGCAAACAATAAATCGGTTATAAAATAAAGTTCACCATCAGAAGCAGTTCCGGGCGAATTTTGTTTCATCGTTGCAGGATTAATACTCCATGCAAAATAACCTTCGCGCGGGCCAGACTGATGTTTCAAATATTTTTTAGTCCATCGCCATATCCTGTCAAACACGTCTTTCTTATTTAGCTGAACCGCTATCATCATTCCATAAGAAAGGCCTTCTGTTCTTGCATCATGATTTTTTACGTCAGATACATACGCCATAGAATCGCCTACTTCAAAATAAACTTTCTTCGCACCTTTGAATAAATCGTAATAAGCAGAATCTACTTTTGCGTTAATATCCTTTTGGCTGTATCCTGCCTCGCGGAAAAAATTTGGGTAATCATTTGTGTAAAATGCGCCTTTTGATTTTTGAGCATACACTTTACTAATGCAGAATGAAAGCGCGCAAATCATCGCCAGCAGGTTATTCTTATTCCAAAATATCTCTTTTATTTTTTTAAATAAACACATGGCTTGTATTTAAAATTTTCTTTTTATCTTTTTCTATTTCGCTACCAGCGTATATATCTTTCCGCTTTCAGTTGGTATATCGTACAGGAAAGTTTGTTTCAAATCAGGCAATGTTATTTTTGCTTTTTCTGAAATGATTGGTTCAGCTATCTTTTCAGTTTGATAAAAAACATTTGTGTTATCACCACTTGCGATTCGCAAAACTATTCCATTGCTCGTCTTCATTTCATTAGGAACCCTCAAGCGAAGATTACCGCCGAGTGTTGATTTGATAACTGCTTTTACAATCTGTCCATCTTTCCAAACGATACTTACCACATCAAAACCACCTCTTGCACGTAAGCCGCTGATACTTCCTTTCGATTTCCAGACATCAGGTAACGCTGGCAGCAAATTCAAATCGCCATCTTCACTTTGCATCAGCATTTCCGTAATACCTGACGTGCATCCAAAGTTGCCGTCAATCTGGAATGGCGGATGTGCATCGAAAAGATTGTTGTAAGAACCTCCGCCGCCTTCATTAGTGCCAACGGGCGTTAGTTGGTTTTGAATGAGTTTATAAGCATGATTGCCATCAAGCATTTTTGCCCACCAGTTTACTTTCCACGCCATGCTCCAGCCAGTAGAAACATCACCACGTTGTATCAAAGTATTTTTAGCAGCGCTGTATAATTTTGGTGTACGATACGGTGAGATTTGATTAGACGGAAATAATCCATACAATTGTGAAATATGACGGTGATGGTCGTCAGGGTTATCTACATCATCCAGCCATTCCTGCAACTGGCCGTATTGGCCGATGTGCATTGGTGCAAGGCGACTGCGTTTTTCTTTCAATGTATCGGCGAAAGCCTTGTCCTCATGTAAAATAGCCGCCGCGTCTATAGCTGTTGTAAATACATCGAAAACAATTTGATTGGTCATGGTAACGCCAGCATCGAGCGATGAACCCTGGTGCGCGGCGGGTGCATTTTCCGGCGACATATCCGGACAAACAACCAGCCAGTGATATTTTGGATGTTCAATAAGGTAATCATCATAAAACTTTGAAGCGCCCTTCAATATAGGATAAACAGACTCAAGAAATTTTGTATCGCCGCTGTATAAATAATGTTCCCAAAGATGCTGGCTCAGCCAGCCGCCTCCGTTGGGCCAAATGCCCCAGAAAGCGCCATCTACAGCACCATTTACTCTCCATATATCCGTATTGTGATGCGCCATCCATCCTCCCGCGCCATACATGTCTTTTGCTGTTTTCACCCCTGTAACAGATAATTCTTTTACCATCTTTATCAATGGCTCCGTCATTTCTGAAAGATTGGTTTTTTCAGCCGGCCAGTAATTCATTTCAGTATTAATATTGATGGTGTATTTGCTATCCCATGGCGGATATAATTTGTTATTCCAGATTCCCTGAAGCGTAGCAGGTTGTCCACCGGGCTGCGAGGATGAAATCAGCAAATAACGACCGAACTGATAATAAAGCGTTACAAACTGCGGGTCGCCGGTTGCATCAAAATTTTTCAATCTTTCATCGGTTGGGAGCTTAGCTTCATCCGTGGTTCCAAGGTCAAGCTTTACCCTGTCAAAATATTTTTGATAGGCAGCAATGTGACCTGGTAATATTTGTTGAAATGATTTTTTAAATGCTTTGTTTAGATACAAATTGGCTCTTGTATTTTCATCTCCACTTATGTCATTATAATTATTAAAATTTGTGGCAATAGAAATGTAAATAGTTACTTCATTGGCATCTTTAATAATAAGCGATGTATCTGTTGAAGAAATAGAACCACCATTCAGTTTGAATTTTGCAATGCCCTTAAATTTTATTTTTCCTTCAACCGTTTCATGGTCAATCGTAGTCCCTGAAATAGTTAATTCATTTGACAATGCTTTTGTGGTGGCCTTCGGTTGTGGGGTTGAATAAAAAGCGGTAAAAGAAATACTTTTTGGCTTGCTGGCAGTTAAATGCATTACAATTACGCGGTCAGGAAAGGATGCAATTACTTCTCTCGTATAATTGACATTATCAACTGTATAAGTTGTTTTTTGAACCGCTTTTGAAATATCCAACTCCCGATAATAATTGGTATATTTCTTAGGTTCATTAAATGCCAAATGCAGGCTGCCAACCGGCTCAAACATTTGCCCTTGTGACTTTTTTGAAATGATGGTTTTGTTGGCCAATTTCTCTGCATCCTTTCGTTTGCCATCAAATATCAATTGCCTTATCTCAGCCAAAGAATCCAAGCACAAATCATTATCATTCCGGTTCGGGCTTCCGCTCCAGACAGTATATTCATTTAGCTGAATGGTTTCTGTGTCAACATTTCCATAAACCATCGCTCCCTGGAACCCGTTGCCAACGGGCAAAGCGTTTTCCCAAACGGCGCCGGCAGGTTTGTTGTACCAGAGTTTTAAATCCGCTTGTTTTTGAGCAAAGCATTTTGCAGCCGGGAACAGTAAACAAACAAATAAAAGGTTTTTCATTTTTTATCTTTTTGTTTTTCGCAAAAAACTGAAAATGGAATTCCAGCTTTTATTGTTAAAACAATGACAGGATATATTTTAATTATTTTCTCAAAGTCATATCAAAAAAATAGCAACCCATTCTTCAGGCAGGTACCTAGGAAAACATCCCCACAAAAAATTCAAGATTGAATTTTAAAAAATCATTTCGCCTTCTGAAATGTATCTCAATCAATTATTCCAGTTACAGCCTTAAGACCTACAAATATTTAAAACCGGAACTTTAAAATGAAAACAGTCAGAAAGAACCTCAAGCAATGCACGTCCACTAATAAGTGTCAACTTTACATTTATTATGCTAAAGTAAGCCTATTTTCTTAAAATGTAACCGATTACTAAAACATTTTTATTCAGTTTTTAAATGCCGCCGGACCTTAATTTTTTTTAACTGACCAGGCAATTGATTTTGAAGCGTATTATTCCATCTTAAATACCCTGAAAGAATGTGGCTTAAGGGTAATGCTAAAAATATTTTTTTCTTTCCTGTTCTTTTCAATATAGCTCATACCAGGTTTTCTTGCTTCTCCTATAAATTGCTGGCCACTGCTGATATCAGTCAGTTTATGGTGCTGTGCTGACGTCACAATATTTATGGCTGTTTCCTGGTCAAGAAATGATTCTGCAATAAAGGTATTGTTGTCATATACATACAAGCTAATACCCGATGGGCCCTCTATCTGCACCGGTAATTGTGCACCCATTACTTCTCTTATTTTATTCAGCGCTTCTGCCGGTAAATTATACAGGTCAGAAAAATTATCAGGAACAGTTAAGACATACAAATGCCCTTTTGAATAATCCGCTTCATGCAAAATCGGCCATCCATCTTCGCCGCTAATACCTGAAACAATTTCCCAGGAATCGTTGGTGAGGTATTGTATCTGCGGAATTAAGATTGGTTTATCTGTATGAATCAGTTGGAATGTGCCTGCCGTAAAATCCTGTACAAAAGCCTTCCTGTCTGTGTAGCGCAATTCAACTATATCATTTAATTTATCCTGTATATTTTTCAGTAATCCTGAGGTAATTACAACTGTTTTACCTTCCGTTAATTGCTTTTTTATTTTATCAACGATGTGGTCATCAAACTTTGCTTCTTCCGTTAATAAGATGACGCTATCTTCTCCGGGAAATTCAGGTTCCATATTCATTGGTAATCCAATCATGCCCAAATAACTTTGCAAAAAATCTTCTCCTACAGCGTTGTATGGTCTGTAACTTTTAATTCCAATCGGATTACCGAGTTTGCCTAAAAATTTATCTACCTTTTCAAAAGTATAACCTGCAACTCTTGCTATGGTTGCGGGCCTTGTGGCTTCGCCTCCATTATAATTGACAGGCTGCTGCATCATTTCATCATAATCAAAACTGGTATGTTGCCCTTGCCATGGCGCGCGGTCTGTAGCATATATAGGCCTGCTTAAACTTCGAAAATCAAACAAAGTTTGTTCGCGTGCTTTTGCAAATAAGGTGATCCAAAGTTGTTCCGCATACCTGTCAGAATATTTACTGGCGAAAGGGTCGACCCAGCCCCCGCCATTTTTCCTCGGAGCAATATTTTCAAAATAGCGGATGATATTGTAACCATGATATGGTTGAAGATGTTGCGCTGACATAACCGCATCCCTTGTTTCGGTGCCTGTATAAATGCCATCAAATATGCTCGGTTCATCCTTCAGATTAAAACCAAGACCCTGGAAATGTTCATACCAATTTGGGAATTTCACGATCACTTTTACTTTGGGATTAACCGCTTTTGCGGGCCCGACAATCAATGTTTTTGCAGCTTCTGTCATCAACTGCAATCGATACTGCGTCCAGCTTCTGTCGCCTTTATCCTTTATGGCTCCGTCATCTTTACAATTGGTAAAAAAGAAATCATCCAATATAAATTCATCAAAATTTTTCGCAGTGTACTCACTTAATTTTTTCACATATTTCCGGTCATCAGGATTGCTGTAACAGAATGTTTGAAAACGGTTTGGTTCACTTATGGTAAGTGTGATACCACCGGCAACTTCAATACCCCTGTCTTTAAAAAACTTTTTAGCAATGTCTAAAGTCTTTTGATCTACGATGATCAGATCGCGATGCGTTTCGAGATATACTTTATCTATTTTTAATTGTCGTGATATTTCATTCCACAATGGCTTTAAATAATTAGTCGTGTCCCCCATTTGTTTTACCTCATAGGCACGGCAATAAACCGATACTTTAAAGTTATGATAGTTCTGAGCAGAAGAATTCCAATAGCATAAAACAAATAAAGAAGCAATAGCAAGTTTTTTCATAAAAATTTATTTTGGATTTGATATATTTCCATTTGTTGGATTCATAATTTTATTCCGATTGCATAGTTGACTAATTTAGTTCAAATAGCTTACAGTGAACAAAGTTTTATTAATGGTTCTTATTTTTCTGAAAAAATAAAATAAAGGATGAAATGTCTTATCTCCACATACTCTTTGAATATTAAAAAATCTAAATTTTTAATAACCGCGAATTCGAAAATAATATTTTTATTCTCCAGTTTTTTGTCGTTCTCCTATGACTTCCTCTGGCGAGATCTATATTAATCAGACACAAGGGTTATTATACTCATCCCCGGAAGGATAATACCAAAATCACTTCCCGAAATGGAAACATTGCCAGACACCAGGTTTGATGAACCTGTGGTTGTGTACTTTGTAAAACCAGAAGCAGATGCTCCATTCAAATTGAATGGAAGATAAATTTCAGATGAATTTTGATTAATAGCAACAACAACTATTTTAGAACCACTTTTATAAGCAGTAACATAAATACCGGTCGAGGGGTTTTCTGTACAGGATATTTTCGAATACCCGGGACGTATATATCTTGCATATTGTGCCATCACATATCCCAATTTCTGGATATTACCACTTTCACTTATTGGTCCATAGCTTCTCCTGATATACCACCATACATAAGCGCCCCAACCTGCACTCATACAATCATTGATCTCTTTAGCAGCATTCATGGCATTAGGCCAATCGTCCCCGCTGAGGTTCGAATTGATATAATGCTCTGTCATCCATACAGGCTTATCTACTGACAAAACATAAGGTGTCGCACCATAAATATGTCCGGCAATAAAAGCAGTTTTTGATTTTGCAGAATCATTGCTTAAATAAGTATTAATAAACGTTTGGCCCATATTAAAAGGTTCCGGAGCCATAATAGGCGCTCCGCAACTATCACCTTCTGCAGCAACAAAATCTGCAACTTCAGAAGCTGACATTTGCATCGATTCGTACGTTACTGAAATATTAGGTTCGTTTGTCGGGCTGATGGCGACTAATCCACCAGAGGCTGTATTAAATGCTTTCATATATGCTGCTAAGCCAGTATAAGAAGTTGCCTTAATTGTTCCGCCTATGGTGCTGCCATTTGTTTTCATAGAAGCCGGCGCACTCCAAACGGATGCGATAGCAGATCCTCCATAAGACTTACATACGTCAATAGTTGCTTTTGCCTGGCTGAACTCTGAACTATCAACGGGAACGCGTACACGAACAATGCTTAATCCAATTCCGCTCGTCGGAGAAAAAGCAGTATCTCTTTGAGCAGCAGTTAAATCTCCCGTCCAATCAATTATATCTGCTCCGCCGAACCCATAAATGGTTTGTTGTGCCATACTTGCATCAATTACAACAGCACTGGCAGAAGTATCAATTTTAGGTGTAGGGTTGGATTGGGAGGTTACATTAGCTGTTTGCTTCTTACAACTAAAAAGCAAAATTGCAGCTCCAAAAATGAATAAAATTCTATTCATGACAATTTAAGTGTATATACTAATTTTTGTTGAGCTAATAAAAAATTGAAAACAATATCAATAAAACAATCTCCTAATTGAGATTAATCGAACATTCTTTGAAACTAAATATCAATACCGGTTTGGTTTCGATCACCAGGGGTTAAATTATTTTCAGATTATTTAAAGATAAAATTAGTTTTAATGAAAGATTTAAAAAAAAGAAGGGGAGGACGAAAGAATTCATCCTCCGATCTTTACTTGATTATGAGAAAAAAACATTTTGAATTCCGGATTGCGAAAAAACAAGCCTTTTATTTTAAGGCCTGTTTCATTTTATAAAATTAGTTTTATTGATATGTAGGATTTTGGTATGCTGCCAGATCTGCCGCACTAATCTGCATATCATTTAGCTGACCTATCGGAATAGGACGCAGGTACAGATATGGTTGAATGGTGCGGGTTGTCGTTGTTGCAGTATGATCTCCATAAGTTGAACTTGCAATCTGGTATGAGGAAGCCAGATTTCCCCATTCCTGTGTACGTACCAAATCGAGCCAACGTCTGCCATCTCCAAAATACTCACGTGAACGTTCCGCCAAAATATAATCAATGGTTATTGTGGCGG
>Ga0207933_1000855_pt1 | contig 26437 bp, 22 predicted proteins | sample NGESurdeep092012_4_FD_184488 | JGI IMG/M metagenome (GOLD analysis project Ga0207933, IMG submission 184488) | Arctic peat soil microbial communities from Barrow, Alaska - NGEE Surface sample F53-3 deep-092012 (SPAdes) | ecosystem: Environmental > Terrestrial > Soil > Wetlands > Peat ... | reverse complement strand
TTGTCAAACTCCTTGAGAATGCTGGCAATTTGATTCGGACTAAATTGACTTTTTTTCATTGTATTACGTTTTTAAAGTTAAATATTTTGTCTACTTTTAAAACGTACTATTTTTGGGGGAGCTTACATTGTGGCTTTGGCTAAACCTTTAAAATAAAAAAAAGCCTGCATTTTTGAAAGTATTTTCAAATGCAGGCTGAAAATGAGTTTTGATAGAAAGTTATATCAAAGTATTATTCTCAAAAATATTTTGGGGCTTATTTTCTGTAGATTTTGAAAACTATTTTTGCCAAACCACTCGGTTCACATAATCAGTGTAGCTCAAAATTATCCTTACCATTTTTTGAGAAACATTGGGTATGGAATAATCAGCAACGTTCTTAAAATTCCTTTCCATCCCTCTTTTTTGATATTGAAGTTGAACCAGCCCTTGTAAAATCCTTTCCGGATTGAGGCCAACCATCATTACAGACGCTTCTTCCATAGCTTCTGGGCGCTCATGCGCTTCACGAATATTTAATGCTGGAAAATTTAAGATAGATGACTCTTCTGAAATGGTCCCGCTGTCAGAAAGTACTGCAAAAGAATTTATTTGTAATGCATTGTAATCAATGAAACCAAGTGGTTTTAAAAATTCAATTTCTGGGCGTACTTCAACTTTTTTTGATTCAACCATATTTCGTGTCCTCGGGTGTGTGCTAACAATAATTGGGTAATGATATTTATCAGCAATTAAATTTAAACTTTTTATTAAATTATTAAAATTGACATCATTATTAATATTTTCTTCCCTATGAGCTGAAACGACAAAAAATTGATGTTCTTTTAAATTCAATTTATGTAAAATATCAGAAGATTGTATTGAAGGCAGGTAATGGTTCAATACTTCGAACATTGGCGAACCTGTTTTTATAATCTGTGCGGCAGGCAATCCTTCTCTTAATAAATATTCCCTTGCAATATCACTGTAAGTAAGATTTATATCTGAAATATGGTCAACAATTTTTCTGTTAGTCTCCTCCGGTACACGCTGATCGAAACAGCGGTTACCAGCTTCCATGTGAAAAATTGGGATATGCCTCTTTTTGGCGGGAATCGCACACAAACAACTATTGGTATCTCCCAAAACCAAAAAAGCATCCGGTTGTTCACTTTCCAATAATGGGTCTATTTTTATCAAAATTTGCCCTACTGTTTCTGCTGCATTTACTCCTGCTGCGTTCAGAAAATGATCTGGTTTACGAATAGATAAATCATCAAAAAATATTTGGTTTAGTTCATAATCGTAATTCTGTCCAGTATGAACAATGACATGGCCGATTGCTTCAGATTCATCTAAGGCTGCCATTACCCTGGATAGCCTTATAATTTCAGGCCTTGTCCCAACCACAGTCATTACTTTAAGTTTATCTTTCATTTCTTGTTTTTATATTTCACAGAGTACCACAGATTTCACACAGAGTTACTCTGTGTTCTATAGTTATAATGAAACTCTTTTAATTCCGTCTTTTAAACTTTTTACATAAAAGTTTAATAATAAACCAACATGTTTTTCAGTTAGCCGCAAATAAGTCAGAATCTGTGCAAGATGTACATCACGAAAGGCTTCAACAGTTTTCAACTCAACTATTACTTCATTTTCTACTAAAATATCAATCCTATAACCACAGTCTAATTTCATCTGATCATAAACCAAAGGGCACGCCTTTTGAACCTCAACAAACAATCCCGCTTTTATTAACTCATGAACAAGACATGCCTGATAAGCTGATTCCAATAAACCCGGGCCCAACGCAGAATGAACCTTGAATGCAGCATTCAAAATTTGTCCGGTAATTACATTTGTTTCCATCACAATTTTTTATTTCACAGAGTTGCTCAGAAGAATAATGAAATTGTCACAGTGAAACTCTGTGCATCACTCCGTGTTACTCTGTGATACAGAACTAAACTACTCTAAACAACATTTTCAAAATAAGTATCTGCATCATCCGGATTAAAAAATTCATTGATCCAAAAAATCGTGTACAATTCCTCTTCCCCAATATTTTTGATATTATGGGTAAACCAAACAGGCATATCCACATAAGCGGGTTCTTTTCCATCCAGATAAAAATCCAAAACTTTATCTGTTCCAATTTGCCTTAACTGTATTAAAGCTTTCCCTTTAATTACTGCAAACCTTTCAATTTTTCTTGTATGAAAATGATTGCCTCTTGTAATTCCTGGTACGGTTGTAGAAAATGAAACCTGGCCTCCCACATTCAAACGGATTACTTCAACAAATGCGCCCCTGGGGTCAATATGCTGATTGAATTTTACCGGGAAATAATTTTCAATATCCATATAACACCGAAAAGTGTTGAACAGGTTCATTTCAAAATGATTGTTTAATTGAGGGATAATTCCTTTATCCTGGTAATCAGTTTTATATTTTATCAGTAATTTCAATAATTCAGAAACTTTACAAACAGAAGTATAAGGTACATGCAGTTCAAAATTACTTTTTTCACTTCTGATCCCATTTAAAATTTCCTCAACTAATTCCCCAACATATATCAATTTCATTTCTCCATCTACATCAATTTTTGGCGAAAGGTTATGAGATACTTTGTAGCAAAAAGTAGCAACAACTGAATTATAATCAGGCAATCCGAAAGGGCCAAAAACGTTAGGGATAATCATACCTGAAAAACGGCCATCTGAATCTCTGGCCCAATTGGCCATTAACTCCCTCCCTTCTCTTTTTGATTTACCATAAAGATTATCCTTTTCTTCCTGCGAGGAGGATGAAAAAATTATATGCGCTTTACTTTTGTTTTTATTTAGAGAAGCAACTAACTTTTTTACAAGTTCAATATTCGTATTGTAAATTACCTGGGGATCAGGATCGCGATTCATTGCAGCCAAATGAACTATCACATCACATTTCGCCACAAAATCATCAAGTTTGTTTTCATTCTCAAAAAAATCTTTCTGAAAATTTACCCTTTCAAATTCGTGCGGAAATAATCCTAAAGTATTGTATAAATGTTTTCCGATAAATCCATTCTGCCCGGTAATTCCTACTTTCAACATTTTCTATATTTTGGTAAAGATGACAAAGGTTTATATTTTATTCCAAGCGTACCAAAGATTTTTGTCAAACCGGTAGTCGTCATTTATAGATTCCTCAACAGTAAACGAAGAAAAAACCATGATTTTTGATTTGGGTTCCAAAGCTCGAAACCCATTGGCAAAATTTCCCGGAACATGCAAAATTTGATTACCCATTGATGTCAAAATAAATTCATCTGTATTTAAATGTTTCGATGGGTTTTCCCAATTATCGGGTTGAACCAATACGATTTTAAAAGTTCCCTCAACCACGTAAAACCATTTTTGTTCTTTTTGATGGCCTTGCCAGGCACGGACAATGGAGGTTTCCGGATGTTCGATCAAATAAAAACGCCTCACCTCTTTCATCTCAAAATCATTAAAAAAAATCAATTTTCCCCTCGAGTCCTCAAAATTTCCACCCTGAATTATTTGTGCGCCTTCATTCATAATTATTCTGCATTCAGCCTTCAGCATTCAGCCTTTAGCCTTCTGCCTTCTGCATTAAGCCTTAACCAGGCATTTGAGGAACGTCTTCTCCAAAAACTTCTTTTCGTATCAATGGAAGTTTTAACAATAACTTTTTCATTCCCTCTACATCCAATTGTTTGGTATTGTGAGAATGATAATCTTCCACTTTTGAAACATCAGTCTCTCCTTCCGAAAAATACAGGTTATAATTTAAATTTCTGTGATCTGCAGGAACCCGATAGAAATCGCCCATATCTTCAGCCTTTGTCATTTCTTCCCGGGTACATAAAGTTTCATATAGTTTTTCACCATGCCGGGTCCCTATTACTTTAATTTCAGTATCTGATTTGCACAATTCTTTTAAAGCCAATGCCAGGTCTCCAATAGTCCCGGCAGGCGCTTTATTTACAAAAAGATCTCCCTGGTGGCCATGCTCGAATGCAAAAAGAACCAATTCAACAGCTTCCGTCAAAGACATTAAAAAACGAGTCATTTTAGGATCTGTAATAGTTATAGGCTGGCCGCTTTTTATTTGCTTAAGGAATAAAGGAATAACAGAACCTCTCGAAGCCATTACATTTCCATACCGGGTAAGGCAAATAGTAGTCTCATTTTCCGAAATATTTCTCGATGCGGCTATTGCCACCTTCTCCATCATAGCTTTTGAAATACCCATCGCATTGATGGGGTAAGCAGCTTTATCTGTACTTAAACAAATTACTTTTTTAACCTTATTTGCTATGGCTGCATTGATTGTATTTTGAGTGCCGATCACATTCGTTTTCACTGCTTCCATCGGAAAAAATTCGCATGAAGGAACCTGTTTTAATGCAGCCGCATTAAAAACATAATCAACTCCATGCATAGCAGCCTCGATACTTGCATAATCCCTTACATCGCCGATATAAAACTTCAGTTTTTCGTTTTTTAACTGGCTGCGCATATCATCCTGTTTCTTTTCATCACGGCTAAAAATGCGTATTTCCTTAAAATGATCTGTGCTGAGAAAGCGATTTAAAACAGCGTGGCCAAAAGAACCTGTGCCACCGGTTATTAAAAGAGTTTTTTGTGAAAACATATTGTTATTTCAATTTAAATAAAACAGGAATTATTGGTAATTATTTTATTGTAAAAAAATTTATACGCAAAAAGTAAATTTCCTCGTATAGTAGACAAACAAATAATTGCCATTTTTATTTTGCTAAAGGATGAAAAAATACAATTAACCTGCTAAATTTTCAATTCCCATTAAACAATCTACAATTCTTTCAGACGTATGCCCATCCCAAAGTTCCGGAATGGTTCCTTTCTTCCATTCTCCTGAAAATAATTTATCCATTGCGGGTTTTATGGCTTTTGGGTCAGTCCCCAGCAATTCATTTGTCCCAATTTCGATGGTTTCAGGCCTTTCTGTATTATCCCGTAAAGTCATACAGGGAATTCCCATAACTGTAGTTTCTTCTGTGATACCGCCTGAATCGGTTACCACCGCTTTGGCATGTTCTACCAAATAATTGAATTCAAGGTATCCTAAAGGTTCAATAGTGTGTAATTTTGGATGGGTAATACCTAAGTGTTCCAGAATCTTAGCCGTTCTTGGATGCACCGGAAAAACAAGTGGCAAACCATGGCTGTTATTAATAATTTCCTGCATCAGTTCTTTTAATTTTCCTTCTTCATCCACATTTGCCGGCCGGTGCAAAGTCATTACAATATATTTACCTTCTTCTAATCTTAAACTTTCCCAAACAGGAGGTTTTACAAATCTAGGCCGGTTTTTCAATAAAGTATCAATCATTGTGTTTCCTACAAAAAAGATCTGGCCTTCTTTTACTCCGGCTTTCCGCAAATTTTCATTTGCAGTTTCGGAAGTAGTGAAAAAATAATCAGTGATGGCATCAGTCACCATCCGGTTGATTTCTTCTGGCATGGTAAGGTCTCCTGAGCGTATCCCGCCTTCCACATGAGCTACTTTTATGTTGCTGAGCTTTTTTGCAGCAATGGAACAAGCCATTGTAGAAGTAACATCGCCCACCACCATTACCAAATCCGGGCGGCTTTCCATCAAAACCTTTTCGTATCGGACCATGATAGTTGAAGTTTGTTCTGCCTGGGTTCCGCTTCCGGATTCAAGATTAATATCAGGTTCCGGAATCCCGAGTTCATCGAAAAAATTACCACTCATTTTTTTATCATAATGCTGCCCTGTATGTACAAGGCGGTAACTTATATTCTTACCTTCAGTTTTTGCTTTTTCTACCGCTTCAATGATTGGGGCGATTTTCATGAAGTTGGGGCGGGCGCCGGCAATAAGGTCAATTTTCATTTAATATTTTAATAGGTGTATTTATAAAACGGTAAAGTTTTTATTTAATTACTTTGCTTTAATTATTTTTTAAATACTCCCTGAATACATTTCAAAACTCTCTCTAATTCTTCTTTAGTAAGGTTGCTTCCGGAAGGTAAACACAAACCTTTTTCAAATAACCCTTCTGAAACTTTTTCTCCATAATAAGGAAAATCTTTAAATACGGGTTGCAGATGCATTGGTTTCCACAAAGGCCTTGATTCTATATTCTCTTTTTCCAAAGCAATTCGAACATCTTCCCTGGAAATACCGCCGTTTTTTTCGGGATCAATTAAAATGGTAGTAAGCCAACGGTTACTATAAAACCCTTCCGGTTCCTGTACAAATTTATTCCCACGGAAATCACTTAATTCATTTTGATAAAAAGTAAAATTGGCTCTTCTTTGATTAATCCTTTCAGGCAATACTTCCATTTGCCCTCTTCCAATCCCGGCGCAAATATTACTCATCCTGTAATTGTATCCAATCTGCGAATGTTGGTAATGAGGGGCCGGGTCACGAGCTTGGGTAGCCAGGAATGTGGCTTTATCAACTAACTCTTTATTTTTAGAAACCATAGCGCCGCCGCCAGAAGTAGTGATAATTTTATTTCCATTAAATGAAAGAATTCCAATTTGCCCAAAAGTTCCACATTTTTTCCCGTTGATTGAGGAACCTAAAGCCTCTGCAGCATCTTCTATAACTGGTATTTTATACGTCTCTGCAATTACCATCATCTCTTCCATTTTTCCAGGCATTCCATACAAATGCACCGCGATAATTGCCTTTGGCTTTTTCCCCTTTTTTATCCTGTCTTTTATAGCTTCTTCTAAAAATTTCGGATCCATGTTCCACGTATCTTTTTCACTATCAATAAAAACCGGAACCGCTTTTTGATAACGAATAGGATTAGCAGAAGCGGAAAAAGTCATGCTCTGGCAAATTACCTCATCGCCGGATTCAACGCCTGATAAAATGAGCGCCAGGTGCAAAGCGGCTGTACCTGAACTAAGCGCTGCCACATGCATTTCATCAACTAAATAAGAAGCAATATCCTGTTCAAGCCCACTTACATTCGGCCCTAAAGGCGCCACCCAGTTGGTGTCAAATGCCTCTGTTACAAATTTTCGTTCATTGCCTCCCATATGCGGAGAGGAAAGCCATATTTTAGAGTTCATTTAGTTAGAGGGATGTTTCCTGCATTATTTGTTATCCAATAAATCATTCTCATGGAAAAGAATGTTTTCAATTTCTTTTTTTAAAATAGGTATGTCATCTGTTATCGTTTTCCATACAATAGCTGTATCAATTCCATCATAATTGTGCACCATTTTATTCCTCATGCCAGCCATTACTTCCCACGGAATAACAGTATATTTTTCTTTAATAACTTTGTTGATCTTACCGGTTTCTTCGCCAATAATTATCAGGCTCAAAAGTTTCGCTCTTTGAATTAAAGGATCATTTTCGAAAATAGTTTCAGACAAAGGAGAGATTTTTTCCAGGATAAAATTAATTTCTTTCAAAGCAATTTCAAGGCTTATCCTGCTTGTTTTCATATTTTATCTCTTTTACTTTTCAATTTCTCCTTAGAAACCGCAATTATTATCACAGTTTGTATTTCTGGATTTAAAAGCTCATTTCAGCTTACTTCGCAAGTTGATAAATTATTATCAGATCAGAAAATATGCTTTGTCTCAGTATGCTGTTTTTTATATTATTTTCATTTACAATTTCAACCTTAAAACCCAATTTTTCCTTCAGGGCCTTCTCGATAGATAGTAATTCAAATAATGAATACGGGCTTTTGCCATTATTTTTAAAAGATACCAAAATATCTAAGTCACTGTTGGCATGCTCATCTCCCCGTATTCGCGAACCGAACAAGCCAATTTTTACCGGCGAATATTTTAATAAAGCCGAATTAATAAGATCAATCTGATGAGTGTTTATCATTTTGTAAAAATCAGTTTTCTTCAAAATTAAAATAATTTATCGGATAGAGCTTTTAATTACCTCAAAAGTTTCAACGCGTATGGCGAGGTAAGGTGGAACCACACCTATAGGGGCTCTGCTAATATAATATCTTTACCACATTCCCTTTAAATCGCTTTCGTTTGGGGTTAAAGTAGCCACCCAGTTGGGGTCAAATGCTTCTGTTACAAATTTTCGTTCATTGCCTCCCATTTGAGGGGAGGAAAGCCATATTTTAAAGTTCATTCTCATTTATCTTAATTATTTTACCTGGTTTACCTACAACAGTTGCAAAATCAGGCACATCATTTATAATTACCGCCCCTGCTCCGATTGTTGCCCACTTCCCAATTGCAATTCCCGGAATTATAACTGCTCCTGCGCCAACATGTACCCCTTCTCCAACATTTACTCCACCACATAATGTAGAATTAGGAGAAATGTGTACATAATCTCCAAGGTTACAATCATGGTCAACAGATGAATTGGTATTTATGATAGAATGCTTTCCAATTACTGTTGAGGAATTTATACACACCCCAGGCATAATTACCGTTCCGTTTCCAATTTCAATTCTACCGGAAATTATTGCTTTAGGGTCGATCGCAATACCGTAATGTAGCAGATGATTTTCAACAATCTTTTTTCTGATTTCATTTTTCCCGATTCCTACCAGCCATAATACTTCCGGTAATTGAAAGATTGATTTTGCATCAGTCACCTTATAATCTAAAAGCATATTTTTTAAGGGATCATCATCAAACAAACCTTTAATAGTATCCCCGGCTTTCTCAATTATTTCAACAATCACTTTTGAATGCCCGCTTGCTCCATATATACAATAAGATTTCTTCATTTGTTTTAATTTCCTGTGAAAGGTTCCATTGTCGCAGCAGTTGCAGAATTTATTCCTTCTGACTTAAAGACCTTTTTAATAGTTAATAAAAATATTTTTAAATCTAATAAAAAAGATACATGATCTACATACCAAACATCCATGTCGAATTTCTTTTCCCAACTTATTGTATTGCGCCCATTCACCTGTGCCCAGCCGGTAATCCCCGGCTTTACTTCATGCCTTCTTTTCTGAATCTCACTGTATAAGGGAAGATACTCAACTAATAAAGGCCGCGGGCCTATCAAACTCATATCTCCTTTTATTACGTTTAGCAATTGAGGGATTTCATCCAAAGAAGTTTTGCGAATAAATTCTCCCATTACCGTCAGGCGTTTTTCATCAGGTAATAAGTCCCCATTCTTATACCTTTTATCGTTCATCGTTTTGAACTTCATGACTTTGAAGATTTTCCCATTTTTACCAGGCCTTTTTTGAAAGAAAAAAGATTTTCCCCGATTCGCTATTAAAAGAATAAGAACTATAATTAAAAAAACAGGAGACAGAATGATGAAAGCAAGAAGGGAAATAATGAAGTCCAAAAGAGGTTTGAAGAAGTTCTGGTAAACCATTTTATTTACATATTATCAAGCCGTATTTCCAATGAATGCTGTATCAAAATCAAATGATAGTAAACAAACAATTAATGAGAATTTTCATTTTAGTTTCTAATTGCATTATTTACTAAAACCTTTCCCTGTATTTTTTCAATATATTTTTTAGCAAGCACCTGCCTGTCAAAGTTAGATTTCGCATACTCATAACCGTTGCAGCCTTCGCTTCTTAGCCTTTCCCTATTTTCTAAATATAGCCGTATGCTTTTGTCATAAGCTTCCACATTTTCAGGCTCTACATAAATTCCGCATTGCGCATCTTCCACCAATTGGCGGGAAACACCATCAATTGCCATAAGAACCGGTATTTTACAACTCATATAATCAAACGTTTTATTAGAATATACGGTTTTAAATGCATCCACTTTTTTTAAAACTGAAGCGCCCATCTCCGAGGCGAGTATGTATTTAAACACTTCCTTTTTAGGAACCGGATCTATAAATCTTACATTTTCTAACTTCATTTCCAAAACTTTCTTTTGTAATTTCTCTTTTTCCATACCCTGCCCTATTAAAAGAAACAGAACAATGGTGTCTTCTAATTTTTTACCGGCTTCGAGTACTTGCTCCAGATGATTCGCCACTCCATGAGCTCCAACATAAGTAATTACAAACCTTCCATCCAACTTCATTTCTTTACGAAAGTTTTCTCTGTCAAAGTTTTTCAATAATTCATCGCTTAAATTAAAATCTGAAGCATTAGGGATCATGATCAACTTATCTTCAGGCACTTTTTTCACCTCTTTCAATGTTTTGTAAAAAGCCGGAGTCAGTACATTAATCAGTTTCGCTTTTTTATAAATAAACTTTTCAAACCAAAATGCTATTTTAATTATCAATTTATTAGTTAAAACTCCTGTATCTATAGCAGATTCTGGCCATAGGTCCCGTACTTCAAATACAAATGGTTTTCTTTTAAACCTGGAAACAACGTAACCGCTGAAACCCACAAATAAAGGGGGCGAAGTAACTATTATTATATCAAACTTTCCCTTCGCTTTAAACAACCCTGCCCACATTGATGAGAACATAAATGAAAAGTATCCCCATAGCCTTCCGGTAAAACTTTTATTATAAGATTCAGAAACATGGCAGCGCCAAACAATCACTTCCCCCTGTTGATTTTTTACAAAACGCCTGCCTTTATATTCTGATCTTTTTTCAGAAGCATTTGCATGCATCATTCCAGCGAGCACAATAACTTCGTGGCCTGCATCTGTCCAAACTTTTGCCATCTCATTCCATCTTGATCCCCCGGCATCATCTTCCTCTAAAAAATATTGATGGAATAATAAAATTCTCATAATTAGTTTTCGATTATTTCAAACAATGTATTAACCTGATCCTCAAAAGTTTGAAAAGTAATCATCTCACATGGCTCTTTCCTGCCATACAAGTCAGATACAAAACCTGTTGATTTTTGCTCCGCCATCTTTTCATTTTTTTTATTAAGGCTTTCCCATAAAACCGGGATATGTTTTAAGGGTAAATGCCATAATTGTTTCATAGAAATATTACCAGGTTTATTGATCACCCTATCTCTAATAGTCCAATATGGCCTTCCCTTTTCTTTTACTACTTCCCTTTGATGAATGATGTTTTTTGAGACAAAAGTAAATGCAGAAACGGCTCCTTTAAAATAATAGCTATCATTGGATTCTTCTATTACGGCTTCTTTTGCCTGAGTCCAGTAGTACCAAATAAATCGCGTTCCCTTTTTCATCTGGTCATAGTCATCGAGCATAATTGTATTATGAGAAGCAGTTCCCATAAAATACTTCAAAGTTTCCTGGTCAGTGTTATATTTATAGCTTCCTGCGTCAAGCAATATATTTTCACCCTTATACCAAATATCCAAATGAAGGTTATCCGCCTGTGATGGCCTGTCCTTGTGATTACCGCATCTTATAAATGTAAGTGTATCAATTTCTCTAAAAATATAATATCCTCCCAGGTTAAATGAATGAATACCTTGTGTAGGAACCCATACGTTGCATGGCTTATCATCAAGCCCATACCAATAAGCATCTTCCGGCTTTTTTTCAAAACCCAGATCAATATTTATTGCCATAGCCAATGCATCTAGCGATGGCCGGTAATCTCTGTATTCTTCATTATTAAGTTTAAAAAATAACGCGCCATCATTGGCTCCATAGTTAGGTAAGTAGCCATTCTCATCCACAATACAGGTTCTTAAAAATTTTACTGACTTTTTTGCTCTATCATAGACAATGGCAGAAAAAGATTCATTATTTTTTTCTGCCAATACAATAGCCCATGTAAGCAACTGAATAACTACTCGATGGTAGTTCATTGAAAACTGCAGAAAAGTGCCGTCTTCATAAACCTGGTAAGCAATCTCATCTTCAAACCATTTCTTACCCTTTTCTTTCCATTCAGGTGAATCTGGAAATTGCGGATAAAGTAACCCAATTAAATACAAACCCAGAGTTTCTGTTATAGCATGATTATTTCTGACAGCTATTCTTGAAAAATCAATATTCTTATACACATGATCCATTTGCCAATAAATAGCAAATTGGATTTTATCAAAAACTTCTTTTGTAAGATATAGCGAATCTCTGTAATAATACAACGCGAATGTCCAGTTTAAAACACGCAAAGAAGATTCCTGGCTACACCTGTAATTCGGGCCGCAATTTATTGGGTTAACTTTTATCCATGAAAGAATCTCTGAAAAAACAAACTGCGAACAATCTTTATCAAATTGGTAATCGTAGCGGATAATATCATATAAATAAGAAAACCGCGATTTTTCCCATACATACTTTATATCACCTGCCTCTTTAGAATAATCCGCAATTATTTTCCAATGCTTTTTTGTGTCATACTTATAACCTGTGTCGGGATTGGTTATCCAGTCATAATTGCTACCAATATTAAATTCATTACTATTAAAAAACATAAACTTACCCGTCATCAGTTTCTTAAATCTTCCTTCGATTGCTTCTGATGGCTGACGCTGAAATGATAAAGATTCTTTGCTACAGAAAAAGAACTTTCCGCTATTTTTCTTCCATCCTTGTAAAGTAAGGTATTGCTTATAAGCTGGGCTTATTGGGAATTTTTTTTTTAGCAACCCTGTCCTCCGCAACAATTCGTGTTTTATACGAAATTGAGTATATCGCCAGCCCATATTACGCAACAAGTTTATGCTATTTCTTATTCGCGTAATCATGATTGCATCTTCATTGAATTAATTACCTTCATTCTAAGCTTACAGCTTACTTTATATTCAGCCCCATTTTTATTCGTTGAATACTTAAAGAATGCAAAGGGTCTTTTTCAAGATTATTTAATAATGTAAGAAATGCAGGTGAAGAAGATAAAGCTTGCTGCCTTTTATTTTCGGGTAAATCAGATTTTTGATATAAAATCATCGCAATTTTATAAATGTTCCACATTTCCAACAATTTGCTTACTCTTTGTTTTTGTAAATCAGTACCAGCCAACTGGTAAGCCAAATTCATAAGCTCATCAGCTTTAGATATATACTCTTGTGGCACGGCTTCTAAATAAGAGAAATTACTGAAATTAAGATACTGGCCTTTGTCTGTATTCCATTTTGAAGAATAAATATCGTGAGTCCAGAATCGCTCCCATATTGAATAAAATTCTTTCAACTTGGGTGCAGCTTGATTACCTGCTGTTCTTACATACCAAATGTCTAATAAAGAATCAACATTATAATGAGGATTCCATAATAATTTAGCTTGAATCCAGGGTTTAGGCCCTTCTCCCCAGTTAGGATACAATTCTGCATAATAATACTTTACTTTATACTTTGTTCCCCAGATTAAATAATCCTGCATTTCATGAAACCATACACGTGGCACTAAATAATCAAGCCCATAAGTATAATCATACCAACCTAATGATTGACATAATTTAGCCCAATTTTCTGTTAATTGATGGCCCTGGTTTTTAAGGGAGGTGTCAGACCAGCGCATTCGTTCGTATGTCAAAAAAGGAACGATATGAGAATTTACGCCTAGACTCTTTGACGGTGGTTCTGCAACATTTTCATAAGCTAATAACCCAAATTTTTTATCAGGATAGACAGCTGTTACTTTTTTTGCGACTTCATTTGCCCATTTGAAATAATCATCAGAGACGTCTTCTAATCCTAAGTAATTTTTGTTCCCTTTTCTTCTCAAAAGAGAAGCTGGGGACTGATCAAAAATTGAATAATCATTTATACCTAATGAATAGCTTGGAATTCCGGGATTTTGTTTAAAATACCGCATTATTTTTTGACTCGCGCTATCACCAATTCCTGGAGTTGAAAAATCTGGCTGCCATTTATATCCAGTAGGTATTTCTCTTTTATTGTTTATTAAAGGATAAAAATTCGGATTGGTTTTAAAATATTCTTTAGGATCGAATAAATTCAACAAATTATGACTAAAAGATATTCTCCCCCTCAATCTGTTGAAACGTCCCCATTCACCAAGTGAACTATTGTCATTTATGTAAATTGGAGAAATTTGCCTAGACAAATAAACAGGATTATCAACAATCTTTATATCAGGCAATATAATTGACACACTTAATGGAATATCCATTCCAATCTCTGTAGGCATTAAATTTACTACCCCTATAAACCTTTCCATAAAAGAATAAACCCCAAATTCAGTTCCCCAATCACTTCCTCCGACAATTATAAAATTATGAGAATCTGCTTTTTGCAATAAAAAGCCATCCTCATCTAAATCACTCAAATTAATTTTCCTTCCCTTAACAAAATCCGTTTGGCCAACATTTATTGATATTGTGTTTTGTTGAGGTTTTTTGATAATAGGTAAAGAAGCACCCGTGCTTTTTTGAATGGCGTCCTGCAATAAATTTGCAACCTTTTCAATTTGTGAACTGGCTGAAGGAGAAATAACAATTGATGCATTTGCTATATGATCCTTAACTATAACAATACCTTGGGCGTTAATAGATTTAACGCTAAAAAGCATTATAGTAACAAGCATATAAAGGTAAATAAAATTCCCTTTCGCATTAAGAAATACCTTCGTGATCCTTTGTGCACTTCGTGTCTTTGTGTGAAAAAGAAGAAAACGAACTTTGCCTTCTCTTTTTCTTCCTGCTCTTCTCATTTTAAATCTAAGAAAGCTTAAAATATTCAATATAATTTTATAAATTCTCAAGGACTTAAAAATAAGAATCATTTGATATTTGTTCGTTTGCGAATAACCGATCCTTGCAAAAAAATAGATCAAATTTGTATCCAACAATTATTTTTTAGACTTTCAATAGCCGCAAAACTTGCTTTTGTTGTGTTAATAATTTCTTCAAAAGGAATTAGCGGTTGCCCTCCGGTTTTCACACGTTTTATTAATTCAGTAAATTGGGTTTTATGGCCCTTATCCAACGAGGTTTTCAATTTTGAAAATCCTTTAAACCCATAACCGGTAGTTAGCCTGAAGTTATCAATAATCGCGATCCTGTCCTGCGAATATACCTCTATTCTTTCTTTAGAATAAGCTTTCGAGCCATTAGAAAAATAGTTAATAACACCTGTTGAACCGTTTTCATATTTTAACAATATTGAAGCATTATCAGTATTGTCGTCAGGATTAATACCCATAGCATTCATACAAACAGCCTTCACTTTGCTTGCTGTGAAATATGATATTAAGTCAATAAAATGGCACGCTTCACCAATGATTCTTCCACCGCCAACCTGCATATCATGGACCCATACATTTGAAGGAATATTTCCTGCATTCATTGTTGCAATTATATTCATTGGAGCTTCTCCAATTAAACTCTTTATTTTTATAGAATGCGGTGAAAAACGGCGGTTAAATCCAACGGTTAACGTTTTATTTGACTGATTAAAGGCCGTTACAATTTGCTCTAACTGTTGTCTATTTAAAGCCAAAGGTTTTTCCACAAAAACGTTCTTACCTGCAAATAAAGTCTCTGCAACCATTGCAGCATGTTTATCATGCCTTGTAGTAATTAAAACCAGGTCAACATCAGGGTCCTTTAATATTTCCCTGTAGTCAGTAGTAGAATGAGAAAATCCATATTTTTTAGCCAAGGCAGTACCACTTACCCCCCCTGCACTTGCAATATATTTGTAACAGGAGCCGCTCCCTTTCAGAGCGGGAAGCATGGTCATCTTTGTAAAATTGCCTGCGCCAATAATTCCAATTACACCTTTGGAGCCACTAAAATTTACAGATTTTAGTTCAATCGTTTTTATTGGGTTTATATTTTCTGTAGAATGATATTTTAAAATAGAAGCGATAGACTTTTTTGTTCCTATTTCTCCATAAATAGTTTGATAATTCTCAAGACTCACCACTTCTGTAATCATTTCTTTTACGGATATTTTACCGGAAGCAATTGCCTGGAGAACCGCTTCAAAATTTCTTTTCTCTGTCCAGCGAACAAAAGGCAAAGGATAATCATTTCCCCGTTGTTCATAATCTTCATCATACCGGCCCGGGCCATAGGAACAGGAAACCTGGAAACTCAATTCCTTCTCGTAAAAATCTGCCCGGCTGATGTTCAATCCAATAACTCCCACCAATATAATCCGCCCGCGCTTCCTGCTCATTTTTGCTGCCTGGGAAATAATTTCATCAGTTTTTGCAGAAGCAGTAATCAACACGCCATCAGCGCCAACATTCTTAGTTATGGATTCTACAAATTTTATTATATCTCCTGTTTTAGGATTAAAGGGGATAACGCCCCATTTGCTGCTGAGGTTTAGTTTATCATTATCTATATCAACTCCGATTACTTTACACCCGTTTGCAATTAAAAGTTGCGCAGCCAACAACCCGATCAATCCCATTCCGATAACGACTATCGTTTCACCCAATATCGGATTCAGAAGACGAATACCTTGCAAACCAATTGATCCAATTACTGTAAAAGCCGCTTCCTCATCAGTTACTTCATCAGGAATATGGGCCACCAGATTTTTAGGAATACAAACAAATTCGGCATGATGCCCATTAGATGCAACACGATCCCCAACCTTAAATTCGGAAATTCCTTCTCCAACTGCAAATACTTTACCTACATTGCAATAACCTAATGGCAATGGCTCTCCCAGCTTGTTAAACACAGCCTCCAGGGTTGGCATTAAACCCTCCGTTTTAATTTTATCGAACACCTGTTTTACTTTATCAGGCTGTTGACGGGCTTTTGAAATCAGGTTGGATTTCCCAAACTCCACCAGCATTCTTTCAGTTCCTAAAGAAACCAGGCTCCTTGAAGTTTGGATCAGAATTTTTCCTTTATCAATTTGAGGTGCCGGCACTTCTTCTAATATCGTTTCTCCTGTTTTAAAGGATTGAATGATTTGTTTCATAATTTACTTTTTGTCAACAAATTGACGCATCCAAGATTCTATCGCTAATAAACTCCAAACAATATAAGAAGCATCTATCTTATTGCTTTTATTATCTTCAATCAGTTTCCATACCACAACTGAGTCAAATATTCCCCGCTTCCTTAAGGCTTCTTTCGATAAATACTCGTGAATTTTACTATCCAGGTTTTGCGTAATCCATTCACGCACAGGAGCACCGAACCCAGATTTAGAACGATAAATTACGTCATGAGGTAAATATTTTTCCGCCACTTTTTTCAAGATATATTTTGTTTCATTTCCTTTCATTTTTAATCGAGGAGGAATTGAAGCAGAAAATTCAACTAATTCTCTATCCAAATAAGGTACCCGTGCCTCAACTCCTACCGACATAGACTCCTTGTCTGTGTAATTCAGATTGTGATCCACTAAAAAGGATTTCATTTCCCAATAAAGCATTTGATTAAGAGAATTCTTTTCATTTGGTATATTTAATAATAAATTTTTAAGATAATCAAGAGGATTATATTCACCTATTGATTTTAGAAAGGATTCTGTAAACAAGGATTTATTTATTTCTAAAGGCAACCAGGAAAAATAACCTAATTTTCTTTCTAAACTACTCTTATCAATATCTTCAGTTAATTTTCTAACTCTTCGAAAACCAGGATTTGCTGTTGACAGTTTACGAGAAAAATATTTGATTAATCTACCAAGATTACGTGGCATCAAAGAAAAAAACTTTTCGTACTCCAAAGCTTGATGTCTTCGATATCCAGAAAATAAATCATCACTTGCAGCTCCACCTATGATTACTTTATATCCCATTTCCTTTGCCCTTTTACAAATATTCAATACATTAAGTGGCGCTGCATCAGCTTGGGGCTCATCTAAATCCCAAATCATCTTATCAAAATCTTCTATTATTTCTATTTCCGCGTTTACTACCTCTAGATCTACTTTCAAAACACTTGCTACTAATTTAGCATAATACAAATCATCTGAAAATCCTTCTTTTTTGCTTAAAACACCTGTATTTATCGTAAAAGCTTGTATCTTTCTTTCTGGATACAATTTTCTTACCATCGCCACTAATAAACTTGAATCTAAACCTCCTGATAAAAAAAAAGAAACGGGTACATCTGATAATAATTGCCGTTCTACTGCTGAAAGCAACTTTTCTTCAAGATGCCTTATAATCTCCTCATCTGTTTCACCACTATATATACCAGTGAACGGTATATCATAATATTTCACTGGATTTATTTTAATATCATCTACGGAAAATTTAAGAAAATGACCAGGTAGAAGCTTCTTAGTGAAAGCAAAGGAAGTAGTTGATCCTGGTGACCACAAATAATTTATATAGTTTACTAAACCTTTAGGATCAATAGTTTTATCAAATGAAGGGATAGTTAGAAATGATTTAATTTCAGATCCAAACAAAAAAATATTGTCTTTACAATAATAATAAAGTGGCTTTACTCCATATTGATCCCGAGCAATGAAAATTTCATTTTCTTTAATATTATAAACAGCAAAAGCAAATATGCCATTTAGTTTATTTAGAATACCTTCTTGCCATAGTTGATATCCATTTAAAAGCGTTTCTGTATCACTTTGAGATTTAAATTGAATGCCTTCGTTTATAAGCTCTCTACGAATATCTAAATGATTGTAAATTTCACCATTAAAAATTATTACATAATTGCCATCATCTGAAAACATTGGCTGATGCCCATTTAAAGTCAGGTCAAGAATGGATAATCTTTGATGACCTAAAGCAAGTTTACCATTTATATAATAATCTGAATCATCAGGGCCTCGGTGTGCAATTTTGCACATCAAATTTTCTATCTGATTTTCCGGATGATTGCCAATATATCCAACTATACCACACATATATTTAAATATTTAGATTGTATAAGATTGTATGGAAATTTTCTTATGTTTCGACATACATTAAACCATTTTTCTGAAATGATTTACAGGATAATTAGTTATAATATTGAGATTTATCGTTATTACTAACTAATTAAAAAAGTTCCTTCCAAATATTTCAAACAACTATTGTTCACTTCATTTCCCAGTAATCTAATTTTGGTTATTATAGAGATTATTATTAATTAATGATAATTATTACAAACATTATTAATAAATGATGCAATTTTATCACCCTGGATTTTAATGGTTTTGGTTTTTGAAAACTCGAACGCTCTGTAACCAAATTCCCATAATCTCTCTCTGTCCATTAAATAAATCTCTTCGACCTTATTTCTCATTGAAGTAGCGTCATCATTATCAAAAAAGAATAAATAATTATTATATTCATCAGGAATACCTGACAATTTTGTAACTAATGCTGGCGTTCCGGATTCTAAATATTCCAAGATCTTAGAAGGGAATGAATATTTGCCATTGAGTAAATTTATTGGACGTGGATTAATTAATAACGATGCCTCTTTTTGTAATTCCATAACTTTACTATTATCAACAAACCCAAAATATTTAATTCTTTTGTCTTTTAAGGTACGATTATTAATTTCATCTTCAATATCACCCTTCCCAAAAATCCACAATTCCATATCAATATAATCCAGTTCATTAAAAGCTTTAATAAACTCAAGAATGCCGTATTTTTTTAACAATGAGCCAGAATACAAGATTACAAATTTTTCTTTCTTGTGTAAAAGCGGTTTTTCATTTATTTGAGTAGAGTCAGAGATAGCTTCAATTAGCAAATGTTCACCTAATGGATTGAAATCCATCGACAAAAACCGGGTTAATGACACCACTCCATTAAATCTTTTCATAAAGAATTTTGAAAATGATTTTTGAAGACCCCGTAATTTCTTTTTCCAAGTTGAATCCCATGGAGTAGGTACAACAGGAGGGTCAGTCCAGATACCGATTAAGGGAATTTTACAGAACTTTGCAATCAAAAAACCACTTATTAAATAAGGGAAGGTAACAGAATATACTATCACACACTTCCTCTTATCTTTCGGAGTTGTGATTGCCCACTTTAATCCTTTTGATATAGACGATAGGAAAATAGTAAATTGTTTAATAACAGGATAATTTGAAAACCAATTCTCATGTATTATTCCATACTCAGAATTCCAAATTTTCGCTTTAATATATTTAATGTTTGAATGCGGAAAGTCCGTAATTGGCCTGGTTGATATTAAATGAAATTCATCTTTAAAAAATTCAGAATTGTATATACCTTTAAATATTTTCCAATTAAATTTGTGTGTTGGAAGTTGAGGGCTTGCGTCTATCGTTTTTATTTTTTGAAACTCGCTCTCGGGTATTAAATATGAAAGATACAGGTATTCCCCCTTCGTGTTTTTCTTATCATTCATTTTGATAGTGTTGATATGTTCTACCTTCTATAGTGATTTAAGGAGTGAGATTGTACAAGGCACCCGATTGATTAAAAAATTAAGTCTTGAAACGTGTACTTTTACTTTCCGCTTAATTCAACTATCATTTTATTTCTTATACTATCGGCCTGATTTAAATCTTGTGGATTAGAGATAACTGCCCGTGCCAACAATTTAGCCTTTTCTATTCCAAACTTTTTGGCGTATAATTTTAAGATAGAATACTCCTCAATACCTAAGCGAAAAGCTTCCCATCGCCTGCTTGAAATAATTTCTTTCCCTGGCCCATTATAAATGACAGAATAACTGCTGGAAGGATATAGTAAGGGGCTAGAGATCAAATTCAATTGCTTATTAATTCCTTCGTCCGCATAATTCCAAAATCCTATTCCTTTATAGTCATTTGCAAAAGCATCCCAGGCAAGCAGGCGGTAAAGTCTATAAGGTGATAGTGATCTGGTTGAACTACTAACTCCATACATCCAAATTTCACATTGATGAGGCGGAAGTTCCTTCAATACATCGTTAGCAGATATAATTTGTGCAATATCAACCAAATGCAAAAGATTTTTTTTTGCTAACTCATTATCAATTGTGGCATAAAATTTTATTCCGGGTATCGTCTTCTTTGCCCAGGTAATCAATCTTTTAAAATCCTGTACATTATCTCCTGTAACCTCATCGTAAGGATAGAGATAAACTTGAGTGTTTAAAAAGCCGGCTTTATCAATAATTTTCACAACATTATTATACCACTTAATAAAATTATTTTTCCACTCAGCAGTCATAAATTGAACATTTCCATAACCGTTTCTGGAATCGGCATCTGTATAAACCATGTAAAGCAAAATATTTTTTACTGTATTAAAATTGGCCAGATAATCCACCAGTTTACTACCATCATCAGAAATTCCCATTTTCGGGATAACTCCCGGTGGTATTACTATGGTATTAATATGATGAGTTTCCAGGTCTTTAGCCGCCTCTAATTGTCGGTCTTTTAACATAGGATAACTTAAGTATGCCCAAACATTTGCATTTATTCTGTCAGTCTCTTCTATAAACAAATTTTCAACCTGAGCATCAATATTCATATTAATTTCTTTATTTGCCGAACGAACTGCAATGGTTGATTTTGCTGCCCCCTCATTTTTTCCTGTTATCTTAAATATAAACATTTCAGAAATGCCTGGCTCAATAGTTATCATCTTGTCAACTTCAACTAAAGGATCTGGAACCGGTGCATTTAAAGATGGAACATAAGGTATTTTAAATAATCCAATACTATTAATGGATGTATTAAGATTTGTAATTTTGAAGGAAAATTGTTGGGAGGAGGAATTAGTATTAGTAATTACAAAAGCCCCATACTGTACACCATTCGTTGGTACAAAGAAAAAGAAATGGTAATTTAAAATATCGGCATTCCCTACTGGTTCACGAAATTCACTTAGGTTACCCCACGGATTAAATTTCTCCACTACAAATGGTACATTAAACCTTCTTCTTAAATCTGAAGCGTGTTCTTCTCCAATTCTTTTTTTAATAATTCGCAATCCATTTTCTGAAATATTTTTTTTGCTTAATTGTATATTAGCCATCAAAAACCGCTGGTCATCTTTTCCGCTCGTTCTCTTTGAAACATTTTGCATGTTCGCTATAGTATGCATTAAATCCCGACGATTATATTCAAATGTTTTTAAAGAATCTACAGCCTGTGCTAAAGCATCCTTAGGTATCAAATCTCTATTTATTATTTTCTTGGTTTTGCCTTTAAGCACTTCAATTTCATCACAAAATATGTAAACACCCTGAGGAATTATAGTTAATGATATATACCTGGCAGACTCATTGATATCGTTTAAAATAAACTTCGTTACTTTATTATCTCCTGGCAAATTATTCGGCGTATCAGCAGCGTCACCAACATATCTGAAATGCTTGTTGTCATTACTAATGAATACAAAAATATTTTGAGGAAAGTTAATATCCGAACTTATATTCCGTACTGTATTAAAAGTTACGGCTCCAATAGATTGTACTTTTTCTAAATCAATACATATGGTTACCTGCTCTGATTGCCAACCAACTGTAGATGTGGTAGTCCAAAATCTGCCTATTGTATAATTACCATCGGTTAATGAAGTTTTATCTGATGGCGGTGCGGAATGCACATAGTTTGGAAGCGTTGATAAAGTATAACTCTTGTTTAATGCAATATTCTGAGCTTCAGTACAACCAGAAAAGAGTACCAAACTTAATATCGACAAGATTATAAATTCCTGATATCTCATAATTAATTTAGACAAAAAGAATAAGCTATTTAGCTGTTAGTTTAAGTTTATTCAACATGTTATATATTTTCAAACACTGTTTTTCAGGAGTCTTATTTTCTAAAATAAAATGTTTCGCTTTCATACCAAAATCATTCAGTTCTGATTGATTTTTTTCACAGGCAAAAAGTAATGTATTTCTTAAATCGATGGGCGTTTCATTTTCGGGAACAAAACAATAATTAAAATATTCATTTGGAACTCCCGGCAAACGATTCATTATACAAGGAGTACCAGAAGCTAAATACTCCATCGTCTTTGACGGGAATGAGTATTTAGTGAATTCACCTTCCGAAGTTCTCGGATTGACTAAAACTGTAGCTTGTTTTTGTAATTTTAAAACTTCAATAAAAGGAATTTGACCAAAATATTTGATTCTATGATCCAAAGTCGAGTGATTGATTATTTCCATTTTATATTTTCCTTCTCCACAAATCCACAATCTATAATTTGGATTATCAATAGAAGCAAAAGCGTTCAGTAGATGTTCTATTCCACTTTGCTCGGAAAAAGTTCCTGTATATAAAATTATTTTTGACTTTTTTGATTTTTCAATTTCCAAATCATTCGATTGTTTATATATCCCTTCTACTCTCGTCCAGGGCCTTTTACCCACTTCAAGCGCATCCACCATGTAATCGCTTAAAAGAACAAATGAGTCTATAATCTTTAAATACTTATTGATAAGTATAGAATCAAGTTTTTTAAGAAATAGATAAAGAGGATTTCTGCTTCCAGACATAAATTGGGGAAGATCAGCAACAATAACACAGGTACTGAGCTTCGGCCTTACCTTTTTTAAATTGAAAATTGCTTTTAAAAAAGGGGATAGCGCACCATAAAGAATTATTGTCGTTTCTTCTTCAACATCTACAATTTTAAATAATTTCTTGTATAGACTGAAATATTTACTGACATATTTCACAAAAGGAATATTTATAAACCCTAAACAATAATCTTCAGCATCAGAGCCGTGGGAGAAAAGCGATTTTTTAAAGATTGCCTTTTTGTAGTTCAAAGGATATGTTCTGATTGCTGGCAGAGTAACAACTTTTAAATTAGGATAATAATGATCTAATCCCCACAAAAGCGCCGATTGAAAGTTATTGGCTGCATTATCAATTCCATTTTTACTATTTAACCTTATCTCATTTGCTCTACTTACAGGAAAAACACTTCCGACATATATTACAGACATATATAATTTTTAAACAGCAAGCAATCCAATTGCAGTCTTTTAAAAATTTAACACTCCTTATTACAAAGATTTTAACATGCTAAAGATTTTTCCAGATTGCTTTATGGGCGTTTTTTGATCTAATATAAATTGTTTAGCTTTTATCCCGAACTTTCTTAATTCTTCTGGACTCTTCTCACAAACAGAGGTTATTATTTTAGTTAGTCCAATAGGTGTCTCATCATTAGGAATGAAACAATAGTCCAAATATTCTTTAGGGATTCCATCCAAAAAATGGATAATGCAAGGAGTTCCAGATGCTAAGTACTCCATGGTTTTAGAAGGAAAGGAATATTTTGTAAAAGTTCCTTCGGATGTTCTCGGATTTACCAAGACGGTTGCCTTTTTTTGTAACTCCAACACTTTCTTCCGCGGAATTTGTGAAAAATATGTAATTCTGAAGTCATGGTTTGTCCTTTGCTTTATCTCCTCCCTTGCATCTCCATCACCACAAATCCAAAGGCGATAATCTTGACTTTCTATCATAGAAAAAGCATCAAGCAAATTTAAAATCCCATATCTACGTGCTAATGTGCCTGAATATAAAATTGTTTTATATTGTTCTTTTTTCACATCGTTTAAATTGTCTTTTGGATTAAAAATTCCTTCCATTCTTATCCATGGTCTACTACCAACATTTAGTGGTTTAGTCATAAAGTCGGATAACAGTACAAAAGCATCTATTTTCAATAATGCCTTTTTTATAAAACAAATTTCAATTCTTTTTAAAATACGTAAAAGGGGATTGCTATTACCAATCATGAAATCCGGTAAATCCGGAACAATTAAGCAGATTTTCAAATGACGGTTTTTTTTCTTTAATTTAACGGCAGCTGAAAGAAGAGATGTTTGTATCGCATAAACTATAATAGTTTCATTACCCTTTTTTACATGCTTTCTTAAAACTCTTTTCGCATTATAGTATCTAGAAATCGTTTTATAGGCTGTTAGATTTATAAAACCAACATTTATGTCCCGTGCTCCCCTTTTATGAGAAAAAACAAATGATTTTATTCTGAGGCTGCTATATCTACGTGGATAAGATCCGATGTATACCAAGTTAATTATTTTTATTTCATCTGTATAAAAATCAAGCCCTTCCAAAATATTCCACTGTAAAGCGTCAGCAGCATATTGAATTACGCCCATACTCTTCTTTTCGATTTCACTTCTTAATTCAACAGGAAACAGACCACCAAGGAAGATAATATTTTCCAACTTTTTTAAATTGTTATTTTCTTGCGATTCTTGCATTTAGAAATTATTGATCAATATATCTTATAAAAGAAAACTTAGTCTCTTTTTCACAAATTATGGAAATGGACCAATTGAGATAATTAAATTAAATGCTTATTTTTTAAATTACTCGAACTATTAATTAGATTTTTTGAGGTAAAAATTGAATAGACGTAAAAGAAAGTAATGAGTCTAAAAAAAGGACTTGATACAAAAAACGCGTTTCCTTTAATATTTACAATCAACAGACTTAGAATAAATAAAACTGGAATAATTTTTTTTGAGGTATAATTATAATTTCTTTTAAACATTTTCCATAAAAAAAACAGCATAAAAGATAAATACAGAATGCCTCCTCTAAAAATCTGAATAATATAGCCTATATCCGAACTTTTGTCTGTGGCTAGATAAACGTTTTTTCCATTACCAAAAATTAAATCCATAGAATGAGATGGAAGGAAAAGCATTCTTCCAAACAATGCTGTATAATTTGAATTATCATTTGTTTCTTGAATAAAATTTTTGGTATCGCCAAAAATTCCTAATCCCCAATTTAACGAAGTTTCATTCTCTAAAAAAAAGGAAGATTTGGTAAGGAACCAAAAACTCAAATAAATTATAGTAGCAAATAAACAAAAATTTAAAAATCTTATTTGCCCTGATACAAGTAAAAGCAATAAAGCAACAGCAACTACAGAAAGGCCTATTCGTGCATTAAAGATAATTGAAATTAGTAGAAAGATGATTGGCAATAAATAAATTAATTTTTTTCTGACAGAAAAAAGACAGATTGAAAGTACTAATCCTTGAACAACACCATATCCATAAGAGGAACTTTCTGCTAATGAAAAACCTCTAAAATCCCATTTATATTGTGAGACGGTATCCAAAGTATCAACAATTATGTTTTGACGGATATAGGTATTGTATGCTGGATTCAAGATTAAAAATAATGTGACAAGTGAAGCAATAAATCCAACAAGAATTATCAACGCTTCCCAGGAATTCCTCTGAAAAATTTCCCTAAAAAAAAGAATGAGAAATGTTGGAATAATAAACCCTTCCAAAAACCATAAAAGATGAGTATAGGGAACCGTAATCCCAGCAGGATTCTCAATTAAGGCAATTAAAAGTGTATAGCAAACAAGTATTAAAGTAAATATGATTTCTGTACGAAAAATTCCAATAAAACGAGGATAAAATCCTTTTCCTAAAAGGTAAATAAATGCAACAAAAAGTAAAAGTTTTATTACCCCAAATCCTAATATTTGTAAAATTGGATTATAAAGATAAATGTATAAGCATATGATGAAAGTTATAAATTTTAATGCACGCATGAATGTTATAAAAAACTACTTTAACCTGTTGTGCGGTTAGGCAGCTAAGGCATGTTTTAAATGGTTAATTGGTCTGTTATTTATATAGTTAATTGATTGTAATATAGTTACTGCGGCTATTTTAGTAATTAACCTTGTTTTTAATCCTT
>Ga0207933_1000854_pt1 | contig 26451 bp, 27 predicted proteins | sample NGESurdeep092012_4_FD_184488 | JGI IMG/M metagenome (GOLD analysis project Ga0207933, IMG submission 184488) | Arctic peat soil microbial communities from Barrow, Alaska - NGEE Surface sample F53-3 deep-092012 (SPAdes) | ecosystem: Environmental > Terrestrial > Soil > Wetlands > Peat ... | reverse complement strand
GCACAGCACCGACACAAAAAGTACTAAATCGCACTCCGGCGAAACTGAAAAAAGTTCAAATCGAAAAATCGCAAATTGTCCGTAACCCACTGACTAAACGAAGCTTATTCGCCTTCGAAAAAGTTTACCCGGACAGCAGTGGTTTTTTATCGTCTCCCGAACTTACTCGACCCGAACTTACTCGACCTGAGGTTATTCAACCTGAGGTTACTCAAAGGGATACATCCAGTCGCGACACTTTTCTTCGGACAATCGCCTGTGCCTCGCCAGTTCTTTCCGGTCGAGCGGCGGTATCCTGGTATCCAGGGTCCTCCAGCACACGGCCAGTAACATGGCGGCGGCGATCGTAAGCATCAGCACGACGGGACCATCGCAGGAGCGTCCTAACGGTAAGTGCCGTTCGCCCGCTGGGCGATCGCCATAATCTTCCCGTCGCTTTCCTCTTCCTCATCCTCGGCTTTTTCCTGCGGGACGCAGAGAGCGGCTGCTTCAGTGAGGCGCTGCAATTCCTGTTGTTTGCTTTTCTGCCAGTCGCGAAACTCTTTATGCCAGCGTTCCACTTCGTCCTGACCGGCCTTGATGCGCATCCTGAACTGGCTGGTAATTTTCTCGAGTTCCGCGTTTTCCAGCCGGTTTTGTTCCGTCTGCGCCGACTCGAACTGATTCACTTTCTCCAGATAAGATTCTTCATATTCCTTCAGGGCGCGCTGGCGGGTAACAACATCGCTCAGAACCTCTCCCACATCGATCCCGGCGGCTTCGAGCGCCATGAGCAGCGCTTTGCGCTTCATCGCCGGAGCCATTCCTGCCAGGTGGGTGCTGTTACCCATTTCCCCGACTTTCTGGATTCCGTAGACAAGTTTCGGAGGTTTCACGACCGCCGCCTGGTAGATCTGTTCGAAGGGCGGTGGCGTGGGCGGGGTGGCGGGTTTACGGCTGCCCTGAGCGGGCGCGGCGACCTGCACGGGACCGAGCATCCGCTTGACGTGTTCGTTGTGTTCCGTCGAGCGCGTTACTCCGCTCCCGTTTTTTTCAGATCCGCTCAGGCGGACATCCACCTCGTCCTGTTTTCCGAACCAGCCGTTGAACATAATACGCTTCACTCTCCCGGAAGGGTTTGTCTGCTCCGGGATGGCCTTGCCTCGCCACCCAGCCTGGAATATCCCTCGCCAACCAGATGGTTAGTCCAGGCCGGGATTTTTCTCAGATGTTTCTGCAATATTTTCCGTAATTCGGTTCAATGTCAGGTTCCCGTCTGCCTGAAGCACCCTGCCGGACGGAGATATACTGTGTTTTCCCAACACTATAAAGAAAATATGAGGACTGAACCCATGCGCGTCTGCCTCCGGTGTATGGTGGCGTTCCTGTTGCTGAGCGCGGCCGTCGTGAAGGCTCAGACCCCGGCGGCATCGGGTCCGGCTTTCGATGTCGACGCCGCGACGAACGCCTGGCTCGCCCAGGTTCCAGCGGCGAAGAGGGCCCGGTCCGATGCTTATTTCGAGGGCGGTTACTGGCTGATCCTCTGGGACTTCGCATGGACGGCCGCGATTTCGTACCTGCTTCTGTCCACCCGCTGGTCCGCGCAAATGCGTTCCCTGGCGGAACGGCTCACGCGTTTTCGTGCGCTCCAGACCTTCGTTTACTGGGCGCAGTACATTGTCGTTACGACGGTGCTGACCTTCCCGTGGGTGGTTTATGAAAGCTTCTACCGCGAGCACCGGTACGGACTTGCGACTCAGACCTTCGGGCCGTGGTTCGGGGATCAGATGAAACAATTCGGGCTCACGCTGGTGCTGGGAGGCATCGCCGTCATCGCGCTTTTCGCGATCGTGCGAGGACTCCCGCGCACGTGGCATGTCTGGGGAGTGCTGGCGTCCATGGTTTTCCTGATCCTCGGAAGCCTGATCGCGCCGGTTTTCATCCTGCCTCTGTTCAATAAGTACACGCCGCTGACGGATGCCTCGATTCGCAATCCGATTCTGAGTCTGGCGCGGGCCAACGGGATTCCCGCGGCCAATGTGTATGAGGTGGACGCTTCGCGGCAAAGCACGCGCATCAGCGCCAATGTTTCGGGCTTGTTTGGAACCGAGCGCATTTCATTGAACGATAATTTGCTGAACCGGTGCACTCCGGCGGAGATCCTGTCGGTAGTGGGTCATGAGATGGGCCACTATGTTCTGAACCATGTGTATAAGGACCTTCTGGTTAGTCTGGTGATCCTGACGATATTGTTTGCCGGTGGCCGGAGCGCGCTGGAGCGGTCGCTCCGGCGCTGGGGATCGCGATGGGGCATCCGCGGCGTTTCGGATGTGGCCGTGTTACCGCTCGCCGTGCTGATCGTCGCGATTTTCGGTTTTATTTATACCCCGATCGGCAACACGGTGACCCGCGCGGCCGAGCAGGAGGCGGATATGTATGGCTTGAATGCGGTGCGGCAACCCGATGCTTTCGCCGAAGTGGCGCTGAAGCTGGCGGATTACCGGAAGCTGAGTCCGGGGCCGCTCGAGGAGTGGATCTTCTTCGACCATCCGGCGGGGCGCACGCGGATTCATTCGGCAATGCGCTGGAAGGCTGAAAACGTCCGGTAGAGGGTTGGCACGCGTTGCTGTGATCTCGCGGTCGCCGTGCGCGCGTTCCTGTCCATGCCGGCGAGTGCCGTGTCGAATTAGACCGACGCGGCGGCGGCCAGCGCGCCGGCGGCCGGGAGTTTCCGGATATTCCAGCAAAGATCCATGGCGCGCCTGATCCGATCGGCAGGCAAAATGCCATCCGCCTGGCCCGCGAACTTCGCCTCCAGATCTTTATCGCTCATCGGATTCGTCACGCTGCCCACCGCGTGCTCAATATACTTCTCAAGCTTGCGGCCATCTTTGAGCGTGATCGCAATGCGCACCTGATCCTCTTTAATCGACGGATCGACCACCGCCGTCACACGATCGCGCAGCGCCACAATCATCGGGTTGCGCACGGCCTGGTCGGAGAACTGCCGTTCGCCCGCCGCGCCATCGACGATGGCAACCGCCGCCGCGTGATACACACTGAATTTTCCTTCGAGACCGGACTGGGGCGTCTTCTTGCCAGTCAGTTCCAGCACCAGAGGATGAACGCGCAACTCAATGCGCTCGATCTCATCCGCCTTAAGCCGGTATTGGTTCCGAAGCTGGATACAGCCGTCGATCGTGGGATGAATGACGATCCCGCAGGCGAAAGGCTTGTAAGTGTTCAGCGATACCTGGTAAGTCTGGCCGAGCTTTTCCGTGATCTCCGCGTAGTTTCGTTCCGTGCTGAGGACATTGGCCCAGCCGGATTTCGCCTCGATACCATGATCGGAACTGGTGTAATTCTTCGATGCGAGGAACGCCGCGGTCAGCCCGTTCTGCGCCGCCCGCCCCGGATGAAAACTCTTCGTCATGGTGCCGAACATTTCACGCAGGCCGACCGGCTGCGTGGCCGCGAGGCTCAGCGCCCATATCATCTGCTGCCGCGACAAGCCCAGCAGTTTCCCCGACGCCGCCGCCGCGCCGAAAACGCCCGTAGTGCCGGTAATGTGCCAGCCCACATCGTAATGCGCCGGATAAACGGCATTGCCGATACGGCACTCGGTCTCGATCCCGAGCACCATAGCATTCAGGAAATCGCTCCCGGAAACGGGCCGGTACTCGGACAACGCCAGAATGGCCGAAACCACCGGACCGGCGGGATGAATGATCGTCCGCAGATGCGTATCGTCGAAATCGAGCACGTGCGAGGCGATCCCGTTCAGAAGCGAGGCGTGGAAAATATCCACACGCTCTTTCCTGCCGAGCAACGATGCCTGCGCGGGGCCGAAAAACGGCGCGAGAGCCGAAACGGCAATGGCGACTGCTTCGTTCCGCGATCCGCCGATGGCGCAGCCAACCCAGTTCAGCAGCGTGCGCGCGGCCTCTTTGCGCACGGCCGCGGGAATATCCGCCGGCTGCGCGGAAACGATATACCGCGCCAGAATCCGCGTGACGTCAGGCGGTGTTGCGGCAGGCGCAGCCAAAGCGACCGACCCCGCCAGCGCGGCGCCCCCGATGAATTTCCTCCGGTCCATCGAATCCAGCTTATACGAAGCGGCCTGCACGCAAGCTGCATAAGAGTGTAGAATCTTGAAGGGCTGAGAGAGAGAAAATGGTATTCAAGCGATATGTCGCGGTTGCGGCTCTGACTTTTTCACTGATGGCACAAAGTCTGGTGGCACAAGACAAAGCCACGTTCAAGACGCGGCTGACCGCTACCCCGGCCGACGCCAGAACGCGCGCCGCGCTCGCGGGTTCGGGCACGGTGTCGGCCGTGCTGCACGGCTCGACCCTGGCGCTCACCGGATCGTTCGAAGGCCTGCTGGCGGCAGCGACGGCCGCCACTCTGCACGGCGCGGTGGCGGCGGGCGTGCGCGGCCCCGCCATCGCGGATCTGACCGTCTCGAAAGCCACGGCCGGGACCGTCGCGGGATCGATCGTCCTTACGCCCGAGCAAATCGTGAGCCTGCACAAGGGCGGGCTCTATATCCTGATCGATAGCGAAAAGGCCCCGGAAGGTGTTCTCTGGGGCTGGTTACTTCCATAGGAGCTGCGCCATGCCAATCACAAGACTGTCGGTTCGAAAACGGAATTCATTTGTCATTGCGGGCTGTAGCATTGTGGCTCTGGCCGCGATCGTTACGGCGCAGCAGACGCCCGTCCCGGCCGGTCCTTTTACCGCCGCGCAGGTGGATGCCGGGCGCGCGGCCTACGAGGCGAGTTGCGCGCAGTGTCATGGCGCCGACCTCGGCGGCCGCAACGACGCGTCGCAACTGGCCGGCAGCCTGTTCATGGGCAGCTGGGGCGGCCGTACGACCAGCGATCTGGTTGGTTTCATGGAAGGATCGATGCCGCCCGGAAACGCGGGCAGCCTGGGCGAGGCGTCATATCTCAATATCGCGGCCTTCATCCTGAGTTCGAACGGCGCGCGGCCCGGCAACCGGCCACTGACCGTGGCCGCTAACACCGGCATCCGGTCAATCGCGACAGGGCAGGTGCGCTTGCAGGCGGCAGCAGCCGCGCCGCCGGGCGGACGTGCCGGAGCGCGCGTTCCCCCGGCTCCGCGCGGGCTGACGGTCCCGGGCGAAGTGAAGGACTATACCCCGGTCACTGACGCCATGCTGCGCAATCCCGATCCGAAGGACTGGCTGATGCTCCGTCACGACTATCACGCCAACAACTACAGCACGCTCAATCAGATCACGGCGCAAAACGTGAAAGATCTGCAGCTGAAGTGGACGTGGGCGATGAACGAGGGCACCAATCAGGCCGCGCCGCTCGTGCACGATGGCGTGATGTTCATCAACAATCCCGGCAATATCGTGCAGGCGCTCGATGCCGCAACGGGCGAACTGATCTGGGAGAACCGCATCGGCAAATCGGCCACGGGCAATTCGCAGCGCGGCATCGCCATTTATGACGACAAGGTCTACGTCACTACCGGCGACGCCCACATTTTCGCGCTCAACGCGCGCACGGGGAAGAACGTCTGGGATACCGTGATCGGCGATCGCACGAACGGCAATTACAGCACCAGCAGCGGGCCGATTCTGGTCAAAGGGAAGTTGATCCAGGGGCTGGGCGGCTCCCTCTGCGATCAATACAGAGAAGAAAAGTGCTTTATCAGCGCTTATGACGCCGAGACCGGAAAACTGGTCTGGAAGTTTTACACGATCGCGAAGGCGGGCGAGCCGGGCGGCGACTCGTGGGGCAAGCTTTCGAGCCTTTTCCGCGCCGGGGGCGACACGTGGATCACGGGCAGCTACGACCCCGTTCTGAATCTGACGTACTGGGGCGTGGCGCAGGCAAAGCCGTGGATGCGCGCCAGCCGGCAATCCGGTAACGGCGCAACTTTGTATGCGAACTCGACAGTAGCGCTGAATGCCGATACCGGGAAGCTGGCCTGGTATTATTCGCATGCTCCGGGCGAAACGTTCGATCTCGATGAGGTGTTTGAACGCGTGCTGGTGGACGATAACGGCCAGAAGCTCGTCTTCAGCGCGGGCAAGGCCGGCATTCTGTGGAAGCTCGATCGCCAGACGGGCAAGTATCTGGGGCATAAGGAAACGGTTTTTCAGAATATCTACGATTCCTACGACCCCAAAACCGGCGAGCCGCATTACCGGAACGACATCGTGGAGCAACAGGTTGGCGAGTGGGTGCAGAGCTGCCCCACGTCGGAGGGCGGTCATAACTGGCACGCGATGAGTTATCACCGGGGAACGAATGAGTTAATTATTCCGGTCACCGAAAGCTGCCAGGAAATGAAGGCCCAGAAGATCGATCTGGTGGAGGGCGGCGGAAGCGCGGGCGGCGCCTCGCGGCGGTTCTTCCAGGCGCCGGGATCGGGTGGCAATGTGGGCAAACTGGCGGCTTATGACGTCAGGACGCTGAAGGAACTCTGGGCGGTCCGGCAGCGTGCGCCCTTCATGACGGCGGTGCTGTCGACTGTCGGGGGCGTGGCGTTCGTGGGCGATATGAACCGGGTGTTCCGCGCCATCGACGTGAAGACGGGCAAGACGCTCTGGGAAACGCGCCTCGGGACTTCCGTGCAGGGCTTTCCGCTGACGTTCAGCGTGGGCGGGAAACAGTATGTCGCGGTCTCGGCGGGGCTGGGCGGAGGAAGCCCGCGCATGGTGCCGAGCGTGCTGGCGCCGGAGGTGCATTACCCGTCTTATGGAAACGCGTTGTACGTGTTTGCCTTGCCTGACCGCAAGTAAACACAAGCGTTACGGGCCAGATGGGTTCGTCTTTTCGAATGCCTGAACGCCTCGCCGGAAGCGCGGGGCGTGCAGTTTTCATTGCCGTTGCGTAACCCGGCGGCCAGCGCGCAAGTCTCTTTTCCGTAGCCGAAGACCGCCGATCCGGGCGAAGCGGCGGCGAATTTCGCCCGCGCGGTTGCTCGCACCATCGAGGTCAGCGCGGTTGTGTCGATGTAATTTACAACCCGGCCACGCTTCAGCCATATCAGTCTTGTAGGATATTAAATTGATCCCCGAAAATCACCGCCCACAGGCCGCGGAAGGCTACAGCCATACGCGGCGAGCCTTTCATCTTGCCGTAATTTACGTGCTGGGAGCCATCATCGGCCTCGCAATGGCGATTCCCACCGCGATTTATCTTCTGATACCGCCGAAACCGCGCAAACCGTCGGGCTTTATCGACGCGGGCGATGTGAGCCAGTTGACGCCGGGAGAACCGGTCGAGCTGACCTTCCAGCAAAGCCGCCTGGATGGCTGGAAACTGGTGACCGAGAAGAAAACGGCCTGGGTGGTGAAGGAACTCGATAACAAGGTAGTGGCCTTTGGCCCGCAGTGTACGCATCTTGGCTGTGCCTACCACTGGGAGGCTTCGGCGAGCAAGTTCGCCTGCCCCTGCCACGGCTCGGATTTCTCGATCGAGGGCAAGGTGCTGGCGGGACCGGCGCCGCGGCCGCTCGACCGTTACCTGACGAAGATTGAGAACAACCGGCTGCAGATCGGCGAACTGAAGCAATCGAACCCACAGGCCTGACCCTCATGCGAAAAAAATTCGAAAAATTTATCGGGGATCTGGATCACCGCACGGGCCTGCACACCGGGCTGCGGAAGTTCCTCTACGAAGAGATTCCCGCGTCCAGCGGATGGCACCAGGTGTTCGGCAGCGTGGCGTTGTTCCTGATTCTGGTGCAGTTCTTTACCGGCGCGATGCTGGCGTTTAACTACGCGCCCACGCCCGGAGACGCATACAGCAGTCTCCGCTACATCCTGACCGAAGTCACGGCGGGCCGGCTCATGCGCGGCCTGCACCACTGGGGCGCGAGCATGATCATCGTGGTGGTGGTGATGCATATGGTGCAGGTCTTTCTGTGGGGTGCTTACAAAAAACCCCGGGAAGGCACGTGGATGGTGGGCGTCGTCCTGCTGCTTCTCACGCTGGCTTACGGCCTGACCGGATATCTGCTGCCATGGGACAACCGGGCGTACTGGGGCACCGTGGTGACGACGCAGATCGGCGCGACCGTCCCGATCGTGGGTCCATACGTAAGCAGGCTGCTTGCCAGTACGGGAGACATCGGAGTGGTGACGTTCGCGCGCTTCTACGGGCTGCACGTGCTGCTGTTGCCGCCTGCAACGCTGCTGCTGATCGTGCTGCATGTATATCTGGTGCGCAGGCACGGCGTTGCGCCGGTGCCGGGCGATGAAGTGAGACGCAAGAAGTCGTTCTTCCCCGAACAGGTTTTCAAAGACACGGTGGCGGTGTTCTTCGCGTTCGTGATTCTGTTCGTGATGGCGGTGGCGGTGCGGGTGCCGCTCGAACGAATGGCCGACCCCACCGATACCAGCTACATTCCGCGTCCTGAATGGTACTTCCTTTTTCTGTTCCAGATGCTGAAGGTGTTCGCGGGGTCGCTTGAGGTAGTCGGTACGGTGCTTCTCCCGACTCTTGCGATCCTCGCGCTCATTCTGACGCCGTTCATCGATCGCAGCAAGGTGGTGCGCGTGCGCCAACGGACTCTGGCGGCAGGTATTGTCCTGCTGGCGGGGCTGGGATGGGGCGGTTTAACGCTGGCCGCGATCAAATCCACTCCACCGCAGACGGCTGCTTCGCAGATCGATTTTTCGGGGCCCGTCCAGTGGATGCAACTCACGCCTTCCGAGATGACCGGTATCAACTATTTCCGCCAGGAGCATTGCGGCAATTGCCACAATGTGGAGGGCGATTCGCCAAAATCGGGGCCGAATCTGATTAACACCAGCCTGCGCCACGACCCGGCCTGGCTGACCGCTCATTTCAAGGACCCGGAAAAGGTCACGCCTGGCAGCACGATGACGCCCGTGAATCTGAGCGATGCCGGGATGAAGGATCTGCTGGCCCTGATGCTGAAGCTGACGCCGGATAATGGAGACGTGGTGGACACGGCGCCGGAGTTCGCGGTAGCCGGCGCGGTTCTTTTCCAGAAGAATAACTGCGGAGCGTGCCACTCGGTAAACGGGATGGGCGGTAAGATCGGGCCGGCGTTGAACGGCCTGTCATCGAGACGGAACGAAGCCTGGGTGATTGAACATTTCCAGAATCCGAAAAAGATGTCGCCGGGGACCGTGATGCCGCCTTACAAGTTCTCCACGACGGATATGCAGAATGAGGTTTCGTATCTGTTTACGCTGCCGGCGAAGCCGACTCCATAAACGCCGTAATGCCTTAGATGCGCTACACTGTAGTGCATGAAGACCGAAGTCTACAGCTGGCGTGTCTCGACGGATGTCAAAACAAGCCTGGAGTGCGCGGCGCGGCATCGCAAGGTCTCCCTGTCAGCGGTTCTGGATATGGCGGCCCGCGAGTGGCTGACGAACAGCGGCTCCGGGGACGATGACGAAGAGACGCAGACCAGGCTGCGGAAGGTAGCATCGGAGTGCTTCGGAGCGTTCGCGAGCGGCGACACGCGGCGGTCGGAAACCGTCGGCGAGGCGGTGCGGCAACGTCTCCGGCGCCGCTATGGGCGCTAACGCTCTTATCGACACCGGTGCCATTCTGGCACTGCTCGACAGCACGGATCGCTGGCATCGCATCTGCGTGGAATCGTTTCAGCAGCTGCGGTTGCCTCTCCTGACCTCGGAAGGGGTTTTGACCGAACTGTTTCACCTGGTGGGAGACAATCGCAAGGAGATGGAGAGCGCCTGGAAATTCGTTCGCTCGGGCGCGGTCGAACTGGCGCCGATTACGCCTGCGGAACTGCCGCAAATCCATGCGCTGATGTCACGCTATTGGGACCGTCCCATGGATTTCGCTGACGCCACTCTCGTGCATCTGGCCAGGCGGGAATCGCTGTCAACGATCTTTACCGTCGATCACGCCGATTTCGAGACATATCGCATCGACGGCCGCCGGCGATTCCGGGTCCTTCCGGAAAAACGTCCCTGAGCCGGGGCAAACACGATCAACTGGCGAATGCGTGGCCCGCGAACACCTGCGGGCCACGCATTCGCCGCAATCAGATCCGGCAGATCAGCAGTTCGCGCTCGTAGATAATCTCCGAAGGCAGATGATCGTGCAGCTCAATGAACAACTCCTCGTGCCCGATCACTTCGGCACGCCAGGCGTTGCGATCGAATTTCTGTAGTTCCTCGAACTTCTCGCGCGGGAAGTCGAGGCCCTTCCATTCGATGTCTTCGTAATGCGGCATCCAGCCGATCGGGGTTTCCATGCCCACCGCGCGGCCGTGGGAACGATCCACAATCCACTTCAGGACGCGCATGTTCTCACGGAAGCCCGGCCAGATGAATTTGCCGTCGGCATCTTTCCGGAACCAGTTCACATGGAAAATCCGGGGCGTTTCGCTGAGGTGCCGGCGCATCTTGATCCAGTGCCGGAAATAATCGCCCATGTGGTAACCGCAGAACGGCAGCATGGCCATGGGATCGCGCCGGACTTTACCGACGGTCCCTACGGCCGCTGCGGTCATCTCGGAACCCATCGTCGCGCCGACATAGACGCCCGCGGTCCAGTTGAACGCCTGGTAGACGAGCGGCATGGTGGTCGCGCGGCGTCCGCCAAAGATAATGGCGCTGATCGGCACGCCGTCCGGAGCTTCCCAGGAGGGATCGATCGTGGGGCACTGCGAAGCCGGGGCAGTGAAGCGGGAATTCGGGTGCGCGGCTTTGACTCCGGTGGCTTTCCCGATTTCCGGAGTCCACGGCCGTCCCTGCCAGTCGAGACACTCGGCGGGCGGTTCCTCCGTCATCCCTTCCCACCACACGCCGCCTTCCGGAGTGAGCGCGACGTTGGTGAAGATGGAGTTGGTGGCGAGCGTCTTCATCGCGTTCGGGTTCGTGTGCACTGAGGTGCCCGGCGCCACGCCAAAGAAGCCCGCCTCGGGGTTGATTGCGTAGAGCCTGCCTTCGGCATTCGGCTTGATCCACGCGATGTCGTCGCCCACGGTCCAGACCTTCCAGCCTTCGAAACCCTCCGGCGGAACGAGCATGGAGAAGTTCGTCTTGCCGCAGGCGCTCGGAAACGCCGCCGCGACATACGTTTTCTCGCCCTCGGGATCTTCCACGCCAAGAATCAGCATGTGCTCGGCCATCCAGCCTTCGTCGCGCGCGATGTTGGAGGCAATGCGCAGGGCGAAGCATTTCTTGCCCAGCAAAGCGTTGCCGCCATAGCCGGAACCGTAGGACCAGATCTCGCGCGTTTCGGGGAAATGGACGATGTATTTTTCTTTGTTGCAGGGCCACGGCACGTCGGCCTGACCGGGCGCGAGCGGAGCGCCGATCGAGTGCATGCACGGCACCACGCGCTTGAAGTCTTTATCGATCTCACGCAAAACCGGGAGACCGATGCGCGCCATAATTCGCATGCTGACGACAACATACGCCGAATCCGTCAGCTGGACTCCGATCTGCGCCATGGGCGAGCCCACCGGACCCATGCTGAAAGGCAGCACGTACATGGTGCGCCCGCGCATGGCCCCGCTGAACAAGCCTTTCAGCTTGCGCTTCATGTCGAAAGGGTTTTCCCAGTTGTTGGTGGGCCCGGCGCCATCCTTCGAGAGCGAGCAGATGAAGGTGCGGCCCTCAACGCGCGCCACATCGTTGGCATCCGACCGGGCGTAGTAGCAGCCTGGCCAAAGCTCCTGGTTCAACTTGATGAGAGTTCCGCTCTCAACCATTTCGGCACAGAGCTGGTCGTTCTCTTCCTGCGAACCGTCTACCCAGTGGATCGCGGCCGGCTCGGTCAGTTCGGCCATCTTCTCAACCCACTTCTGCAGGTGTTCGTTACTGCTCAGCGGGACCGATGAATTTCGTCTCTTGCTTTCGGTGACTGTATTTGGCATATGCGACGCGGCTAATCTTCAAAAATATCAAGTGTTACTGGTGTGGCATCTTCGGCGCATCAGGCTGCCGCGACACCGGCTTTGGTTCTCCAGGACTTCGCGGACACGATCGCCCGGTTGACGGCCTGAATGTTTTTCACGCCTTCGGTCGACAAAAAATCTTCCAGCGCATGCAGGCCCTTCGTGGCGTAAATCGGCATCCCGTCTTTCCATGTGGCGCGTCCGCAAAGGACGCCGGAATAGTCGGTACCGCTTTCAGCCGCCATGCCGAGCGATTCGATGAATTGCGCATTACTGACGCCCGCGCTCAAATAAATGAACGGCTTCTTCGCGGCCGCGGCGGCCGCGCGGAAATGATCGAGAGCCTCGGCCCGGGAGTAAGCGGCCTGCCCTTTAAACTCTCTGCTGCCTTCGACGAAGTTCGAGTTAACCGGAATCTCCACCTTGAGCACGTCAACCTTATATTGCGGTTTGGAGAACTCTTCCATGCTCTTCGTGACAATTTCCGGCTTTCGCTTCGCGTATTCGAGGCCCTTTTCGTCTCCGCCTCGCGGATCGTAGCCGACAAATTCGAGAAAGAACGGAATGTCGTAAGCTTCGCTCTCCGCGCCGACCCGTTCCAGGAATGCGTGCTTGATGTCGTTGACCTTCGGATCTTCGAATGGCGTGTAGTAAACCAGAATCTTGACGGCATCCGTGCCCATCTCTTCTTTCAGGCGTTTGACGGAGACGTGCGGCAGCAGATCGGGCAAACGGCCTGGCTGCGTATTGTCATAGCCACTGTGTTCATACGCAAGCAGCAAGCCGGCATTCTTCGCGCGTGCTTTCGAGGCGGGAAGCCCCCATTCGGGATCGAGCAGGATCGCGCTGGCGTAAGGAGTCAATACCCGCGTCACCGCGGTCTTGAACTCCTGCATCATTTCGTCGGTTATATCCTTCCGCGGGACACCTTTGGCGGATGCAAGCGACTTGGCCAGGCTTCCACGCTGATCCATCGCGGCTGCCGCGATGACGCCCTCTTTGTTCGAGAGCGCATTCATGTGTTTCAGCTTACCTGGAGACAGACTCACGGTTGCTACTCCTCTTTAATTCCCAATTATCCCACGTGAAACTTCGCCAGCCGCGCGTGCAGGCGCGATGCAACTCCAACATCCCGCAGAATCTGCGTTTTCAGAGCTTCCGGCGTTTCGAACCTGCACTCGTCCCTGATAAACCGCAGGAAACCGACCTCGATCCGCTCCGGTTGCGTATCGCCGGGAACCCCCAGCAGAAACGTCTCGACCGTCAGATTTTCGCCGTCGAAGGTAGGCCTGTAGCCCACGTTCGTGATCGAATTCCACTGGCGCCCGGATTCGAGGTCCCGCGTGCGTGTCGCATAGACGCCGGTTTTGGGCAAGACCTCATTCTCGGGATCGAGATTGAGCGTGGGCACCGTCTGTTTCGTGCCGATTCCCTGCCCTCTTACGACCCTTCCTTCAAGCGCGAAAGGCGCCCCGAGCATACGGCAGGCGCGCGATACCGATCCCGTCGCCACCAGCTTCCGGATACCGGAACTGCTCACCCGCTCGCCCCTGCGCAGAATGCCCTGTATCGCCTTCAGTTCGAACCCGAGACGCTCGCCGAGGACACGCAGCGTATCCGTATTCCCGGCCTGTTTGTGGCCGAAACGGAAATCTTCTCCGACCAGCACGGCCTGCGCGTGGAGCGTCCGCGCCAGGACGCTTTCGGCGAACTCCCCCGGCGTCAGGCGGGCCGTATCGGGAGAAAAAGGGAACAGCAGAACCGCCTCGATTCCTTCCGCCGCCATGCTCCGCAGGCGTTGATCGAGAGTCATGAGCAGGCGCGGCGCGCGCTCCGGCGCGAGGACACGAGCGGGATGCGGGTCGAAGGTCAGGACAACGGGAATCGAGCCTCTTTCTTTGGCCAGGGCCGCCACGCCGCGCATGATCTGGCGATGGCCGGCGTGCACGCCGTCGAAGTTGCCGATCGCGACGACAGAGGGTCCGAAACCGTCCGGGACATCGGCCAGAGCGCGAAAGACCTTCATAGGCCGGGCACTTCGATTTCGAGCCCGTCATACGCCAGGAAAATACCCGGCGGAAACGTGGCCTCGGTCGAGGCATGGGAGACATCGTGACACATGTGGGTGAAATAGGTTCGTTTCGGCTGAAGTCTGAGCGCTGTTTCGATCGAATGCGCCACGGTCGAGTGAGTGGGATGCGGCCGATGGCGCAGCGCGTCGAGAAACAACACATCCAGCCCCTCCAGACGAGCAAGTGACGATTCCGGAATCTCGCTGTGATCGGTCAGATACGCCACATTGCCGAACCGGAAGCCGAAGATCGTGTCTTTCCCGTGCGTGAGCGGAATGGGTTCGAATTGCAGACCGAGCACGTCGAACGGCGCGCCGTCGATCAGATGGACATCGAGCTGCGGAACCGAGGTCTTGCGTTTCCGGTCATCGAAAACATAGGCGAAAACCCGCTCGATGACGGCGAACGCCGGGCGCGAAGCATAGATGGGAATCCGCGTCTGCTGGTGATAGTTGAACGGGCGAACGTCGTCAAGGCCGAGGATGTGATCGGCGTGCCAGTGCGTGTAGACAATCGCGTCCAGACGCGCGGTGCGCGCCCGCAGAATCTGCGCCCGGAAATCGGGCGTCGTATCCACCACGATGTTGCGAACGATATTACCGTCGGGGAAACTGATCAGGATGGAGGGGCGCAGGCGTTTGTCGCGCGGGTCCGTCGAGAGGCACACCGCGCAGGAACAACCGATTGTGGGAACGCCCGAACTGGTGCCGGAGCCGAGCACCGTGATCTTCAGATTCATTACTTGTTTTGCGACTGATCTCTGATCTGAAGGAAACGGATACGCAATTCGGCGACCGAGGTATCGAGCGCCTCCAACTCATCCGCCGTGAGATTTCCTCTGGTCTTTTCCTGTAACACGCCCAGTAAGTCGATGTTGTGCCTCGCCAGTTCAAGATCCGGTTCGGGCATCTCTTCGCCCGCGGCGCCAAACGGAAGAGTTCCGAGATTCAATTCGGCTTGCAGGCGCAGGGAATAGATCAGGAAGTCGAAGTCGGCGGGGGGCAGTTCCGGGCGCGTCTCGGGACCCTCATCCGGCGATTCAGGCGATGTGATCTCAACATCTTCGCTCATCCCACTTAGTCTACATCCCGCGCGTGTATCCGCGCGGCGCGGCGCGCCCCTGTATCATCGAAGAAATGTCCGTTTCGTCCGAAAATACGATTGAACTCGAAAGCCGCTATCTGCTTCAGAATTATGCGCGTCACCCGCTGATTCTGACCCGCGGCGACGGCCCTTACATGTGGGATGTCGACGGCAGGCGGTATCTGGATTTCATCGCCGGCATCGGCGTCAACGCTCTCGGCCAGAATCACCCCCGCATTGTGCGCGCGATTCAGGAACAGGCGGCGCGGCTGATCCACACCTCGAACCTGTTTTACAACGAGTATCAGGGGCCGCTCGCGCGGCGCATCGCCGAAATCAGCGGCCTCAACCGGACCTTCTTCACGAACAGCGGGACTGAATCCACCGAAGGCGCCCTCAAGATGATCAAGGCCCACGGCCACGACATCTCGCCCGAAAAATACGAGATTATCTCACTTGAAAACTCCTTCCACGGGCGCACCCTCGGCGCCCTCTCGATCACCGGTCAACCCAAATACCTGAAAGATTTCCAGCCGCTGATTCCCGGCGTGAAGTTCGTGCCGCCCAACGATATCGCCGCGCTCGAAGCGGCCTTCAGCGAACGCACCGCAGGCATCTGCATCGAGTGGATACAGGGAGAAGGCGGCGTGGTGCCGATCGACGCGGCCTTCTCCCGCCGCGCCCGCGAGCTTGCAGACCGATACGACGCGCTGCTGTGCTTCGATGAAATTCAGTGCGGCGTGGGCCGGGCCGGCGCATATTTCGGCTATCAGTTGGTCGATCCGCCCGTTATGCCCGACATTATTACCGCCGCAAAGCCGGTGGCCTGCGGTATCCCTCTCGGCTTCATTGCCGCGAACGAGCGGGCGGCAAAATCGATCCGGCCCGGGATGCACGGCTCCACGTTCGGAGGTAATGCGCTCGCGGCGCGCGTGTCGCTCGAATTCTTCGACATCCTGGACGGTCTGTTGCCCCAGATCCGGCGCGTGGGCGAGTATTTCCGCGCGGAGTTGCGGCGCATCGCCACACGGTTCGACTTCATCCAGGGAGTTCGCGGCTACGGTCTGATGATCGGCATGCCGCTCGCAATCCCCGGCAGGGAAATCGTCAACCGGGCGATGCAGGAAGGCCTGCTCATGAACTGCACGCACGACACCGTACTGCGCTTTCTGCCGCCTTATATCGTGACCGAAACCGAAGTGGACGAGGCGGTCGTCATTCTCGAACGCGTGTTCGGCACTATTGAACCGCCGCGATGAATTGGCGATCTACAGCAATTCTTCCCGCTGGTTCTTTTCGAGCAGTTTGACGATCTCGCCCACCTGTTGCGCGCGCGACCGATCCGCAATCAGCAGGGCATCGGGCGTGTCCACAACGATCAGGTTTTTCACGCCCAGCAGCGCCACCAGCTTGTGGCCGCAATCGATGTAGTTGCCGGTCGAATCGGCGGACAGTAATTCCGAGCGCGTGGCGTTCCGGTTCTCGTCGTGTGGAATCAGTTCGTAAACTGCGTCCCAGCTGCCGACGTCGCTCCAGCCGAACTCATCGCAGGCAAGGCCCACCACGTTATCGGCATGCTCGATCACTCCGATATCCACCGAAATATTCTCGCAGAGCGGAAAGACTTCGGCGAGCTTCGCCGCAAAACTCTCGTGCGTGAACGCGGGCAGGCTTGAAATCAATGCGGCCGTCTTCGGCTGGTGTTTGCGCATGGCCTCAAGCACCGTCCCGGCCTTCCAGAAAAACATTCCCGCATTCCAGAAGTACCGCCCGGCCTTGAAGAATTTCTTCGCCGTCTTCGCATCGGGCTTCTCCCGGAAACTGGCGACGTCCAGCGGATCGAACCCTCCGGCCTCTGCCGTCCCGGGAAATTCAATATATCCGTAAGCTGTGTCGGGCCATCGCGGCTGGATGCCCAGAACCGCGATTTTCCCCTTTTCGGCGGCCTTGAACGCCGCGCGCAGGAACTGAAGGTAGCGCTTCGGCAATCCGATTACATGGTCGGAGGGAAAAACGCCAAACACGGCTTTCGGATCGATCGACTGCAGAATGTGCGCCGCCAGAGCGATCGCCGGCGCCGTATTGCGCTGCGCCGGTTCCGCGATAATCTGCGCTGCCGGGACCTCGGGCAACTGGCGCACGATCTCATCCCGCACAAAATCGCTGGTCAATACCCAGATGCGCTCCGGTGGAATCAGCGGCGCGAGACGATTCACTGTCTCCTGGATCAGCGTCCGTTCGCCCGTGACGTGCAGGACCTGCTTGGCGTGACGTTTGCGGCTGCGGGGCCAGAAGCGCGTACCCCTGCCGCCGGCCAGAATCAGGCCGTAATAGTTTGCCTTCGCCATTTTTTCCGCCTACTGAACGGGATACGAATGGAGCAGCTTGAACTCTCGGTTCCAGCGCGTTTTAGTGGCGAAATGCGTCGCAATATCGAACAAATGGCTGATGCTGATGTTCGGATCGGAAAGCTCTTCCGTACTGGCGTTGTAGGACCAGTAAATGATCAGCGGCTTCCCGATAATATTCTCGCGCGGCACAAACCCCCAGTAGCGGCTGTCGAGCGACTGGTCGCGATTGTCGCCCATCGCGAAATAGAAACCCGGCGGCACCACCACCTCGCCGTTTTTCACGTTCTTTTCCAGCATCACCTGCGCGGGCGGGTAAAGCGGCGCGTTCGGATCGGCCGGAAAGTTGTCGCGGTAGGAATCGATGTAGTCGAGCTTGTGCACCACATAAGGCTCCACCAGCATGTGGCCGTTCAGGAAGACGTTCTTGTTCTCGAGATGAATACGATCTCCGGCGACGCCCATCACGCGCTTCACGAACGTCTGTTTGATGTCGACCGGATAGCGGAAAACGATAATATCGCCGCGATGCACGTTTTCGTACGGCAGCAGATGTCCGCTGATGTTGCCGGGCGGCGCGAAAGCCATCTTATCCACGAGCAGGTGGTCTCCCACCAGGAGCGTGTCCTCCATGGAGCCCGTCGGAATCACGTAGGCCTGCACCAGCGTTGTAGTTCCGAACAGTAAAAGGATGATGGTAACGGTCCACTCGGCGATGAAACCCCGGGGCGGTTCGACTTTGGGGTTTTTCAGGTCGGGTTTTTCCTGCGTGCCGGGTTCGGCAGCTTTGTCGGCAACAGCTTTTGAACGATCCACTTTCACTATTGTAGCGGCAAACACTGGTATCCTGAAAAGGCCTTTTCGCTTCCGGCTTCAGATGACCAGTTCCGCTCCCGCCGTTCCCCGGCACTCCGTCAAACGTTCCAACACGTCGATCTATCTGGTGCTCGGTTGCACCGTTTTCGCGGCCGCGGCTCAGGTTTTGATGAAGTTCGGCGCCACGCACGCCATGCCTGCGGTAAATCCCGCAAATCCCGCTACGTGGATGCCGTTCGCGGTGACGCTGTTGGGAAACCTGCCCCTGCTGCTGGGATATTGCATGTCGGCAGGCACCGCGTTTCTGCTCATTATGGGCCTGCGGCACGGCGAACTTTCCACCCTTTACCCCATCATCTCAATGAGTTATGTGTGGGTGGACCTGCTATCCATGTACTTTTTCCATGAACACATGAATGTGTGGAAAGCGGCGGGAATCTTCCTCGTAATCGGCGGGGTAGCGCTGTTGGGACGGGCAGGGTCGAACGCGTGAACGCAACACCGTTGAGTTCCATTGCGCTCGTACTGCTCGCTTCGGTAATCGGCTCGTTCGGCGCGGTATTTCTGAAGCTGGGAGCGGCGCACCTGGCGGGCGGGATGCGCTATATCTTCAACTGGCAACTGCTGGCCGGGGTCTCTTTGTACCTTGGCTCCAGCGTGCCGTTTGTCATGGGCCTGAAACACGGGGAGCTGTCGGTGCTCTATCCGATGGTTTCAGCCAGCTATATCTGTACGCTTTTCTGGTCGCGGCTGTTTTTCAACGAGCCGATCACGAAGGCCAAAGTCGCCGCCCTCGGTTTGATTTTCGTCGGGATTATGTGTATTGGCGTCGGCGCGCGCTGAGTCCTGGAATCCCGTCCCCGCATGCGCCAATACGTACGGGCCATCCGGCACCACGGCGATGACCGCGCCAGCGGGCAAGCCGTCCAGCAGCGCCGCCAGAGCCTCCCGTGCCGAGGCATATGCTCTGCCCCACAATGCCGGATAGTAATCCGCAGGCAAACCTGGCACGAAGTAGAGCACATCCGCGTGCCGGGTGACAAGCGCCAGCTTTTCAAGTTGCCACTGATCCACCAGCACGGGGGCATTTACGATGCGATCGAGAAAGTCCCGGTCCGAAATCCCTTCGCGCAGCATGTCCGCGAAGTCCGGCGAACCGGTGCCCTCATTGCATGCGGCGATGAGGAGAATCCTGCCGCCCGGCTTCACGATTTTCCCGGCGGCTGTAATCCCCTTGATCGCCTGATAAAACGTCAGATCGAGAGGATATCCCGCCGCTGAGGTAATGACGGCGTCCACGGGTCCGTCGAGCTCCTGCAACATGGCGGCGGATACGAACCGAACGGCTTCGGCGTGTGCCGCTTCGGGCGCGCCGGCGAAAACTCCGGCAATGCTCCGATCGCGGGCGATCGCGGCGTCGAGCATGAAATCGTGCCGGGCCATGCGTGCGATTTCGAGCAGCTCCGCGTGCACGCTGTTGCCCTCGATCGAACCCTCCACGGCCCTTGGATCGCGCATGAAGCGAGGGCTGTGAATGGATTTGATCGTGTCCTCGAATGCCAGCCCCGGAGCCACCAGTTTTCGCCCGCCGGAGAACCCCAGCATCAGATGCGGCTCGATCAGACCGGAGGTGATATGCAGATCGGCCGCCATGAACCGCTCGTCGATATAGACCGGCGTTCCCGAGCGGGTTGACCCCAGGCTCCGATGCTCATTCCGCTCGCGCGCGCGATGATTGACCACGCGGTACCGGCTGGCGACCGCGGGCGAAAGAATTTCCGCAATTTCATCCTGCGTCGCGGGACGGTGCAGGCCGGTTGCAATCAGGATGGTAATGGCCTCGCGCGGAATTCCGGCGCTCTCAAGGCGTTCAAGCAGCGGCGGCAACAGAACCGGGTACGGCACGGGCCGGGTGATATCGCAAACCGAGATCGCGGCGCTCCGTTTTCCCCGGGCCAGTTCCCGCAGAGACGGTCCGGAGACCGGGCAGTCCAGAGCCTGTCCGATCGCTGCCGCGGCGTCGGGCAAAGCAGGCGCGGAGCGCGCTTCGAGCACGCGCCAGTCATAGCCGCGCGGCAGATCGAGATCGAGAAAGCCGCGCCCAAAAGCAAGCAGGATACCCATATCCTGTATGGTGACATGCAACGGGCGCAAAAAACGACGGCCTCAGGGAGTCTTGCCGCCAGCCGGCGCCTGCGTTTCCCCGGCGCGCGCTTTGAGCGTGTCTTCAATGAGCTGGCGGGTAAGTTTATCGGCAATATCGGCCATCGCGCCGTGAAACTTCCCGCCGGTGCTTTCCTGCGTGCTCGACCAGATCACATCTCCGGCAGCGTTGACCAGCCGGATCGAGGCGGAGCTCTCGTGCCGCCTTTCGTCGATCTGGCTCGTCTCGCTGTCTGTAATCCCGATCCCTTTGGACTGCCTCGAAGAGGTTGACCCGCTCATGGAACTGCTGCTTCCGCTGCCGGATGCGATGTCCGTGTGCAATCCCAGCGAATCGCTGGAGTTGTGTTGTTCGGTATAGATCTTGTCGTCGGACGAACCGCGAAGAAAGGCATCCGCCCGATCCTGGTTTTCCGTGATGACGAAGAGTTTCGAATTCTGCAATGCGGCGATCAGCATGTCCCGCATCTGATCGGAGGTGTGGCCGCCGCCAAGCTGGTCGACGAAAATCCGCTTGACCAGCGCCAGATCGGGCTGTGCGGGTTGTGGTTCGATACACGAAGCGGTCCACGGCCAGATCAGTAATGGACAGGCGAGCAGCCACGCCATCGCCGGGATCCCGCGTTTCATCCCTTGCCCGCCTTCCGGGCTTCTTCATCCTGAAATTCAACCCGCCGGCCCGTGCGGGCTTCGAGCGAGACCAGCAGTGGACGAATGTCATTCTTGTTCACCCGAAGAACCATCGCCTGTTGCCTGCCCTCCCGGTCGACATACCCGATCGTGAGGAAATGCGTTTTTTTCTTTGCCACCAGAAACAACGGTGAAATCAGTGCCGCTTCGACATACCGTCGGCTGACACGCAACCCATACTCCAGGGTATCGACATCCTTATACGGAACTGTCAGCGAACTGGTCCGGCCGATTAGCTTGAGCGCATCGTCCCCGAGGATTTCAATCCGAACGCTGGATTTATTCTGTATTGCCGGCACGGTCCCGCCTACATAGAGGACCCGGCTGCCGGTATCTCCCGCCAGAAGCAGAGACGAGAGAGAGAGCAAGACCGCGAGGTATCGCTTCATGCTCCATGAAATAGCACGTTTTCGCGCCAGATCCCATACCGCCGGTTCGTTATCCGGTGGTATGGGATCTGGCGTTTACGGTTCCGGACGAAGGCTACATCTTAAAGTTAAACGACAGGTCGGCCGTTGCTTTCACGGCCTTTCCGTTCGCCGTGAACGGAGTGAACTTCCAATGCTTAGTAGCCGAAACCGCGGCGTTTGCCAGAACTGCATTGCCCGTGACCGGCTTGACGGACTCAACCGAGCCCTCCTCCGAGATATGCACCTCGACCTCCACCGCACCTTCGAGGTGCAACTGTTTGGCAATCGAGGGATACTCGGGTTGCACTTTCGAGGTGGCTGCTTTCATGGCTTCGGAACTAGACACCTTGAGAGCGGCGTCCTGTGCCAGCGCATACCCCGAAGCCGCTGCCATCAGGAGCGAGAAAACAACGATTCTGCCTTTGATTGTGTTTGTCATAGTATTTATCTCCATGCGTATTCCTGCCGTTCTTCTCCCCTGTTTTGTGCCCGCGAACGTGGAGCATTTTGTACTTCTTCCTTCATGCCGAGCATTGCTCTCATGCGGTGTACCGTGGATTGCAGGTATTCCGCTTCGGCGCTCATCTGCGAGCCCGCGCTCGCACCCTCTTCGGCGCTCGCCGCTGTCTGCTGCGTGACCTGCTGGATCTGCAGTATGGCTTTGGAGATCTGCTCGATGGCGCGAGCCTGCTCCGAACTGCCCGCGTTAACTTCGTTCGAGAGCCGCTGGACCTGCGCCGAACTGTCCGTGACCTGACGCATCGCCGCGGCCACTTCGTCCAGCCGGACCCGTCCGACTTTAGAGTGCTGAATGGATTCTTCGATTAATCCCGACGTATCCTTGGCAGCCTGGGAACAACGCTGCGCCAGGTTGCGTACTTCGTCGGCGACGACGGCGAAGCCCATGCCGGCTTCTCCTGCCCGCGCCGCTTCCACCGCCGCGTTCAACGACAGAATGTTGGTCTGGAAAGCGATTTCGTCGATCACGCGAATGATCTTCGAGATTCTCTCGCTCGACGACGAGATGTCGCGCATCGAGACCAGCATGTGTTCGAGTTTCTGGTTGGCTTCGGTCAGGAGCCGGTTGGCGTCGTTGGTATGTTCGGCCGCTTCCCGCGAACTCTTCGCGTTCCGCCGCACCATGGAATTCACCTGCTCGGCCGAGGCGGAGGTCTGCTCAAGCGAAACCGCCTGCTCCGACGCGCCCTGCGCCAGGGACTGGCTGATGGACCCCATCTGGACCGCCGCGCGCGCCACCTGCTGCGCACCCTCGGATACCTGCGATCCCATCGTGCCGAGCGCACCGTTCATCTTGCGCACCACAATAACGATCAGGAGGGAGAACGCGACGGTGAGCCCCACGAACACAAACGCAAGGATGCGTGTGGCCAAAGCGCTTGCCAGCACGTCGACCGTCTCCGAATTCATTCTGTCGCGCTGACCGGTGAGAAATTCACGCGCATTCCGCTGCAACTCGTCGTAAGCGGGCAATAATTTTTCGCTGACCAGCTTCAACGCATCGTTCATCTGTTGCTTTTGAATCAGCTGGCTTACTTCCTCGCTCATGGGCCGAACGGCAACGGCTTTCGATTGAAGAGACTGGATCAGCCGGCGATCGGCGGCCGAATCGATCAGAGGCGTTAACTGCCCGAAGAGACTGTCTATACGGCGCTCCAGGTCGGCGACCGCGCGCCGGTTCTGGTCGACTCCCGACGTGTCGCTCAGAATCGAACGGAGCAGCAGCGCCTGTTCCCTGCCGCCAATCTCGGTTACGGTTTCAACAAGTTGACTCGTTGTATCCGCTCGCTTCGACATACGGTGAACGACCCGGTCCAGGGCGCCGTTCAGCGAACTCATGGCACGCATCGATGTAAACGTCAGCGCCGCTACCATGCAGCGCAATGCAGTGAATCCACCGAGAAATTTTGTTCGAAGTGTCCAACCACTCATGTTTCCGACCGTTTCCTTTCGTTTCCTCACCAACCCCTGGGGGCGGCGCTTATGCCGTTAATCGGCGGCGCGAGCGAAAAGGTTTAGTGCAAACACGCAACGGCGTCGAAAAGAACCCGTCCGGCCCCGGAAAGCGGGCCATCCCGGCGTTGCGGCGATCGCGCAAGCGTGATAGCTTCATCCGAGTAGCTTCCATTCCGAAGGAGTTCCATTCATGAATGCCACGCGAAAACGCCCGATCCTGTTTCCGTTGTTTTTGCTGGGTATGTTCGCCGCCGGCGTCATGCTGGCCACGCGAGCCGACGGGCAGCCGCAGGGTAAGGCGAAGGCCAGGCCGACCCCGGTCCGCGCCGTGACGCTCGTCAGCGGACTGTCGCATCCCTGGAGCCTTGCATTTCTGCCCAATGGCGACATGCTGGTGACGGAACGCACCGGCAAACTCCGCCTTGTGCGGGACGGGCGGCTCGACCCCGAGCCGATCGGCGGCGTGCCCGCGGTCCACGCAGTGCGTCTGTCGGGCCTGATGGAGATCCTGCCGCATCCCGATTTTGCGCGAAATCGGGTGGTCTATCTTACGTATACGAAAGACGTTGCCAATGGCATGGTAGCGACAACCCTCGCGCGGGCGCGCCTCGATGGCCACCGGCTGGTGGACGTGAAAGATATTCTGATCTGCGATCCCTGGGCCGGGGATGGAGGCTCGGGGTCCCGCCTCGCCTTCGGAAAAGACGGCATGTTGTACATGACGACCGGCGCCTCGAACGGCAACGCGGCACAGGAGCCGGGCAGTCTGCGCGGCAAGATCCTGCGGCTTCGCGACGATGGAACTCCGGCGCCCGGCAATCCCTTCGAAGGCCGCCCGGGATATAAAGCGGAGATTTACTCTCTGGGGCATCGCAACTCGCTCGGGCTAGCGTTCAATCCGGTTACCGGCGACCTTTGGAACAACGAGAACGGGCCTTATGGAGGCGACGAAATCAACGTCATCAAGCCGGGGGCGAATTATGGCTGGCCAAAGGTCAGTTTCGGCCGTGAATATACCGGTCCGAAGCTCCCCAATTCCGCGGAAGGCATGACTGGTCCGATCGTTTTCTGGGCCCCGTCGGTAGCGCCTTCCGGCATGGCATTCTATACGGGCGACCGCTTCCCCGGGTGGAAGAACAACGTTCTGGTGGGAGCAATGCTGGGCGGCGCGGTGCAGGGCTACGGCCACCTGGAGCGAATTATATTCAACGAGAACTGGGATGAGACCGGGCGGCAATCCCTGCTGGCGGATCTCAGGCAGCGCATCCGCGACGTCCGGCAGGGTCCCGACGGGTTGGTCTATGTATTGACCGACGAAAATAATGGAGCGTTGATCCGGCTGGAGCCGGCGCAATAGAAGTGCTCAGGCGTTCCACGCCCGCGGCGGCGTTTCTGCTCCTGCTCGCATTCTCCGCCGCAGGGCAGATCGATAACGACAAGAGCGGTATGCCGGAAGCTCCCAAAGGCTTGCCCGCACCGGTCACCGCCGACGGGCACGTCGATTTCTCCGGGGTCTATTATGCGCCCGGTTACGGTCCTTCCGATCCGCCGATCCGGAACGGGGAGACGATCGCGCGCAATATTGCCCGGGATCTGAAGCCGGGCGATGTGCCCATGCTGCCGTCGGCTGCCGCACTGATGCGGCAGCGCGATGCGGACAACAGCAAGGACGATCCGGAAGGACTGTGCCTGCCCATGGGAACGCCGCGCAAGGACCCCTACCCGTGGAAAATCATCCAGACTCCGCGGCTCTTTCTGATTCTCTATGAGGGAAATGTCCACAGCTACCGGCAGGTGTTCCTGGACGGACGGCCGCACGACCCGAACGTTACCGAAACCTGGTGGGGCGATTCGACCGGGCATTGGGACGGCAACGCTCTGGTGGTAGATACTGTCGGTCTGAACGACAAGGCCTGGCTCGATCTGGTCGGGCATCCAAGGACGAGCAAAGCCCATATCGTCGAACGTTTTACGCGGCCCGAGCTGGGCCGGGTGAATATTGAAATTACGATCGACGATCCCGGCGCCTATTCGAAGCCCTGGAAAGTGCTGGAGTCGGCTCAGCTTGCGCCCGGCTGGGAAATCGCGGAGTATATCTGCAACGAGAATAACCGCGACGCGCGGCACCTCGTCGGCAAGTAATGCGCCAGCGGCAAGAGACTCTTTCGAGGCCGGGAAACCCGGTTTTTCCGCTCCCGCTTTCCCAATATATTCGATTTGTCACGGATACGGATTTTTAACCCCGTTTGTCGTCCGAAAATGCATTCTTTTCTATTGGTTGGAGAGGGTAAGTTCTGATATACTCCACGTACGACCTCAAGGAGGACGCTATGAATACGGAAAGCTCTCAAAGTATCAGAACCGGCGTACAGTTCGCGGGTGAAGCTTTGCTCCCGGGCGGGAGCAATATCGTCAATGGAAATTTTCTCAAGGGCGGGATTTATGCCGTCGTCGGCCTGGCAGCTAAAGCCATGTTCGGCCTTCCTGGCCTGCTGATTGTGTCGGCGAATTCGTTCTCGGACGCTGTCACGGGACACAACATCTTCGAGACCCTGAGAGAAGAACCCAGAACGCATTCGAAAGACAGCAAAAGCTAATTTTTTTCAGACAGCGCGGACAAAACTCCCCCCATGCGCGGGAAGGTTGGGAGTTTTGTCCGCAATTGTACGATTATCGATTGTACGGTTACGTACGGAATTGGAATAGAGCGTGCGACATGCCGGATGATTCAGAAGAAAAGCGTTCATTCAAAGCGGGATTGGAATTCTGCGGTGAGGTTTTGGTGCCCGGAGGGAGCAATCTCGTCAAGGGCGACTGGAAACAGGCGGGTATCCACGCCGCGCTTGGCGTAGCGGCGCGAAGTGTCTTTGGCGTTCCCGGACTACTCCTCGTTTCTTCCGATTCAATCGTCAAAGCTCTGACGGGCCGACACCTCCTTGAGGCGTTCCCGGGGCGGCAACGCGCCTCACGGCCGGACAGGTCGGCGCTGCGCGCCTCACAGCCTGACAGGGCGGCGCTGCG
>Ga0207933_1000853_pt1 | contig 26494 bp, 19 predicted proteins | sample NGESurdeep092012_4_FD_184488 | JGI IMG/M metagenome (GOLD analysis project Ga0207933, IMG submission 184488) | Arctic peat soil microbial communities from Barrow, Alaska - NGEE Surface sample F53-3 deep-092012 (SPAdes) | ecosystem: Environmental > Terrestrial > Soil > Wetlands > Peat ... | reverse complement strand
AATCGGGCATGCAAGCGCCAAAGAATCGTCGGCCTTGGCTGCCGCGCCGCTCCTGCCAGCTTCCCACAACTCTCAAGCCCTGTTTCTGTTACTAACGACGTCCCAATAGCCGTCCAATACTGTCAACAATCGCGTCATTACGGAATCAGACCCGAGCTTTTTGCGGCATCCACATACTTCCTGCGGAGCGCGGGGTCCGTGGCCGTCCTCCTCGCCAGTTCGCGGACCGCGCGTTCCACGGCATCCGGTGGCGCGCCGGCGGCGATCGGAACGCCGACAGCCTGCAACGCGGAGATCAACCTGGTCAGGTCCCCGCTCTTGAACGCGGCCGCCGTCGCGGCATTCAGATCCGTCGCGTCCTTAAGATCTTCCGGCGTGATGCCGCTCACCCGTAACAGGTTCAGATCCGTGCGCTCCTGTCTCGCGTTTACGGCCGAGTCCTCGTGGATTTGCAGTAATCCGGCGGGCAGAGTGCCCGCAAAAAAATACTTGATAAGGTCGGCGCGCGCGGCCTGAAAAGGATACGTTGCCGTATTCCGGGCCAGTTGCTGCAGAATCAGGCTCTTCGTTCTGTCGCGGCCCGCCTCCATGCTGCTCACGATCGCCTGCACCGTTTGCTGCCGGAAAAAATTCTTGTCGATCGACAGATTCACGCCTGTCACGCCCGAGAGCAAGGCACTCATTACCGTCTTGGCGCGCGCTCCGTTCGCGATCGTCCCTCCCGCGGCGAGCCCAAGCTGCAGGACATCCGCACCCACGTTGAAAGAGCCTTCATTCACATACAGCTTGATTTCATAGGTATAAAACGCGTAGTCAATTTCAGCCATCACGCCGTAAACCATCTTGTTTCGCAGAGCTTTGGCTGAGTCTCCCGAAGCCGCGGAATAAGCAGCCAGGTCGTCCTCGTAGTTCTTAAGCGTATAGTTGCCGATCTTGCTGTCCGGGGCGATCACCGCGGGTATCGAAGGCCGCTCCAGGCGCCCGGCGCATGCGGTAAGCAGCAGTGCGGCCACAATCGGGATCGCGCCCGGTATCGCTCGCGAAATCGATTCGAACATCTTAGCGATCTCCGCCAACCGACAGCAACTCTATTTCAAAAACAAGCGTGGCCCCGCCGGGAATCGCCGGAGGCCTTCCCTCATCCCCGTACGCGATGCTTGAAGGGCATACCAGCCGGGATTTTCCGCCCACTTTCATCTTCTGCACACCTTCGGTCCAACACGGAATCATCTGATTCAGCGGAAATTCCGCGGGCTCATTGCGTTTGTACGAACTATCGAACTCAGTCCCATCCACCAGCGTGCCCCGGTAGTTGACTTTCACGGTGTCCGTCGCTTTGGGAGAAGGGCCGGAACCTGCCCGCAGTTCGCGATAAACCATTCCACTCGCGGACCTCGTGGCGCCAGGCTCGGCAGCGGCCTTGTCGAGAAACGATTTGGAATCGCCTGGACCTTTGGACTCAGGCACGGACGAGCAGGAAATCGTGACAACCGATAAAAGCACTACCAAAAAACGCACGTCCCGAGATTACCATCGTCCGGAATCTTCCGGGTCGCAGGAGTTTATCGCCAATTTCCGGCTACAGTCCCGCCCGTGACCCGTGGACGAAACGTGTGAACGGCCACACTCGTGCGGGAACATTTGGAAATGTCCCCGCAACTAACCGATTCTTCCACTTTTGAGGAAGCCCCTCCCACAGTGGATGTCGTCACCGAGGTCCGCCGCGCGGCCGCATTGCTCAAGACCGGGGCGCTGCAGAACGCGATTCTGAACAGCGCTAACTTTTCGAGCATAGCTACCGACGAAAGAGGCGTGATCCAGCTGTTCAACGTGGGCGCCGAGCGCATGCTGGGCTATACCGCGATCGAAGTAGTGGATAAAATCACCCCCGCGGATATCTCCGATCCACAGGAGGTGATCGCGCGAGCCAAAGCGTTGAGCCGTGAGCTGGCAACCCCGATTACCCCCGGATTCGAGGCCCTGGTCTTCAAAGCTTCGCGCGGCATCGAAGACATTTACGAACTCACTTACATTCGTAAAGATGGCAGCCGCTTTCCGGCGGTCGTGTCGGTGACGGCCTTGCGCGACGATCCGGGCGCGATCATCGGCTATCTGTTGATCGGCACCGATAATACCGCCCGCAAACGGGTGGAAGCCGAGCAGCAACAGCTGGATCAGCGCCTGCGCGACCAGCAGTTCTACACACGGTCCCTCATCGAATCGAACATCGACGCGCTGATGACCACCGATCCGTCGGGCATCATCACCGACGTCAACAAGCAGATGGAGGCGCTCACCGGTTGCACGCGCGATGAACTGATCGGCGCTCCGTTCAAGAATTATTTCACCGATCCGGAGCGCGCCGAGGCAGCCATCAAGCGGGTTCTGAGCGAAAGCAAAGTCACCGACTACGAGCTCACCGCGCGGGCCAGAAACGGCAGGGAAACCGTGGTGTCCTACAACGCCACTACGTTCTACGACCGCGACCGGAAGCTTCAGGGAGTGTTTGCCGCGGCGCGCGACGTTACGGAACGTAAACTCTTTGAGCAGAAGCAGCAGGAAAACAACATCGAGCTGGAAAGAGCCAAAGCCGCGGCGGAAAAAGCCAATCTCGCGAAGTCGGACTTCCTTTCCAGCATGAGCCATGAACTCCGGTCCCCGCTCAACGCGATCCTCGGTTTCGCGCAACTCATGATTTCCGAGACTCCGGCGCCAACGCCCTCCCAGATTGCAAGTATCGACCCTATTCTGCACGCCGGGTGGTATCTGCTGGAGCTGATCAACGAAATTCTGGACCTCGCGCAGATTGAATCCGGAAAGCTGGCCTTGTCGCTGGAACCGACGTCGATGGCGGACGTGATGCTCGAATGCCAGGCAATGATCGAGCCGCAAGGGCAAAAGCGCGGCATAACAATGACCTTCCCCCGGTTCGACGTCCCTTGTTTTGTCGATGCCGACCGCACACGGTTGAAGCAGGTGATCATCAATCTTCTTTCGAACGCAATCAAATACAACCGCCCGAATGGAACAGTGGTTGTGTGCTGTACCCGGCGCGCGCCGGAGCGTGTTCGCATCAGCGTCACCGATACCGGGGCGGGCTTGCCTCCCGAGATGCTCCTGCAGCTTTTTCAATCGTTCAATCGCCTCGGGCGGGAGACAACGGCGGAGGAAGGCACCGGCATCGGCCTTGTGATGAGCAAGCGGCTGGTCGAACTAATGGGCGGAGCCATTGGAGTGGAGAGCACCGTGGGATCGGGAAGCGTGTTCTGGTTCGACCTGAATTCCGCGCTTGCGCCACGCCTCCCGATGGATGAGCGGGCCGACTCCGCAAACATGCAAACCCAGATCCCGCGCGGCGCGCCATTGCGGACCCTGCTCTATGTGGAAGATAACCCTGCCAATCTGAGCCTGGTGGAGAGGCTGATCGCCCGCCGCCCGGATATACGCCTGCTGAGCGCGCGAGACGGAAACCTGGGCATTCAGCTGGCGCGCGAAAAGCGTCCCGAGGTGATTCTGATGGATATCAACCTGCCTGGCATCAGCGGCATCGAAGCGCTGAAGATTCTTCGCGAAGACCCCGCCACGGCCCACATCCCCGTAGTTGCCCTCAGCGCGAACGCCATGCCGCGCGACATCCGGAAGGGCATGCTTGCGGGATTTTTCCTGTATCTCACCAAACCGATCAAGGTGGATGAGTTTATGAATACGCTGGACGCGGCGCTGGAATTCTCGGTACAGGCCGCCCGCCGGGCCGGATGAATCGGAGCGGCGGTGGTTAGCTCAGCCGATATTCTGGGCGCTAAAATCCTGGTGGTTGACGATAAAGCGGTCAACGTCCAGTTGATTGAGGGCATGTTACGTGTCGCGGGCTATGTTTCCGTCGAGTCCACGACCGATCCGGGCGAGGTATGCGAACTTTATCGCCGGAACCGCTACAGCCTGATCCTGCTCGATCTCCAGATGCCCGGCATGGACGGATTCCAGGTGATGGAAGGCCTGAAGGAAATCGAAGGAGACGGTTATCTTCCGGTTCTCGTGATCACGGCGCAGCCGAGTCATAAGCTGCGCGCGCTCGAAGCGGGCGCGAAGGATTTCGTCGGCAAACCGTTCGACATGGCCGAACTGAAAGCGCGCGTTCACAACATTCTGGAAGTGCGCCTGCTGCATCAGAGAACCAAAAGCTACAGCAAAGCGCTCGAGGAGACAATACGGGAGCTGGAGGCGAGCCGCGAAACGATTCGTCTCAAAAATCTGGAGGAGCAAAGGAAGCAGGAACAGGAACTGGCGCTGGCGCAGGAAACGCAGGAAAGCCTGCTCCCCCGTTTCCTGCCCTCGTTCGATGGTTTTCGCATCGGTGCATTTAACAGTCCCACGCGCTATGTGGGAGGCGATTTCTACGATGTCCTGCAACTGAGTTCAGGGGAATGGGTGGGCGTTCTGGCGGATGTCTCCGGCAAGGGGATGCCGGCGGCTTTATTGAGCTCCATGGTGCTGGGCGCTCTCAGCATGGAATTCCGTTCGGGGACGCAGCCGCCGGAGGTCCTGAACCGGATTAACCGCCTCCTTTGCGAAAAATCTCTTCCCTATCAGTTCGTTACACTCTTCCTCCTCCGCATGAGTCCGTCCGGAATTGGGGAATTCATCAGCGCGGGACATAACCCGGCCTGGTTGTTCCGGTCCGGCACCGGAAAGATCGAAAGGCTTGCGTCCCGGCATTATGCCCTCGGCATGTTCGATTTCGCAACCTATGACTCCCAGGCAATTCACCTTTCGAAGGGAGACGTTCTGGTGGTTTATTCAGACGGGCTTACGGACGCGCAAAACCAGAGGGAAGAGATGTTCGGAGACGAAAGACTTCTCGAAATTATCCGGCTGGAGGCTCCGGCGGGAAGTCATTCGCTCCGTCTGAAGCTTTTGGAGGCGATTGACGCTTTTACCGGGGGCACGCCGCAAACCGACGACATCACGTTTATGGTTGTCGAAAAATGCAGCTGAAAAGAAGCGTGGCGATCAAACTTGACCCGCGGAAGCGGCTCTGCAATCGAGCGACTCGCGCACTTTCCGCGCGAGACCGGCGGGCGTAAAAGGTTTTTGCAGGAACGCGGCGCCCCGCAGAATACCCTCCTTGAGAACGACATCCTCCGTGTGCCCGGACATATACATGACTTTCATGGCGGGCCGCAGCTTGAGAACGCCCGCGGCGAGATCGCGGCCACCGGTTTCCGGCATCACCACGTCCGTCACCAGCAGATCGATGGGTCCTTTATGGGAATCGCACAGCGCGAGGCCTTCGCGTCCGTTGCGGGCCTCCAGCACCACATATCCGCTCGTCTCCAGAATTTGCCGTACGAGCGCGCGCACCACGTCTTCGTCTTCCACAAGCAAAATGACTTCGGAGCCTCCGGGGGCACCGGCAAGGCCTCCGGCCGCAAGCGTTTCCGCGTCCACCGCAGCCGAGACCGCGGGCAGGACGATGGTGAACTCAGTGCCCCTGTCCGGTACGGAATCGCAACGGACGGACCCGCCGCTTTGTTCCACAATCCCCAGAACGGTGGCGAGGCCGAGGCCCGTTCCCTTGCCAATTTCTTTTGTCGTGAAGAACGGCTCGAAGATGTGCGCCCGCAGAGCGTCGTCCATGCCAACCCCGGTGTCACGCACGGACATCGCCACATAGCGGCCGGGAGCAAGCTCCACGATCGTGGCATCGGGCTCCGTCAGAGTCATGTTGACGGTCTTGATGGTCAGGACGCCGCCATCGGGCATGGCGTCGCGTGCATTCAGGGAAAGGTTCATGATGGCGCGCCCGATTTCGCCGGGATCGGCCCTGACCTGCCAGAGGGATGGCTCACACTCGAGGATTACCTCAATCCGCTCGCCTACGAGACGGCGCAGCATTCGGTCGAAGTCCTCCACGATGGCGGTCAGGTCGAGCACCTTCGGCTGCAGCACCTGGCGCCGGCTGAAGGCCAGCAGCTGCCGCGTAAGCGAGGCTGCCTTTTCGCCGGCCAGCTTGATTTCGAAAGCCTGTTGTTTCGCGGCCTCGTTGCCTGCCAGTTCGTCGTAAAGCAGGCTGCTGTAGCCTACGATGGCCGTGAGCAGGTTGTTGAAGTCGTGCGCGATGCCTCCGGCGAGCCTGCCGATGGCCTCCATTTTCTGCGACTGGCGAAGATGCTCTTCGCTCCGGCGGAGAGCCTTCTGCGCAAGCTTGCGATCGGTAACATCGTCGATCGCCAGAAGAATCGCCTTGAGATGGTCGATGTAGCAGCCGCCAAGCACGAGGTTGCGTGTCCCGAGGCCCGGGAAATGCCGTTCAACCTCGAAATCGGGGAGAGATTTGCGGTCCCGGATAAGGCCGTCCAGCAGATTACGCAGCCCGGGAATGTCCCAGCCGCCGCCTGACAGCGAAAAGACCGATTGGCCCTCGGCTTCGAGCGGGGCCGTCTGGAACGTCCTGTAGAACGCCCGATTCGCCATCCTGACCCGCCATTCCTCATCGAGCAGCAACAAAGGCTGGCTGACGGTTTCCACGATCGACATGGCGAAGTCGCGCGCCTGCGCGAGCGCCGCGTTTTTGACGTGCAATTCGTCGTTGACCGTGATTAGTTCTTCATTGGTGGATTGCAGCTCTTCCTTCGCGGTCTCCAGTTCCTCGTTGAGGCTTTGTAGTTCCTCGTTGGTTGAAAGCGCGTCTTCGGTCGTATTCCGGCTTTCTTCCCGGGACGACTGATGTTCCTCGATCGCGGCGAAAAAACGTTCCTTCGCTTCGGCGAGTTGCTTTTTCAACATCCGGATCTGGCGATCCCGCGCATCCTCTTCGGGCGGCGAGGGCTTGAGGCGGCCGGGGTTGGCCCGTTTGGGCGCGAGCCGCGCGGGTTCAAAAAGGATGAGGGTGTGCCGCTTGTTCCCCGCGCCCAGAGGCACGGCCTCCACGTTCAAACCGCCTGCGTTGCCGTCGTCGCAGGTTACACGCTCCTGGCGCATTGGTTCGCCGTTCTTTTGTGCCTGCTGGATCAGCTTCTCGACTTCAATAAACAAGCCCGTGTCGGAAATCAGTTTGATGAGATTGAAACTCAGCTTTCCGAGGGGCAGCGTAAGATACCGATTGGCCTTGCCCCGGATCTCAATGACGTCCAGGTCGTCGTCCACAAGCACACTGGCCAGACTGTACCTGGACAGAAGAACGCGATCGACTTCTTTCCGCATGTCCGCGCCATCCCACGGATTCCGGGATGGCGCCGGCGCACCGCCCGGCGTGACGGCCCGCCCGGGAAACAAGGGATGCTTCCGCGCCGTTTCGCGTCTCGAAAAGATCCGGTGCTCACGGCCTGCCACGGAAAACCAATCGGCGGAAGCCTCCGACTCCGATGCGCCCAACATGAGAAAGCCGCCGGGCTTGAGCGCGTAATGGAACAGCGGGAAGATGTTTTTCTGCACGCTTCCCAGATAGATCAGGACGTTGCGGCAGGCGATCAGGTCCAGTTTTGAAAACGGCGGGTCCTCGATCAGGTTGTGCCGGGTGAAAACGCACATCTCCCGCACACTTTTACAGATCTGGTAACCGTTTTCGATTTTCGTGAAATAGCGGTTGAGGCGTTCGGGGGTCAGATCCTCCGCGATGCTCTCCGGGTATTTTCCGGCGCGCGCCTTCTCGATTGCCCGCGCGCTGATGTCGGAAGCGAAGATCCGCACGGGAAAAGCAACGCCCGTTTCGCTGATATATTCCTGTAACAGGATGGCGATCGAGAATGCCTCTTCGCCGGTGGCGCAGGCCGCAACCCACACGCGGACCGTGTCATTCGCCGGCCTCGCCGGCTGAAAAATCCGGGGAAAAGCGATCTGCTTCAGACTTTCGAACGTTTCCGGGTCCCGGAAGAAGCTGGTAACGGCGATCAGCAAATCCCGCTGAAGCGCCATCAACTCATCGGGATCGTTCTTCAGCCGCTCGCGATACTCGGCCAGTCCTTTGATATTGTGCAGGGCGAGGCGCCGCAGAATGCGGCGTTTCACCATCTTCTGCCTGTACACCAGGAAGTCGACGCCGGTGGCTGCCTGCAGGAGCGCGAGGATGGCGCCGAACTCAGTTTCGTCTCCGTCGGCCATGCGCTCCCGATGCTCGCGCAACGGATCCGCGATATAAGGGTGCCGGGCAATTCGGACGAGTTCGGCCGCAATCTCCTCAGGCGGCAGAACGGCGTCCACGCAATCGGTGGCGGCAGGCTCCTGCGCGAAGGTCATGCCACCCGCGGCTTTGATGGCCTCCACGCCGGCGGAGCCGTCCGGTGCGGTACCGGGAAGAACGATCCCGATGCCCCGGCTTCCGCACTGCCCCGCGACCGAGCGCAGGAAAATGTCGATGGGCATATGCATTCCCGGGGTGCGGGCGCGCGGGGCCAGCTGCAGGGTTCCGTTCCCCACGGTCAGATTGAGGCCTGAGGGCGTTAGATAAACATGGTTGGCTTCAATCGGCATGCCATCGACCGCTTCGGCGACGGGCATGGCTGTGGCTTGCGCGAGAATCCCTGGCAGCATACTCCGGCGGTCCGGATCGAGATGTTGCACCACAACAAAAGCAAAGCCGGTGTCGGAAGGCAAATTGCCGAGCAGCCCCTTGAAAATCTCCAGTCCGCCCGCGGAAGCTCCAATGCCCACCACGGGAACGACGGACGCGAGCGCAGGGGTTACCCCATGTCCCTCTTCCGGGAGGCCTGCCAGTTCGGAGTCCTGCTTTTCGCCCACAACTGCCTCCATGGAGTAAATTCACTATGCAATTTTTATAATTGCTGGATTTTATCTTATTATCCGAAACATTGAGGCCGCGCGGTGAAAGTTCCTCCTGCCGCATTGGCCGGTTTATGATCATTGAGTGGCGGACCCGCCATTGATGTCCGCCAGCGCGCCACGGCTTGAGGCCGGAGACATTCGAAGGAGACCAATGAAATGGAAGTAAGCACCGACCGCATTCTCACCACCCACGTCGGCAGCCTGCCCCGCCCGCAGGATGTAGTCGATGTATTATTCGCACAGGACAGGGGCGAAGCCGTGGACGCGGCGCAATTCGAAACAGTCGTTCGCAATGCCGTGAACGAGACTGTCCGGCTGCAGGTTGAAGCGGGAATCGACATCATCGACGACGGCGAGATGAGCAAGATCAGCTATGCAACCTATATCCGTCACAGGCTGACGGGCTTCGAAGGCGATTCCTCGCGGCCGACGCCGAAGGATCTGGACGATTACCCGGAGTACAGGGACCGTCTGGTGAAAGCCGGCCACTCGGCAACCTATCGCCGCCCGGTATGCAAGGGCCCGATCGCGGTGAAGGATCTGAGTTCGCTGCGTCAGGACATTGCGCGTCTGAAAGACGCTCTGGCAAAGGAATCCGCCGCTGGAACGCCGGGCAAAGAAGGTTTCATGAATGCCGTCTCGCCCGGCACGATTGCGGTCTTCCAGCCGAACGAATACTATCCCAGCCACCAGGCCTATCTCGACGCGCTGGCGGCCGCCATGCGGGAGGAATACGAAACGATAGCGAAGTCGGGACTGATCCTCTCCATCGACTGCCCGGACCTTGCCATGGGGCGCCACACGCGGTTCAAGAATCTTACCGACGAACAATTCCTGCACAATGCGGAACTACAGGTAGCAGCGCTCAATCATGCGCTCGAAAACGTTCCCGCCGACCGCGTCCGCATGCATATCTGCTGGGGCAACTATGAAGGCTCGCATGTGGACGATATGGACTGCAGGCGGATCTTCCCGATCGTGGTGAAGGCCAAGCCGAAAGCGCTGCTGATCGAAGGAGCGAACCCGCGTCACGAGCATGAATGGGAGGCGTGGAAGTCGATCAAACTGCCGGACGATAAGGTTCTGATTCCCGGCGTTATCGGCGCCAACAGCAATTACGTGGAGCATCCTGAGGTGGTATCGCAGCGGATTGTGCGGTATGCGGATGTGGTGGGAAAAGAGCGCGTCATTGCGGGCACGGACTGCGGCTTTGGCACGTTTGCCGGTTTCGGGTCGGTTTATCCTCCCTTCTGCTGGATGAAGATGAAGGCTTTGAGCGAAGGCGCGCGGCTGGCTTCGGCGAAGCTCTGGGGACGCGCCGCCGCGAATTAAACCTGTCTCGAATTCAACCTGCCGCATTGCCCGTGCCGTCACCACTGCGATAGCCTGCAAGTTATATGGCTACTCTTGGTTTGATCGAATACCGCGACGCGAGCGATGAAGTGAGCGCGGTCTATGACGACATCATGGCTACACGGAAGACCGACTGGATCAATAACTTCTGGAAAGCACTGGCGCACGATCCGGCAACGCTGCGGAGGACATGGGCCGGCATCAAAGAGATTATGGGGCCGGGCGCGCTCGATGCGTTGACGAAAGAGATGATTTACGTGGCCGTGAGCGCGACCAATCAGTGCGGCTATTGCATTGCATCGCACACGGCGGCCGCGCGCAAGGCGGGCATGAGCGACGCCATGTTTTCGGAATTGATCGCCGTGGTGGGGATGGCGAATGAAACGAACCGGCTGGCAAGCGGTTATCAGGTTGAAATCGACGAGAAGTTCCTGACAAAGTAAATGTTCGAGAAGGTGCTGGCGACCGTGCGGCGCATTCCGAAAGGCAAGGTTGCTACGTATGGCGAGGTTGCGGCGGCAAGCGGCTATCCGGGGGCCGCGCGGCAAGTTGTGTGGGCGCTGCGGTCCGGGGGCAAAGCCGTTCCATGGCATCGCGTGCTGGGTGCGCGCGGGCGGATTCTGCTCACGGGCGAACATGGGTTCGAACAGAGACTGCGTCTGCGCACGGAAGGGATTGAGATTCATGGCGATCGCGTTGACCTCAGGCAACACGGCCATCGCTTTCGAGTGACACCGGTAAACTGAAGCCTTGGAAAATCGCGAATTTGCACGGATTCTATACGAAGCGGCCGATCTGATGGAGATTGCGGGCGCGGATGGTTTTCGCATCCGCAGTTACCGCAACGGTGCTTCGGCCGTCGAAGGGTATCCGGAGAGCGTCTCCGGCATTCTGGCGAATCCGGAGAGAAAGATTACGGATGTTCCAGGCATCGGCAAAGGCCTCGCCGCGGTGCTCGGTGAAATCGAAGCGCGCGGCAGCTGTGACGTGCGCGATGAACTGCTGCTGAAATTTCCGTCGGCGGCGCTCGAGTTCCTGAAGATTCAGGGACTGGGGCCGAAGAGCATCGCGCTGTTGTTCGAACACTTCCGCATTGCGACGATGGACGAACTGGAGCAGCTCTGCCGCGACCAGAAACTCCGCAAGCTGCCGCGCATGGGGGCGAAGCTCGAAGAGAAAGTTCTGCGCGGTATCGCGCAATATAAAGAACGCAGCGGACGTTTTCTGCTGAGCTTCGCCGATAACACGGCGCGCGAATTAACCGCATACCTTTCGGATCTGGAAGGCATTGAGGCGATTACTCCCGCAGGGAGTTTGCGGCGCGGACGCGAGACGATCGGCGATCTGGACCTTCTGGTCACGGGTCCCAACGCGGCGGCGGCGCTCGATCGCGTGGCGGCGAATCCGAGGGTCCGCGAGGTGCTGGGGCGCGGCCCCAACAAGACCAGTGTCAAGATCGGGCGCGAAGGGCTGCAGGTGGACGTGCGGGCGCTGGAACATGCGAGCTTCGGCGCCGCCATGCAGTATTTCACGGGCAGTAAGGAGCATAATGTCGCGCTGCGGCAGCGCGCGATCCGCATGGGTCTGAAGCTCAGCGAATACGGTTTGTTCCGGGCCGATGACGATACGCGGGTGGCCGGAGAAACGGAAGAAGGGGTCTACCACGCGCTGGGGCTGGACTGGATTCCGCCCGAACTGCGCGAGAACAATGGAGAGATCGAACTGGCCGAGGCCCATGCGCTGCCGAAGCTGGTGGAGCAGCGCGAGATTCGCGGCGACCTTCACATGCACACCACGGCCACGGACGGACGGGCCACGCTCGAAGAGATGGCCGCGGCGGCGCGCGCGATGGGCTACGAATACATCGCCATCACCGATCACTCGAAGGCCATTGCGATGGCCTTCGGGCTGGACGAAAAGCGCGTGACGGACTTTGCGCGGACGGTAAGGAAGATCAACGAGAGAGGAGACCTGGGCATCCGCATTTTCTCCGGGCTCGAATGCGACATCATGAAAGAGGGCGAGATGGATATCGCCTGGGATGCGCTGGCGGAACTCGATATCGTGATCGGCAGCGTGCACAGCCACATGGGCCAGGAACCGGAGGCGATGACGGACCGGCTGCTGCGCGCGCTCGAATGCCCGCACCTGAAGGCGCTGGGGCATCCCACCGGGCGGTTGCTGCTGCATCGCGATCCGTTTACGTTCGACTTCGACCGCGTGATTTCGGACGCGGTGCGGCGCGGCGTGTGGCTGGAAGTGAACTCAAGTCCCGAGAGGCTGGACCTCAGCGCGACGCATGTACGCGCGGCGAAGGCCAAAGGCGCGAAGTTCATAGTCTCGACGGACGCACACCACCCGAACCATCTTCTGAACATGCGCTATGGCGTGCTGACGGCGCGAAGAGGTGGCCTCGCGGGCGCGGATATCCTCAACAGCCTGCCGGCCGAAGAGTTCGTGCAGGCGCTGCGCACGGCGAGGAGGTAGGCTTTATTTGCGCGGGGCCTGGCGAGGGTGCCAGGAGCAATCCCAGTATTCGAACCTGGCGCCTTTGCCGCCGCTCTCTTTGATTGCCTCTTTATAAGCTTCGCGATTGCCGCGGCCGGTTGGGTCGCTGGCGGCGCACTTTGGATGCTTACCGGGAGATTCGTACTTGCAATATGCAATGAATTCCTCCGTGGTATAGGACTGGCGGACCTGACACATATCGTGGGTCCATGGCTTGAGGGGCTCGATCGGCTTCGGGAGAGAGACCGGTTTCAGCAACGCGAACAGCAGCAGGAATTTCATTTCGTTTGTCCGCTTCCCATTGTCCCGCGCTGCCCGCAACGTAAAATCACATCATGAAAATCACTTCGACGAAGGAAGTCTATCGTTGCGATCTGTTTTGGGTTACCGAAGACAAAGCGGAAGATCGCACGGGCTGGCGGATCGAGCGCAGTGTTGTGCGTCATCGGGGATCCGCCGTCATGATGGCCGTGGACGCGAAGAACCGGGTGATGCTGGTGAGGCAGTACCGCCTGCCTGCCGGTCAATACCTTTGGGAACTGCCGGCGGGCAAGACGGATGAAGGCGAGACGCCGCTGCAGGCGGCCCGGCGCGAATTGATTGAAGAGACAGGGCTGCGCGCGAAGACGTGGAAGAAGCTCACGTCGTTCTTCCCCAGTCCTGGCTTCGTCGAGGAAAAGATGACGATCTTTCTGGCAACGGATCTGACGCAGGGCGAGGCGCAACCGATGGAGGACGAGCGGATCGAGACGCGGTGGTTTACGAAGAAGGAGTTGCGCGATCTGATTGCCTCGAACAAAATCCTCGATGCCAAGACGATGATCGGATTTCTGTATTGGGCCAGGCTACAAGGGCGTTGAAGGCTTGTGTTGAAGGGGTGTTGCGGATGAAACCGGGGCAGGCCAAAGAACAAGGCCTGCCCCCGGGCTGCTACGCCTTCCTGGCTGCCTTCTTCACGGCCTTCTTCACTGCCTTCTTTGCAGCGGGGGCCTTGGTGACAGCCTTCTTTACCGGCGCAGCCGCCTTCTTCACCGCCGCCTTTTTCGGAGCGGCTTTCTTTACTGCCTTTTTTGTTGTAGCCATCGTCTGTGATTCTCCCGTTCTTCTCACATTATGAAACGAAATGAGAAAAGATACATCATAAAAGTTGAAAAATGTTTTGGAGTGTGCCTCACGCTCCGGGACGGCGATGCCTCCGTGATGCCGGTTCGCGGGCGCTTCAGACGTTGATGGGCGGATGGTACAACCAGAATCTGTGAAGCAAATTCAACTGATCACCGATGGCGCGTGCCTTGGAAACCCGGGGCCCGGAGGCTGGGCCGCGATCCTTCGCTACGGCGCGAACAACAAGGAAGTCTTCGGCTGCGAGAGGCACACAACAAACAACCGAATGGAGCTCACAGCCGCTATTGAAGGGCTCCGCACGCTGAAAGAGCAATGCGAGGTGGAGGTCATCACGGACTCTGAATACCTCAAGAACGGCATCACGCAATGGATCGGGGGCTGGAAGAAACGCAACTGGATGACCTCGCAGAAGAAGCCCGTGGTCAACCGCGATTTGTGGGAAGCGCTCGACGAGCAGGTTGCGCGGCACAGGACAAAGTGGTCGTGGACGAAGGGTCACGCCTCGCACGAAGACAACAATCGCGCCGATGAACTGGCATCGCTTGCGGCCCGCGAACAGCGGTCGTCCAGTTGAAGATGGACCGCCGCGGCTATTCGAGATCGAAGTCGGCCGTGCGTTTGACCGTGATTCCCGCCATGTTCAGAGCCTGTAGTTCGACAATGTACTGACCGGGTGGAAGAGAGTTGACCGGCATCCGTTCGCCCAGCGGGATCATGGGGTTCTCGCTCTTCTCGGGGATATCGACGCGCATCATCCCCGTGCTGAACTTCTGTTCTCCGCTCTTGCGGTCCAGGATACGGATCTGTATTCCAACAGCCAGTTTCCGATCGGGAGTCTCGGTGACAAGGGGCTCGTAGAGTTCGACGTAGAACAGCGCCGGACCCGTCCTCTCGAACTTGTTCGAACCGGAAGGAACGATCTGCAGGCCCTGTGTAACGAGAGGCGTGCGGTCCTCAAGCAGAGATTCATCCAGAGTCGCGGCCAGGTCGTTCTGCTGATGCACTTCTTTGCTCAGAGCGAGTCCGCTGATCGTGAATTGCCTGCTCTCCCAGGGGTCGATCGCGAGCGGCGTTTCAAGCTTGCCGAAGCTTGTGCCGCCGGAAGCAAAAACCACCTTGAGATTGTAGTGGCCCGACGCCACGTCGAACTGGTTCTCATAGTGGAAGGATGCTTTCCCGAATGCTTCCATCTGCTTTTTGTCTTCAAAGTCGCGCTTGACGGTATCGCTGAAGCGCGCGGCAACGGAGCCATCCGCCTTGTAGGCGATTCCGAGAACGTCCATCTCGGCGTGAAACTTGCCCTTCTGTTTTTCGAATTTCATCGATCCGCCAGGAATCTCCATGGCGACGTTGACGCGCGCCACGTTCGAAGCGGTGTAGAAATACGGCGCCTCCATGGAGGCCGGCACGTTGCCCGGCTGCGTGCCTGCCAGTCGATTCTCAAGCGCTTTCTCGATGGGTTGATTGCGCGTGAGAGTGAGCAGATCCTGCGGCTTCGCGTTGCAATAACCGGTGCGAGCCCTGACCGTAGTGCCGCCCCGATCCACTTTCACGCGGAGAGCGTGGCAGCTCCCTTCATCCGATTCCGGGGGAGTGTAGCTGAGGACATAGTATTCGTCCATCTCCCTGCCGATTTTCTGCAACCCGGCGAACAGATCGTTGGTATTGCGAATTACGAAGCCCCCGGTACCTTCAGCCAGCATGAACATGACGTTCTGGTTATCGACAGGGCTCTCCGGCATTTTCGGTATCAGAGTATTGCGCGCCTGGTTGAGAGGTCCGGGACTTTGAGGATTCATGCCTCTGTTGATGCCTGGAGTGGAGTTAACCGGCGCGGGGCCACGGCCGCCGCCAGGCGCGGGTCCACGGCCGCCGCCGGGCGCGGGTGCGGGCGCGCGGCCGCCTCCCGGTGCGGGCGATCCGCCACCGCTGGGCGCATGACCGACCGGAGCACCGCCCCTTTGAAAGAAGGCCGGCGTTTCCGCCGAAGACATGAAAGCCGCGAGTTGGAGAGCTGCTCCGAACGGAGGGTTCAGCAACCCGGCGATGGGAGCCAGAGGGGTTACCAGTCCACGCACGTCGATCGGATAAACAGCCACGTTCGACCGGTTGCAGGTTTCGATTGCGGCAGTAACCTCGGACATCCGTTCCTGCGTGAGCGGAAATCCCGCGGTGAACAGGATCAGACTCTTGCGGCCGGACACCGGATTCAGATTCTTAGCCAGACTTCGCAGCGCGAGAAGCATGTCATGCGCGCCGAAATCCGCCGCGGCGCGGGATAGTTCGGGCATGGACGCGTCGCCATTCGGCGCCACGGCGCTCATCTTCACGCCGCTCACGACACTCTTCAGGCGATCCGCTTTGTCCGTAAAGTTCTGCGCGATCTGCAAGGCCCCTCCGAAGTTGACGATGGCCATCATGCGGCGGGGACCGGCATTGGCATCGATAAACTTCGCGGCGGCCTGGCGGGCCTGCGCCTGAGCGGCTGCGTCCATGGTCGAGTTGTCGAAAAAGAGCACGATATAGCGCGTCTGCGGGTTGGCATTCGATGCCCCCCCGCCTTCGAAGGAAAAGCTTTTGATCGTCTGTTCCTTGTTGTCTTCCCAGACCTTGAAGTCTTTCGCGGAAAGATCGTGAACGTACTCTCCCTTTTTGTTGGTCACCACGGAATCGACCAGGACCGCGCGGGTTTCAGTCTGAATGACGGCACCGGAGTCGGGAACCGCAACCTCTTTCGGCTGCTGCGCAAGAGCGAGGGCGGAGGCCAGAAGCGGAAGAATCGCCAGGCTTGCCATGCGTCCGGAAATCACGATTGCACCTCTCTCACGGAATGTCTCATGGAATCTCTTATGGAATAACGACGGCGCTGTTCTGCGCCGACATCGTTTGTCCTTCGGAATCTCTCACCACAAGCCGCACCACATAGCTGCCGGAGGCCACGTCAAGGGTCGACCTGACTGTTATGCCGCTGGCCGGAATGGTGTCGAGCGTTTGATCTTTCAGGCGCATCTCGACGGTTTTCTGAATGCCGGTAACGTAGTTTCCGTTGCGGTCGAACACGCCGCCCACCAGCGTCAGAGTGTCGTTGTTTCGTCCATCGGCCTTGCGAAAACGGAGATGCTTTACGTCGACGCGGGCGAGGATGGAAAGCCTGGCGTTGAAATCGCCGGTCTTGAAAAACTGTGTGTGAATTTCCACGGGCAGGTCATGAATCTCATCGCGCGAGAAGAACGCTTCCCTGACATCTTCCTTCGCCTGTTCCACCGGGTCGATGGCATGACGCTGGACGAAGTAGCCGCGGCGTGCCTGCAACTGCAAGCCGGCGCTGTTTTTGAGCGCTACCTTGAGCGTGTGATAACTGCCATCGAGCTTCAGGTTCCGTGGCGCGAAACCGAGGACATAGATGTACTCGGGCTGCGCGGCAATGCGTTTGAGGCCTTCCGCAAAATCGTTGTTGTTTTGAAAGAAGGTTCCGCCGGTAGCCTCCGCCAGTTCGGCCATGACGTCGGAGTCCGCGGTGGCGCTGTCGATCCGATACTGCATTTTGATATTGTTGGCCGTCAGCGAGACGCCGCCGGCAGTGTCCGCGTTTCCTCCCGGGATCACGGTATAAAGGCCGCGCGCGTCAAGCGAACTGATGGTGACGTTGGCACGGATCGCGCGGTCCATAAGGTCGGTCTCTTCGGGGCGGTGATCGATGGTGAGGAAAAAACCGGGGGAGACAAGCACGACGCTGCGGCTGCCGGGCATTGTGGCGAGCCGCCGGACCGAGGTCTTCAGCACGCCAAGCGCAAGCCGGGTATCGTTGTCGCCAAGGCTCAGCGCGCGGGCGGCCGTGCCTCTTACGATCGGCTCGGCCTGCGCCATGGCCTGCGCTGCCGACGTGCCCTGAGGCGGAGGATTGCATGTGAGGTATTCAGCCTCGCCCGCCAGCAGAGCTTGCGGATCGTTTTTGTTGGTGATGAGATCGCCCTGGTAATAGCTGATATCGGGACAATCCGCCGGACCGGCCACCGCGGTTGGCCACGGCCGGATCTTCATGAGGGTTTCGTGCAGCTTGTCCTTATCGTCGGTAAAGTCGAGCACGGTGTGCCCGGATGTCGTGGAGATGGCGGCGCGCGTGCCCGGTTCAAAGGATTCGGTAAGGCGCCGGTCCGCTGCCGCGCGTGTCTGCGCCAGATCGCCAAAGGACAGATGCACGTCGTCGAAGAGCCACACGACGAAGCGCTCGGCTACCGGTTGGGCGGCGGGCTTCCCGGCGGGCTTTACGCGGGGATTCCCTTCGGCGTCGGTTTCGAGCGAGGTATCGGGCACGATAAGCGGCGTGTCGGTCTTGTCGATGGAAAACTTCGTAATAACCTGCGGTTTGCCTTTATCGAAGAGCTGAAAGTCTTCCTTGTTGAGTGTTCCGATGGCGTGCCCCTGCGCGTCCCGCACAACGACCGGCACCAGCACGAGATTCACGGCGGTGCTGAAAGTGACAGGCGTATCGTGAGTGCTCATCTCCGCGGTGCTTGGAGTTGGAGTTGGCGCGGAGGGCTGGGTTTGAGCGAGACACGCTGAGCCCGCACAGCAGAACGCGGCAAGAGTCTGCCACGCAGCGCGGCGGAAAGACATGGTAAAGATTCTACATCCGTTTTAACTTTCACGCCGCTCCTTCGACGAGAAAACGCTCGATTCACCGCGCGCCACCGAGCCGAACACTCCCACATTCCGGGCGCGGCGCGCAGGTTCGGCATGACCGCGAATCGGGTCCCGGGAATCAGCGGGGCGCGGGCATCCTGGCCTTCACCTCGTCGAACCAGTGCGAGACGACGACGATCGAGGGCCGCGCCGCCCCGCCGCTCCCAACGGGCTTGAGCATCAAGAAGCGTTTGCCGTCGGCCGAGATGTCGAACGGCCGGTATGCCGGCCCCAGGGTGTATGAGGAGGCGTCGAACAACGGCTGCGGCTTGCCAAACGCGAAGCTGCCGCGAGCCGTGGAGGATTCTGCCTGAACGGGAACCGCAACCATCCGGTTTGCGGCGCTCAGAAAGAACAACTCGCGCCCGGACCGCGACCACAGCGGATCGCTGCCTCCCTCCGAAGAGATCTGCCATTTGCCCGAATCCATCGCCGGAAACGGCCGGACGTAGATCTCACTCCGGCCGGATTCGAGAGAGTCGTAGGCGATCCAATGGCCGTCGGGCGAGATTTCGCCGTCATAGAGGGCATTGGCGATCGGCGCGGGAGATCGGCCCTTCGGTTGCAGAGGCAAGACGAGCACGCCGCCGGGAGGGGACAGCTTTCTAAAAACGAGCGACTTTCCGTCGGGCGAGAACGACAGCGGATATCCGCCTTCGAGACCGTGCGTCAAAGCCTCGACCGTGCCCGTGCCGTCGGCCGCTTTTCGTAAGATGTCGGCGAAGCCCTGAAGAGTCGGACCCGAGCTGAAGAGCAGGTACTTGCCGTCCGGCGTCCACGTGGGGTGGCTCTCCCACGCCGCGCCGAACGTCAAGCGCGTGAGCGTATCCTTCGCGAGATCGAATACCCAGATATCGTGCTCCTCGTCGAGCGAATCGACGGCGATCTTTGCGCCGTCCGGCGAGAGCCGCGGATGTCCATACGTACCGGGCTCGGCGGGGATGGCCGCCTCACGGCCTTGCCGGTCGACCCAGACGAGTGCGCTCCTCTGGCCCAGGCCGACCACTCCGGGCAGGAACGCGAGCGTACCGTCCGGCGAAACCGCAAACTGGCCGGCCGACGAGAACTGTGATTCGGAGACGCCCTCGACGAGGGGAACCGGACCGCCCGTCACGGCCAGGCGTTTGATATCGAACGGAACGGCCAGCAGCGTTCCGTCGTGGATATACACAAGTTGACCGGAGGGGAGCACGCGCGGGTCCGTGCCGCCATCCACAAGGACCCTGCGGTCTTTTCCCCCTCCCCCGATCGCCTGGACAACGATCTGGCCCTCGCCTCCTGAAGGCCCCGACACAAACAGGATGTGTTTGCCGTCCGCGAGGAGCCTCGGCTGCGCCGCAACCTCTTTCTTTCGATCGACAGTTACCAGGGTCCGAAGCGCGCCGCCCGAGTCGGGCACGGCCTGTACGCCATGCGATTTGTCCGTATTCAGGCCGAAGGCAACCGTCCCGTTGCGCCACGCAGCGCCGGATGGCAGGCCGGGCAGTTGCGCGAGCGTAACCGGCGCGCCTCCGGCGAGCGCGATCTTCTTGAGTGCCAGCGAGGCGAGCGTCGCGTCTCTCTCTCCCTCTGCCGGAACGAAATACGCAAGCCACTGGCCATCGGGCGAGAAGACGGGCTCCATCGGATCTTCATTCGTGCCCGGCACGGGGTGCGCCTCGAGTTGGTCCATCGCGCGCAGATACAACTCGTGGTTCGCGACATACGCGAGCTTTGTGCCGTCGGCCGAGAGCGCGATTACGTGCCGTCCGGCCCGGGTGAAGCTCTGCCCTTCCGGCAGCGAATACCGAAAACGCGCGACCACATGCGTGACCGGCGGTGGAGGCTTGAGCCACCAGACCGCGGCTGCAAGCAGGAGCGCTGCCGCCAACCCCGCAAACCCGATACCGAACCGCGACCGTGCGGGAGCGGTTGGAGCCCCGCCCTCGACCGCCCACGCCAGCTCGGTCTTCAAATCCCAGGCTGATCGCCACCGCTCATCCGGATCTTTCTCCAGACACTTCTTCAGCACGCGATCTAAAGATGCCGGCGCAACCTCGCCCACCGAAGGCGCGGGCCGCTCCATCACCGCCGCGATCACGCTCGCCACATTCGACCCGTCGAACGCCCGCTTCCCCGTGAGCGTCTCATAGAGCACGCATCCAAACGCAAACAGATCCGCCCGCGAATCGATATCCGGCTTCCCCTGCAACTGCTCCGGAGCCATGTAGTACAGCGTTCCGGCAATCGTGCCTTCGACACTCAGCGCCGTCGGCGCTTCGGCCCCGATCGCCGCCGACTGCGCCTGCATCTTCGCGAGGCCGAAATCGAGCACTTTCACGCCCGCCTTCGTCACCAGAATGTTCGCCGGTTTCAGATCGCGATGGACAATGCCTTTACGATGCGCCGCGTCGAGCGCGTCAAGGATCTGGCAGCCGAGTTCAACCGCCCGCGCCACCGGCATCGGCCCGCGAAGCTCCGCCCCCTCGACATACTCCATGACGAGATAATTCGGCCCGACATCGTAAAGCTGGCAAATATGCGGATGGTTCAGCGCCGCAACCGCCCGCGCCTCCCGCTCGAATCGAGAGGAAAACTCCGTCCTGGAAAACTTAATCGCAACGATGCGATCCAGCCGCGTATCCCGCGCCTTCCACACCTCGCCCATCCCGCCCGCGCCAATCGGCGCGATGAGTTCATAGGGTCCGAGTCTGGAGCCGGCCGCGAGCATTACTCATGTCCTCTTTCTTTCCGCCAAACGTTCTGCCGTGCCAAACTGGGCTTGAGCCGGGCAAAATTATGGATCGTCCCTCCGTTCTCAGCACCGGGGATCTCGCCCTCACACAGGTCATAAACCGCCTGATAGAGGCGTATCGACCCGAGCGGGTTTATTTGTTCGGTTCCGTAGCCCGGGGAGAAGCCGGGCCCGACAGCGACTACGATTTGCTGGTAGTCATGCCAGACAGCGCGGAGCCGCGGCTGCTTCGCAGCCGGGTTGGTTATCGCGCCAGCCGCGATATCGGGGTGCCCCGCGATGTGGTCGTCATGAAATCTTCCGAGTTCGATCGCCAGCTGCATCTGCGCGCATCGCTGCCCTCCACGGTCGTCAGGGAGGGGCGGATGCTCTATGGAGGTTGACCCGGCACGGCGCGCCCACGCACTCGCGTGGCTCGCCAAAGCGCGGCAGGACTGTGCGCGCATTCGGCGATGCCTTGACGCGGCCCCGCCCGATACCGAGGACGCGCTCTTCCATTGCCAGCAGGCGGCTGAAAAGGCCGTCAAAGCATTGCTCGCGTGGCATGATGAGCCGTTTCGCAAAACCCACGATCTTAGCGCCCTCGGCCGGCAGTGCGCGATTCTGGAGCCCGCCCTGAGCGCCCTCCTCAATCGTCTGGACGACCTCACGGAGTACGCATGGCTCTTTCGGTATCCCGGCGATTTTGTGGCGCCGCCGGAACCGGAAATCGCGGACGCGCAGACGCTCGCGGGGGAAATTGTGCGCGAAGCTTCGCGTCGAATCGAGGCCGCCGAATAGGCTGTCACTTCTTCAACCCCGCGACCCAGTTCTGCACCAGCGTGAGCGGCGCGGAGGTTGACTGCTGCTCCGGCGGGACGATGGCGAGGAACCGCTGGCCGTCGGCGGAAACGTCGTAGGTCATACCGTTACCTACTGGCATTCCGCCAAAGAATGGGCCTCCGATCTTGCCGGTTTCAAGGGTGCTGCCGTTTTCCTTTACTTCGGCCGCCATCAGTTGGCCGCTCTCCGTAACGTAGAAGATCTCCTTGCCATCGCTCCGCCAGCGCGCAAGACGACCGCCCCCCGTCGAGATCTGCCGCTTCCCGCCCGGCCCCGGAAACGGTGTGGCATAGATCTCAAATCGGCCCGATTCGTCGGACTGGTACGCGATCCATTTGCCGTCCGGCGAAAATTGTCCGTTAATTTCGTTGAAGGGCGTGCGCAGAAAGGGATACGGCTTCACACCGCCCGGCGGCCCGGGCGGATTCGGCAAAACCCAAAGATCCCAGCCCTTTTTTCGGCCGAGAGGGCTGTACAGCAGAAACTTTCCATCCGGCGACCACCCCGACGGTAACTTCAGCAGACCGTCCGCGTAGAGCAGTTCCGCGCTCCCGGCGCCGTTCGAGCTCTTGCGGTACAGATCGCCAAATCCTTTCCGGTTGGAATCGAAAATAATGGTTCCGCCGTCCGGCGACCAAACCGCATCCCGGTCCCCGGCCGGATCGAAGGTCAGGCGGGTGCGCAGACCGCGCGCGATATCGTAGGTCCAGATATCCACGTTTTGTGACGACGGATCGGCGATGCTGATAGCCAGGCTCTTGCGATCGGGGGATAGAGACATCCTTTGCAACTGACCCGCTTCCCCCAGCGTGCCGATCCGTTTGCCATTGCGGTCAAACCAGGTGAGTTGCTCGCCCGTTGCGGCGCCACCTGAGTAGACCAGTTCGGCACTACTTGAACTAGAACCCGCCGAGATGGAAAAAGCGGCGTACCGAATGGAATTCTGAACCTGCTCAGCCACAGGGACAGCATCTCCCGCCAGCTTCAGCTTCTTCGCATCGAAGGGCTGCGCCATGAGAGTATTGCCGCGCAGAAACAAAATGTGTCCCTGCGCGTAAACCGCGCCGGAATCGGCCTCCATCAGCGTCTGTGTCTGCGACGAGTCCAGCGACCCGATATGAACTATGGCATGATTCGCTTCGCCTATGACTCCGAGGTACAGAAAATGCCTGCCGTCGGGCAGGAACCAGGGCCAGCGATGCGAATTTTCCTTTACGTTGTCCAGTCTGGTCACGGAACTGACCGCGCCACCATTGGCCGATACCTTCTGAAGCGGGCTCACAACACCGGGTGCGAAAATAATGGTCCCATCTGCGCTCCATGCCCCACCGAGTAGGTTGTCGGCATCCGCAAGCGTGAGGCCTGGCCCTCCCCCCACATCGACACGTTTGAGCTTGCCGTCCGCAAAGAACCCGATCGACTTGCTGTCGGGAGACCAGAAGGGCGCCTTACCGTCCTCCGTTCCGGCTAGCGGCTGGGCCGTCAACGAGTCGAGCGCGCGGAGCCAGAGTTGCCTTTTGCCATCCGCCGATTCCGCGCCGAAGGCCAGAAGCCGTCCGTCGGGCGAAAGGGCGGGAGGCGTGTCGGCGAAGGAAGTCTTCTCGGGCGGAGTGATTGCGGTGCGAATCACCGGCGTCTCCACCGGCTTCTCGCGAAAATGCACAAACGCCAGCCCAGCCAGAAGCAGCGCCAACAACCCCGCCAGCCCCGCAAGGCCCATACTGAACCTCGACCGTGCGGGAGCAGTTGCAGTCCCGCCCTCGACCGCCCGCAACAACCCCCACTTCAAATCCAGCGCATTCTGCCACCGCTGATCCGGATCCTTCTCCAGACACCGCTTCAGCACCCGATCCAGCGCCGCCGGAGCAACCTCGCCCACCGAAGGCGCGGGCCGCTCCATCACCGCCGCGATCACGCTCGCCACATTCGACCCGTCGAACGCCCGCTTGCCCGTGAGCGTCTCGTACAGCACGCATCCAAACGCAAACAGATCCGCCCGCGAGTCGATATCCGGCTTCCCCTGCAACTGCTCGGGAGCCATATAATACAGCGTCCCGGAGATCGTGCCTTCGACACTGAGCGCAGTCGGCGCTTCGGCCCCGATCGCCGCCGACTGCGCCTGCATCTTGGCTAACCCGAAATCGAGCACTTTCACGCCCGCCTTCGTCACCAGAATGTTCGCCGGTTTCAGATCGCGATGCACTATCCCCTTGCGGTGCGCCGCGTCGAGCGCGTCAAGGATCTGGCAGCCGAGTTCGACCGCCCGCGCCACCGGCATCGGCCCGCGAAGCTCCGCGCCCTCGACATACTCCATGACGAGATAATTCGGCCCGACATCGTAAAGCTGGCAAATATGCGGATGGTTCAGCGCCGCAACCGCCCGCGCCTCCCGATCGAATCGAGAGGAAAACTCCGTCTTGGAAAGCTTAATCGCAACGATGCGGTCCAGCCGCGTATCCCGCGCCTTCCACACCTCGCCCATCCCGCCCGCGCCGATGGCCGAGACGATTTCATAGGGCCCAAGTTTATCGCCAGGGGTCATTTGCCGCCTTCCGCGTTCTTCAACCCCGCCCACCAGTTCACGACCACCGTGATGGGCGCATCCACGGTGTTGCCGGCCTCTGTAGCGATCAGGAACCGTTGGCCATCCGCGCTGACATCGTAATACGACGCACCTGCAGAGCGTGCCGTGGTCTGAAACAACGCGTGCGGAACTCCGGCGCCGACGGCTTGGCTCGTCTGGATGTCCACCGCCATCATCTTCAAACCCGGGGACAAAAAGAAAAGCTCCTTGCCATCCTTACGCCACCTCGGCTGCGCGCCGCCGCCGATGGAGATCTGCCATTTGCCAATTCCCGGAGGCATCGCCTCCACGTAAACTTCATCGCGTCCCGATTCGCCGGACGTGAACGCAAAGTATTTGCCGTCGGGCGAGATCTCCGCGCCTATACCTGCCACTCTGGCGGCGACGGGAACAGGAGCCTTATCGCTGTCCACCTGCCCGCCAGAGCCGTCTGCCAGAGGCAGCAGGAAAAGTTTCGACTCCGGCCCCTGAAAGAGAATCTGCCGGCCATCCGGAGACCAGGAGAGCGGAACCCCCGGAGACTTCAGAAGCGGCTGTTCCGCACCGGTCCCGTTCGCATCTTTCACATAAACGCCGCCGCCTGCGAGGTTATACGCGATGCGCTTTCCGTCCGGCGACCATATCGGGCGCCAGTAGATCTTTCCGCCGCTCTCAAACGTGAGCCGCGTAGACGATCCGCGGGCGAGATCCACCAGCCAGATGTCGGCGCCTGTCCCCGACGCCCTTTCAATTGCCGCAAAGCGTCCGTCCGGAGATAGCTCCGGGTCCTCGCCGCCGGCCGCCTGTGGGAGATCTTTCAACGATTTTCCGGAGCGGTCGTACCAACCCAACCGGGAGTTTGAGGAATTGGCGCCGTTCTGATACGCGAGGACACCGCCTGGGGAGACCCCAACCGTTGGCCGGATGGGAGGATCGGCAACCTGTCCGATCCCACTCACCAGCACGAAGGGAGTCCGGCGAACGGCTCCCGCCTTCTCGTCGAACTCCCGCGCCATTAAAGAGGAGTCGCGAAGATAGAGCAGGTAAACCTTGCCATTGGGCGCAGGCGCAAGAATGGGAGCGCTGACCGCATCTCGCAGGACGATCTTGCGGTCCATCGATCCCAAAGACGCCAGCTCAATGTTGCGGGAGCCACCGGTAAGGGCCATCTCAAGCAAAAATCGCTTGCCGTCGGAAAGAAAGAAAGGAAAACCGGCGTTGGTCTCTCCCTTCTTCTCGTCCGGCTTCACCGCGGGCGTCGAGGCTCCGCCATCGGCGGGAATCTGCCAAATCGACACGCCCGTGGAGTAAAGAACCAGGCCGGCCCGATTCCACGAGCCATGCCAGGGACCGTCTACGCTGGTCAAGCGGCGCGCGGACCCTCCGGCCAGATCGATCCGCTTGATCTCGTGATCCAGGGTCGCGAAGTCCAGGGACCGGCCGTCGGGGGACCAAAACGGATGGAACCCTCCTTCGGTCCCGGGAAGAGCCCTCGACTGGGTGTCGTCGAGCGAGCGCACGTAAATGCGTACGATGCCGTCCTGCCCTCGCATAGTGTAGGCGAGCATGCGGCCGTCGGGCGATGGCGCCGGTGTGCCGAGCGGAAGAGCGCTCCCTGGCGGCGCAAAAATCTGGAATCGCGTAACGGCCGGGAGCGGGGTGGGGCGGAACAAGATCCATGCGGCCAGCGCCAGCGCGGCCGTAGTAGCCGCGACGGCCGCGATCCAGCCCGCCATGGCGAAGCGCGACCGTGCGGGAGCGCCTTTTGCTCCCCCGCTCTCTTCCAGAAGCAGTTCAACGTCGCCGATATCGCGCAACCGCTTCTTCGGATCTTTCTCCAGACAGCGGGCCAGAAGCCGCCGTGTCTTCTCCGGCGCCAGCGTCCAATCCGGCTCTTCCTTCAAAATCGCCGCCAGCGAATCCGA
>Ga0207933_1000852_pt1 | contig 26510 bp, 23 predicted proteins | sample NGESurdeep092012_4_FD_184488 | JGI IMG/M metagenome (GOLD analysis project Ga0207933, IMG submission 184488) | Arctic peat soil microbial communities from Barrow, Alaska - NGEE Surface sample F53-3 deep-092012 (SPAdes) | ecosystem: Environmental > Terrestrial > Soil > Wetlands > Peat ... | reverse complement strand
GCAGTTTTACGAAGACAAGTACCGCCAACAACAGGTATCACTGCTCAACAAGAAGGCCGCTCAACTCGGATTCTCCATCATGCCGGCGACCAATTCCGAGGTTCCGGCGTGAGTAGTTTCTGGAGAGAACGAACAGACAGGAGAAGTCACCCATGCGCTCCACCGTTGCCGCCCTCGGGATAATCGCAACCGTTGCCGCCGTGTCGTTCGCCGTTTCGCACGTCCCGCAGGCGCACGCCTCCACGGGGCCGATACCGCTCAATTGCGGCCGCGCCTGTCTGGAAGGCGTCCTCAATCAATATCTGGCGGCGCTCGTGGCACACGATCCGAAGCGCCTGCCGCTCTCCGGGGACGTGAAGTATACGGAGAACGATCAGCGCATCGATATCGGCGACGGCTTCTGGAAGACCGTGGAAGGCCGGGGCAATTACACGCATATCTTCGCCGATCCGGAATTCGGCCAGGTGGCATTTATGGGTACCATGCACGAAGCCGGGTTGGCGTTGCTGATGAGCTTGCGTCTGCGCGTGGAACTGGGGCGGATCACCGAAATCGAAAGCATTTACTTCCGGCAGGGCGGCGGCGGGCCCGCCAACATCGCGGAAATGGATAAACCCGGCTACAAGCCCGAGGCCATGTGGTTCAAGTCGATTCCACCGGCCCAAAGGCCTTCCCGGCAGGAAATGATTGCGGTCGCGGACAGTTACTTCAGCGGCCTCCAGAAAAACGACGGCAAGGGCGTGAATGGCACGGGCACCTATAACTTCACCAGCGATTGCGACCGCATCGAAAACGGGTCGCATACAACGAACGTTCCGAGACCTCCCAACGAGCCTAAGGACGCGATCGACGGCTTCGCCCTGGATTGCATGTCGCAGTTCAAGCTTGGCTATTACTTTGTGGTGCAAAATATCCACGACCGGCGGTACCCGCTGGTCGACAACGAGCGCGGCATCGTGTGGTCGCATGCCGTATTCGACCAGGGCACGGTGAATTCAGGCGTACTTTCCGATGGACGGAAATTCGCGTTCAAAGGCTTCAACCGGCCTTCGAGCATTCTGGTGACCGAAGCGTTCCTCATTGAGAACGGCAAGATCCGGCGCGTGGAAATGATCGGTCCGTCGGCGACGTATCATCTGAATTCAGGCTGGCCCGGCAGTCTCAGCGGAAACTAAATTCAAGAGGCAAAAGTTATGACGCAATTTCACCGGTTTTACAAAGTCGCCGTGCCCGCTCTTCTCTGCGCGCTGGCGGCAACGATTCCCGCCACCGCCCAGAAGGGCGGGGACAACGATCCCGATCGCGACGTAAAGGGCGGGCAGTTCCCCGCGGGCTGGAGCGTGCGTCCGGACCGCGGCACGTCCGATCAGATCAAATTCGGCGCCGCCGATGGCGTTTACCACTTCGAAATGGGACCGGCGGGAACGTTCTATCGCAGCGACTGGACGAAATCCGGCGACTATAAGTTCTCCGCGCGCTTGACCCAGAAGGCGGCGCCATCGCACCCGATCTCCTATGGGCTCATGATCGGCGGAAGCGATCTGGCAGGCCCCAAACAGACGTATTCCTACTTTCTGGTGCGGAATCAGGGCGAATACTTCATCGCCAACCGCGAAGGAGACGGCCGCCCTTCGACGGTGGTGGGCTGGACGGCGAATCCGGTGATCGTGAAGCAGGGCAGCGATGGCCGGCAGACCAACACGCTGGGGATTCAGGTGGAGGGTGACAACGTGATTTTCAGCGTCAACGGAAAGGAGGTCACGCGTTTGCCGAAGAGCAAAGTCCACGCGGACGGGTTGAACGGCTTCAGAATCGGACACAACCTCGACGTGGACGTGGACCAGGTCAGCCGCTGAGGACTCCGCGCGTGCCGGGCGTCAATATTATGCGAAGTTAGAACATGCCCGGCTACGAAAATCAATTGGCGCGGATTGTTGCGGAATTGAACCGCGCCGCGCCGGGTGCGAGGGATTCCCGCAGGGACGTTGCGGAAAAGTATGTCGCGGAAAATCTCGCTTCGCTGGATGCCATACTGGCCCATGCCGTGCGCCTGGGCGCATCCGATCTGCTGCTGATCGCCGATGTGCCCGTAACGTTGCGCATTGCCGGCGCGCTTTCCCATTCCGCCGGACCGCCGCTCACCGCGGAGGGCACGCGCAATCTGCTGATGCCACTGATGACTCATGCCCAGAGCCAGGAACTGCAGCGCGCGAAATCCGTGGATCTGTGCTTCAGCCGCGAGGGGATCGGGCGCTTTCGCGCCAATGTTCACTTCCAGCGCGCGACGCTGGCCGGCAGCGTGCGCGTGCTTCCGGAAAGAATTCCGACGCTCGAATCGCTGCATCTGCCGCCGGTGCTCAGGCATCTGGCGGAGGCGCGCCAGGGGCTCGTACTGGTCACGGGGCCGGCCGGCTGCGGCAAGAGCTCCACGCTGGCCGCGTTGGTGGACCTGATCAACAACCAGCGCCGCGATCACGTGGTCACGATCGAAGATCCCATCGAGTTTCTCCATTTTAACCGCAAATCCATCATCGAGCAGATCGAAGTCGGTCAGGATGCGCCGGATTTCGCAAGCTCTCTGCGCAGTATCCTGCGGCAAAATCCCGATGTGATTCTGGTGGGCGAAATGCGGGACGCCGAGACCATGGCCACGGTTCTCACGGCCGCCGAAACAGGACACCTCGTGCTTTCCACGCTGCACACGAACGACGCGCCGCAGGCCGTTTCCCGTATTCTCGATTCTTTCCCGCTGGGCAATCAGCCGCAGATCCGGCAGCAGCTATCGCTGGCGCTGCTGGCCGTAGTGGCCCAGCAACTGGTGCCATCCACCGGTAACGGCGGACGCTATCCGGTAGTCGAGATCCTGATGGCAAGCGGCGGCGTGCGCAATCTGATCCGGAAAGGTGACGATCATCAACTGTATTCCGCCATTTCAACCGGACGCGGCGAGGGCATGATCGCGATGGAACAATCGCTTGCCGAGATGGTGCGCATCGACCGCATCGACCGGGAAACGGCTATGGCGCATTGTTTCCGTCCGGACGATCTGGTGCGCTATTTACAGGGCCAAAACTAACAGCGTTAAACTGATTGCAGGCTTATCATGTCCATCCGGCCCGTCAAGCGGCTTATCCAGTCCAAACCCACGCTCGAAGGCGCGGGCGTCCATCTCCGGCGCGCATTCGGCTTCGGCAACACAACCGATTTCGATCCCTTCCTGCTTCTCGACGACTTCCGCAACGATGTCCCGAAAGATTATCTGGCGGGCTTCCCGTGGCACCCGCATCGCGGAATCGAAACCGTCACTTACGTTCTCGCGGGCACGGTGGAACACGGCGACAGCATGGGGAACCGTGGCGCCATTGCCGCCGGCGACGTCCAGTGGATGACGGCGGGCAGCGGGATCATTCACCAGGAAATGCCCAAAGGCGATCCGGAGGGCAGAATGCATGGTTTTCAGCTCTGGGCCAACTTGCCTTCGGCGCTCAAAATGACGGCGCCCAGATATCAGGAAGTGAAGGCGCCCGACATTCCCCTGATGACGGATGACGATGGCACCAGCGTTCGTATTGTATGCGGGAGTTTCCGGGGCAGGAAAGGTCCGGTGGACGGGATCGCCGCGGACCCCGTTTATCTCGATGTGTCGGTGCCTCCCGGACGGAAGAAGACGCTGCCCGTTGAGACAACGCGCCATGCATTCGCGTACGTTTTCGCGGGGGCGGGAAAGTTCGGCAACGCTTCCGGCCCGCTGCCCGTGCGCACCGAAGGCGTGGGTCTGGAGCCTGCACCCGTGCCGGATGCGGACAACCGTTCGCTCGTGGTTTTCGATCGCGGCGACGAAGTAACGGTATATGCAGGCCCCGAAGGAATTCGTTTTCTTCTGGTTTCGGGCAAGCCGCTGGAGGAGCCGGTGGCCTGGCACGGCCCGATCGTCATGAACACGCAGGCGGAACTGCGGAAGGCGTTCGACGAACTCGAGCACGGGACATTTCTAAAAGGCTGAAGATTTACGAACCGAGCGACTGTTTCACGATTTCCTGGGCTTCCGTCACGATTTCGCGCAAATGTGCCTCGCTCCGGAAACTCTCCGCGTAGATTTTGTAAATCTCTTCGGTGCCGGAAGGCCGGGCTGCAAACCATCCGCTGGCAGTCGTCACCTTCAGGCCTCCGATGGGGGCATCGTTGCCGGGGGCCGTGGTAAGCCGGGCCGTGATCGCGTCGCCCGCCAGTGTTGCGGCCGTGACATCCGCCGGTGAGAGCTTCTTCAGCGCGTCTTTCTGGGCCGGCGTGGCGGGCGCGTCGATTCGCGTATAGAAAGACTGGCCGAAGCGCGCTGTCAAATCGCGATAGTGCTCTCCCGGATCTTTGCCCGTGCGCGCCGTGATTTCGGCGGCCAGCAAGCCCATAATCAGACCGTCCTTATCCGTGGTCCAGACTGCCCCGTCGCGGCGCAGAAAACTCGCTCCGGCGCTCTCTTCGCCCCCAAAGCAGCAGGAACCGTCGAAAAGCCCCGGGGAAAACCACTTGAATCCCACGGGCACTTCCCAGAGAGTGCGGTGGAGATCGCTCACCACCCGGTCGATTAGTCCGCTGCTGACAAGAGTCTTGCCGACCACGGCCGCGGGCGGCCAGGCCGGGCGTTGCGCCAGCAGATACTGAATCGCCACGGCAAGGTAGGCATTGGGGTCCATCAAACCCATCGAACGGGTGGCGATGCCGTGCCGGTCCGCGTCAGGATCGTTGCCCCAGGCAATGTCGAAATCGTCCTTGAGCTTGACGAGCCGCGCCATGGCGTAAGGGCTGGAGCAATCCATGCGGATTTTGCCATCGTGATCCACCGTCATAAAGGCAAAGCGCGGATCGATATTCGGATTGACGACGTTAATGTTCAGGCCGTAGCGTTCGGCGACCGGTTGCCAGTAAGGCAGGGAAGATCCGCCCAGGGGGTCCACCCCGATCTTCAGACCGGCGGATCGAATCGTGTCCATATCGACCACGTTGCGGAGGTCTTCCACGTAAGGCGCAACGAAGTCCTGTTCGTGCGTGGTGGAGGCTTTCATCGCGGCGGCGATCGGAATGCGTTTGACGTCGCGATTCCCGCCGCGTAGCAGATCGTTCGCACGCTTCTGTATCCAGCCCGTCACGTCCGTATCGGCGGGGCCGCCATTGGGCGGATTGTACTTGAAACCGCCGTCCTCGGGGGGATTGTGAGAAGGCGTAACGACAATTCCATCCGATGCCACGGTCTTGCCCCGGTTGAAGGTCAGAATAGCGTGTGAGATGACCGGCGTGGGGGTGAATCCGCCGCGTTCCTGAATGATGGTTTCAACCCCGTTGGCCGCCAGCACTTCGAGCGCGGTCTGTTGCGCCACGCCCGAAACCGCGTGGGTATCTTTGCCCATGAACAGAGGCCCCGAAATGCCTTTGGTTACGCGGTATTCGCAAATGGCCTGCGTGATGGCGAGGATATGCGCTTCGGTGAACGTGCCGTTGGCAGGCGTTCCGCGATGTCCGCTGGTGCCGAAACTCACCACTTGCGTGGGATCGGACATATCTGGTTTTCGTTCGAAATACTCGCGTTGCAGCCTGGCAACATCGATCAGGATCTCCTGTGGGGCGGGCTTACCCGCAAGGGGGCTGATGGGCATATGTTTCCTATTATTTCAGGGCTGATGGGGCCTGCGACTGCGGGCGCAGGCTGATGGGCGGAAAGTACGTGCCTTTGAGTTCCCGCTTCCACCAGTTTCCGGTCTGACGGCGTTCGTCGAAATTGGTGAAGCGATAGTCATATTCCATGGCTCGGATGAACTTCGGCGGCTTGCCGGCAAACGGGTCGTATTCCATCAGTTGCAGCACGGGCGGCGAGCCTTGCAGAAGGCGCAGCATGAAGCGCAGCATCCACGGGTTCTCCCGGTAACTCCCGAGAGCCGCGAACCACATCTGCCAGTCGAGACGAGGTTGCCCGGGCTCGGCCCAGCCTGGCGCGCGGTTGAGCGGACCTGGCTTATACGGAAAGATGTAAGCTTCCCATTCGACGCCGTCGTTGGAACCCTCGATCGAGATCTCCGGGCGCGTGGCGGTCATGGTGGCGAACAGGCCGTATTGGTTGACTACGCCCCAGGGAACGGTTCGGGACACGACCCTATTCACGATTGCCGGGGTTTGAAATCCAAACATTCCGCTGAGCTGGGTGAGAGACAGGATCATCACGAATAAGAGCAATCCCACCGAAACCCAGCGATTCGCGCGCACCGGTTTGATCGGTCTCGACTTGACGCTCGCGTCAACTTTCCATTTAGCCAGGGGCGACAGGAAACGGTCGTCGAGCAGGAAGAGACACAGCGCGATGGTCAGCAGATTGAAGAAAGTGTAGTTGCCGGTCAGCAGGATCAGAATCTGGAAAACAATGGTTCCGGCCGCCGCAATCTGCTTCAGCCGGCGGGGTCCGAACATCAGGAACGGGAGCGCCAGCTCGGCTACGAAGACGCATCCAGTGGACATTTTCTGGAACCACAGGGGGGCCTGCATCATGTACCAGGCGAGCGGGGTGGGCAGGGGCTGCGTCTGATAGTGCACCGCGAGAGCCGTAAGATTGCGCCAGGAGGGATCGTGACTGAGCAGTTTCACCGCGCCCGACTCCAGCACCAGCCTGAACAGCAGCCAGCGGAACAGCCAGACACGCACGAATGACGGCTTCAGAAAGATGGCGAGGAATCCGGCTTCGAGCAGCAGGAAATCCCACTGGTAGGACATGAAAATCTGGCCGCCGTTGACGATGGACAGGTAATAAAGGAAGAGCACAACGAACGCGGCTTTTTGTCCGGAGGTATGAGGGCGGCCGATGGCAGCCACGCCCGCGAGGACCGCGCCTCCCCAGGCGATCGATTCAAGCCCGTAGTCGCTGCGCAGCCACCAGAAAAGCGTGGGCGCCTGCCAGAATGCCCCGGACCCGAATTGCCGGCTCACCTGCGCGAGGAACTCGGTGACCGGCTGAATACCCTGCTCCCCTATGAGCCCTCTGACCTGGCGTCCGAAAGAGATAAGAGCGATCAGATAGATGAAGGCGATGGCACGCGCGAAGAGTGAAGACGCGATTTTGTAAGTGGGCCGCTCGACCGTCTTCCCCCAGAGCACGCGCGTGATCCGGTAACCCGCGTTGCGGTGCGCCGCGATGAAGCGATAGAGAAGCTCCATGATGACGGAGAAGCCCGGCAGATGGCGATAGAGCCAGAGGGGCAGATTCCAGACCCCGCCGGGCGTCAGCGCCATCAGCCGGAAAGCGGCCTCGGCGCCACTGGAGCGGGTTCCGTCTTTGAAGAATTGAACGGCCCGCTCGAAATCTGTCCGCGGAACGGCGGGGAAACGGCTGGCAGCCGTTTGGTATGGGACGTACTCGACACGGTCGCCGGTCAGCGATTTCCAGTACCCCACCCACATTTTGCAGAATGAGCAATCGCCATCGAAGACAAGGACGGGGCGCCTGGATGAAGGCTCATTCGACTGTGACGGCATCGATTCCGAATATACATGGCGGTGTTCGATTCCTGCAGCTTCAGCGTTTTTGGAATTCGGCTACTCCGACGTCTCCGAACCGCAGCGAACGATTGCTCCAGCCGGCAAATTCCGGCCGCGCGGAAAACCATTGACGCCAGAACCGGACATTGCCCGCGCCGCCGTAGATAGCGAAACGTTTCGTGCCGGCGAATGCGCCACGCGCGAGATCTCCGGCATAGCGCAAGCCGTCCGCGCCTTCAAAGGGGAACAGATAGAGCTTTCCGCGGATCGGGTAACCCTCCAGATGGGAGTAAAGGAATCCTGGCAGAGGGTAAGCCGGATACCAGACCGGAGGCCTCGCTTCGACGAAGGGACTCGGGACGATAACGGGCGTGTTCCGGCCGGAAGCCAAGGCAGTAAAACGATTGACTTCCAGCGCGGCCGATCGCCAGTCCGACTGGTCGTGCCGCCAGGTCGCCGTTTCCCAGTGGCCCTGCAAGGCGAGGGCAGTCAAAGCCATGCAAAAGGCCGCCAGGCGCCACTTTTCCGCGGGAAGCCGGCACGCCACCAACGCTGTTGCCGTCAGTGCCAGCCCCGGCAGCATGATCGAGAGATAGCGGTCGACATACAAACTGTTTCCGGTTATCCGTGAATAAAGGTAGAGCAGGACCGGCTGACACAGCCACCAGGTCACAATCAGGACGAGCGCGGTCCATCCGGTCCTCCACCCGGGCGCGCGCCATCCGCGCCATTTCCCGAAGAGCCAGGCGGCCGCACCGCACAGCAATGGAAACGGCCACTGCAACAGCCGCAGGACGACGTGGGGTTTGGGGAGAGGAACAATGACGTGTGCGCGAGCGTCCCGCGCCATTGCCAGCGCATCCCGTCCCGGAGGCACCAGCGCGAGCAGCACGGCAACAGCGACCGCGGCCCACTGTCGCCATCGAACCGGAGTATTGCCGCTCAGGAGACGCGAGATCGCGTAAAGTGCCATCACGGCATAGAAAGGCCAGTAGACCAGATGGACACGCCATACCATTGCGGCAAAGACCGTGAACAGCAGCGCGTCGCGCCAGCGGCCGGAAGCGAGCCATTTCACGAGGAAAAACAAACTGGCGGCGGCGGTCATGATGCCCAGGGCATAGGGTCTGGCGTCAATCGCGTGATAATCGATACCGGGCAGCGCCAGGCAGGCGAATACCGCAAACCACCCGGCGCATGGATGGATCAGACGTCTGGCCAGAAGGGCAATCAGCCCGAGCGCGATTGCCATTGCCAGGACGGAAGGAAGGCGATATGAGATTTCCGAGCCGCCCGTGAGTGCGTGGGCGGCACGCGGCAGCCAGTAATAAATGGACTGGAACGCCGGCCGCGCGCTCCCGAGCGAAGGGTCATCCGGGTGAGCCGCCACAAACAAGGTTTCCAGCTCATCCACCCAGAAACTGGAAGAAATCGGCACGAGCCACAGGCGCGCAATGCAGACTCCGAGCAGCCCCGGCAACAGCCACTGGCCCGCGAGTACTTTGTGGAAGCGCCGGGATGCCATCCGTGTGCCAGTGCGTCAGGCGGGAACGCGTCGCGCGACGATGAGTGTAATGTCGTCCGACGCTGGCGCGCCGCCCGTCCACGCAGCCAATGCGCGATTGACTTCGTCCGCGATGGCGCCCGCGGAAGCAGTGCGGTTTCCGATTACCGCTTTGGCCAGGCCGCCGGTCGCGAACTCTTCACCGGCGGAATTGACCGCTTCGGTAATCCCGTCGCTGTAAATCACCAGGACATCGCCTTTGGCAAGTTGCGCGCGATACTCCCGATATTCGCCCGACGGCAGAATCCCCAGCACCGCGCCGCCTCCCTTCAACAGTTCGTATACGCCGCCGGTGCGCACGATCACCGGCGGGTTATGGCCGGCGTTGCAGAATGTCAACTCCCCTGTCTCTCCGTCGAGGATACAGAAGAACAAGCTGATGAACCGGTTCGGCGGACAGTTGGCGGAAGTGATCCGGTTCAACCGGGTCATGACTTCCGCCAGGCTTTTCGGTTCTTCAATCAAGACCTGAACGCGCGCCTGCAAGCCCATCATCAGCAGAGAAGCAGGCACGCCCTTGCCCGAGACATCGCCCAGCACCATGGCAACCCGGCTGGGGCCGTACGGGAAGAAATCGTAATAATCGCCGCCGACCGTCCGGCAGGGCGCATTATGCCCGGCGAGATCGAGCCCGCGAACCGGCGGCGCCCCCGCGGGCAGAAGGCTCTGCTGAATTTCCGCGGCCTGCTGGAGATCGCGCGCCAGCAGCTGCTCCGCCCGTTCCAGTTCGGCGAAGCGGGTGTGTTCGATGCGGATCGCCGCAACGTTCGCCATGACGGTGAGCAGGTTGAGATCGTCCTTTGTGAACTCTCGCACCACCGAAGGCGAATCCACATAGATGATTCCGATGATCCGCGTGCGGGTGTGCAGAGGCACTGCCATCAGGGTGCGGATATTCTGTTCGACGATGCTGTGGCGTTCACGGAGCCCGTCGTCCATCGAAGTGTCCCGCACCAGAACCGAATCGCCGCTGTTCAGAACGCGATCGCGCACGGCGGTGCTGATCCGGAATCCCTGGCCCTGATGAGCCTGGACTGCCAGTTCCCCATCTTCAAGCGTCATCAGAACGCCGCGGTCCGCGCGCACGGCCTGAATCGAAAGATCGAGAATAAACCGGAACAGCTCGGGCAGAGGCCGGTTACCCGCCAATTCGTTGCCGGCGCGGATCAGTGCGGAAACGTGCGTCGCAGCCAGCGTTTCCTCGTGTTCGGACGAGCCTTCGAGCCGCACCAGCACCGACGAGCGTGTGTGCTGCTCCACCTCCTCGGGATCGAAGATCACAACGCGCCTTGCCGTCGCCGTGCCCGCCCCGTCGTACACCAGAATCAGATGCCCCGCCGCGATCCGGTCGCCCGTCCGCAGCGGCGTGCGCGCGGCGAGCCGGGCGCCATTGAGCCTGGTGCCATTGAGCATGGTCCCGTTCTTGCTGCCCAGATCGCGAATCGCCCAGCCGTTTCCGTCGCGTTCGAACGCGAGGTGGTGGCGCGAGAGCCCGTCGTCCTCCGGGTAAGAGAGTTGGGCCGCCGTCGACCGGCCGAGCGAAATCCGGTCGCCGTCCAGAGGGACCGACCGGCTTTGACCGTCGGGCAACAGGATCTGGAGTTCTTTCATGGGCGCTTAACGGCGAGCGGCGCGAATCGCTTCTTCCAGCGCGTCCACGGCCTCCGTGCACTGCTCCCGGCTCACGTCGTAGTGTGTAACCGCGCGCATGAAGCGGTTGTTCACGGAGTTCATCAATATGCCGCGGGCTTTCAAACCGGCCACGGCGGCGCTCGGCGGCAATTCCGCCGGCAGGTCAAAAATAACGATGTTCGTTTCGACCGGCCGGACCGTGACGCCGTCGATCCGGCTCAATCTCTCCGCGATCGCCCGGGCGTTGGCGTGATCCACGTGCAGGCATTTGGGCGATTCTTCCAGTGCGACCAGACCCGCGGCGGCCAACACTCCAACCTGCCTCATGGCGCCCCCCAGCCGCTTGCGCAGCAGGCGCCCGCGTTGGATCAGTTTCGCCGGCCCCGCGACAATCGAGCCCACCGGCGCTCCCAGCGCTTTCGAGAGGCAGAACATAACCGTATCTACTTTTGCCACGATCTCGCTGACGGGTTTCCCCGAGGCCACCGACGCATTGAACACGCGCGCCCCATCCATGTGCACGGGAACGCCGGCATCGTGTGCCCGGTCGCAGATATGGTCGATCGTGGCCTGCGGGTACACGCGCCCTCCCGCCATGTTGTGCGTGTTTTCTATTTCAATCGCACCGGTAGCCGCCGAGTGCGGGCCGCCGGATTTCAACGCCGTCAGAATCAGGTCCCAGGTCAGAATACCGTCCGCCGTCTCGACCGCGCGGATCAGACAACCGGAAAACCACGCAAGCATGGAAAGTTCCCAGTCGAGCAGGTGCGCGCGGGAGTCGCAGACCACCTCCTGGCCGTGTTCGGTGAGCAGTTTGATCGCGATGGTATTGCCCATCGTTCCGGACGGGACAAACAGGGCCGCCTCCTTGCCTGCAATCGCGGCCGCCCGCTGTTCCAGCAGGTTGGCGGTCGGGTCTTCGGCATAGACATCGTCCCCCACCTCGGCCTCGAACATGGCCCTGCGCATGGCAGGGGTGGGTTTGGTGACCGTATCGCTGCGCAGATCGATCATGCGGTGAGAAACTCCTGAAAGATTTCGTTCGATATCATAACGCCGCGCGGCGTCAGGCGGAGATTGCCGTTGGCCCGCTCCATGACCCCGTGCGAGAGGAAGTATTCGAAAGCGGGTCCGAACCGTTGCCAGTCCGCTTCGTCCGCGTGAACGCCTTCCGTCAGCCGGAGGCCAACGAAAAACTTTTCCTCCACCGGATCGGGCGAAGTCTCCGCGCAACGCACCGGCTCGCCGCGCCCGGCCCGCGCCACGTACTCCCGTGCCGATTCCACGTTCTGCCAGCGTGACGTGCCATCGAACGAATGGGCGTCCGCGCCGAAGCCGATGTAGGGCTCGCGCTTCCAGTACTTCAGATTGTGGATCGATTCCGCGCCCGGCCGCGCGAAATTCGAGATCTCGTACCGATGGATTCCATGGGCGGCGAGAACATCCACGGCCATTTCATAAAAATCCCCGATTGAATCCTCCGGCGGCACGTCGCTCGCTCCATAGCGCTTCCCGCCCAGCAGGATTTCGGCGCCAAGACGGCTGTCTTCATCCACCTCCAGCATGTAGACCGAAAGGTGCGGCACGTCGAGCCGGAGCGCTGCCGCCACGGACTCGCGCCAGCTCTCTTCCGTCTGGCCGGGGAGTCCCGCGATCAGGTCGATATTGATGTTCCTAATGCCGTGCGCGCGCAGCCGCGCCACGTCCTGTTCGACAATTTGCGCATCGTGCCTGCGGCCGGTACGTGCCAGTTCGGCTTTGATAAACGATTGCACGCCAAGGCTGACGCGATTGATTCCCGCGTTGCGCCAGGCGTCGATACGTTCGTCCGTGAGGGTGCCCGGGGCGGCTTCGAGAGTGGCTTCGCGCCAGGCCGAAGCGGGGAATGCGTGCAGCAAAGGGGCAATGGAGGCGATGTCCATCCCGCTCGGTGTTCCGCCGCCGATAAAAATGGTTTCGGGCGTCCACGCCCATTCGTGCGCGGAAATTTCCTTCAGGAGCGCGCCCGTATAGCGGACTTCCAGTTCACGCGGCAATACGCCGGACGCGAAATTACAATACGTGCACTTCTGGGCACAAAACGGCCAGGAGATATAGATGCCAGCCACGGGATACCCTGATGATATCGCCCCGCCCGCGCGGGTATGGTTGAGGAAGACGCCCTCCGGCGCAGCCGTCCGGGATCCGGGCAAAACCGTCAACGATTACATCCGCATCTATAACAAGAATCCCGGAGCCTTCCAACGGGCCGCCAGCGCAAGCAGGATTATCCGCAAATCCCGAAAATATGAAGACAACAAAGACACTTCAGATGCACCAGTTTCCCTTGACACCGTTCAGCACGTGTTATAAAGTGACTTCAAGTTCATCGTAACGTTTCTGAGATATCAAGCTGTTCTCCAGCATCCGAGGGAATTTTAAAGTCGCTCGCTTGTCGTAACGATGGGGTCAGTGTCTCGGATTTCTACGTTGATCCAGATGGCAAATACTTCCATCGGCGCTACCCGCGCAGGTGGAAGTGTTTGTCGCTCACCCCGGAATGAATTCATTCGGTACCGGACGAGTCCTCTTCAATTTCCTCAAGGTCCGGTTTCCGGCCCTCCATCTCACGATTCTCGTCGGCCCATTCCGTCCGGAGGTCGTCCTTCGACTCAGCGGACTCCTTTTCCTTCTCGGATGTCTTGTCAATTGGCTTCATATTTTCAAGTTTCTCATTTTCCGGAAGTACAGGTCCGGCTGCACGGTGCGTTTGCGCTCAGTCACGGCTTCTGAAAATAAATGGTGCGGTTGAGTTTCCGGTCATAAGTCTTTCCCCTGTCGTCAGATATCGAAAAGGCCCGAGGAAATCGGGGTGAGGTGGGGCCGTGTTTCGCCCGATCCCGGCTGTATCCTCCGGTTGACTCGTACATTTCAATGAGCAATCCACAAGCGCTTCGCGACCGTCTCCGGCAAAACCTGACTCAAACCGTGATCGCCAGGCCTCTTATCGACAAGGTCGAGGCCCATGGGGCGGAAGACAAGCGTCACGACGTCATAATAGACCCCAACCTCGATTTCCATGGAGGCCGCGAGAAGGCGTGCGCGCGGATTCGGGAGCTGATTCGGGACGCGCTCGCGGAGGAACCCGATCTTCGCTTCGATACTGCCCATCCGTACGTCTTCGCCACTTTGTCCGGCCGGGCATTACGGGAAATTGCCGCGAAAGATGCGGCTCAATCCACCGGCACCCTATCCCCAGCCTCGGGAAAGCAGCGATTGACGGGTAGCGGGCGCGCCATCCACCGCATCTGGGAAGACAACGAAGTTCAGGCTCTTCTGACGAACTCGATCGCGACCGTGAAGGCGGATGCCGCCCGGACCGCGTTTGCCGCGGAAGGAAAAGACATCGTCTGGGCCGTGATCGATTCGGGAATCGACCGGAGGCACGAACACTTCCGGCAGTATTCCAATCTGCTGTTATCCCCGCCCCTGGAACACAGAGACTTTACCCCGGGTGGCAGAGCTCCTCTTGCCGACGAGTTCGGCCATGGCACTCATGTCGCCGGAATCATCGCAGGCATTATGGACCGGTCGCAGGCGCCGATGGCAGTCTTTAGAATGAGACACGACGGAATGAGACACGACGGAATGAGACACGACGGAATGAGACACGACGGGGCTGGAGATGAAGAGAATGGTCCCGTTTCCAGTATCGTCCGTCCTCTCGATCGCACCATTCAGGGCATGGCGCCGCAGTGCGGATTGCTAAGTCTGAAAGTGCTGAATGCCGAGGGCCGGGGTAAAGCCAGTGCGGTAATCGAAGCTATCGCGGCGGTCATGAAACTGAACGATTTCGGCCGCCGGATTATCGTTCATGGCGTTAACCTGAGTCTGGGCTATCCATTCATGCCGGAGTGGTTCGCCTGCGGTCAAAGTCCTCTGTGCCTGGAGGTGAATCGACTGGTGAAATCCGGCGTGGTGGTGGTGGTGGCGGCCGGTAACAGCGGATATGGATCGATCGGCGCGCTGTCCGGGGGGATAACAGAGGCGGGTCTGCCGCTAACGATCAACGATCCGGGGAATGCTGAATATGCCATCACCGTCGGGTCCACCCATCGAGACATGCCACACACCTATGGCGTGTCTTACTTTTCGTCGAAAGGCCCCACCGGAGATGGCCGCCTGAAGCCCGATCTGGTAGCGCCTGGCGAGCGCATTCTCTCCTGCGCGGCCGGACCTCACGGAAGCACCAGGTTTCAATACATTGAAGACAGCGGGACAAGCATGGCGGCTCCTCACGTCTCGGGCGTCATCGCGGCGTTCCTTTCGATCCGGCGTGAATACATCGGCCAGCCGGAAGCAGTGAAAAAGATTTTCATGGACACCGCGACCGACCTCAAACGCGACCGCGCTTTCCAGGGGAGGGGCCTGGTCGACCTGATGCGCGCCATCCAATCCGTATGACCGGCATCGGCAACATACCTTATTTCGAAATCCCGATCGATAAGTCCGGCAATCCGGTCGATCCGGAATCGGTGGAGCACATCTCCCGCTATCTGGAGACGCAGGGTTCCCCGGCCAGAGATCTCTTCGTTATGTCTCACGGCTGGAATTCGAACATGAGCGATGCGAGAGGCCTGTATGAGAGTTTCTTCAGCCAGTTCCGCCGGACTCTGGACGAGCACGCAGCCCCTGGAATCGCGGTCGGCCACTGCGTTATCGCAGGCATCCTGTGGCCTTCGGAAAGATTCACGGATCCCGCGCTCATTCCCGGAGGCGCGGCGTCGCTCGGCTTCACCGGAGTGCGCGACACTGCGTCGATGCTACTCAACCTGGCCACTTTCCATCGGATGAAAGAGCGCGCCGGCACTGTGGGCCGCGGTGGAGTGGCGGAGTCGCTCAATCGCTTACAGGCGGCGTTTCCCCGAGTTCGCATCCACCTGGCGGGACACAGCTTCGGCTGCCGCGTGATTACGGCGGCCGCTGCCGTTGTCGCCAAACCTGTTGCGTCGATGATGCTCTTTCAGGCCGCTTTTTCGCACAATGCCTTCAGCCCGGACTTCGATTCCACGCATCGGCCCGGCGCATTTCGCGGTGTCGTTACCGGCCGGAAGTTTCGCGGGCCCATGTTGATCAGCCATAGCATCAGGGACGAGGCAGTCGGTCTTGGCTACCCGATCGCCTCACGACTCCGTGGCGACCGCGCCAGTTCACTCGGGGGTGTGAACGACGTGTACGGCGGGCTTGGCCGCACCGGGGCTCTCCACACACCGGAGGCGTCGGACGGCGAGCTGCTCGAAGCAGGCGCCCCCTATTCGTTTGCGCCCGGACGTATCTTCAATCTGCGCGCGGACGATATCATCGCGAGCCATTGCGATATCGTGAAGCCGGAAACGGCGTGGGCGCTGATTGCCGCCGCGAGCAGCACGTTAGTTTAAATTCATGGACGAGGCAACCATACATGCGGCGGAGAACACACCTGCGGGAATAGTGACTTTGGGCGATATCCAGCCGGGCGATGTGGAAGCCATCGTGAATTACTGGCACGGGGCCGCGGATCTCCAGTTTCTCGGTATCGATCCGTTGATTCTTGGGACGCCCGCGGAGACGCGCCGACGCTATATTCGCGCGATACGCACAGGCGACCCGGACCAGTCGGCAATGGCTTTCGCGATCCGGATGAATGGCGCTTTTGCCGGTTATACCTTACTGAATCGGTACACGCCCGAGGTCAACTATTCTCACTGGCATATCACGGAGCCGGGTTTACGGCGATCGGGACTCTCGACCGTTCTCTATCCGCACCGAATCCGGGTATACTTCGATGTTGCGCGTTTGAGCCGGCTGACACATCAGACCAGAACCAGAAATGCGGGTGTCAATCGCATGCTGGATAAGTTTGTCCCGGTCGCCGAGACTCTTTTTATTGAGCGGCCGGATGGAGTCGCGGGCCCCGGCTACTTCCATCTTCGCTATGTCCATGCCAATGACATCCCCGGGTTTTTCAAACGTGCAAAGTCTTTTACGTGACGGGACGATACAATCGTCCGAGTGAGACAGGCCGATTCCGGTGTTATCAAGCAAGCTGCACCCGATCGGAACGCAGCCGTACTCGCCAGTTTCCTCGGCTGGACGCTCGACGCCTTCGATTACTTTCTGGTCGTCTACTGTCTGACCGCCATTGGCAGGGAGTTTCATCGCTCCGATGCCGAGATGGCACTTGCGATCACCGTGACGCTGGTCACGCGGCCGGTCGGCGCGTTTCTCTTTGGACTGCTTGCAGACCGTTACGGACGGCGGCTTCCGCTGATGATCGATCTGGTTTTCTATTCCCTGATCGAAATCGCTACCGCATTCGCTCCCGGCTATCGTTCGTTTTTGCTCCTGCGCGCACTTTTCGGAATCGGCATGGGCGGCGAGTGGGGAGTGGGCGCTTCGCTTGCCATGGAGAAAGTATCGCCGCGATTCCGGGGCCTGGCTTCCGGTGTGCTGCAACAGGGTTATGCGCTCGGCAACCTGCTCGCCGCGCTTTGCTATTTTTTCCTGTTCAACCGCCTGGGCTGGCGGCCGCTGTTCTTCATCGGAGGCTTGCCCGCGCTGCTTGCGGTTTTCGTCCGCATACATGTAAAGGAATCCGAAGTGTGGGAGAAAACGCGCTCCTCCGACTGGAGGCAGTTGCGCACGGCGATCCTTGCGAACTGGAAACTCTTTCTGTATCTGGTGCCTCTGATGGTGTTTATGAATTTCAGTTCGCACGGCACCCAGGACCTTTACCCCACGTTCCTCCAGCGCTATTGGCACTTCGATGCCTCGAAGCGCTCGATCATCTCCGCCATCGGCAGCGTTGGAGCCATCTGCGGCGGTACTCTTTTCGGCTACTATTCGGACCTGAAGGGCCGGCGGCGCGCCATCGTCACCGCGCTCCTGCTGGCTACCGCCGTTATTCCGCTTTGGGCTTTATCCCCCGGTACCGCTCTGCTGGTGGCCGGCGCATTCATGATGCAATTCATGGTGCAGGGAGCATGGGGCGTGATTCCGGCGTATCTCACGGAACTGTCTCCCGATTCCGTGCGCGGCTTTCTGCCGGGCTTTGCATACCAGTGCGGCGTGCTGATCTCGGCTTCGATCGTTTATGTACAGGCTTCATTCGCCGAGCACTTCTCCTATGCGACGACCATGGCATTGAGCGCCGGAGTCGTCTTTCTCGGCGGGGCGCTTATCGCCGGACTGGGGCCTGAGCGCCGCGGCCGGGTTTTCGGCAGCGGACCGTCCTGAAAATGCGTTACGAATATGCCGGCGAGCGGCGCGTCCGCGAACGCAACAAAAAGATGTATCGCCTGGCTCACTGGCCCATCTGGATCTGGGTCTTCTTTCTCGCGCCCGGACCCCTGACGTTCGATCTTTTCGAGCACGGCCCGAGCGTGCGTAACATGGTCTGGCTCCTGGTGGTTATGGTGGGCACCGGCATCGCCGGTCTGTTCGGGCAACTCCCGGGAGTAGAGCCAGGGCCTTATATCCTGCGTTTCACGGAAGACAAGCCCAACCCGCTCTATCGCCGCATCTGTTATACGTTCGCATGGGGCGACGTTATCGCTTTCGCTTTGCTGAACCTGGCAGGCCTCGCGGTCGCGGCGGTGACCGGCGGCTGGTATCTCAAGCAGATTTACTCATACGCCTACTTTCCGCTCTATCTGACCATCCTGGCGCTGGGCGCGGCGGGAATTCTGCCGCGCGTGCGTTCTTCGACCAGAGGCGAAGGCACGGAGCGCCGCTATTTCTACGGTTCGGTGTGGGCCGTGACCCTCGCCCAGGCGCTTTTGATGGTTTTCTGGAAGGCGCTGCCGCGCAGCCACGCAGGAGACATCGTGAAACTGGCCGTCTATGTCATCGCTCTGGCGTTAGTGGGTTCGCTGGCGCGAATCGGACTGCTGCCGCGGACGCGCCCCATCCTTCCCGGCGAGATCATGGTCGCGGATTAGCGGGGAAGAACGTGGCCACGCGGTCGTCAAGCGTGTATTCCATGCCGAGACCGGGGTATTGTTGAAGTACTTTGGCCCGCATTTCCGCGGCGTTCTTCGACGTGGCGACGTTCGCGTCCCAGTCGGCGATGTACTTCTTCATGAATGCGATCGATGACAGGTTATCCGTCGCGCCCGGACCCTGATGGCCGGGAACGATGGTCACCGGTTCCAGGGCGGAGATCCGATCGAGCGTCTTCATCCAGTCTTCGCGCGCCTTGCCCCGGGGCACGCCGAAATAGACGTGATCGAACACGGTATCGCCTGCCACCACGGTTTTCAGCGAGGGAATAAAAACAAAGCTGTTCCCGGGACCGTCGCCCTGCAAGCCGCCGGTGATCGGGAATTGCTCGCCTTCAAGGGTGAGCACGGGAGTTGAAAGCTCTTCGGGAAGAACCGGATCGGGCCCGGGGATGTTGGCCCCATATGTGGGGAACCAGAACTTCTGCCGGGCCGGCCAGCCGGTTTTGGCGGCTTTGACAGTGGCTGGGAGAGCAACGATTCTGGCCGACGGGAAGGCCTGCCGCAGCACCGCGAGCCCGAACAGATGATCGGGATGCGGATGCGTGATATAGATTGTAGTCAGATTTTTCTTCGATTCCAGGATCTCCGCTGCCAGACGGTGGGCGTTGCTGAGAGTGAACTGGGGGTCGATGACCAGCATGTCCTTCTCGCCGGAAATCATGGTGGAGTTGACGTTGTAACCGGTCGCCCCGGCGCCGGTGTATACCTTCAACTGGAACTTCGATTGGGCGCCGGCGGCGGTAGCCAGCGCGGCAATGACAAAAAGAGCGCGTCCGATCATGTGAAGATTGTACCCCCGCGTCAGGCACTCGATATAGTGGTTTGTCACTTTAATGTCGGAACTTCGAAAAGACCCCGTCACGGACTCGTGGGTCATCGTCTCTACCGAGCGGGCCCGCCGGCCCTCGGACTTTATCCGCGAACCAACTCCGCTCGAACCGTCCGGCCGTTTCTGCCCCTTCTGCCCTGGCAACGAGAGCAAGACGCCGCCCGAAGTGCTGGCGTACCGGAATGGATCGGTTGCGAACGAGCCCGGGTGGTCGCTGCGCGTAATTCCAAACAAGTTCCCGGTTTTGGGCATCGAAGGCGACGTGGAGCGAAGTGGCGAAGGCCTGTTCGACAAGATGCAGGGCGTCGGAGCGCACGAGGTGATTATTGAAACGCCCCATCATGCATTAACCATTACGGAGCTTCCGGAGCGTGCCATTGAACAGGTGTTATGGGCGTTCCGGGATCGCGTGAACGATCTCAAGAACGACAAGCGTTTGCGTTACGCCCTCCTTTTCAAGAATCAGGGCGAGGCCGCGGGCGCAACTCTTGAACACACGCATTCCCAATTGATCGCGATGCCCGTGGTGCCGAAACGCGTTCAGGAGAAAGTGGAAGGCGCGAAGAATTATTACGATTCCAAAGAACGCTGCATTTTCTGCGATCTGATCCGGCAGGAGGCAGAATCGGGTGCCCGTGTCGTGACCGAGACGGATCGTTTTATCGTGCTGGAACCCTATGCCGCGCGATTCCCTTTCGAGACCTGGATTCTGCCGAAGCAGCACGAATCTCATTACGAGGATGCAGACCCGGGGAATCTCGAAAATCTGGCCTGGGTTCTGCGATCGACGTTGCGGAAGATCGAGAAGGTGCTGGAGCGCCCGCCATATAATTTCCTGATCCACACGGCACCGTTGCAGGAAGCAGCGAATCCATATTTTCACTGGCACATCGAGGTGATCCCGAAACTGACACGAGTCGCCGGGTTCGAGTGGGGCACGGGTTGCTACATCAATCCCACGCCACCGGAGGAATCGGCACGGTTCTTACGAGAAGCCGCGTTGGGCCAGGCCGTGAGCTAGCCCGACTCCGAGGGCCTCTCCCACTCATCTGAAAGCAGGCGCGCATACTCTTCCGACGCATAGATCTCAAACTTGAACCGTTTCCCGTCCAGAGGAAGAAACGGCTTTAAATGCTGAAAACAGATATATGCGTGATCGGCGTAGCGATGATAGTTCTTGAGAAAGACCGGAGACAGCGACTCGACCGGCGGTGGCTCCTCAAACAAGCTGTGGATGCCTATCGCCCGGGAAAAAACGGCTCTCCGGTCCGATACGCCCCAGCCTTCCAGCTTACGTTTTACCGATTCGGGCGGATCCTCTACAATTAACGCGGCGAAGCTCTGTTCGGCAATTCGCTTGTCCGCATCTGCTCCGGAACACAGGTGCTCAACGGCCTGCCGCAGCCACCGGAACAGATCCTTTCCGAGAAATAACAGCATGCGAATTTCCTGGTACCGGCCGGCGACCATCCGACGGTATAACACGGATTCTTCCTCCTCGGAAGCGATCAGTCCCTGCAACGCCAGCGACGCTTTGGAGCCTTCCATCAGATCCGCGGGTTCGCCGCCGCCGCTGAACGGATGCAGGATCAAGGGAGGCAGCTGTAAGATATCAGCCATTTCTTGTGAGAGTGTGTTGGCGCGGGGCAAGTTCGATACCTGATATTAAATCGGCTGGAGAGAGGAAAAACTGTACGGCGATAATCCGTGCAAGGCGCGCAACCGAATCCCGGCGTGATAAAGCGAACACGAAAACGGGGTCACAAGTTGATTTTCCTCTCGCCAGATCCATCAGGTTTTTGCCGGCGGACCGGAACCAGGGTTCGACAACATCCTCTTTAAGCTGTACGAACAAGATGCCCGTCTTGCGGAACATCGCCGGTTACCGGTGCAAAGCGACTGGCCCGTTACCCGGAACGGCGCCTCCCACCGCCGGCAACCGGACATTACAACCACAGTCTTCTCCGGCGTTCTTCGCGGTCTTCTGATATTCAATCTCGTAATCGATCACGCGCTTCAGATCGGGCCACTGAAGCGTGCCAACCATGCGTCGCCCGTTGACAAACATCGTGGGAGTGGAATCGATACCCAGAGCCTTGCCTTCCGCCCTCGTTTTATCCACTTCCTCTTCGGTTGCGCGCGAATCGATGCAGGTTGAAAGCTGACTGGCGTCGATCCCTTTTCCCTTCGCGAATTCCACGACTTTATCTTTCAGATTCTCAGGCGTCATCTGGTCCTGGTTCTGGAAGATCCAGTCGTGATAGTCCCAGAAGGTACTCGCGTTCTGATGGAAGATACACCGGCCCATCATGGCGGCGGATTTGGCCCAGGGATGCAGGCTTTCCAGAGGAAAGTCCACATAATACAGCCGCACTTGCTTCGGGTAGGCAGCCAGCAGGTTTTCCCTCAGCATTTTGGCCTGTTCCCGGCAGTACGGGCATTCGAAATCGCTGAACTCCACCAGCACGACCGGAGCACCGGGGGTCCCTATGCTCGGCCGGTACTGAGTGTTGAGCTTATCCAGCTCCGGTTTGAAAGGATTCTGCCCGAGGTCGAAAACCGTGCCGCGGATGATCTTTTTGCCGTCCGCCGAGACGTAGAAGGTCTCTTCCTGGCTGGCATTGCCTTGCGAACCCTTGATCTGGACTTCGTAGAAACCGGCCATCGGACCGGGTTGCGGATCTCCAATCGTGATTTCGATCGGCGGAGGCCAGACGAAAAGATGCCTGAGCCAGGCTTCGAGTTTCGGTTTGTCGATGGCTTGCGCGGCGGGCGCTCTGGTCGAGGTTTTCTCCGAAGGCGTCTGGGCCAGGAGCGCGGTGGCGGCCGCCAGGGTGAAGATCAATTTACGCAGCATGATATCGGTTCACTATTATAACGATGGAATCGGCGCACGGATGCATGTGGAAAAGGCCGCCGGCAAGGAGGAAGCAGGAAATTCATAAAACTACCATTTTACGTAACTCGAACCCCGCATGCTCCGTCCAATCGATCACTGGAACACATGCGCTGGCGTTGCATGCGATGGATGGGGGGTTGATGAGGGTGCCTTTGTGTTAAAATCCAAACGGAAGGCGGTAGCCGGATTCCAAAATCGGAAACGGGACACTATGTGCTTTCGTCATTTCAAAAAGGTGGCATCCACGCCCCTTGCAGGATTGGTCAATTTGAATGCCTGAAGTTCCGCATACCGGTCTGCCTGAAAACACCCCGCCCGAACCTCGGGACCGGGTGAAGCTCCAAACGGATATGAACGATCATCTCGATCGGCTGTTTGCGGCCGATAAAGCCGAGATGCCGTGGTTCGTGTCCCTTTACCAGAGCATTCGCGAGTTGATCAAGCCGGAGAAACTCCCGCCGCTCGAGATCACCTCGAAACCGGTCGCGGTGAAGAGCATCTGGGGCCTGTACGACAAAGACCCCAAATCGTGGATGATTTCGACCGGTATTCAGGTGGCGCTGGTCACCCTGCTCATGATCGGTTTCACGAGCAAAGTGGTGCAGCAGCAGATCAAAGAAAAGTTCGACATGGTCGATCCCAACCTGAAGCCGTATCAGGCTCCTCCTCAGAAGAAGGCAGCGGGCGGAGGCGGTGGCGGCGGGGCGAGGGAACCGTTGCCTGTGTCGAAGGGCCAGGCGCCCAAACCTTCCATGAAGCAGTTCACGCCACCGATGATCGTGAAAGAACAGCCGAAGCTGGCGATGACGCCGACCATCATTGCGCCTCCGGATACAGTGTTACCGCAGAACAACCTCCCAAACTGGGGCGACCCTCTGGCCAAGTTATCCACCCTTTCAAACGGACAGGGCTTCGGCGGTGGCATGGGCAGTGGCAGCGGCGGCGGTCTGGGATCGGGCAAAGGCGGAGGTTTCGGCCCGGGTGAAGGTGGCGGCGTTGGCGGCGGTGTCTTCCGCGTCGGCGGCGGCGTCAGTCAGCCTGCGGTCATCTTCAAGGTCGATCCGGAATACTCGGAAGAGGCGCGGAAAGCCAAATACAGCGGAGCGGTGATGCTGTCGATCGTGGTGGATACCGAAGGCCGCGCGCGCGATATCCATGTCGTCAAGAGCCTGGGCATGGGCCTCGATGAAAAAGCCATGGAGGCTGTCGGGAAATGGAAATTCAAACCCGGCATGAAGGGCGGCCAGCCCGTTAACGTGCGGGCCACCATTGAAGTGAATTTCCGGCTTCTGTAGCCTCCTGTCAATCGATCCTCGACCCTACCAGACCCGGCAGGCGTTGGCGGAAACCATCGGATCGCCATCGTGGCACGCGAAAGCGGACTTGAACGCGGTCGAATTTTGCAGCACGCCGTTGACCCGGAATTCGCCGGGTGAGTGCGGATCGACAATGGCTCGTCTCCGGGCCTCCGCATCCGTCGTGTTCTGGCACCAGATCTGGGCGTAGCCGATGAAGAACAACTGCTGCTGCGTGAAGCCATCCTCTGTCTTTGGCAGGGTGTGTGCCGCGAGGTCGTTCATCAGTGCGGCATAGGCCAGATGAAGACCGCCATTGTCGGCGGCGTTCTCACCGAGCGTAAGTTCTCCGTTCAGCTTCACGCCGTCCACGGGACTGAAGCCACCGTATTCCTTTACGATGCAGTCCGCGCGTTTCGTGAAGTTGGCGGCATCTTCCGGGGTCCACCAGTCGCGCAGATTACCTGAGCCGTCGTAACGGCGACCCTGATCGTCGAAGCCATGTGTCAGTTCGTGGCCCACCACAATGCCGATTGCGCCGTAATTCACGCCATCGGCCGCTTTCGGATTGTAAAACGGAGGTTGAAGGATGCCCGCCGGGAAATTAATATTGTTCTCGGGCGGATTGTAGTAGGCGTTCACGGTTGGCGGCGTCATGCTCCATTCGCTCTTGTCGACCGGTTTGCCGATCTTGTCGAGGTTGCGCCTGTGCTCGAATTCCCCGGCACGCAGATCGTTTCCGGCGAAGTCGTCGCGGCGGATGGTAACGCTTGAGTAATCGCGCCACTTGTCCGGATAGCCGATCTTGTTGGTGACGGCGGCCAGTTTGGCGAGCGCCTGCTGTTTGGTGGGTTCAGTCATCCATGAAGCCGTGCGGATGTCCTCCCCCATGGCTTTCTCGATCTCATGCACCAGTTCGAGAGCCTTCGCTTTCGCGGGGCCGCTAAACGCGACCTGAACGTATTTCTCTCCCAGCGCATCCCCCAGCGCGTTATCGGTTTGTTCGACGCAACGCTTCCAGCGGGGCTGGATTTCTTTGGCGCCGGTAAGCGTCTTGCCGAAGAAATCGAAGTTCTCGTCGACGAAGGGTTTGGGCAGCGTATCGGCCGTGTCGAGCAGGACGCGCCAGGTGAGGTATGTCTTGAGGTCGTCCAGGCTGGTTCGATCCAGTATGCCGGCGAGTTGTTTGAAGAATTCCGGGTTCCCCACGTTGACCTTCCGGAAGGCTGGAGCGCCTTCACCGGCGAAAAAGGCGGCCCACTGAAAGTCAGGAGTCAGACCGGGGAGATCTTTCACGGTCATCGGGTGGTTGCGCGCATCGGGATTGCGGCGGGCGGCCCGATCCATGGAGGCTTCGGCGAGAGCTGTCTCGATCCGGAGTACGGCAGCGGCTTGGGAGTCCGGGGATGCGGGCGTTTTCCGGGCGGCGGCCAGAAGACCGAACATGTTCGTCAGATGCTGCCGGTATTTCGCGCGAATGGCGGCTGAGGCGGCATCGGTCTTGAGGTAATAATCGCGGTCGGGCAGGCTCAGGCCGCCCTGATCGAGGGTTGCGATGTTCCTGCTCGCGTCGTCAAAATCAGGGCTGGCGCCGAAGCGGAAAATGCCACTGATGCCGACCTTTCCGAGCTTCGCCAGCACGGAGCCGAGCCGGTCTTTGGAAGTGAGCCCGTTGACCTCATCCAGTTGCCGCGCAATCGGAGCCACGCCTTTGCGGTCGATCGCTGCCTCGTTCATGCAAGCCGCGTAAAAGTCACCGATTTTCCGGTCCAGAGCGGGGCGGTTGGGGGAAACCTTTGATGCCTCTTCGAGGATCTGACGTTCAACCGCGAGGTTGCGCTCGGCCAGTTCGTCGAAGCGGCCCCAGCGCGCCCGGTCGGGAGGGATCGGATTCTTTGCGCGCCATTCTCCGCAGGCATATTGATAAAAGTTTGTGCAAGGGCCAACGGAGGTGGACATCGCTCCCAGGTCGATGCCCGATTTGCCCGGATTCGGTTCGTAGGAATGAATTTGAGCGAACGCCAGGCCTGGCAGCAGTGCGAAGAAAATCGCGGGAAGCGGTGGAACGCGCATGCCTCATTATGACCCTCAAAGGCATTATGATCCTCAAAAAGCGAGTCAGCCGGCCTGGGTTTCCGGGTCCAGCAAAGCCTTGATCCTGGCCGGACTCAACCCGCTCTGCTCGATGGCCACTTCTCTGACCGTGCGCCCTGTCAGGTAGGCATTTTTGACCAGGGTCGCGGCATTTTCGTAGCCGATTTCCGGAGCCAGTACGGTCCCCATGGCCAGCGATTGCTCGACGAAGCCCAACGCGCGCTCGCGGTCGGCTTCGAGGCCGGCAATCAGATGATGGGCGAAATTCCGCGTCGACGCCGCCAGAAGTTGCACCGATTCGATCAGGTCGTAAGCCATTACCGGCATCATCACGTTCAGTTCAAAGTTCCCCGCGGCCCCACACCAGCCTATGGTTGCATCGTATCCGATCACCTGCGCGCAAACCATCAGCAGGCTCTCCGCAATCACCGGATTCACCTTCCCCGGCATGATGCTCGAACCGGGCTGGACGGCCGGTAATTTCAACTCGCCCACTCCGCAGCGTGGCCCCGAACCCATCCAGCGGATATCGTTCGCAATCTTCGTCAGCGCTACCGCGCACCCGCGCAGGGTGGCGCTCAGGAACACGATGGCGTCCTTCGCTCCCTGCGCCTCGAAGTGGTTCTTCGCCTCGACGAACGGCAGCCCGGTCCCGTGCGCT
>Ga0207933_1000851_pt1 | contig 26546 bp, 20 predicted proteins | sample NGESurdeep092012_4_FD_184488 | JGI IMG/M metagenome (GOLD analysis project Ga0207933, IMG submission 184488) | Arctic peat soil microbial communities from Barrow, Alaska - NGEE Surface sample F53-3 deep-092012 (SPAdes) | ecosystem: Environmental > Terrestrial > Soil > Wetlands > Peat ... | reverse complement strand
GGGTTAGATTTAAAATTTTTCCAAAACAGATTAGGTTTAGACGTAACCGGCTACTATTCAAAAGGTCAGGATCTTATTGTTAATGCACCGCTTGCCTCCAGTACCGGCTATACTTCTCAGGTGATCAACTCTGGTTCAATTGAAACAAAAGGTATTGAGTTACAGTTAACCGGCGCACCTATACAGACCAGAAACTTTCGGTGGGATGCTTTTATAAATTTCAGTAGTTATCAAAATAAAATACTAAAATTAGCTGAGGGAGTAGAACAAATTACCTTGAATGGATTTACAGGAACAACCATTGCGCAGATAGCGGGGTATGGGGCGGCCTCTATTTTCGGTTTTGGGTACGAACGTGACAATGAAGGCAATATTGTTGTTGAAGACAGATCCGGTGGTGCACAATACTATCCAATAGCGCCGGCAGTACAAAAATTTCTTGGCAATACAAATCCCAAATTCCTTCTCGGATTTGGAAATACATTTACTTACAAGGGCCTCTCCTTATACGCTTTGCTTGACTGGAAACATGGTGGAATGATGTGGAATGGAACGAGGGGATCTTTGACTGCTATAGGCATCGGATAATACCAATAACAGAGGGCAGATGCACTTGTTTAACGGTGTGTTAGGACATCTGAATGACGCAGGCGAACTTGTACATAATGATGCCAATGGAAACGAAGTATCAGGAGCAGGAGCGGTCAATAATAGCTCTGTTCCATTAAGTGAGCCATGGTACTTGGGAAATGGTGGTGGATTCGGTAATTTGAATGAAGCCTTTATTGAGGACGCTTCTTATATCAAATTAAGAGAAGCCAGCCTTTCTTACGATATTTCGCCATTATTAACTGGAAGGCACTTCATTAAAGGGGCATCATTGGGGGTTTTTGTTAGAAATGTGATCGTATGGACTCCATATAAGGGAATTGACCCTGAAACAAGTCTTACCGGCGCAACCAGCGCACAGGGGATAGACTATTTTAATATTCCTGGAACAATGTCTATGGGATTGAATCTGAAACTAAAGTTATAAGCTTATTTAAAAAGATATTTTTCTGACCATTAAAAAAAACAACAATGAAATATTTTAATTATAAACTTTATATAACATCGCTCTTATTAGCAGTTGTTATTCTGTCTGCCTGTTCTAAGAAATATTTTTATGACGGGATAAATGACGATCCTACACAACTTAAAGACCCTACGCCCAAGTTATTGCTTGCGCCCCTCATACTTGCTTCAGGTTATGAATATGGTGGTGACGAATCAAGGTTTCCTTCTATTTTTAGGCAGCAGGTAACCGGGGACGCTAATCAATCATTTTCTGCGGGTATTTATAATATTTCGCCTGACGATGTTGATAATATGTGGAGTTTTGGGTTTTATTCCGGTTTAATGAACAACAATTATGATTTAATAACAATATCAAATTCGTTGAATCAAAAATACTATCATGCTGTAGGGCAAATATTAATGGCAAACTTTTTACAGAGAGCAACTGATCTCTGGGGCGATATTCCTTATAGTGACGCATTTAAAGGAAATGACAGCAAAAACGCAACATTTGATTCGCAGGAAACCATATACCAACAAATCTTTAGTTTATTAAATTCAGGTATCGGCGAAATTGAAGGCGGCGATGCCGGATCTGAGGTGCCAGGAAGCGAAGACTATATTTATTCCGGAAATATGAGTAATTGGGAAATGCTGGCACACGCCTTAAAAGCCCGCTGTTTTATTCATTTGGTAAAAGTAAACGCTGCTTATTACGATTCTGCAATTAACGAAATTCCCAAAGCATTTACAGGCAATGCTGATAATGCAATTGTACCTTTTAGTGGGTCCAGTGTTAACTCATCAAATCCAACATTTCAGTTTGATGATCAAAGAGGAGATATTACTTATGATGGCTATTTGCAGACTTTACCAGTAAACTTTGGTGGGATCAATAATAATGAAATAATATAACACGTTAAAAAGGTTCGTTCAAAATTTAGAAGATGAGGCTGTCTCAAAAGTAGGCAGCCTCTTTTTTTATTTTGAGAAAAAGAGGGCACTTTATCCACAAATGAGCTGTATAAATTAAGGTTAGATAAAGGCAACAAAACGGCCGCTTTTTTTGTCTTATAGATATGGCAAAAAAATTAACAGTAGCCTTTAAGAGCTACGTCCCCAATCAGGCAATGTTACTGCCACCATCACTTGATGAGCTGATTGCAAAAGACCACCCGGTGCGCGTTGTAAGTGATGTTATTGATAAAATCAATCTTGCTCCGTTGCTTCAAAAATATGAAGGCGGTGGCACCTCGAGCTATCATCCAAAGATGTTATTGAAGGTATTGGTATATGCCTATGTAACCAATATTTACAGCAGCCGTAAGATAGAAACGGCCACTAAAGAGAATATCAATTTTATGTGGCTGGCGGCAATGAATAAACCCGATCACAATACCATCAACCGTTTCAGGGGTAAGCGGCTTAAAGAGGTATTAAGAAAAATATTTGTGCAGGTGGTAGAGCTCCTGGCGCAGGAAGGATTGTTAAGTTTAAAAGAATTATATGTAGATGGAACCAAGTTAGAAGCTAATGCTAACAAATACACTTTCGTTTGGGGTAACAGCATCAAGAGCAATAAAGAGAAAATGAAAAAGCAACTCGATGAGCTCTGGCAGTACGCCCAAAGTGTGGCTGCCGAAGAAATGAACCAGCCGGAGCCGCCTGATTTTACTACCATTGACAGAAAAAAGGTGGAAGAAACCATTGGCAAAATAGATGCTGCCCTCGCAGACAGGTCGGTTGATAAAAAAGTGAAACAAAAATTAAATTACGCCAAAAGAAACTGGCCTGAAAACCTGGACAAATATGAAGCGCAGGAAAAGATATTAGATGGCCGCAATAGCTATAGCAAGACAGATACCGACGCTACGTTCATGCGCATGAAAGAAGACTACATGAAAAACGGGCAGCTAAAGCCAGGCTACAATGTGCAGATATCTACCTCTAAACAATTTATTGTTAACTACACTTTACATTCCAATCCAACAGACACTACAACGCTTCCAAAGCATTTAGAGCAATATGAACAGGACTATCACTAAAAGGCAGCTTGCATTACAGCCGACGCAGGATATGGATCGGAAGAAAATTACCAGCATCTGGAAACTAAAAATATTGAAGGATTTGTAAAATATAATTACTTCGACAAACAGCAATCAGAAAACTATAAAAACCGCTACCCGTTTGCTGTTGAAAGCTTGCATTACAATAAAGAAAAAGATTGCTACTACTGCCCGATGGGCCAGCAGATGAACTGCATTGGAACTTATAAAAAGAAAACATCCACAGGCTTTGAGCAAAGCATCAAAAAGTACCAGGCACAAAACTGTGAAGGTTGTCCACTTCGAAGCAGGTGTCACAAATCAAACACCAATCGAATCATAGACATCAACCACCAGCTAAATTGTTATAAACAGTTAGCGAAAGAAAAATTAAATAGTAATGAAGGGATAAGGCATCGCAAACAGCGGCCGGTGGATGTAGAGCCTGTGTTTGGGAACATCAAATATAACTATCACTTTAAAAGATTTATGCTCCGCGGGAAAGAAAAGGTGGCTATTGAATTTGGATTATTAGCAATTGCTCAGAATCTTAGAAAAAAATGTGCTTAAAAAGAGCCAAAACCTCTCTTTTAAGGCAGCCGAAACTTCCAGATACCCCATAAAACTGAAGCGCCAAAAATGATTGCGGGCAAATCTTTAAACTTCAAAGTTTTTTGCCTAAATAACAAAATGAAAAAAGGCTGCCTCAAATTTGATTTTGAGACGGCCTCATCTTTTTTTGAATCAATAATGAAATTTCGAAAAGTAATAAAATTGTCAAGACAGTTAAAATGAAAATCTCAATTGTTTCCTCGTTTACTGTCAATATTCTTTTCTTATCTTCATCGCTTCAATAAAAAATTAAGGATTGGTTCCTTTATCTTTAGAAGAAAAATAAAACATTTCATGTCTTTTAATTTTTCAAAATACGCTTTTATAATCGTTGTCATCTCAATATACAGTTGTACTCAAACGCACAAAACATATTCAAAACCTACGGTCGATATCGAGACCTATTATGGAGACATTATTGTGGAGCTTTATCCTGAAAAAGCGCCAAAGACCGTCGCGGCTTTTCTTTCTTATGTGGATTCGGGCTATTATAAAAATACTTCCTTCTACAGGGTTTTAAAAAAGAACGACCAGGCTATGAATGTGGCCAAAACTGAGTTGATTCAAGGTGGACTGTGGCACACTAATTTCAAATTGCAGCAAACTATTCCTGGAATTCCGCTTGAGACCACAAAGCAGACAGGTATTTTACATCAGTATGGGGTCATCTCGCTAGCCCGTAATGAAGATCCTAATTCAGGAAATTCTGAATTTTTTATTTGTCTCGATGACGAGCCGGATTACGATTATGGCGGCGACGCCAGTCCTGACAAAAAAGGGTACGTAACTTTCGGAAAAGTGATTGATGGGATGCAATACGTGAGACAAATACATAGTCAACCTGATACCAATACTACCTTTGTTAATCCTGTTAAAATTCTCAATATCAAAAGGTTGTAAAGAGATCACGAATTTATGGTGCTGGCAGGCTTTGCGCGCTGCGAAATAATTAATGACCAATAGATTCTTTACATATACATTTGCAAATTATTTTCGACCTATGTGCCAATTGAGTCTTATTAAATGCGGCCTTGGTTGTAAAAAACTAAAGCAATAGCGTGAAGAAAAATATTAACAAAGCTACGCCGCTTGGATTGATAATCGCATTAGGAATTGTCTTCGGCGATATCGGAACGTCTCCTCTTTATGTGTTCAATGCCATTATAAGGGATAAATTAATTTCTTATGAACTTATCTTGGGAGGATTGTCCTGTATTATCTGGACACTTACCCTTCAAACCACGATAAAATATATTACGCTGACTTTACAAGCAGATAATAATGGAGAAGGCGGGATATTTTCATTATACGCCTTGATCAGGCGTCAGAAAAAATGGTTGGTATTTCCTGCGATGATTGGCGGCGCTGCTATACTTGCAGATGGAATTATTACGCCACCGATTACGGTTACATCTGCGGTTGAAGGCTTGAGGCAAATTCCTGTTTTTGCAGATATTAGCGGTACTGCTATTATTTATATTGTTATCGTTATTTTGTTGGCGTTATTTTTCTCTCAACAATTTGGAACCGCCAACATCGGCAAGCTCTTCGGACCCGTCATGTTTTTTTGGTTCCTGATGCTTCTTCTTCTGGGGTCGATACATGTGTTTGATAACCTCAGTATTTTCAAGGCTCTTAATCCATATTACGGGATCAGGCTTTTAGTCGTGTATCCAAAGGGCTTTTTTATATTGGGCGCAGTTTTCCTTTGTACTACCGGCGCAGAAGCGCTCTACAGCGATCTGGGCCATTGTGGCCGTGGAAACATAAGGGTTTCCTGGATCTATGTAAAAATTGCATTGATTATTAATTACCTGGGGCAGGGAGCATGGTTGCTGGCTAAGTATCAGGGGACTACCCTTTCGAAAGAAATTATTGACAACGGGTTTAATCCATTTTTTGGAATTATGCCTGATTGGTTCAGGATCATTGGTATTATCATATCTACGGTGGCCGCGGTTATCGCGAGCCAGGCATTGATAAGTGGATCGTTCACACTGATTAGTGAAAGCATGCGTCTGAACCTTTGGCCAAAAATGAAAATAAATTATCCAACCGAGGAAAGGGGGCAGTTATACATTCCCGGTATTAACTCATTATTGCTGGTGGGATGCCTCGGCGTGGTGATTTATTTTCAGACATCTTCTAATATGGAGGCTGCTTACGGACTTGCCATCACGTTGTGTATGTTGGCTACGTCCTTATTGTTTGCCAATTACCTGATTTCAAGGCGGACGCCAAAATTTTTGGTGTATCTCTATCTTGCAGTTTATTTAACCATTGAATTAAGTTTTCTTATAGCTAATCTCGAAAAATTTCCACATGGCGGATTTGTAACGCTCATCATTGGCGGAGGTTTGTTTACGGTAATGTATGTATGGTTCAGGGCCAGGAAAATTAAAAACAGGTATGTAGAATTTGTCCGTTTAGATCAATATCTTCCTACAATTCAGGAGATCAGTAATGACATGAGCATACCTAAATATGCAACCCACGTGGTATATTTAACTAGTGCTAATAACCCAAAAGAAATTGAGCACAAGATTATATACTCTATTTTAAACCGCAAACCAAAGCGTGCGGATATTTATTGGTTTGTTCACGTTGATACGCAGGATGACCCTTACGTTGCTGAGTATACAGTAGATACGATTATACCCAACGAGGTAATAAGAGTTGAGCTACGGTTGGGTTTCAGGATGGAGCCACGCATCAACCTGATGTTTAAAAAAGTAGTGCAGGATATGGTGGCTAATAAGGAGGTAAATATCACCAGCCGTTATGAAAGCCTGCAAAAAAATAACGTAGTTGGCGATTTTCAGTTTATTGTGTTGGAGAAATTTCTGTCGCAGGATAATGAATTACCGATCTTTGAAAAGCTGGTAATGAAGTTATATTTCTGGATAAAAAAGGTAAGTCTAAGTGAGGAGAGAGGTTTTGGTTTGGAGCAAAGTAATGTAGTAGTAGAAAAATTCCCGCTGATAGTTGCGCCGGTAAGGCGTTTGAAGTTAAGGCGCATTTTCATGGACGACGGTAGTGGTGAGTAGTGAAGAAGGAGTGATGAGTGAAAATTGATTAGTGATCAGGAGAAGAACGTATTACTCATAACTAATACTCCTACCTGATAATCTCGCAACTAATACCTCCGCTATCAACGCTCAGTAGTTCTCTAAATAAAAATGTCTTCCACGCTCATATATATTATTGCAGGTTATGCCGCGTTAATGCTTTTTGTTTATTTAATACAGGAGCGTTTTATATTCAAGCCAGAGAAATTAAAAGCTGATTTCGTTTATAAATACGACATACCCTTTAAAGAATTATTTATTGATGTGGCGCCGGGAGTTAGGATTAACGGTTTGCACTTCTACGCGAAAGACCCGTTGGGATTGATACTATATTTACATGGCAATACGAGAAGCATAAAAGGATGGGCTAAATATGCCCGGGATTTTTATCGCTACCAGTATGATGTGGTGCTGGTTGACTACCGTGGCTTCGGTAAAAGTACCGGCCGAAAAAGTGAAAAAGAAATGCTGAAGGATGTCCAGGTAATTTATGATACGCTTGCAGTTCAGCATCACGAAAATCAAATTATTGTATATGGAAGAAGCCTGGGTAGCGGGTTTGCTGCGAAGCTCGCGAGTGATAATTCGCCCAGGTATTTGATACTGGATTCGCCCTATTACAGTTTTACAAAAGCGGTTCAGCGGTTTATACCGATTTTGCCGATGCGTTATGTATTGCGGTATCGGCTGCAAACTGATAAATGGATTAGGAAGGTGAATTGCCATACGTATATTATTCATGGAAGCAAGGATTGGTTGATCCCAATCAGTCAAAGTCAAAAGCTACAGCAGTTGAATCCACGGAAAATAACGCTGATAACGATAGAAGGAGGAGGCCACAATAACCTTCCTTCCTTCCCCGAATATCATAACTTTTTAAGAGATATATTAGCACCCTGAAAAGCATAAAGCAACTAAGAACTAAAATTTACAAAAAAAATGAAAGAAAAGAGGCCAAAGATTTCCTTACGAAGAAAATTATACCGGATATCAATAATTGTTACACTTGTTTATTGTTCTGTTGGAATAGCGCTATATCATCTCCAGGAAAAATTTTTGTTTCACCCGATTCCTTTGGATAGCAATTTTAAATTCAAGTTTGATATTCCTTTTAAAGAAATCAATATAGCCATGAATGAAACGGATACGCTGAACATGATTCAGTTTTTTCCGGCTGATTCAATACCAAAGGGCGCGGTAATTTATTTTCATGGCAACAGGGGAAACGTGACACGCTATGAAGACGAAGCGCGTCTCTTCCTTAAGCATGGTTATGAAGTATGGATGCCCGATTATCCTACGTTTGGAAAGACCACTGGCCCGTTAACAGAAGAAAACATATACAAGCAGGCTAAAGAAGTTTATAAACTGGTTCATTCAAAATTTGAAGCAGAAAAAATTATCGTGTATGGTATATCGTTAGGTACGGGAGTAGCTTCTTATATCGCAGCGAAAGAGAAGTGTTCAAGACTAATTTTGGAAACGCCGTATTATAGTATTCCAGACCTGATGAGGTCTTACGCGCCTGTTTATCCAACAGAGCGCATGGCGCATTTTAAATTCCCTGTAGGCGAGTATCTGAAGGATGTAACCGCCCCGGTACTTATTTTCCAGGGTACTGCAGATGAAACTGTACCTTATCGTTGTGCCGCTAAATTAAAAAGTGTTTTAAAACCTGGCGATGAATTTGTTACCATTGAAAACGGCGCTCATAATAACCTCAATGAGTTCCCGCTTTTTCATCAAAAGCTGGATTCTGCGTTAAGTCTTTAAGTTTTTTGATTGGATAGGTGAATAAGAAATTGCATTTTTTATTTGTTTACTGACCCGGAAATTTAACTAAGAAAATATTTTAGAGACACCGCTGAATAACTACTTCACCTTTTTTAATAATTTACATTATTCTGCCTTTTTTTTAAACTTAAAAAGATAAGTGTGTTCAAAAAATTCCTTCCAATTGTCATTGTGTATTTTTTATTGCTTTCCTGTAATAATAACAGCAAAATACCTGTAAAGACATATGTGGCAGCTGCTGACCTTGATACTACAGTAAAACCATCGGCTGACTTTTTTGAATATGCCAATGGTGGATGGATTAAAAAGAATCCTATTCCTGCCGACCAAAATGGATGGGGGATAGGTTACATAGTTGATGAAGAAAACCAAAAAAGACTTAAAACCATCAGCGAAGAAGCTGCTAAAAATGAAGGAGCAAAAGGAAGCGCTTCGCAAATGATTGGCGATTTCTGGAGGGCTGCAATGGATACTTCGGCTATAGAAAAGGAAGGAACGAAAAGATTGCAGCCCTGGCTCGACACAATTGATTCTATAAAAACAATCAATTCTTTCACGGAAGCAATTACCCCATTGTATAATAACGGAGTTAAAAATTTATTCGACGGTAGCGTAGGTCCTGATGAAATGAATAGTGAGGTTGAGGCATACTCGCTGTCACAGGGAGGTCTTGGCCTGCCTGATCGTGAATACTATTTTAAGACAGATTCTTCCACAATAAATATAAGGAACGAATATGTAAAGCACATTGCAAAAATCCTGGAATTAAGCCGCACCGGTACCGGCGGAGATACTACGGCGGGAACTTCCATCCTGGCTTTCGAAACAAAGCTGGCAAAGGTTTCCCGTACGCTGGAACAGTTGAGAGATCCTTATGCCAATTATCATAAAACCGCCATCGGAGACCTTTCAAAAAAGTATCGGCTAATGAACTGGGAAAAATTTCTTTCCGCCACAGGCGTTAAGCACATTGATTCGGTGATCGTGTGCCAGCCTGAATTTTTTGCCGCACTCGATGGGATATTAAAATCAACGGCCCCTGTTGTTTTGAAAAATTATTTACGCTTTCATTTATTAGAGCACTATGCAACTGCATTACCCAATGCTTATGGCTTTGAAGATTTTAATTTTAAAAAATTATTAAGTGGTGCTAAACAACGCCAGCCGCGCTGGAAAAGAGTGATTAATTCTGAACAGGACGCTATGGGTGAACTATTAGGCCAACTTTATGTGAAGCAATATTTTAATGATTCCGCGAAACAACGTTACATTAAGATGGTAGAAGCCATAAGAGATGCGTATAAAGAGAGAATACAAAATCTTACATGGATGAGCGACAGCACTAAACAAAAAGCGCTGATAAAACTTGCAGCGATTAAAAAGAAAATTGGTTTCCCTGATAAATGGAAGGATTTTTCGGGTATGGATATTAGTAAGGAAAGTTATTTGCAAAACCTGATCAATGCTGACAAGTGGTGGTACTATTTTAATATAAATAAACTGGGCAAACCGGTGGATAAAGATGAATGGGATATGTACCCACAGACCTATAATGCATATTATGATCCGAGCAATAACGAAATCGTTTTTCCCGCCGCGGCTTTTATCGTTCCGGGCTACGATGATGGGGAACTGGATGATGCCACGATGTGGGGATACGTGGGCGCCTCTTCCATCGGTCACGAAATTACTCATGGTTTTGATGACCAGGGAAGGCTGTATGATGATAAAGGAAATTTACACAACTGGTGGACCAAAGAAGATTCGCTACAATTTACAAAAAGAGCCGAAGGGATTATAAAACAATTCAATGCCTTTGAACCGCTGCCGGGATATCATATTAATGGTACCGTTACGCAGGGAGAAAACATTGCTGATCTTGGCGGATTGGAAATCGGGATCACGGCTTTCAAAAAATCAAAAGCGTATAAGGATAATCAAATCATTGATGGATTCACACCTATGCAGCGTTTCTTTCTGGGCTATGCTTTAAGTTGGTTGTATGAAACGCGTGATGAAAGCCTGAAAACTCAAATACTAACAGACCCTCATGCGCCCGAAAAATACAGGGTGAACGGGCCTTTCGTAAACATAGATGAATTTTATAAAGCCTTCGATGTAAAGCCCGGTGATAAAATGTATTTGCCGGATTCATCGCGGGTAAAGATTTGGTAGGATAGCGAACAATTTGACGAAGGAGATTCTCTTTGAATAGGAATACTGATTATTTCTTTGTTTACTGCAAATCTTCCAAAATTATTATCGTATAATCATACACGTTATTTATCATTTTAAATCCCAGGTATCAGTTCTGAATGGCGACGCCGGTAACCCGGCTTTATTAAAGAGATTTGGAATTGCCGTATTGGAAAAGCCCATTCTTACAGCTATTGGATGCGCTACCTGCGGACAGTAAACTTCTACCGTAGTGTCCGAAATTGCTGCAGTTGCCGGATAAAACTGACGATCATCGCCGGCGATAAGAAAATCAGTAAGGCGTTCGCCTTTCTTCGTCAGACCATTCTTCGCGAAATCAAAATGAATGATTGCTTTGTTTCCGTTTACTTGCATAGACCGGTAAAGCGGCCCTGAAAAGGTAATATTTTTTTTGTGGTATGCATTGGCGAGCGCCCAGGCAGCCAGCCTTTTTCCTACATCCAGTTTATCTTTTGGGTGAATATTATTCGTGTCGCCGGTAATGTCAGTAACTACCACCATTCCGGTATTAGGCACACTTCTATAAGTTTGCAATTGCGCTTCCCTCACCTCAGCTCCTCCATAACCTTTTCCATAATTGTAAGGCGCTATCTGTACAAAATAAAATGGGAATTCTTTTTTCCAGCGCATTCTCCACGCTTGGATCATTTCACTAAAAGTTGCTTTATAGCCCGATGCATTGGTTACGTTGGATTCGCCCTGGTACCAGATAGTGCCGGCAATTGTAAAATTAGTAATAGGCGCTATCATCGAGTTGTAGTTTACCCCGGGTCTTACCGGGCTCCACGGAACAGGCGTTAACTCCGCTGCTGAAATAGCCAACTGTTCGTTGTTTTTGAAAACCTCTTCAGGTGTCCACGCCTCTACAGGCGAACCTCCCCAGCACGATTCTATCAAACCTATGGGCTGATGAAGGCTCTCATTTAATGTTCTTCCAAAAAAATATCCGGCGGCACTGAAAGAGTGCATAGTTTGTGGCGTACACACTTCCCATTTGCCACGAACTTCTTGCTGCGGATAGGTGGCTTCTATTTTTTGGATATGAAAAAATCGTATCTCAGGATGGTTGGCGTTATTGATCTCTTCCTGGTAATTATTAAAATGCCAGTCAGCAGTAAATTCCATGTTGGATTGCCCGGTACATATCCATACCTCGCCTATCAAAACATTTTGTATGGTAATCGTGCTATCGCCTATAACCGTTATTTGATAAGGCCCTCCGGCTTTGGGGGTGTTTAGGTCAACGGCCCATTTTGCATTTGATGTGGCAGAAGTTTTTAAAGTGTCTCCATTCCATCCGGGGATGACGCTTATCTTTTGGCCAGGATCTGCAAAGCCATTAAAATGAATAATTGTTTGCTGTTGCAACAACATATTATCAGAAAAAACATCAGGTATTCTTATGAAGGCATTTACAGAAAAATAGAAAAGAAAGGAAAAGGTTACTATGAAACAGAAGGAGATTTTTTTCATCATTTGAGTTTTATTGAATTGAACGAAAGTAATAAATTGTAAAAGAGGAAATAGAAATCGACAATAAAACTTTGTTCACTGCATAAAAATATAAACTTGATAAAAATGCCTGCCTAACGGACAGTTAGGTTTGTTTGCAGAATTTTCGGTTTCATTGTTTTTGAAGAAAGTCAATGAAAGATGTCTGCTGCCGGGAGTTCTTTCACCAATGATTTTCGCTATCTTCAATTTCTCTAATGTTCCATGATCGTTAAGATGAAAAATATTAGTAATGTTGTCTTTTTTAAATTTTTTCTATGGTTGATAATAATACCGCGACAATCACGAACTCCATAGATCGCAACGAAGTATTCGATCTTGCTTATCGCTTTGTTACAGAAACGAGCGAGAATATTTTTCTGACCGGGAAAGCCGGTACCGGCAAAACGACTTTTCTTAAATACCTGAAAGATAATTGTTCCAAAAATATTATCGTTGCCGCACCTACAGGCGTTGCCGCTATTAATGCGGGAGGTGTTACGTTGCATAGTTTGTTTCAATTGCCTTTTCATCCGTTCTTACCTACAGCCGCGAACAAAAGTGAATTGCTCGGCAAAATGAAATTCAACAGACGTCGACAGGAGATTCTTCGTAAGATGGACTTGTTGATAATTGATGAAATTAGCATGGTGCGTTGTGATACGATGGATGCGATCGATACGATTTTACGATCGGTACGCCGGAAACATGAACTTCCGTTTGGTGGCGTGCAATTATTGTGTATTGGCGATCTATACCAGTTGCCGCCGGTGGCTCAACGGCACGAATGGAGCATCCTGCAGGAATATTATTCGTCTGAATTTTTCTTTGATAGCTACGTTGTCAAAGAACAAATGCCGATGTTAATTGAACTCAATAAAATTTACAGACAGAAGGAAGATTCATTTGTTTATCTCTTAAATAAAGTGCGGAACAACCAAATGAACGCGGATGATTTTGAAGATCTGCATCAAAGATACTTTCCATCTTTCAGGCCTGACCTCGAAGAAAAATACATCACGCTCACTTCACACAATAACCAGGCCGACCAGATCAATGGGCGGGAGCTGCATAAATTATCCGCTGCTTCTGTTACCTATAACGCAATTATTGAAGAGGATTTTCCTGAAAATATGTATCCGGCGGAGGGTGAACTAATTTTAAAAGAAGGAGCACAGGTGATGTTTTTGAAAAATGATACGATCGAAAAAAAATATTTTAACGGGAAAATTGGCGTCATAAAATCGTTGACACAGGACGAAATAATTGTAGAATCTGATGGTTTTGAAATTAATGTTGCAAAGGAAACATGGGAAAATTCCCGCTATGCACTAAACAGGGATGATGGAAAATTGGAACAGGAACTGTTAGGCACGTTTACCCAATTTCCATTAAGGCTTGCGTGGGCTATTACGATTCACAAAAGCCAGGGGCTTACGTTTGAAAGAGTAATGATAGATGCGGGAGCCGCTTTTAGTAGCGGCCAGGTGTATGTGGCGCTCAGTCGCTGTACCAGCCTGGATGGAATTGTTCTTTTGTCCAAAATACCCGCTGCGGCTATCTATAGTAATGACAATGTAATTAACGGACAGAAAACGCTAACGCCAAAAGGTTCGCTGGCAGAAAGGTTTGAAGGTGCGAGACAAATATTTACTCAACAATTATTAGAAAATATTTTTTCCGTTAATGAAGTAAATTCACTTTTGACTGTCTTGGCATTTCAAGTGAACGAGCATAAGGAAAAACTAAACGTTGATGCTGCCAAATGGATAAATGAGCTTAAAAGTTCGTTTACTGTTGAAAGAAATATTGGCTTAAAGTTTTTAAGTCAAACGGGATCTCTAATGAAGCAGGAACCAATGATCGAAAAGAATGTTGCATTGCAAAAAAGAATTAATGATGCTGCAAATTATTTTGTGCCAAAGTTTTCAGCTCTGGAGGAAGCGGTCCAAAATCATCCGTTAATAACTGAACATAGAGAGGTTGCCAATATTATTAATGAATCTTTGAACGAATTATTGCTGGCCTTTCACCTTCAGAATTTTTATTTAAACTATTGCAAAGAATCATTTTCTGTTACGGCTTTTTTGCAGAATAAAATAAAATATGAACTTCCCCGAATCAAGGTGTCTTCATATGCAAGCGGTAAAAAGCAACCTCATGTTGAGGTATCAAACTCGGAATTATTTGATAGTGTAAAACGCTGGCGCGATAGGATTGTTGAAGAAACCGGCTTGCCAATTTACATGGTGGCGAATCAAAACGCTTTGAAAGAAATAGCTACCTATTTGCCGTTCTCCAAAAAGGAGTTGATGCAGTTGAGTGGTTTTGGTAAATTAAAAGCAGATAAATATGGCGATGATATTTTAGATTTAGTTCGGGACTTTTGTACCAGAAGTAGCATTAAAAGCAATATGGGTGCTAAGGACTCGAATCCTAAAATAGAAAGAAAAGAAAAATCTTTGGAAGAAAAAATACCGTCTCATATTTTATCATTCAATTTGTTTAAAGAGGGAAAATCCATCGCTGAAATTGCCAAAGAAAGAAGTATGACAACGGGAACTATTGAAGGACATCTGGGTTCTTTCATTGCCAGTAAACAAATAAATATTGACGATTTGGTTTCAGTGGAAAAACAGGGATTGATAAAAGAAGCTGCAAAAATTTATGGCAAAGAAAGTTTTAAAGCTTTAAAAGAAAAACTACCCCGAGATATCAGCTATAGCGATTTAAGAATGGTGTTGGCATTGCAGAAAGGATAAATATTGGTCAACAATTTTTTTTCTCCTTTAAGATTTAAGATTTTGGATTTGATATGTTATTAAGTTCAAACTTCAAATTATCTTTACAATATGTTATCAGTAAGTAACCGCGGTAAAATAATGCCCGCTTCGCCAATCAGAAAATTAGTTCCCTTTGCAGAGGACGCAAAAAAAAGAGGGATTACCGTTTATCATTTGAATATTGGTCAGCCTGATATTGAGACACCGCCTGCGACATTAAATGCGGTTCGTCAATCGGATTTTAAAATACTTGAATACAGCCATAGCGCGGGTAACGAAAGCTACAGGAAAAAGTTGGTGCAATATTACCACGCCGTAAATATAAATGTAGATGAAAATCAAATACTTATTACCACGGGTGGGAGCGAAGCGATTCTCTTCGGATTTTTGAGTTGTCTTGATGCCGGTGATGAGGTGATTATACCAGAGCCATTTTATGCCAATTATAATGGTTTTGCCATATCAGCAGGCGTTAATGTAATACCGGTTACATCCACTATACAAACAGGATTTGCTTTGCCTCCTATCGAAGATTTTGAAAAGTTGATCACGCCAAAAACAAAAGCAATTATCATTTGCAATCCAAATAATCCCACAGGGTATTTATATAGCCGGGAGGAAATGGAGTTGTTGAAAATAATCATAAAAAAGCATGATCTTTTTTTATTTTCTGACGAAGCTTATCGTGAATTCTGTTATGGAGGGGAGCATTTAAGCGCAATGCAACTAAAAGGGGTAGACGAAAATGTAATTTTGATGGATACCATCAGCAAGCGTTATAGCGCTTGCGGTGCCAGGATTGGCGCGCTGGTAACCCGAAATAAAGATGTGGTACAAACAGTTATGAAATTTGCCCAGTCAAGACTAAGCCCACCCGGCTTTGGACAGATTTTGGGCGAAGCGGCAGTAGATCTGCCTTCGGATTATTTCCAAAAAACAAAGGCAGAGTATCGGCTAAGAAGAGATACGATCGTAAGGCGTCTGAATAATATGAAAGGTGTATTTTGCCCCAATCCGCAAGGTGCTTTCTATGCGATGGCGTCCTTACCTGTTGATGATGCCGATGTTTTTTGCCAATGGCTGTTGGAATCATTTAGCCACGATGGTGCCACATTAATGCTGGCACCTGGTAGTGGTTTTTATGCGACGGAAGGCTTGGGTAAAAATGAAGTTCGTATTGCCTACGTATTAAACGTAGAGGATATTAATCATGCAATGGATTGCCTTGAAAAAGGATTGCAAATCTATCCGGGAAGAAAACAAAATATTTAATGTGTTATATTGATCCACCAAATTTTTGAATAATTACTATAAGTTTTCATTCTATTCTCCATCTCATTTTTAACAATATTGTGTAGGCATTATGCCTGCAAAAAATAAAGACATTATTACTCAAATAATTCCAAGAGTTTTATTTTAAGCGAAAATCTTTTTGCTTAAAAGGAAGAGAATTTGCTGCTCTTGTTGGCCTGCTACGGCCTTCTTTTATAGCCAATGAAAAATTGACAGTATTATTCCGCCATTTTTTTATCCACAACAATTCGCTGTTAATTCACAGTTTTTCCACATCTCCTCCGTTTAATTTCACTCGGTAAGCCTTCGCCATAGAGTGTTTGGGCAGGAGTGAATAAAAAGTTTATCCAAAATTTGTTGGAGAAGTGGGAAAAAGTGTTAATTTGTGGGAATTATAGAAATTTACGTATTAATCAACTCATAATGACAGGCTTTATAGGCGAATACGAAGCTACATTAGACGCAAAGGGGCGCTTTCTACTTCCGGCTGGATTCAAAAAACAGCTTCCTGAAGAAGGCGAGAATCTTTTTGTAATAAATAGAGGGTTTGAAAAATGCCTGAGTTTATACACATCTGTGAGCTGGGAACCAGTATTTTCTGAGTTGAGCAAATTGAATGATTTTGATCCGAAGGTAAGACAATTTAAGAGGTATTTTTTGAATGGTGCTACCCAGGTAAGCCCGGACAGCGCTGGGCGTGTTTTATTACCAAAAAACCTGATGGAATACGCAGGGCTTGAGAAAGAAATTGTATTGGTTTCGGCGATAGATAAAATTGAGATTTGGGATAAAGTGAAATATCAACAGTTCTTTGAAAGTTTTTCACCGGAAGCGTTTAGCGATTTGGCAAAGGAGGTAATGGCAGGTGATAAAATGGCAAAACAATAATGAAGGAACAAGGCATATACCATGTGCCGGTATTATTGCAAGAAGTCATAGATGGCTTGCAGATAATTCCATCGGGAGTATATGTCGATTGCACATTTGGAGGTGGGGGCCATAGTAAGAAGATGCTTGAGCAATTAAGTGCCTCGGGTAAACTGATTGTTTTCGACCAGGATGAAGACGCCAGAAAAAATGTGCCAGAAGATGCTCGGGTAACTTTTGTACCCCATAATTTTCGGCATCTGCAACGTTTTCTTCGTTTTTATAAAATTGAAAAAGTGAATGGTATATTGGCGGATCTAGGTGTGTCGAGCCACCAGATCAATGAGGCCGAACGGGGGTTTTCTACAAGATTTGATGCGGCTTTGGATATGCGAATGAACCAGGGAGAATCCAAAACGGCAGGGGATATAATAAAAAAATACCCGGAAGAGGTGTTGCATAAAATTTTTGAACAATACGGTGAAGTGACGAATTCAAAAACATTGGCAAAAACGATTGTTGATTTAAGGAGAACACAATCTCTTTATACGATTAACGAATTTAAGAATGCGCTTTATCCAATTGTAAAAGGGAATCCTGAGAAATATTTTGCGCAGGTTTTTCAGGCATTAAGAATCGAAGTGAATGATGAATTAAATGTGCTTAAGGAAATGCTGGGGCAGTCTGTTGATGTATTGCAAGAGGGCGGAAGAATCGCAGTAATAACCTTCCATTCTTTGGAAGATCGCATCGTGAAGAATTTTTTCAGAGACGGAACTTTTAAGGAAAAGCAAAAAGATGTATTCGGTAATTCAATGGGTAGTGAATTAAAGCTGATTACAAAAAAGCCAATCATCCCGACAGAAGAAGAATTGAAGAATAATCCGAGAGCAAGAAGTTCAAAGTTGAGGATTGCTGAAAAAATAAAAATGTCAAAGAAATAATTTTTAATAAATCAAAGGTTATCAGAAATATGACAACCGAAAATACCATAGAAGCGGATAAGAAAATAAACAAAAGTCCCAAAAAAAGACGAAGGTTTTTTCAGTACAATAAATGGCTGGTAAAGAACATTCCTTTTTATTTTTTTATATCCGCTATTGCGATCGTTTACATAGCCAATGGTCATTATGCAGATAATACAATGAGAAAAATAAATTCAACATCAAAGCATCTTAAAGAAATGGAGTATGAATTTAAAACGGTGAAGCAAGACGTGATATTTAGAAGTAAAGAGAGCGAATTGGCAAAAGTGGTAGAGCCATTGGGGTTAAAACCTTTATTGATTCCACCTTTTCGGATAGTTGACACGTTGGTGGAGAAGTGAGGTAGGTAATTGATGTAGTGGATATGCGGATAAGTGATACGTCAATATAGTAAAGCAACAAATAATAAGTAAAAGTATTTAGTAGAACATGCTAATAACTCATAACTATTAACTAAAAAGTGGATATAAAAAAAGACATATTGTGGCGTGTTCATTTGTGCTTCCTTGTCATTATTGTGTTAGGGGGGGTAGTATTAGGACGCGCTATTTATATCCAGAAGTTCCAGGGAAATTATTGGAGAAGCATGAGTAACAAACAACACTTGAAATACATGGATATTGATGCGGAACGTGGTAGCATTTTTAGTGAAGACGGCAATATGCTAAGTACCTCGATTCCCGTGTTCGACATTCATGTGGATTTTGGCGCTGATGGAATTCGCGAGAAAGGAGGAAAAAGATTTTATAAAAATTTGGATTCTCTTAGTAAGTGCCTTGCGGGTCTATTTAAAGATGCCAGCGCTGCCAGCTATAAAAGGGAGTTGCTGGCACAATATAAAAACAGGGATCGGTATTATCTTTTGAAAAGGAAAATATCTTTTGCAGATTATTGCCAACTCAGGCAATTTCCATTGATAAGAGAAGGTAGAAACAAAAGTGGGTTTATTGTCGATGTAAGAGACAACAGGGTAAACCCTTATGTGCTTCTTGCTAATCGTACAGTAGGGCTTTCCAGGGGTGATACAAGTAAAAATGTGGGCATTGAAAGATCTTACGACAGTGTGCTTAAGGGCCAGACTGGACAAAGGCTGATGCGATATATCGCTGGTTCATATATACCGGTGGATGGTGCTGAAATACAACCGGAAAACGGGAAAGATGTTACGACTACCATAGATACTTATATACAGGATGTTGCTGAAAATGCTTTATTAAAAATGATGACTCAAAACGCGTCTATTCATGGAAGTTGTATTGTGATGGAAGTTAAAACAGGAAAAATAAAAGCAATCGCAAACCTTGGCAGAAGGCCGGACGGAAGTTATTGGGAAGATTATAATTATGGCTTAGGAATGAGAACGGAACCGGGGTCTGTTTTTAAAATAGCCACCTTAATCTCTTTGCTAAAAGATCATTATGTGGATACAGGAAGTATTATAGACTGCGAAGGCGGCCAAAAGAATTTTTATGGACTAAGAATTACCGATTCACATTTAGGGACCGGAAAAATAACTGTGAAAGAAGCATTTGCCATCTCTTCCAACGTTGCTTTTGCAAAAATGGCTGATGAATATTATCACGATCAACCTCAAAAATTCTGGCAGCATTTACATGACCTTCGGTTGGATACTACTTCGGGGATTGACATAGTGGGCGCAGCCAAACCCTACATTAAAAAACCATCCAATAAATATTGGGGAAAAACAACTATTCCTTTTATGGCCCATGGTTATGAAGAACTGGAAACGCCTTTAAATCTTTTGATGGTATATAATGCGATTGCGAATAACGGAACGATGATGCAACCCTACCTTGTGAATTCGATCAGTGAGATGGGAGAAGAAATTCAAACTTTCAAACCAAAAGTGCTTATTGATAAAATTTGTGACGAACAAACACTCGGTAAATTAAAGGGTTGTTTATTGGCCGTAGTAGAAAGCCCGCATGGTACAGGACATATGCTGGAGAGTAATGTTTACGAGTTTGCCGGAAAAACAGGCACGGCTGTAACGGCTATGGATAATCGTGGTTATAATAAAACTTCAAAAATATACCAATCTGCGTTTATGGGCTATTTCCCGGCTAAGGATCCTGAGTATAGTATAGCGGTAGTAATCCAGAATAGTAGCGAATCAAAGCATGTTTACGGAGCTTCAGTTTCCGGGCCGGTGTTCAAAGAAGTAGCCGACAGGTTGTATGCTTCCAGGGTGGCAGATGACCGGTTCGATATACTGCCACAGCCTGATAATAATGTATATCAATTTTATGGCTTGAAAACTGATTTAAATAAAATTTTTGATGTATTCAAATATAAGCAAACTGATTCTACTACGGGAGCCTGGACAACAACAATCGTTCATGATGGTAGTGTTAAACTAATGGCTGATAATGTATCACCTGTATCTACCAAGGTGCCTGATGTAAAAGGTATGGGATTAAAAGATGCGGTTTATTTATTGGAAAATATGGGTTTAAAAGTTTCAGCAACAGGGAGAGGAAAAGTGGTATCCCAGTCATTGGCACAAAACGCGGATTTTAATAAAGGACAACAAATAAAAATTGAATTGAATTAATGGCGTCATTGCAGCAAATATTATATGGTGTAAACATTCATTCTATTGTAGGAACTACAGGCATAGAAATAAATGGTTTGCAGATTGATTCCCGGAAAGTAAAACCCGGCAACTGTTTCATTGCTATAAATGGTACTCTTTCTGATGGTCATAATTTTATTGTGAATGCCATTGCGAATGGTGCCATTGCTGTTGTTTGTGAGAACATTCCGATGATCACCAATGAAAAAATTCATTACATAGTGGTAGAAAACAGCGCAAAGGCTGGTGGTATTATGGCTCATAACTTTTACGGCCGGGTAACTGAAAAAGTGAAGTTGACAGGCGTGACTGGTACGAACGGGAAAACAACGATTGCAACTCTATTGTTCAAATTATTTTCTTCCCTTGGTTACAAATGCGGGTTGATTAGCACGGTTCAAAATCAAATTGCTGAACAGGTGATTCCGGCTACGCATACTACGCCGGATATTATTGACCTAAATCAGTTGCTCGGGAAAATGTTTTCCGCCGGATGCTCGCATGTATTTATGGAGGTGAGTTCACACGCAATCCATCAAAATAGGGTAGCGGGTTTGCAATTTGTCGGTGGCATATTTAGCAATATTACCCACGACCATCTCGATTATCACAAGACCTTTGACGAATACATTAGAGTGAAAAAATCATTTTTTGATTCTTTGCCGGCCACTTCGTTTGCGTTAAGTAATGCGGACGATAAGCGTGGAGGCGTTATGCTACAAAATACAAAAGCAAAGACCTATCTCTATAGTCTAAAAAGAATGGCCGATTTTAAAGGCAAGATCATTGAAGATTCGCTGTTAGGACTTGAGTTAATAGTTAATGATGTAGAAGTTCATTTTAGGTTGATAGGCACATTTAACGCGTATAATTTATTGGCAGTATATGGCGCTGCCATTTGTTTGGGAGAGAATAAGGAAAAGGTATTGCGCATATTAAGTAACACAGAAGGCGCCGAAGGTCGGTTTGATTATATGGTATCTCTGCAGGAAAAAATTGTGGGGATTGTGGATTATGCGCATACCCCGGATGCGCTGCTAAATGTGTTGGCAACAATAAAAAATTTACGTAAAAAAGAAGAGAAAATTATCACTGTTGTGGGTTGCGGCGGCAATCGAGACAAGACCAAAAGGCCCGAAATGGCTGAGGTAGCCTGCGAGTATAGTGATAAAGTAATTTTTACTTCTGATAATCCTCGCGGTGAAGACCCGGCTGAAATTATAAAAGAAATGGAAAAAGGTGTGCCCGTTACTGCGAGAAAAAAATGTATATCCATTACCGATAGAAAGGAAGCCATTAAAACAGCGGTATCCCTTGCTCAAAAAGAAGATATCATTTTAGTGGCTGGCAAAGGGCATGAGAAATACCAGGAAATTAATGGGGTAAAAAATCATTTTGACGATAAAGAAGTATTAATGGAAATGTTTCAATTAATGGATAAATAAAATATTAAACTGAATCAACTTTAAAATGCTCTATCAACTATTTGAATGGTTTGCAAAAAATGGTATTAAGTTTCCCGGTAGCGGGCTAGTCCATTTTATCACTTTCAGGGTGTTGGTGGCTGTTTTATTATCATTAATTATTACAATGATTTATGGTAAGAAACTGATCAGGATTTTAAAGAAAAAGCAAATTGGCGAATCCGTGAGGGAGCTAGGCCTTGCCGGAGAAAAGATGAAAAGCGGAACGCCTACTATGGGCGGAATTATTATTCTGCTTGCGATTATAATTCCTACTTTATTATTAGCAGACCTCCATAAAGTTTATGTGATTCTAATGCTTTTATGTACAGTGTGGCTAGGTATTATCGGGTTTATAGATGATTACTTAAAAATAAAGGCAAAGCGGGTTGCTAAAGAAAAAGGCGTTGATTTTAAAAAGACAAACGCTGATGGGCTTGCCGGAAAATTTAAAATATTTGGCCAGGTTATTTTGGGGATTATTATAGGAACTACGCTTTATTTTAATTCGTCAGTGGTGGTTAAACGCGAAATAATCGGAAGCAAATCAATGAGCACTTATGTGCCAGAAAGAGGCGAACACAAAGTGGGAGAAGATACCGTAGTCTCCAATGGGGAAGTGCATCGTTTTGTGACCGTAAAGACTCCGATTACAACGATACCATTTGTGAAGACGCATGAATTTAATTATGCAAGATTGTTGCCTGCAGCCTGGGAAGATTATACCTACATTTTGTATATACTGATCGTGATCTTTATTGTAACGGCGGTTTCTAATGGAGCGAATCTTTCCGATGGATTGGATGGACTGACAACAGGTGTTAGCGCTATTATAGGATTGGGGTTAGGGATATTTGTTTTTGTAAGTGGCGATTTACGCGTTGCGGAATACCTGAATATAATGTACATACCTAATCTTAGCGAGCTCGCGGTTTTTATAGCTGCCTTTGTGGGTGCATGTGTGGGGTTTCTTTGGTACAATGCTTATCCGGCACAGGTTTTCATGGGAGATACTGGGAGCCTTGCGATGGGAGGCATCATTGCATCGCTTTCGATTATAGTAAGAAAAGAATTATTAATACCCATTTTTTGTTTTGTGTTTTTAGTGGAGACTTTAAGTGTGATGGTACAGGTAAGTTATTTCAAATACACAAAGCGAAAATATGGGGAAGGACGAAGAGTATTCTTAATGAGTCCATTGCATCATCACTATCAAAAATTAGGATATCACGAAAGCAAGATCGCTGTAAGGTTTTGGGTGGTAACTATTCTGGCAGTGGTATTTGCAGTGGTTACATTAAAATTGAGATAGAAAATTGAACGCACATTGATTTTTGAAAAGCTTTGAGCAACTCCAATATCTGTGAATCGCTTTTCTAACCCGTTGAGTTCATGCTTTTGAAGAACCATTTTTTATCTGTCTAATCCGCAGATTGTTTGTAATAGAACGCTAATGAAGGAAAAAATTGTAATACTGGGGGCCGGCGAAAGCGGTGTCGGCGCTGCATTGCTGGCGAAGCAAAAAGGCTTTGAAGTATTGGTGAGTGATGGAGGCAAAATAAAACCTGACTTTAAAAGCGAGTTGGCTTTGCACAAGATCGATTTTGAAGAAGGAGCGCATACAAAAGAAAAAATCTGGAATGCGTCTCTAATTGTAAAAAGTCCTGGCATTCCTGAAAAGAATGAAATGGTAAAAGAGATCAGGAAACGGGGAATAGAGATGATAAGCGAAATAGAATTCGCATACAGGTTCAAAGGAGAAAGTGAGATCATTGGAATTACGGGCAGCAATGGAAAAACGACAACAACCGCTTTGATTTTCCACATCTGCGAAACGGCAGGATTGGATTGTGCGATGGTAGGGAATATTGGTTTTTCTTTTGCACGGCAAATTGCTACTGATCCCAAAAAAATCTATGTAGTGGAAATAAGTTCTTTTCAACTGGATGATATTAAAAGTTTTCGACCGGATGTAGCCATATTGACCAACATCACTGAAGATCATTTAGACCGGTATGAATACAAATTTGAAAATTATATAAAAAGCAAATTCAGGATTATAGAGAATCAGACTGAAGAGGATGTATTTATTTATAACGATGATGATAAAGTAACAAAGAAATATCTGAATCAATTTTTAAACAAGACAAAACTATTGCCAATAAGTATGGATAACGAACTACCCGAAGGAGCCTACATTATAGATGCCAATATGCACCTGAGATGGAAAGAAGAAGAAATGGAAATGAATGTGGCTGACTTTGCCCTGAAGGGAAAGCATAACCAATACAATACAATGGCAGCGGCTGTTTGCGCCGAAGTAATAGGGATACGAAAAGAAAAAATTCGTGAGTCGCTGCAAACATTTACCGGGATTGAACATCGGATGTCTCCAGTTTTAACTATAAGAGGCGTGGAATTTATCAACGACAGCAAAGCTACTAATGTGAATAGCACCTGGTATGCGCTGGAATCAATGACGAAGCCTGTGATACTTATACTGGGTGGCGTGGATAAGGGCAATGATTATTCATTTATGAAAGATTTGGTAAAAGAAAAAGTAAAAGCGATCGTATGTCTCGGCATTGATAATACAAAAATTCACGAGGCTTTTGGAAATGATGTTCAGTTAATGGTAAATACAGGAAGCATGAAGGAAGCGGTACAGGCGGCATTTCATTTTGCGGATAATGGTGATGTGATATTATTATCTCCCGCATGTGCCAGTTTCGATCTGTTTAAAAATTATGAAGATAGAGGAATGCAATTTATTGAGGTTGTAAAAGATTTATAAAATTGTTTTTATAAAAAAAATGAATGAAACAAACCAAATAGTATCTAATTCGTTTTCTTCTGCGCAGGAAGTTACCGGTAAATTTTTGAGCCGCACCAAAGGCGATAAAGTGATCTGGGCTATTGTGATATTGCTTACAATGGTTAGTATTCTTGTGGTGTATAGCAGCGTGGGCTCGCTTGCATACCGGATGAATAAATCTACCGAAAGCTATTTGTTCAGGCAAATTGGGTATATATGCCTGGGTGTTATCATTATTTATTTTGCCCACAGGGTCAACTATACCATTTATTCGAAGGTGTCTTCTATTTTGTTTGTCGTTTCTATTCCATTACTTATTTATACGTTGAAATACGGAAGCGATATTAACGACGCAAGCCGCTGGATAAAACTTCCGGTCATCAATCTTACTTTTCAAACGTCAGATCTAGCAAAGCTTGCACTCTTCATGTACATGAGCCGGCTTCTTAGTCGCAGGCAAAATGTAATAAAGGATTTTAAAAAAGGATTTCTTCCCCTGATCGTTCCGGTAGGAATTATATGCATTTTAATAGCACCTGCCAATCTTTCTACATCCTTGTTGATTGGCGGTATCGCGCTAATGCTTATGTTTATCGGGAGAGTCAGAACCAGGCATATTTTACTGGTTGTTGGTTCAGCTTTGATACCGCTGATTTTTTTGGTGGCAGTATCTTCCCATTATTACGATCATAAGGAACAGGTGTCGAAAGATCTGCCGGCCATTTTTAGTGTTGGTAGAATGCCCACATGGGTAAAGCGTGTTCAGGAATTTATGTATGCTGATAAAGAAGATGCTTCCTACCAGGTGCAACAAGCAAAAATTGCTATTGCTACAGGTGGGGTTTTTGGTAAAGGTCCCGGGAAAAGCGAACAAAGAAATTTTTTGCCACATCCTTACAGTGATTTTATTTATTCGATTATAATTGAAGAGTACGGGCTGGTAGGAGGCGCCATTATTTTGCTCATCTATTTATTATTCCTGTTTCGAAGTATAAAGTTATTTCAGCGATGCCCTTATGCTTTTGGCGCATTCCTGGCTGTAGCGCTGAGTTTTACTTTGGTGATACAGGCTATGGTAAATATGGCTGTAAATGTAAACCTGTTTCCTACTACGGGTGTTACATTGCCACTGGTGAGTATGGGCGGAAGCAGTCTTTTGTTTACTTGTTTTGCTATTGGAATTATTTTGAGCGTAGCGAGAAATGTAGAACAGGCCGAAGGTAAAAGTGCTGAATTAGCATTGCAGCAAACTAATGAAGGCGTGAGTGAAGAAGAGGAGAATGAAGATTGAAAGAACTAAGAATTACGAAAATGAGAATCATGATTATTTGCTTGTTTGCTGATTATTATTTTTTTAAAACTCTCTCCCGATGGCTATCGGGATGGAGGGAAGGGAGGCTGAGATGAAAATTATCATTGCAGGAGGCGGAACAGGCGGGCACATTTTTCCCGCATTGGCA
>Ga0207933_1000850_pt1 | contig 26574 bp, 23 predicted proteins | sample NGESurdeep092012_4_FD_184488 | JGI IMG/M metagenome (GOLD analysis project Ga0207933, IMG submission 184488) | Arctic peat soil microbial communities from Barrow, Alaska - NGEE Surface sample F53-3 deep-092012 (SPAdes) | ecosystem: Environmental > Terrestrial > Soil > Wetlands > Peat ... | reverse complement strand
GAAGTTTGCGCAGTTCACGATTCCGGACCTGCTGGAGGCGCGCTACAACCAGACGGCGCGCGTACTGGGCGTGATTGCCGTGCTGTTTGCGTACACCGCGATTACGAGCTATCAGTTCATTGGCGGTGGCGACATTCTGCACCTGATCTTTCCGTCGGTGACGGCTGTCGAGGGGCAGTACATTCTGGCCGGCTTCGTGATCGTGTTTACGATGATCGCGGGCATGGGCTCGGTTGCGTATATGGATGTCGTGATCGGCGTGATGGCGACGATCATCCTGATCGCCGCGCTGCCGGTACTGGTGCACATGGCGGGAGGATGGAGCGGGGTGGTCGCGGCGCTGCCGGCGTCGCACTTCAAATTCTTCGGCGATATTCACCCGTTCAAGAGCTATTACACGACGCTGGCCAATGGATCGAAGGAGCAGGTGCAGTCGGCGCTGGATATCTTTCTGCCGACGTGCCTGCTGATGCTGGGCAATCAATCGATGTATCAAAAGTTTTTCTCGGCCAAGAGCGAGAAGGATGCGACGCGCGCGACGGTGGGATGGCTGGTCGGCACCTTGATTCTGGAGACGGTAATTGTGGCGCTCGCGGTGGTGGGCTCGGCGATCTACCGCACGGGCGAGGTGAGCCAGCGGCCGCGCGAGGTGCTAGCGTATACGGCGGTGCATGCGTTCGGTGGATCGAAGATGCTGGCGATCCTCGGTGCGCTGCTGGTGGGTGCGATCTTTGCCAAGGTTGTGTCGACGGCGAACAATTATCTTTTCTCACCGTCGACCAATCTGATCAACGACGTGTATGTGCGGTATGTGCGGCGATCGGCGTCGAATCGCGAGGTACTGATCGTATCGCGGCTGATTGTCGTGGGGCTGGGCGTGTGGTCGCTGTGGCAGTCGCTGGGGACGACTTCGGTGCTGAAGGAGTCGCTGTACGCATACACGATCTACGCGGCGGCGCTGACGCCGGTGATCCTGGCGGCGTTTTTCTGGCGGCGGGCGACGGCGGGGGGTGCGGTGACCAGCATTGCGGCAGGAACGATTGTTACAGTGCTGTGGGATAAACCGTTCGTGAGTCAGCATCTTCCGGCGGGATTGGCGGCGCAGGATGCGATCCTGCCGGCGCTGGTGATTTCGCTGGTGGGACTGGGTGTGGTGAGCTTTTTCACGACACGGCCAACCGAGCGCCAGCTTCGCCCCTTCGAAGAGTAAGAGAGGTAAATTGCAGGTGCTTGGATCACCCACAGGCGAACCTGCATCCAACCGCGCAGGCCCAAGCTGGCGCCCAAGGAGATTCCCCATGCCTGTGATGAAATCCACGCCCGCAACCGACAGTTCTACCGACCTGCGCAATCTGGTTGGTGACGACGCGACCGCTGAATTTGAAGACGATCCGAAGTTTGCGGGGAATAATCCGGCGGCTTCCGCGTCAAGTGAGAACCTCGCCGTGCAACGGGACATCGACGATACGGAAGAGAGTGATGAGGAGATCGAAGACGAAGAAGAAGACGAAGACGAGGAAGATGAAGAAGCAGGTGAAGACGACGAGGAAGACCTCGAAGACGAGGAAGATGAAGATGAGGACCTCGACGAGGAAGAGGACGAGGAAGATCTCGAAGATGATGAAGATGAGGTTGGGGCGGCGGCTGCGTAAGTTGCGGCCTGACGGACTCCGCATTGAAAGGCAGACTGCCTGAGGGGAACGACGCGTCAGGAAATTGATCGTGCTGCGGACGATCGAAGATTCGCCGCACGTATTTCGGAGCAGATTGTGAGTAGCGAAGCGTGGGATGAAAGGCCGTCCCTGTGGAAGGGATTGGCGGCGGGGGTGGTGGCTGGCCTTGTGGCCACAGCGGCGAAGAGTATCGCGGAGAAGCTGTATCCTCCGCGCATTCATGGAGAGCCGGAGTCTCCGGTGCTGCTTAGCGAGCGCGTTGCCGGGTATGCTCTGGATGAGCAGACCGGGGCGACCGCAAGTGAGGCGATCCATTGGGGATTCGGCGCTGCAGCAGGCGCGTTCTACGGGGCGCTGGCGGAGTTTTATCCCGCTGCCACGGCGAAAGAGGGCGCGGGCTTCGGGCTGGCGTTGCTGGCGCTTACCCATCAGGATGCGCTTCCGGCGCTGGAGTTGAGCGCACCTCTGGAAGATGTGGAAGAACAGGGCGAGCGCGAGCGGACGAGCGAAGCGGCGACTCACATTCTTTACGGCGTTGTTGCTGAACGTGTGCGCAGCATTGTTCGCAGGCTGCTGGACTGAAAGTGAAGGCGAGCGGCAAACCTCAAGATTGCATCTGACTGTAGGCGGCCATGTCTTTCGATCACGAACTTCCTGTAATCTCCGACATCACAATGCGCTTTCTTGCGCGGATCGTGCGGAGCCAGTTTCGGCGCAACTTCTGCTCGGTGATGGCACAGAATGCGGCGTGCCTGCGGCGTTCCAAGGGCCCGCTGATTGTGTATGCGAACCATTCCTCATGGTGGGACCCGATGCTGCTGGTACTGCTGGCGCGCAAACTGCTGCCGGAGCAACGGCATTATGCGCCGATCGAAGCTTCCGCGCTGAGGCGCTACCCTGCTCTTCGGAGGCTGGGACTTTTCCCGGTCGATCTGAGCACGACTCATGGCACCGCTCAGTTTCTGCGGACGGCAGAGAGAGTGCTCGCCCAGGGCGCAGTTCTGTGGACGACGCCGCAGGGCCGCTTTGCAGATACGCGCGAGTTTCCGCTGGCGTTTCGTCCGGGGCTGGCGGGGCTGGCGGCGCGCTGCCCGGAGGTGCCGCTGCTGCCGGTGGCGATCGAGTACACGTTCTGGGATGGGCGGCTGCCGGAGACGCTGGTGCGCTTTGGAGATGCATTGCATGGCCACGCCGCGTTGAGCAGCGAACGCCTGACGCATCAACTGGAATGCGCGCTGACAGCGACCATGCTGGAGCTGCAGAAGGCCTCTTGTGCGCGAGATGCGAGCGCGTTTGAGGTGATACTTGCAGGCTGGCAGCCCAGGCAGAGTTTCTATAACTTCCGCCGCCGGCAAAGAGCTTCTCTGGCAAAGAAGCGGCTCGTGCTGAGCCACGAACGCATGCGGCTGCTTTGAGAGTCTGAGGGCGATCCTTGCAGCGATGAAGAGCGGGCGAGAGCATTTATCTGGCCGGTTCGACGTGCCCGTCAAGCGCCTGCAGGATGACGTGCATTTGCCCGTCCAGAACGACGGTGCCCGTCAGCGGAGTCGATTTCCCTTCCGAAAGCCAGGGGAGCACGCCCATGAAGCGCGGGTCGCGCATGGTGACGACAGCTCCGTGCGTTGGCACCGGGATGTCGCTGCCGGCCATTGCCTCGGCGATCGCTCCCGCGGAACGGTCGACGGCGAGGATGGGCATGGGTGACCAGTCGAGGAAGGCTCGACCGAGTGGACTTGCCTCGGCGGCCAGGGTCGCGGGGCTGCGATCGGGTGTGGCGTACGTGCCTTCTGTCGCGACCAGGGTCTGCTGGAGGGTGTCTGCCCGCTCGAGCTGATAGACAGGACCGAAGTCGGTCACGGTGTACCAGCGGAAGAGGCTGAACGGATCGGGGCTGGCGAGGGCGTGCTGGGCTGAAAGATAGACGGGCGTGGGCGTCTGCTGCTGCTGGTCTGGCTGCGGTTGATTTGCGGATGGGGGCGGCGGGGTGAGTGGCTCGGCCGGAGGGTTGAGGCTGAGCGGGGCTTCCATGCTTTGCGACATGGCGAGCTGAAGCGCGCGGCTGTGTTCGAAAGAACGAATGCCCCAGAGCAAAACGATGAGAAGTAACGCAGCCACCGACCATCCTCTTGAAGCAAAAGGCTGGCGTCGTGCGCCGACCTCTGCGCCGACTAACCGGAAGATGGACGGAGCAATGAGGCCCAGGACCAAGAGGAGGAAGATGAGCGGGTCAAAGATGAAGACAATCGACGCCGCATACCAATGAGGATTGAAGGGGAAGAAGGGTCGCAGGCCGTAGTTGTTGGTGTAGTCGAGCAGGAGGTGGCTGAGGAGCGCAAGAATGCAGAACAGATAAAGCGTGCCCCAGCGTACAGGGGCAGCCGTCAGGGGGCGGGTGGCACGGGGATGATTTGGGTCTGAGGCCGCAGGCTGATTGGCCTCTCGCCTTCGAGCGCGAGCGACACGCCAGCAATGAAGACCATAGACGGCCAGCAAGACGATGGCGGCCTCAAAGGGAAGACCGAGAAAGGTGTGGGTGATTCCGCGGTGGTGCTCGAAACCCTCGACAGGACCGCGGAGGGTCCAGAGTGTATCGATGTCGGGCAGCTCGGCGGCAATCGCCATCGCGAGCGTGGCATAGGCTGCACGACGATTGAGGCCGCAACGAGCCAGGCAGGCGCCTGTGAGGACGTGGGTGACCGGCTCCATCGCCTAAGTCTAGAGCAGTTCTCCTGATCCTGTGCGCTGCTCAAATTTCATGAACGCCATTTTCTTTGAGAGAAAACGGCACGAGCAGCGTTCGCTTCCTGAACACCTTCAGGAAAACCGCTCTACTGGGAGACGGCGATGGATTGCAGCGCGTGATGGGACGCGGATTCGACGGAGGGCGCCGGCAGGCGCTCCACTTTGCTCTTGTTGATTCCAGAGCTGAGAACTTTGAGCTCAGCGGAGGCCAGCATGTCGGGTTTGAAACCGGCTACGGCTACGAAGCCGGGCTCGTCGCCCAGCGCCTCGGAGATACGGTTCCAGGTGAAGAAGGGCGAGGTCGTGGGCAGCAGGACGAGCTGGCGCCTGGGCTCCGGCAGAGCGATGTAGGCGGCCCAGGTGCAAAAAGCTGCCAACGAGCCAGCGATGCCGACGAGATAGATAGGGGAGTAAATCGTCTGTGCGCCGGTGACGGAAAACCATGCCGTCTGAACCAGGCTGGATACCGCTATAAAGCCTAACCCCAGAGCGACGCCGAAGATTCGGCTCCTGTATGTCAGGCCCAGGGGCCGGACGGCGAAGCAGACAAAAAGAAGCAGGCAGAGAGAGAGAACATTCGTGCCCTGCTGAATTTGTCCTGTAATACTAGCAATCTCCGCGGTTGCGGTTGTGCCGGTCACGCTTGAAGCGGAGAGATAAGGCGCGATGGCGATGGCTAGCGAGACGGCAACCGCCACGGCTGCCACCCAGCGGAAGATCACTTTCCCAATCTGCTGGAGGCCCTGCAAAGGCCGCATGGCGTCCCGATAGATTTGATAGATGCACGCAACCAAGAGCGCAGACTGGGCAAAGGCACAGAACCACATGCTGTAGAAATAGAGAGTGTAGGCGATAGCGATACTGAGGCCGGTCAGGCTGCGGAAGAAAAGCAGAGGAACCATGATGGTGATCGAGAGAGACTGCACGGCCAGAAGCGCAGTCAGGCAGGAGAACTGCCGAACCAGGCCTTTGCTGACCAGAAGAGTGAGTGCGGCAAGAGACAGCACACCCTCGACAATGCTTGCATCCCTTAAAAGCAGTTCGGCGCCCATGGAACTTCCTCGCGAGATAGATGCTATCCCGCGAGGCGTTTTTCCACAAGAGCTTTATTATGACCAAAATGGGGTATTAGTGCATGCCGCAGTGGCTGGGATCGCTGGGGGCGCACAGTGGCACAGGGAGATTGCTGCCAAGGAAGCTGCTCGCGGTGGAGATATTGGCATCCGTCACAGTTTTCGCGTGAGTCCGGGTGGCAAAGGATGAGGCGGCGAAACCGGCGAAGGCAAGGGTCATAACGGCGGCGCGAACGAAAGTATTCTTCATGGGAAAGCTCCTGTAGTGCTCGACAAGTAGGTTTGTGGGATGGTTCCCACGTGGCTACAACATAAGGGGTATGGGTTACCTAAGTCCATTGGATTGATTGGCATACACATGTATTACTTAGTAAGTATTACTAAGGTAATGTGTGCTTTCCGGGTACGTTCTTAGGGTTTGGCGGTTACGTGTGGGCTGGTTGGGGTGGGTGGATTTTGAGCTTGCAGGAAGCGTGGGAGGGCGGGGATCGGTATCCTTGAATGATGAGCCGGAGCCCCAACCCACATACGGATCGCGACCTTCTGGCGCGGGTGGGACGCTCGGCCGGCGGCAGGGCTGGATACAAGCAACTGGTGCGCGAATTGGGGTTAGGAGGAGGCCGGGAGCGGCGTCTCCTTTTAGAACAGTTGGGGCGGATGGTGGCGCGGGGAGAGCTGGTGCGGCTTCCGGATGAGAGCTGGGCACTGCCTGAATCGCGGTTGGCGGGCCGGGATGTCAAGGTTGCTGGACAAGGTGGTGGAAACGGTCAGGAACCGACCGGGCGCGAGCGGCTGGTGAGTGGGCGGCTGGATCTGCACCGGGATGGGTTTGGATTTGTGCGGCCCGAGACGGGTGAGGATATCTTTATTCCTCCCAATGAGATACAGGGAGCGATGCAGGGCGACCAGGTGCTGGTGGATGAGGCTCCGCCGGGGCGGGACGGGCGCAGATCTGGGCGGATTGTGCGGGTTTTGACGCGGCGGAACCCCACGGTTGTGGGCGTATTTCACTATGGTGGCGCGATGGTGAAACGACGGTCCGCTGTGGACTTTGGTGTGGCGGGGCTGAGGGGGAACTTTGTGCGCCCGTTCGATGAGCGGATTGGGGGGCTCATCGAGATTCCGGAGGGAGCGGAGGTCGTTTCCGAGACAGGAGCGTCGCCGCACAGGATGCTGGGGGTGGAGGCGAGGAAGGCCGCCTCAGTGCGCGGGAAAGCCGTGCGCGAATATGGGACACCCTATGACCCCACTCATGCCGACGATAAAGCCGTCGTCATGAATGGGCCACCCAGCGCGGGTGAGGCGCGGGATGCGAGGTGGCCGCAGGAGGGGATGGCCGTCGATGTGGAGCTGACGCAGTTCCCTGCCGCGGGGCGGCCGGCGCGCGGGCGGGTGATCGAGGTGCTGGGACCTCCGGATGCGTTTGGGGTGGATGTGGAGATCGTCATCCGCAAGCATCATCTGCCGCATACGTTTCCGGCGCGGGTACTGGCGGAGGCGAGTGAGCGGGCGAAGGAGTCAGTTGCTTCTTTAAGTACGGAGGAGATGGAGCGGCGTGAGGATTTTCGAGGTCTGCCTATTGTCACGATCGATGGCGAGACGGCGCGGGACTTCGACGATGCGGTGCTGGCGCGGCCGCTCGAGAACGGGAATACGGAGTTGCAGGTGCACATCGCCGATGTGAGCTGGTATGTGCAACCCGAGACGGCGCTGGATACGGAGGCGCGCGTGCGAGGGACGAGTGTGTACTTTCCGGACCGCGCGGTACCGATGCTTCCCGCGGCGCTGTCGAGTGGGATGTGTTCCCTGCTGCCGAATGAGGACCGGCTGGTGCTGAGCTGCGTGATGGAGATCGATGCGCGCGGCGAGATTGTGGGCTATCGCGTCTGCGAAGGCGTGATTCGCAGCGTGCGGAGGTGCACGTATACGAGTGTGCAGCGGTGTCTCAACGCGAGTCAGGGAGCAGGGAGCAGGAAGCAGGAAGCAGGAAGAGTTACGCCGGAACCAACGGCGGAGGATTTGGCTGAACGCGAGAGAGTTGCGGCAGAGCAGCCGGAGCTGGTGGAGGCGTTCGACGCGATGCTGGTGCTGGCGCTTAAGTTGAATGCCAAGCGGCAACGCAGAGGGTCGATCGACTTCGATCTGCCGGAGCCTGTGGTGGAGTTCGATCCGGATGGGAATATGAAGGCGATCGTGCGGTCGGAGAGAGGATGGGCGCATCGGTTGATCGAGGAGTTCATGCTGAGCGCGAATGAGTGCGTGGCGACGTGGCTGGAGGCGCAGGAGATCGCGTCGATCTATCGCATCCACGAGATGCCCGACCCGAAGCGCATTGTGGAGTTTGAGGAGACGGCGGCTGGCTTCGGACAATCGCTGGGGATTGGATCGCTGCCGGTGAAAAGGCTGACGATGAAGACGGACCGTAGAACTGCACAGAGGAACAGTGCGCGTGGGCGAGGGGCGCGGGATGTGCAGCAGCATGAGGTTCCGGAGAAGATTCCGGTGACGCCGCAGATGTATCAGCGGCTGGTGCGGCGAATCAGCGGGCATCCTGAGGAGCGGATTCTGGCTTACCTGATGCTGCGGTCGCTGAAGCAGGCGAGGTATGCGGAGAAGAATGAAGGACACTTCGCGCTGGCGAGTCCTTCGTACACACACTTTACTTCGCCGATCCGGCGGTACCCGGATTTGATTGTGCATCGGCTGGTGAGGGCGATGCTGCGGCGGGGCGCGGATGCGCGGGGTGGAGCAATTCGGAGTGAGGATTGGCAGCCGTGGAGAGGGAAGCAAGGGATTAGGGAACAGGGACTAGGGATTAGGGATAAGGGGTCGAGTGATGTTCTGGCGGCGCGCTTGCATCGCGGAGATGCAGGTCTCTCCACTGCGCTGCGCTCCGGTCGAGATGACAAATCTATCGTTGCCCCTATTCCTGGGACTGGGCCGATAGCGGCGGAGGAGTTGAGCGATATCGCGCTGGAGAGTTCGCAGGGGGAGCGAAGGGCGGCGGATGCGGAGCGCGAGCTGATGGAGTGGAAGAAGATGAAGTTTATGGCCGACAAGGTGGGCGATGACTTCAGGGCCATCATTTTGTCCGTCACGAAGTTTGGATTTTTTGTGGAGCTTGAAGAGCTGTTTATCGAAGGGCTGGTTCCGATGGCGTCGCTGGTGGGCGATCACTACAGCTTCCGCGATACGGACAGGACGATCTGCGGGGCGCGGACGGGACATTGCTTCCGCATCGGGGAACGCGTTGAGGTGCTGCTGGACCGGATCGACCGCCAGCAGCGGCGGCTGCAGTTCGCGCTGCTGCCGGGGACGGAGCCGACAGGAACTTCAGGTGCGAGGCGGAGCGTCACGGCCGACGAGGGCCGGGAGCGGCCGGCGAAGAAGGCTGGGAAGGCTAAGGGACGGCGGCGGTAGGGTTTCGTGCTTTCGATTTCGAGCTGTGAGCTTTGAGCTGTCAGTTTTTGACTGTGGTTTCCGAGCAGCTATTCCTGCAAAATCCACACCTCAAAATCGAGATGTGGGTCACCCGGCGGCTAGAATATCTGGAAGTTGACATCGACAAAGAGGTCGACAGCGACAGGTTTGCCGTTTTGCGTGGCGGGCTTGAACTTGTATTGCCGCACCGCTTCGACAGCTTTCTGATCCAGTCCCATGCCCATACCACGCACCACTCGTATATGAGACGGGTTGCCCTTCTTATCCACCCGCAGAGAGATCTCGACATTACCCGACAATTTTGCTTTCCTGGCGGCCTCGGTGTAGACGGGATCGGCGGAACGGATCAGGACGGGTGGGAGCGCCGAGTCACCTCCGTGAAGGGGCGTTTGTTGCGCAACTTTGCCACCCGCTGTTTGCAGCATGGATGCGGAGACGTCCATGTGCAAGGACATCGCGAAGGCGCAGGTCCCAACCGCCATGAGTGCACAGGCCGCCATCGCTGTCAGTCGGCGCGCACCCTTCCATTCGATTTGCTTTTCTGTCAGGTTCATAATTCTCCTCTCGAAGATGCAGGCATCGAAGATCCCGATGGCGTGAAGGGATGGGGTGGGCGTAGCGCGGGTGAGAGCCGACGCCAACCGCAGCAAAGACCGTGCGTAGCTTTCGCGCCCGCACGCGGCTTCGGCTGCGAGAGCATCGCAGACCATCTCGCGAGTCTCGGTCAGGCGTGTTTGCGTGAGCCAGAGCAGAGGGTGCCAGGCGATGGGCAGCGAGAGTGTTCGATAGAGGAGGTTTTTGGCGAAGTCCTGCCGGCGCATGTGCGCGAACTCGTGCGCTATGGCCGCGGTGAGATCTTCGATCTTAAGATTTGCGAGTGTTCCGTTGGGCAGAAGAATCGTCTTGCGGCGGATGCCGATGGTGATGGGACTGAAGATGCCGGAGGACGAGGCGAGCTGCGCGTTGCGGAGTTCGAAGGCCTGGCTGCACTGCTTCCAGATTGTTTGCAGAGGACCGGTTGGGACTATCGGCTGCGCTGCGCGGCGAAGCGTGTTTGTTCTGGACAGACGCCAGATCAGGCGCGCGGCGAAGTAGATTGTGCAGGCTGCGTATGCAATGGCGATGCCGGTGAGAAGCGTTGCCGGTAAGTGAAGCATGGTGTGAGCGTAGGCTGCGCCGGTGGTCACGGTCACGTGGGTGCTGCCGAATGCGGAGGGCGCGCCGAGTCCGCGCAAGGCGAGTTGCCAGAGTGAGTGCAGGGTTGCGCCGGGGTTGAGCGAGCAGGCGGGGAGAAGGACTTCGAGCAGAAGAGCGCCGACCCAGATGCGGTGCTGCAGGGCGACATGCCGACGGGCGAGGCGCGCTGCGATCCATGCGGCAAGAAACAGCAGAGGGACCTGCCAGAGCGAGTTGACGAGATAGCTCAATAGCCAGGATTCGAGAGCGTTCATTTGCCACTCTCCTTTTCAAGACGCCGGCTGAGCTCGGCGATCTTTTTGGGGTCGATCTGGCGGCTCTTGATGAGGCTCATGACGAGGTCTTCGCTGGAGCCGCCGAACATGCGATCGACGAGATCCTTGATGGCGTGTGTGGAGGCTTTGGCCTCGGTGACGGTGGCGCTGTAGACGAAGGCGCGGCCGCGGAGCTCGCGCTTGAGCTTGCCTTTGCGGTCGAGGATGTTCAGCATCGTCTGCACCGTGGTGTAGGCGAGCTGCTGATCGAGGCTCTGCTGAACTTCGCTGACGGTGCTGGCTCCGATGCGCCAGATGACCTGCATGATCTGCAGCTCGAGTTTGGTGAGGACGTTCCTGGCTTGCTTTGTCAAGAGACTTCTCCTATTGAATTAGGACAATACGCCAGGATGAAGAGCTGTGTCAACTAAGTTTTTAGGAGATGCCGGATCGAGGGCCCGGGGTTGCGCCGCGGATCGAGACGACGCCGCTAGGGTTTTCGGCGATGGTGACGAAGTAGCGCACGTGAGATTCCTTCGACATCCTGCAAACCCACGTCTCAGAATCGAGACGTGGGGCACCCGGCGGTCAGGCGAGGCGATGAGCGATGGTTTCGTCGAGGATTTCGCGGACGGTGAGCGGGATGATTGTGATGTGCTCGCGCTGAAAGAACCGGCTGATCTCGGATATCGAGTCGCTGCTGAAGTCGAAGCCGACGAAGAAGCCTTTTTTGCGCTTCGCGCGCATCATGGAGGCCTCGAACTTGTCGATGTCGGGGCGGCCGACTTTGTCCATTTGTTTGACCTGGACGGGATACCAATCGTCCATGAAGTCGAGCTCGGCGGAGGGTTTGGCGCTGGTGGAGGGCTCGGCGCCGACGGGATAGACGCGGCCATCGATGCCCATGTCGCCTACCTGGGTCTTGTTGGGAATGCCGCCGAGGGCGATGACGGCCCAGTTCTCGAACTCGAAGGGCGGGATGGTGCGGAGCTGCTTCTCGGTCCAAGGGAGATCGCGGACGACGAAGCCGCGACCGATCTCCCAAAGCTTTTCGCTTTCCGGGATTTTGCAGACATCACGGAGGCGCTTGGCCATGACGCGGCAGGCGGTGGGCGAGATGTCGATGCCGATCCACTGACGATTCAGGTTTTGCGCCGCGACGAGGGCTGTGCCGCAGCCGCAGAAGGCGTCGAGGACGATGTCGTTTTCGTTGGAGGATGCCTTGATGATGCGTTCCAGCAGCGGAAGTGGCTTTTGCGTCGGATAACCCAGCCGTTCCGCTGAGAGGTTATGAAGCGGCCGAATATCATTCCATACACTCTGGAGGAGAACGCCCGGACTCCGATCTGCGTATCGCTTCAGGCGCGGCACTCCGCCAGACTTCTTGGGCCAATGGATTGCACCCGCAGCATCGAGAGCTTCTAACTTCTGTCGTGAAGTAGCATCCGTCGGCAACCTATACTGTTGCATCTCCTCGCGAGGAATCGCCCAATGTCTTCCTTTTGCAGTCACGTCAATGCCGCGCCAGGATTCACCGCTCTCGCCATTGCGAATACCGTCGCCTGTCAAATCCATCCGCATCCAAAGTCTCCCATCTGGGTCACTTCTATCGAAGAAGGTCTCAACATATTCCGGATCGTAAGGTTGATATTGATCGTTCCAGACGAACTCCTTCGATCCCGAGTAAAAGAAAATCGTGTCGTGAATGATGCCATACCGCCCTGCACTGTTGTGGGCGAATGACCGCTTCCACACGATCTCGTTTTGGAAGTTATTCTCGCCGAAGATCTGGTCGAGCATGACCTTGACGTAATGGCTGGCGTGCCAGTCGCAGTGGAAGTAGAAGCTGCCCGTCTTTTTGAGCACGCGCGCCATCTCGACGCAGCGCGGGCGCATGAAGTCGATGTAGGCGCGGGTGGATTCGTGGCGGTCCTCGAAGGAGCGCTTTTCTTTGGTCTCGCCCCAGAAGACTTCGTAGTTGCGGTTGGAGTTGAAGGGCGGATCGATGTAGATGAGGTCGACGCAGGCGGCGGGGAGCTTGCCGAGCTGTTCGAGGTTGTCGCCGCAGTAGATGACGCGCGTGTCGAGAAGAGAGGAAGGCCGTTGCATGGATGAAGATCAGCTTACAGGGTCGTTGCGATGGCGTCGAAGATGTTGTGCCCCACTCATGCGCGATGAAGCTGCGCATGAATGGGAACTCAGCGGATTCTGCGAAACCCCACGTCTCAGAATCGAGACGTGGGGCACCCGGCTTGCGGCACATTGTGCGATCCCACCCGTCCCGACGATGAGACTGTCGGTACGGATGGGGCACCCAGCCCCGCAAGGGCGAGACCCATTCGACAAGCTCAAGACAGGTAGTGGGACGCCCGGCAGGAACGCAGATTCCCTTCGGGAATGACAACAAAAAAGGCAATGGCTCAAACGATTCGTCAGGCCTTGCCGACGACGAGGAGTTGTTCGATCTTGCCGTCGGGCTCGAGGTAGACGGTGACGAGGACGGTTGTGCCGCCGGAGAACGAGACGCGGTAGAGCGAGAAGGCCATGCCGCCGCGCAGCCTGGTGCGGGTGGGGGCGAGGGTGATGGAGGTGATGACGCCGAGCGGGGAAAGCGAGGATTGGAAGTCGGCGAGCGCGTCGCGGTCGAAGTAGGTGTTGCAGTCTGGCGTGAAGAGGGAGCGGTCGATCTTGCCTTGTTGCAGGCCGGTGAGGATGGTTTGCAGCTTCGGCGCGAAGGTATCTGGATTCGCAGAGGCGGCTTCGGTGTTTGTTGTAGAGGTGAGGATGAGGGGTTCGATGGCCTGCGCGATTTGAGAGGCGGCTTCGGAGGCTTCCTGGTTGGTGAGGACGGCGATGGCGGCGTGGTCGTCGGGAAAGACGATGTTTTCGGCGACAAAGCCGCCGACCTCGCCGTCGTGCTCGAGCTCGCGATGACCGTTGCGGGTGAAGACTTCGATGCCGAGGGCGTAGTGGGAGTCGGTTCCGTTCTTGAGGATGAAGGGCGTCTCCATCGCTTTGTAGCTGGCGGGCGTGAGGAGAGACTGGTTGAGGAGCGTGAGGTCCCAGGTGAGGAGCGAGGCGACGGGCATGGCGAGATCGCCGTCGCCGAAGTACCAGCCCGAGGCCTCGAGCGCGGCGGGGCGGATGGGCGCGAGCGCGTTGCGCATGTAGCCGCGCACCTGAAGCTGCGACTTGTCGGTGTTGAGGTTGAGTACGTTTTCGATGTGGGCGGGAGCGAGGACGTGCTCGCGAAGGAATTGGGCGAAGGGCTCGCCCGAGACTTTCTGCACGATGAGCGCGGCGAGGACGAAGTTGGTGTTGGAGTACTGCCACTGGGTGCCGGGCTCAAAATCGAGCGGCTTGCCGGCGAACTCATGCACGACTTTGAGCGGGTCAGTGGGGAGCTTCCAGGCGGGGATGGTGTAGTCCTGCGGAGCGTAGTCCTGATAGCCGGAGGTGTGGGTGAGGAGGTTGATAAGGCGGACTTCGCTGGAGCGGGTGAGCTCGGGAAAGAATTTGGAGACGGGGTCGTTGAGCGAGAGCTTGCCTTCCTGTTGCAGGACGAGAACGGCTGAGGCGGTGAATTGCTTGCTGATGGAGCCGACGGGGTAGGGCATGCTCGCCGTCGCGGGGAGCGGAGGCTGAACTCGCGCGAGGCCGAAGGCGTGGGTGTAGACGATGCGGCCGTTTTGCACGATGCCGACGGAGGCGGAGGGTACGCCGGTGTCGTGGAGGATCTGCTCGGCTTTAGTGGCGATCTGCTGTGCTGTCACCGAAGAGAGCTGCGCGGGTTGCGGGGTGAGCTGCGCGGAGCAGGTTAGAGATGCGGAAAGAAATAAAGCGGCCGCGAGGAAAATGCGCATGCCGGAGGATAGCATTCTCACGTGGAGGGCAGAATGCGGATTTGGGCTGTGAATGCGGCGGTAGCGGGGCTGATTGTGTGCGCGGCAAGCGCTTGGGGAACGGACAAAACGGCTGCGAAGATTTCGCCGTATTGGGTGGCGACGTGGGGGATGGCGCAGGTGGGGCCGGAGCCGAGCCAGCCGCAGTTAACCGATGAGCAACTGACTGACACGACGGTGCGGCAGATCGTGCATTTGTCTGTCGGTGGGACGACGCTGCGGGTGCAGCTTTCAAACGCGTTTGGAACGCGGCCGCTGACGGTGGATGCGGTGCACGTGGCGCGAGCGAAGACGCCGGCGTCGAGCGCGATTGATGTGAGCACGGACCATGCGGTGACGTTCGATGGGAGTGAGTCGGTGGTGATTCCGGCGGGCGCGGTGTATGTGTCGGACCCGGTGGCGATGACGGTGGGGCCGCTGAGCGATCTGGCGATCAGCTTTCACTATGCGGAGCCGCCGCGGGTGCAGACGAGTCATCCGGGATCGCGAGCGACCTCGTATCTGCTGCACGGAGAGCATTCCACTGACGCGGAGCTGACGGACGCGGAGAAGACAGTGCGGTGGCTGGGGCTGGCGGAAGTGGATGTGGCGGGCGCCAAAGATGCGGGAGACAAGGATGCGAGGACGGTGATCGCGTTTGGGGATTCGATTACGGATGGGCATGCAGCGACGACGGATGGCAACGACCGCTGGACGGATGAGCTGGCGCGAAGAGTGCAGGCGGACAAGCATGAGAAAGATGTTGCGGTGGTGAATGAAGGGATCGGAGGGAATCATCTGCTGACCAATGGGCTGGGCGAGAGTGCGCTGGAGCGGTTCGATCGCGATGTGCTGGCGGTGAGCGGCGTGAAGTATGTGATTGTGCTGGAGGGGATCAACGACCTGGGCGGGCTGGGGCGCAGGCCGAATGCGACGCAGGAGCAGCATGATGAGCTGGTGAAGCGGATGGAGGGCGCGCTGGAGCAGATGATTGTGCGCGCGCATGCGCACGGAATCCTGGTCTATGGAGCGACGATTATGCCGGATGGAGGAGGGCGTTATTACAATCCGAGCGCAGCGGACAATGCGGCGCGGGAGGCGGTGAATGCGTGGATTCTGGCGCCGGGGCACTTCGATTGCGTGGTCGATCTGGACAAGGTCACGCGCGATCCGGCGAACCCGATGCAGTTGAATCCGGCGTTCGATTCGGGAGATCATCTGCATCCGGGGCCGGTGGGGTACAAGGCCATGGGCGATGCGATTCCGCTGGAGTTGTTCCGGTAGGGAGTTAGCGGTCAATACATGGGAGCTTGCGCACTGTAATATTTTTCCTGCACTCAGGAGACGTCGATGTCTGTAGAGAGCTGGGGGATGGTGGGAGCGGGGACCGCCACGCTGGCGGCTGGACTCTTTCTTGTGCGGGCGCGGTTTCGGGCAGCTTCGGGCGCGGGCAGGGTGCTGGTGCTTGGGCCTGTCTTTGAAGCCGTCGCGCTGGCGATCTTTGCGGCAGAACATTTTCTGGCAGCGCGGGATCTCATGGGCGGCGTGCCGCGATGGCTGCCGGGGCTGCTGTTCTGGACCTATCTCGTCGGCACGGCGCTGCTGGCGGCGGCGATCAGCTTTATCGCATGGCGGTATGTACGCTGGTCGGCAACGCTGCTGGCGCTGCTGTTTCTGATCATCGTCGCCACGATCGACCTGCCTAACCTGCCGGCGAACATGCATCAGCGGCTGTTCTGGACGCTCACCGTGCGCGAGACGTGCTTCGCGGGAGGAGCGATGGTGCTGGCCGGCAGCCTGTGGTCGCGCGCGCGATCGGCGGGCGCCACGCTGATCGTGGTGGGGCGGACCATTGTGGCCTGCACGTTCATCTTCTATGCGATCGAACACTTTCTGTTCCCCCGGAATGTGCCCGGGGTTCCGTTGGAGAAGATGACGCCGGCGTGGATGCCAGCGCCGACGGTGATTGCGTATTTCGTCGGCGCAACGCTGCTTGCCGCGGGCATTGGGTTGATGATTCGGCGGACTCGCCGCCTCGCCGCCGCCGCTGAGGGCACGGTGCTTGTGTTGCTTACGATCTTCTTTTACGTTCCGATCCTGGTGACGGAGATCCACTCTCCGCTCGCGGTGGAAGGGATGAATTATGTGGGCGATACGCTGCTGTTCGCGGCGACGGCTTTGCTGGCGGGCTTCGGTGCGGATTGACGATGCATGCTTAGAACGCACGCGATTGGCTTGCCTTCCGTGTGCGGCTGTGGAACCATTCTGGCTCATCGTAATGCGTTGTCCGGAGACGCGCCGTGGAAGAGAGACCTATCCCCGCCGAAGGCTTTGACGCAGTCCGCTGGCCGCTGACCGGCAGCTTCGTTCTCACCACGATTGTCGTCTTCATTTTCTGTGTGCCGCCCATGAGGCCACTGCATTCGTGGGGGCAGCTTTTCTTGCTGGCCTGCATCTACATCCTGGTCGCAGCGTGTGTTCATACGCTCGCCATGTGGAGCATCTGCCGCATCCAGGGAGATCGCATCCGCGAGTGGGTGGTGATGTGGCCCGTGGTGTGGGGCGCGTGGATTGCGGTGGTGTGGCTGCCGCTGCTTGCGCTGATGACGTCAGAGCACTCGCGCTGGGTCGCGCTCGTGCTGCCTATTACAGGCGTGTTTGTGTGCTGCTTCGTGAGTGCTTACCGTTCCGTCGCGGAAGAGCAGGTGGCATGGTCTCCGGCGGACCGTTTTACCGCTCCGCTCTTTGAGCAGCCGGAATCACCGCGCGTGTGGCGCATGCTTGTGCCGTCGTTTGTTTCGGTCCTGCTCACGTATGCGGGGCTCGCTTCCTACGCTGACGGGCACGCTTGGAGTGCAGGAGCATTCTTCGCAGGAGCAGCCATTCAGGTCGCTCATCGTCTTCTGCAGCAGACGACGACGGGCGAGCCGGCCGTGAGTGGCCGCTCGCTTCGGCGCACGGCCGCAGGAAATTCAGTCGCGGTGTGGATGTTGACCGTGCTTGCGCTTCTGCCCTTTCTCGCCACCATCGGAGTGGCGATGCGCGGATGGATGGGCATGCCGGGCGTTCAGGCTGCGAACCATCTCACGAATTACATGCGGCGAGGGACACGTGGATATGTGGGAATTATTCTGACGCGGCCGAAGATGCGGCATGAGATCGTGGTGCCGGTGTTGACGGTTAATCCAGAAGGCTTCCGCAAGCAGGAGAAGATGATTCCGTTCGATGGGCAGTACTGGTACTTCCAGGACCCGGCGGTTCGGCCAGGACCGAATCCTCACATCGTGCAGGGTGATCCGACTAAGAAGCAGATCGCTTCCACGGATCGTCTGCCGATTGTGATGGAGGCGCACCAGCGGCTGCAGACGCCTGTCGAGGCACATTGCTGTCGCGTCCTGCAGTTGAACCTTGTAAATGCGGATGCGGTTCCGGGATCAATCATGCTGGAGGTGCAGCTAAGCGACGAGCATGGATACGTCTCGTCGCTGGGAGACAAGGTGCTTGCGTCAAGCACAGTTTCGCCGATGCCGCTGCATCGCGCGCCGGTGAAGGAGACTCTGCTGTTCCAGCTTTCTCGCAGTGCGAAGGACAGGGTATTCGACGAGATTACGGTGAAGATAAAGCCGGCGCGGTCGCGCTCGCTGGCAGCGCCGAAGGTTGCAGTCGAGAGCTTCGCGTTTCAGCGGTGAGGTACGGAGCCAGCCACCGTCCGCTTACGCATTCAGCTTTCAGTTGCCAGTTGTGAGCTAGAAAAGAAAAGAAAAGGCCGCCCGGGTGGGCGGCCTTTGATGTTGTGGGGAGTGAAGGCTAGTTGTTGTCTTCGTTCTCGGATTGCTTCCACTTGAGGAGGTCGCCGAGGGTGGTGGAGGAGGAGCTGGAGGAGGATGAGGAGCTGGATTGGCTCTTGGTCTTGGTCTCCTTGTAGTTCTCCACTTCGGCGCGGCTGGCTTCTTCGCCGATGGCCTTGAGGCTGAGACCGACCTTCTTCTCTTCCTGGCTCATCTTGACTATCTTGAAGTCGTGCTCGTCGCCGACGTTGAGATGCGCCTGGTGGCCGCTCTCATCGACCGCTTCGGAGACGTGGCAGAGGCCCTCGACACCTTCCGAGATCTCGATGAAGGCTCCGAACTGCGCGGTGCGCAGAACCTTGCCGTGAACGATGTCGCCGACCCGGTGCTGCTCGAAGAAGGTGTCCCAGACGTCGGGCTGAAGCTGTTTGACACCGAGCGACAGGCGGCGATTCTCAGGCTCGACGCCGAGGACGACAGCTTTAACCTTTTCTCCCTTTTTCAATACTTCAGAGGGGTGCTTGATGCGCTTGGTCCAGGAGAGATTGCTGACGTGGACCAGGCCATCGATGCCGTCTTCGATCTCGATGAAGGCGCCGAAGTCGGTGAGGTTGCGGACGCGGCCCTCGACGATGGCGCCGGTGGGGTACTTGTCCTCGAGGTGCTCCCAGGGGTTCTCCTGGAGCTGCTTCATGCCGAGGGAGATGCGGCGGTCGTTGGGATTGACCGAGAGGATGATGGTGTCGACCTCGTCACCCGGATGAACCATCTTGGAGGGATGTTTCATGCGCTTGGACCAGGTCATCTCGGAGACGTGGACGAGGCCTTCGATTCCCTGCTCCAGCTCGACGAAGGCGCCGTAGTCGGTGACGGAGAGCACGCGGCCGCGGACCTGCGCACCGATCGGGTAGCGCTCGATGGCGTCCAGCCAGGGATCGGGCGTGAGCTGCTTGAAGCCAAGCGAGACGCGCTGCTTCTCTTTGTCGAACTTGAGGACTTTGACCTGAATCTCATCGCCGACATTGACCAAGTCGCGGGGATGCGTGAGGCGGCCCCAGCTCATGTCCGTGATGTGGAGCAGGCCGTCGAGGCCGCCCATATCGACGAAGGCGCCGTAGTCGGTGAGGTTCTTGACGACGCCGGTGAAGACGGCGCCCTCTTCGAGATGCTCGAGGGTGACGGACTTCTTGGCGTTCTGCTCCTCTTCGAGGAGCTCCTTGCGGGAGACGACGACGTTGCCGCGCTTCTTGTTGAGCTTGATGACGCGGACTTCGAGCTCCTGGCCGATGTAGCCGTCGAGGTTGCGCACGGGGCGAACCTCAACCTGCGAGCCGGGAAGGAAGGCCTTGATGCCGATGTCGACGGTGAGGCCGCCCTTGACGCGGGAGACGACCATTCCCTTGACCGGAGTCTTGGTGTTGCAGGCCTCTTCGAGTGTGTCCCAGACCTTGTGGCGGAGCGCTTTATCGTAGGAGACGAGATAGCCGCCCTCCTGCTCCTCGCGCTCGACGACGACCTCGATGGTGTCGCCAACGTTGAATTTGGGTGTGCCGTTGTGATCGAGCACCTGATCGAGCGGGATAAGGCCCTCGGACTTGAGACCGATGTCGATGACGGCGTGCTTGTCCGTAATCTTGACGACGGTGCCGGTGACGACAGATTCCTCGGCGGTGAGCGACTGCGCGGTATCCTTCTCGGCGGCCTGCTCGCGGTCGAAGCTCTCGAGCGCCTTGGCGAAGTCCTCGTCCGAGTACTCGGGCTCGTCCGAGCCGTGGGAGCCGTGCGCCCCGTGGAGTTGCGGGAGCGGGGCGGCCGCGTGGGGCTCGGCAGGCGGAGCGCTGGCAGACTGGGTGTCTGCGGGTTGAGGCGCAGCATGGCCGGTCTCGGGCGTGGAGGAGACTTCGGTCGGCGTTGTCTCGGTGGTCGTCACTTCTTCGGGCGTGGAGGTTTCAAGTGTGGTGTTCAGGGGTTTGCTCTCGGTTTCAACGGAATTCTGGTCGTGGTCGGCCATTCAAAACTGCTCCGGGATCCATGGAGTTGCGCGTGTTCTGTACGTCCCTGCTAGCCGGTGCCCCAGCCTCGTAGCGTCTTCAATGGCAACGGGGCATCGCCGCCGTTGCGGCCGTAGGTGATCAACGAGGATTTCGGCGGGAGCGGGTAAAGCATCTGAACGACCGGCTGCGACTGGATCCCGCGCGCAGCGGCGCACCTCAAAGTGTAGCAGCGCGTATGCCACGGGTCAAACATCGCCGCGCGATCTTCGCACCCGCTTTGAAGTTGATGGGGACGACGCATGGAGGGAGTACGCAGGGCGTACATCAGGAGTTGCAAAGAAGATTGCGCCAGGGAGATTCTCCGGAGGGTCTCGGCGCCGCCAACGAAAAGCGTGCGATTCGGGCCGGTGAAGGATGGAGGCGCCCGGACAACCCACATCTCAGAGGCGAGATGTGGGGCACCCGGAGTTGTGGCGCGCAGAGCCCTATACTTCTGCCATGGATCAGCTGTGGACGCCGTGGCGCTACACCTATATCAGCGGGAAGTCGGAGGAGGCGCGGCGCGGCGTTCCGAAGGCGCTGGCGGCGTGGCCGGGCGATACGGGGTGCGTGTTCTGCAATCTGCTGGCGGCGACGGATTATGCGATCGAGCATGGGATAGGGCGGGATGAGGCGGAGGCCGCGAGCGGGATTCTGGAGCGCGAGCCGCAGTGCTTTCTGATGCTGAATGCGTTTCCTTACAACAACGGGCACCTGATGGTGGTTCCTTACCGGCATGCGGCAAGCCTGGCTGCGCTGCCGGCGGAGGATGCGACCGACCTGATGCTCGCGACCAGGCGCGCGGAGCAGGCGCTGCGCAAGGTCTATGAGCCGGCTGGGTTGAACATTGGGTTGAACCTGGGCGAGGCGGCGGGCGCGGGGATCGCCGAGCACCTGCATATTCATGCAGTTCCGCGCTGGGCGGGCGATACGAACTTTATGACCGTTGTGGGCGAGACGCGGGTGCTGCCGGAGATGCTGGAGGAGAGCTGGCGGAGGCTGCGCGAGGCGCTGGCGGCGGATTTGGCGGTGGCGGAAAGCTCTGGGAAGACGAAGTAAGATTTTTTGGCGTTGCTTGCTTGCGTGGCGCTCGTCATCTGACCCGCACGGCGGAGGCGGGCGGGTCGTGGAGAGACACTTTTGTGAAGCTGTGCTTTCGTATGCGCAAGCGAACTGCCTGTCGCATGCAGACGAAGAATTTGCACGATTCTGACGTGTCATTCACGCGCTGAGGGCAACGCGGTACGAAAGTAACCTCATCGTAGCTTATGAGGGTGTTCCCTCAGAGGTGTCGGATGAGTGAGCAGAGGTTTATCACCGGCCCGAACGTTGATGGCGAAGTCGCACTGAACAATATGTATGAGCGGGTGGGGTGGAAGCGGGTTGGTCACGGCAGCACGGCGTGGTCAGTACCTTCGGCCGAAACCGCACTATGCCAGCCGCAGGATGGAGCTTCCGATCCCCGGAAACGGGGACTGGAACGCGCAGATGTCCAGGAGATTGGACCGCGCGCGCTTCGCCTGGCAAGCGAACCTGAGGATGCGCGGCTGACTGGCGGAACGCGGTCGCTCTCGCGCCGGCTGATGGGGCTGAATGTGACGGCCAAGCTGGAGCCGCGGAAGCCTGCGGCGGTGGCCCGCGCCCTTAGCCCTCGTACTCAGGTCGCCTAGCGGATCGTCCGCGAGGCGGTCGGGGCGCAAGTCCAGTGGACCTTAAATACTAAGTAATAAGCGTGACTGGGCGGTGTTTGCACCGTGGTTGCGACAAATCGCGCAATCTCTTTTTTGACAAACCTATTTTAAGAGGACGGGTTATCGGCGGTAGAGGCCAGTCGCTTGGGAACACGTGTGGCCTCGAAGCTGGTGATCTTCCACGCTGTGCTGCCGGGCACGCGCTGGTAGACGCGCGTGTAGCGGAAGCTGCCATGGAGGGGGCGATCGTCGGAGGTACCGTCGACCTGGGCCAGCGAGGTGACGATGGCGGCGTGACGGCTGAGGAGCTTGATCTTCACGTCGGAGACTTCGAGCCTGGTAATGACGAAGTCGTGGGTCTTCATGCGGTCCAGCTGCTGAGGCTTGGTGACGACCTCTCCGTTGGGCATGATGCCAAGATAATCGTCGGAGAGAAGATGCTCCATGGCATCGCTGTCGCCGGCGAGCGCGGCCTGACGCCACTGCTGTTCGATGGCGACGATCTGGGTGCGCAGATCATGGGTGCCGCGGTGGGGAGCGGCGTAGAGCGGGGCGGCCATTAACGACGCGCCGAGCAGCAGCAGGATGAATCGCGTTGGTCGAGTAGCTCGATCCATAAACGTACCGGATGGTAGACCGCGGCCGTGATGAGAGTCAAAGACCGTTGGTGGGATGCGAGCGGTCCGCGCGGGGTACACCTGTTGGACGCCGAAAGGCGGCCGTTTGGCTACCGGGGTGATAGCGACCGCATGGATGGGCTGAATTCGGTGTTGTGACGGCCTTTCAGGCCAGGGCTTCGAGCACTTCGAGGGTGCGATCGAGCATGCGCTGGTAGAGGCCGCCGACGGCGAGGCTGGCGAAGTGCGGGGTGCTGCGGTGGAAGTCGGCCGCGGCCTGGTCGCGGTACTGCTCGTAGATGAGGATGGTGTCGGGCTCTCTCTCGACGCGGTGCGGAATGTAGGTGACGCAGCCGGGCTCCTGGCGGGAGGCGGCGGTGAGCTCGCGGAGGATGCGGGCGATCTCCTCGCGGTCTTCGGAGCGGAAGGTCATGCGGACGGTGAAGGTGATCATAGGGCAGATGTTAGGGGACCAGATGTTAGATCGTAGATTTTAGATGTTAACGAGAGGGCTGAACTTCTGGACTGAATTAGACGGCTTCTTAACATCTAACATCTACGATCTAAAATCTCTTCCTATCCCAATGCTTCGTCGAAGCCGTTGACGAGCATGGTTTCGGCGCGGTCGGGGCCTGTGGAGATCATGCCGATGCGGGCGTTGGTCTCGCGCTCGATGAAGTGCAGGTAATCCTGCGCGGCCTTGGGGAGCTTGTCGAAATCGGTGATGCCGGCGGTTGAAGACTTCCAGCCCGGCAGCGTGGTGTAGACAGGATGGATGGATTTGAAGCCGCGAACGTCGGCGGGGATGACGTCGGTGAGCTTGCCGTCGATCTTGTAGTGCGTGCAGACCGGGATCTCGTCGCACTCGTCCAGGACGTCCATCTTGGTGACGACGAGCCACTCGGTGGAGTTGATCATGTTGGAGTAGCGGAGCAGAGGGAGATCGAGCCAGCCGCAGCGGCGGGGGCGGCCGGTGACCGCGCCGTACTCCTGGCCACGGGCGCGGAGCAGATCGCCGGAGGCATCGGAGATTTCGGTGGGGAACGGGCCTTCGCCGACGCGCGTGACGTAGGCCTTGGTGACTCCGATGACGGTGCCGATGCGGGTGGGGCCGACACCGGTCCCGGTGACGGCGCCGCCGGCGGTGGACGATGAGCTGGTGACGAAGGGATACGTCCCGTGGTCGATGTCGAGCAGAGCGCCCTGGGCGCCTTCGAACATGACGTTCTGGCCGTCGTCGATGGCCTTGTTGAGCAGGACGGCGGTGTCGGTGACGAAGGGCGCGACTTGCTCGGCGAAGCGGGCGTACTCCTCGTACATCTGGTGCGGGTCGAGGGGTTCGGTGCCGAAGAGCGCGTGGGCGATGGTGTTCTTCTCGTGGCAGGCGTTGTTGATGTGCGTGCGCAGGAGCGAGGAGTTGAGCAGGTCGGCGACGCGGAGGCCGTTGCGGTGGATCTTGTCCTCATACGCGGGGCCGATGCCGCGGCGGGTGGTGCCGATGGTCTGGCGGCCGGGCGCGGTCTCGGCGGCAAGCTCGATCATGCGGTGGTAGGGGAGGATAACTTGCGCGCGGTTGGAGACGAAGAGCTGGCCCTCCTCCGGGCGGTAGGCGGGGAGGCCGGCTTCCTTGAGCTTTTTGACCTCGTTGAGGAAGGCAAGCGGATCAAGCACGACGCCGTTCCCGATGACCCCTTTGCAGCCGGGACGGAGGACTCCGCAGGGGATGAGCTGCAGGACGAACTTCTTGCCGCCGATGATGACGGTGTGGCCGGCATTATGACCTCCGGCGTAGCGGGCGACGATGTCGAACTTTTCGGAGAGGACGTCGACGATCTTGCCTTTGCCTTCGTCGCCCCACTGGGCGCCCAGAATGACGGCGGACTGCTTCTTGTTCACGAGGAATGTGCTCTCAGAAGGATGGGTTCGCGCGCGAGGAAACGCCGCGCCCATGAGTCATTTTATATGGAATGCCTTGAATCGTCTTAGCCGCCAGATTGCGGCAGAACTCAGTCTCAGCACGAGAGCTTCAAAATAACCCGGCAACACTGAATTCCGGGTCAGTATCCCCGCAACCGCGACTGGTTTACCTGCTCACCGCGTCGGATTAAGATCCACAGCCGTGTAATTCGCAGGCGGAGCAAACAGCGCGGGATCGGGTGCGCCCTGTTTCAGATCCACAACCTCGGTGGCCATCCGCCCGGTTTTCGAATTGTCGTTGATGCTCAGCATCGTAAGACCCAGATCCTTGGAGACCCACGATTCGTTCACGATCTTGATAGGCCGATCGTTTCCCGCCTGGCCAGCCGGAACAGTATTCACGAACCGCGTGCCATCGGCCATGACTCCGGCGATCTTCTTGCTTCCGAGATCTTCCGTGTGAATCCCCATCTCCTCCATGGCGCGGATCCCAGCCGCCTCCTTACTTTTATCCGTCGTTACGGGAGGTAACGGCTTTCGCGGCGGATTGTGGAGGACGCGAAAGACCTTTGCCGGATCGTCAACTTTCCACGAGATCGTGGTCCCGGTCGCCGGGTCAGACACCAAGATCTGGAAGACAGGGTGACGCTCGCCATCCGGGCCCGGCTGGCAACCCAGCGACCTCTTCTGCCATGTCCTTCCCGCCGCGTCGCGCGTCTGATACGTGGTCACAGAACCGTGAACTATGCTCCCATCGGCTAGCGTCCTATCCTGCGTCGTAATCACCGTTGCGCTGTAGGGTGCGCCGGTTGTCGGAATAGGAGCGAGCGATGTCGCGCCCAACGCCACCGGCGTCGTGCATGGAGCCGGATTTTGCGCCATGGCTGCGGATCCCAAGACGATCGAAACTGCGCCAATCCATGCGATCCATTGAGTTGTCTTCGCCGTCGTCACAGTTCCCTCTTACAAAATCTCAGATACTGGAAGCGAATCAGCCTAACAAATCCACAATGCCAGGATCAATCGAATCCGGGCTATCGCTTGCGCGGGATGGAGAGGTCGAGATCGGTGCCGGTGAGCTGCTTGGTGAGCAGGATGATCTGGCCGGTGTGGTGGTCGAGATGGCTGACGACCCTGTAGATGGCGACGAGGATGGTGGTGTGACGCCAGGTGCCGGTGGGCTGCGGATCGATGACCTCGGCGAGGCGCGCGGGTGGGAGCTTTGCGATGAGCTCGTGCGCCGCATTCAGGGTTGCGGTGAAGCCGGCGAAGGCGTGGCTGCTGTCCGTTGAGGGCGCCAGGGTGAACTCGTCGTCGCGGTGGCGAACGTCGGGCTGACCAGCGATGCCGTGAATAATCCACTGGCGGATGTTGCCTTCGAGATGCAGCAGGAGATTGCCGATGGAGTTTTCATGCGGGCCGCCGCGCTGCCAGATCTGCTCTTCGGTGAGCTTGCCGAGACAGGTCGCGATGTCGTTGTGAAGCGTCTGCAGGCGCTGTGCGGAGTGGGCGAGGAAGTCGGCGGAGATAGAGTCTGCGGGCACGAGAAGATGATAGCTCGGCTGCGCTGCAATCGCCGTCAGGAGGCTTGGACGCTCTGCACGATGCCCTTTGCGCGGAGACCGGCCTCGGCTCGGGCGAAGTAGTCTTCGACGTTTGAGCCCTGGGTGCGGATCCAGTCGATGTAGCGGGCGATTCCCTGCCCGATGGTGATGGAGGGCTCGTAGCCGATGGTGCGGATGCGGGTGATGTCGGAGATGAGCGAGCGGATTTCGCCGGGGCGGAACTCGCCGCGGGCGAGCGGCTCGATGGGGATGTTGAGCTGCGCGGCGATGATGCGCGCGAGGTCGCGGACGCTGGTGGCTCGGCCGCTGCCGACGTTCACGGGGAGGCCGTCTAATTTGTCGGTCGTTGCGACGAGCAGGTTGGCGCGGGCGATGTCTTCGACGAAGCAGAGATCGCGGGTCTGGTTGCCGTCCTCGTAAAGGATGGGCGGCTGGTGGTTGAGCAGGCGAGTGCAGAAGATGGCGATGACGCCGGTGTACGGGTTGAAGAGCGATTGGCGCGGGCCGTAGGTGCAGGAGTAGCGCAGCGCGACCGTCGGGATGCCGGTCTGTTTGCCCCAGAGAAGGACGAGGCGTTCCTGATCGACTTTGGTGAGGGCGTAGACGGTTTCGCCGCCGCCGGGTGTGGACTCGGGTGTGGGGATGGAGGTGGTGGGCTGATTGCAGGGTTTGTCGTCGACGAGCACGGGGCAGTGGATGGTG
>Ga0207933_1000849_pt1 | contig 26575 bp, 25 predicted proteins | sample NGESurdeep092012_4_FD_184488 | JGI IMG/M metagenome (GOLD analysis project Ga0207933, IMG submission 184488) | Arctic peat soil microbial communities from Barrow, Alaska - NGEE Surface sample F53-3 deep-092012 (SPAdes) | ecosystem: Environmental > Terrestrial > Soil > Wetlands > Peat ... | reverse complement strand
TGACCGAGCGACCGCAACGCCTTCACCACGCCCGCGCCCGAACGCAACGACACTTCGCGCTCGGCGCTTGGGCCGCCGAGCATCACCACAATTTTTAATCGTTGAACCATTTTTTCAAAAAAATTAATTAAGCCAGTTCATCTCAAAATAAATAATTTTCAAATAACAAGTTCACGCAAATTCTGCCCAAATTTCGTTTCAAGAAATTTAATCGTTTTCGGCTGCGCATCCAATGACGCCCTGACAAGTGGCGTTGTATAAATTCCCTGTTTCCACTCTCCCTGTTTTCTATCTCTAACAACTTTCCATTTAACTTTGGCAACGTATTCGCACAATTCGTTTGATTTAACACCCCTCGCCATGCCCTTGCATTTCAAGTCGAGGCTTAACAGAGGTTTGCCGTTAATTTTCACTTCACGGATTGGCTTGGCGCATTCTTTGATAATGCCAATGCCTACAAACCCGCCTTCAGACCCACGACGTTTGAGATAAGCGGCAACTACATCTCCTTTTTGAAAACTTTTCATCGCCTTGTGCCAGCGAGCTTGTTTCCCGCCACCGGATATAAAACCAAACTTTTTGTAGTCATCCCAATCGCGGCAATGGCATTCACCGACGTTGTAGTAATAAATGCCATTTTGATAATCAAACTCTGACAATTCAAAATGTAATGTGTTATGCGGCCTGAAATTTTCCGCATAATGACCTGACGAAATGTTGGTCAATTGCTTGTTAGTCAATTTTTTGTCAAATTTCCAAATCAGCGTTTTTTCAACTAACAAGGCATTTTGTTTTGAAAGGTTTCTAGCTATCACGCGAATCACTGGCTGTTTGCCAGCTTTACGGATTTCGGAAATAAGGTTTGTCTTCAATCCTTTTTTCTTATCAAAAAGATGAGCGTTCTTCCGCGAACCACTGCCCATTCCAACATAAAATTCCTCGTCGTTGCGAGGGTCAATATAAACATAAACGTAATATTTATTTTTCATTAGATTTCTTCGCCGACGATTTTCCAATTTTGATTCATGTCACTTCACAAATTTTTCCATTGAGACGGCGATTTTCGGAAACGCGCGCAAAACCTGTTTGTCCGCCGTCACCAACGGCACGCCCAAATCCTGCGCCAGCGCCACATATTCGCAGTCGTAAGCCGTGCAATCCGATGCCAGCACCAGCTTGATGATCCGTTCGGTCGGCACGGAATATTCATTCGCGCCCAAATCTTTCTGCACGTTCAAATATGCGGCGTTGGCCTCGGCCTCGGTCAGTGTTTTGCGCCGCAAATAACCCGCCAGCACATTCCGAAATTCCGCGCGCCACAAAATCGGCGACGCCCAGACTTTGTCCCGCTCCTTCACCCCTTCCGCCAGTTCGTCAAAAGCGCTCGGCAGCCAGAAATAAACCAGCAGGCTGTTGTCCGCGACAATCACGCGCGGCCTTCTTCCTTGAACCGCTTCAAATCCGCCGCCGTCACCTTGAACTTGAGCGAATTGCGGAACTGGCGCGCCCGCTGAATAATTCCCTCGGCCTCCACCGGCACGCTGCGGACGCTGGATTCCAGCACCGCGATGGCTTCCGTGTTCAAACTGCGACCATGCGCTGCCGCGCGTTTTTTTAATGCGCGGTGCGTCTCCTTCGGGATGCCTTTGAGCGTGATCGTTATCATGGCACAACCATAACGCAACCATTTTGAATGTCAACGATCTTCGCCGATGATTTCGACTTCCGTATGCAATTCAATTCCGCGTTCGGCCCTGGCTTTGGCCTTCAAGATTGAAATCAATTCCAAAACGTCGCGCGCCGTCGCGTTGCCGTCGTTCACGATGAAATTGCCATGCTCGGCGGAAACCACCGCGCCGCCCACGCGCGCGCCTTTCAATCCCAGTTCGTCCACCAGCCGGCCCGCCGGGATCGCGCCGGGATTTTTGAAGATGCAACCCGCGCTCGGCGCCGCCGGCTGCGATCCCCAGCGCTTCTCGCTGAACGCCTTCATGCGCTGCTCGATCTCCGCGCGCGGTAAAGTTTTGCATCTAAAAACCGCGCCCAGCGCGATGTGATTCGTCAACGCCGCGCAACTGCGATATTCCACCGCCATCTCCTTCGGCGCGAGTTCGCGCACGTTACCGTCAAAATCCATCACGCGCACCGACCCGACGACATCGAACGTCGCGCCGCCCATCGCACCCGCGTTCATCCGCAACGCGCCGCCGACACTGCCGGGAATGCCTTCAAGAAATTCCACGCCGCTCAGATTGTTCCGCTTCGCCTCGACCGAAACATTTTTCAATTTCGCGCCCGCGCCGCAAAAAATTTTCTCGCCGACGATTTTAATTTCGCCGAAATGTGGCTGCGACAAACAAATCACCACGCCTCGAAATCCGCCGTCGCGCACCAACAGATTCGAGCCACGGCCAAGAATGAAAAATTTGATTTCGTTTTCGCCGCAAAACTTCACGACGCTCGCCAAATCATTTTCATCCGTCGGTTCAATATAAAAATCCGTCGGCCCGCCGACGCGCAACGTCGTGTGCTTGGCGAGCGGCTCGTCGCGGCGAATGATGGTCGCGCGCGAAACGCGTTCAGCAATTTCATCGGCGATATTTTTCTCAATTCGCATCGGATTCTCCAAAATGTCAGCAGTCGGCGTCATTGTTTAATGAGCATGTTTCGCCGAGCCATGCGCGTGACCATAACCACACTTTTTCACTTTCGCCTGCGCCGCCTTTTCCTGCTGCTGCGCAATCGCGTTCAAAATGTTTTCCGCGATCTGCTCCGCCGCCTTCGGCGCGTGCCATTGCGCAAGCGCGGATTGCATTGTTGAACGCAGAGTTTCACTTTCAACCAGTTCAACCAAAATTTCCGCGACCTTTTCCGGCGTGGAATTTTTTTGTTCCAACAATTTTGCCGCGCCAGTTTTTTCAAAGGCCAACGCGTTGAAAAACTGATGGTTGTCCGCCGCCGCCGGAAATGGAACGAGCAACGATGGCAATCGCATCGCCGCAATTTCCGCGAGCGAGGACGCACCCGCGCGACTGACGGCGACGGTCGCCGCGCCGAGCGCCAAATCCATTTCGGCCAGAAACGGTTTGACGACGGCTTTCAAATTTTTTGCGGCGTAAAAACTTTTTACTTTTTCAAATTCGTTCGCGCCGGTCAGATGCAACCATTGCCAGTTTTTTTTCGCGAGCAACGGCAGCGCAGACAAAATCATTTCGTTGAGACCGCTCGCGCCCTGACTGCCGCCGACGACGAGAATTGTCGGAAGGTTTGGGTCGAGACCTAAAGTAATTGCGGATTGCGGATTGCGGATTGCGGATTGAGAAAACTGAATGCGGACGGGAGTTCCCGTCACGGAAATTTTCCGAGCGTTCAAACGCGCGGCGGTTTCGGGAAAGCCCGTGAAAGCTTTGTCCACGAATCGCGCCAGAAAACGATTAGCGCGTCCGGGAATAGTATTAGACTCGTGCAGGAAAATTTTCGCGCCGAATTTTTTCGCGGCCAGAATCGGCGGCGCGGAAGTAAAGCCGCCCATCGCCAGAACTGCGTCGGGTTTTTGCGTCTTAAAAAATTTTCGCGCGGCGCGAAATGATTTCCAAAAACTCAAGCCGAAGAAAAAATAATTTCGATTCTGCAAACCGACGGCGGGCAGCGTGAAGATTTCAAAATCTTGCACGGACTTCACGGCTTGCTGATCAATTTCCTTCGGCGAAATGAGCAGCGCAATTTTGCAGCCGCGTTTTTTCAATTCTTCGGCGACGGCGATTCCCGGAAAGAGATGTCCGCCCGTTCCGCCGCAGGCGATGGCGACGAAGGGCTTTTTTGTTTCGGGTGCAATCATGTTGCTCTGGCAGCGAAGGGATTGTCATCGCGCTCAATCGTGGATCGGGAAACTTTTTCGCGCGCGGGCGCGTGGCGCGCGATGCTGAATAAAATTCCGATGCAGGTCAGCAGGGCGACGAGATTGGAGCCGCCGTAGCTGATGAAGGGCAGCGGCAATCCTTTGTTGGGCAGCGCGCTGGTGACAACGCCGATGTTGATGGCGGCTTGCAGCGAAATCAAAAACGTCAGGCCGGACGCGAGCAAAAAACCGAAGGTGTCGCGTGAGCGGAGCGCGATGTAAATGCCGCAAAAAGCGATGACGATAAAAGTGGCGACGACAAGCAGCGTTCCGATGAGGCCAAGTTCTTCGCCGATGTTGGCAAAAATAAAGTCGGTGTGAATTTCGGGCAGGTAGCCGAATTTGCGCACGCCGTTGCCGAGGCCGACGCCGAACCAGCCGCCGGAACCGAGACCGAACATGGCCTGTTGCGCCTGCAACGCCGCGCCGCCGGCGTGGGCGTCGGGATAAAGCCACGCGGCGATTCGCCCGCGCCGCATGGAATCATGAAAAAGTGAAAAGGCCAAAGCTCCCGCCGTAAATAAACCGGGCAGGATCAATTTTCTCAATTGAACGCCGGCGATCAAAAGCATCGCGCCGCTGACGGCGGCAAGCAAAATGGTTTGCCCGCGATCCGGTTCGATGAAAATCAAACCCAGTGTGACGCCGATGATGGCGCTCGGAAAAAAAATTCCACGTTTCCAGGTGTGCATTTGCCGCTGGTTGCGTTCACCATGCCACGCGAGCAAAATGATGAGCGCGAGTTTGGCAAATTCGGACGGTTGAAGGGTGAAGCCGCCGAAGCCGATCCAGCGTTTTGCGCCGTGACTGGAATGGCGGATGTGCGGCACATAAACCAACGCGAGGCCAATCAAGGCAAGAATAAAAATCGGCCAGACGCATTTTTTAAGGATTTGATAATCCAGTGAAGTGGCCGTGACGCAGAGAACAAAACCAGCCGCGCACCAGATGAGTTGCATCATTAAGTCATGCGGGCCGGCGGAGGCCGTCATCATCGAGCTATAAAGCATGACCAACCCCAACGCCAGCAGGGCGGCGACGCAAATGGCCAGAGTTGTGACGGCGGCTTTCATTCCAAACTAAAAGCCGGACGCCGGGCGCATGGCCCGGCGTTCGGTGAATTTCATGGCGACGTTGGCGTCGCGGATGTCGGCGCGGGCGCATTTTCCATGGGCGCAGGCGGAGTCGTCATGTCCGACTTCAAGGGGAGCTTTAATTTTTCGCCCACGGTAATTCTGGTGGTGGACAAATTATTTTCGGACTCAATCGCCTTGACGGTGGTTCCGTGCGACCGGGCAATTCTCGTTAAAGTATCGCCGGACTTGACCACATACATGTCGTTGCCGCTGCCGGTGGAATCCGTATTTGACATTGGACTTGCCGCGCTCGCGCTTGTCGGCGCGGGAATGGAAAGTTTCTGTCCCACTTTCAATTTCGTCGGAACAATTCCCGGATTCGCATCTTCAATCGCTTTGACTCGCACGCCAAATTTTTTGGCGATTTTTGCGAATGAGTCGCCTTTGATCACGACATATTCCGTTCCCGTATTTTCCACGGGCGGAGCGACGACTGCCGGCGGATTGGTTTCGACGGGCGGCGTCACGGGCGAATTCGTATCCGCCATCGGCGAAGAATTCGTGTCCATCGCCATCTCGTTCGTGTCTGGCGGCGGCGTATTATCGGTCTGGTCGGATTGTTCCCGCTTGCAGCCCTGGATCAGCATCGCGGTGAGTCCGGCGACGCCGAGCGCGAGCACGCAAAAAACGCCGAGCTTCAGGCGCGAGCGGCGTTTGTTGTGCTCCAGCGAGCCTTGGGGTATGAATGGATTTGGATTGGTCATGGGTTTGGCGCTATTAGCGTCCTTTCTTCGAGGTGGGTTGATTGTGTTGATTTTTCCGCAACGAAATTTTCCCTCGAAAAATTTCATGGCGGGTTAAATTGATTTTGTTCATCGGCATGGAAACGCAACTTGCAACTTCACGGAAATTTTTTATCAGCCGCGCGCCGTTCGCGCAAGCAACAAAACGCATTTTCTTCAATGTCGGCAATGTTTTCATCTTAATTTCAAAGTGGCCAGCGCAACGACCGCAAACAGCACGCACAAAATGTAAAAACGCATCACCACTTGCGATTCATACCAGCCTTTTTTTTCAAAATGATGGTGCAGCGGCGCCATTAAAAAAATTCTCCGGCCCGTGCCGGTGCGCATTCGCGTGAAACGGAACCAGCCGGTTTGCAGCAGCACCGAAACCGCTTCCAAAACGAAAATTCCGCCCGCGATGACCAGCACAAACGGCTGGTGAATCAGCACCGCCATGATGCCAAACGCGCCGCCCAGCGCGAGCGAGCCGGTGTCGCCCATGAAAACCTGCGCCGGATGACAGTTGAACCATAAAAATCCCAATCCCGCGCCGATGAGCGCCGCGCAAAAAACCGTCAGTTCACCCGCGCCGCTCACAAAAGGAATTTGCAAATACTCGGAGATTTTTATGTTGCCCGCGACGTAAGTAAAAATCAGAAACACAAAAGCCACAATCAGCGTGCAGCCAATCGCCAGACCGTCGAGTCCGTCCGTCAAATTCACCGCATTGGAACTGCCGACAATCGCCAGCAGCACGACCAGCAATCCGATGATGCCGCCGACGCCAACCGGATATTTGTAAAACGGCAGCATCAACTGGCTGACCAGATTGCTGTGCATGGCAGTTTTATTTCCCAAAAGCCACAGTTCGCTCGTCGCCGGAAGTTTCCAGAGATAAATTCCCACGAACAATCCCAAAAGCGTTTGCACCAGAAGTTTTAGGCGCGGCGGAGTGCCGCCGCCGGTTTGCTGGATGATTTTTGCGTAGTCGTCGTAAAATCCCAAACCCGACAAAACCAAAACCACGAGCATCGCCAGTTCAACTTGCGCGTTCCATTCCGTCCAAAGCATCGTCGAAAAAACCAGAACGACAACGATCAAAACTCCGCCCATGGTCGGCGTTCCGCGCTTGCTCAAAACGCGCGCGGCCAATCCGCCGGCTTCCTCGGCCTTGTCCGCGTAATCCTGTCCAAATTTCAAATGCTTCAGCCAGCGGATGATTTTTGGGCCGAGCCACCAGCTCAATAACAACGCCGTGATCGCCGCGCCCGCGCTGCGAACGGTGATGTAACGGAACAACCGCAAAAACGAGAGGCGGTTTTCCCAAACCGTTCCGTGCGACCAATCCAAAATTTGCTGGCTCAAATAAAAGAGCATTTTTGTTTAATTTTTTTCCGCTTTCAAAATTTCCGCGATCCGTTCCAACCGCGACGCGCGCGAGGCTTTCAACAAAACCACGTCGCCCGCTTTCAAAAAACTTTTCACGGCTTTCATCGCCGCTTCCACGTTCTCAAATTCAATCACGCGCGTCAGTCCGCCGTCGCGCGCAGCTTTGGCAATCACATTTGCCATTTTTCCCACAGCGAACAACTGGCCGATTTTCAATTCCGCCGCGCGTGCGCCAATTTCCGCGTGCGTCGCTTCGCTATGCGCGCCGAGTTCTTCCATGTCGCCCAGCACCGCCACGCGACGGCCTTGCAACGGCAAATCGCAGAGCGTTTCCAGCGCGGCAATCGTCGAATCCGCATTGGCATTGTAGGCGTCGTCCAAAACGCGCACGCCATTCGCCTCCCAAAATTGCAACCGCATCTTCGGCGGCTGGCATTCGGCCAGGCCGCGCTGGATTTCAGCGCGGCCCAACCCCAGTTCCCCACCAACCCCAATCACAAAAAGCGCATTCACCACCTGATGCCGTCCCAGCAAATTGATTCTGTATTCGCCGCAGAAATTTTCGTCCGCCGTCTGCACGCGAAATGTTGAACCGTTTTTGTCCAGCCGAATTTTCTCCGCGCGCCAGTCATTTTTTTCGCCGAGGCCGACGCGGACAATTTTCGCTTTCGTTCGCACGGCAATTTTTTCGGTCCACTCATTGTCGCCGTTCAAAAATAATTTTCCATCCGTCGGCAAAAGTTCCGCGAGCGAACCTTCTTCGCGCGCGACGCGCGCGACGTCGCCAAAAAATTCCAGATGCTCGCGGCCAATGTTCGTCAGCACACCGAATTTCGGCTGAATCATTTTCACGAGCGGCGCAAGTTCGCCCGGATGATTTGTGCCGGCTTCCAGCACGGCAACTTGGTGCGACTTTTCAATTCTCAACAGCGTCAACGGCACGCCGATGTCATTGTTAAAACTAGCTTCGCTGGCTAATGTCGAAAATTTTTGCCGCAAAACCGACGCGAGCAATTCTTTCACCGTCGTTTTTCCGTTCGAGCCGCCGACGCAAATCACCGGCAGATCAAAATCTTTGCGATACGCCGCCGCCAATTTTCCCAGCGCAGTCCTTGCGTTTTCGACAACGAGCACGGCGTAATCCGTCGCAACTTTGGACTTTGGACTTTGGACTTTGGACTTTTCAATAACAACTGCCGCGACGTTTTTTTCCGCGACCTCATCCAAAAAATCGTGGCCGTCGAATTTTTCGCCGCGAATGGCAAAAAACAAATCACCGGCTTTTGCCTGCCGCGAATCAATGCAGACATTTTTAACCATTGCATCCGCCGCGCCGCGCCGGATTTCGGCGTCGCAGGCTTCAGCGACAAATTTCAAAGAGCGTTCTTCCACAAATGTTCAATGCGACTCGCGCGCCGCCACGATCGTTGGCGGCGAGTTTGGTTGCGGCAAATTTTCGTCCGGCGGAATGTTCAAGTAGCTCGCGCAGCCGTCGGCGATCTTTTTGAAAACCGGGCCGCATAGCGCGCCGCCGAACGCGCGTCCGCCTTCTTTGGGCGCGTCCATCACGATGGAAATGCAAATCTGCGGATCGTCCGCCGGAAAAAATCCGATGAAGGAAATGACAAATTTGTCAGAGGCATATTTTCCATCCACGACTTTTTGCGCCGTGCCGGTTTTACCGGCGACGGTGTAATTTTCCATCGCCGCCATCGGCGCGGTTCCGTCTTTGGTCACGACAGTCTTGAGCGCTTCGACCATTTCCTTGGCGGTGGTTTCGCTGATGACGCGGCGGACAGCTTGCGGTTCGTATTGTTGCACCACGTTTCCGTCGCGGTTCTGCAATCGTTTGACGAGCATCGGGCGCATGAGCACGCCGCCATTGGCAATCGCGCCGACGGCCATGATCATTTGCAATCGCGTCACGGCCACGCCCTGCCCCATCGGAATTTGCGCAATGGAATATTTTCCCCACTTGTTCGGCGGGCGCACAAAATTTTTCGCGCTGACTTCATTCGGCAATGGAATTCCGGTAAATTCGCCGAGGCCAAAGTCGGTCATGTAATCGTAAAGTTTGTGCGCTTGCAATTTGATGCCGATTTTTGCCGCGCCGATGTTCGACGATTTTTGCAAAACCTGTTCGACGGTCAGATTTCCGAAATGATCGTGTTCCGCGTCGTGTAGTATTATGCCGCCATAATGAAAAACGCCATTTTCACAAAACACCGTGTCGTTCAAATCAACCACGTGTTCGTTCAACGCGCCGGAAATCACGATGGTTTTGAAAGTTGAACCCGGTTCCATGACATCGCTGATGACGCGATCCGGCTCGGTGTTCGTGTTGATGGTGCTCAAATTATTCGGATCAAAATTCGGCAGCGAGGCCAGCGCGAGAATTTCTCCCGTGCGCGGACGCGTGACGATGCCGGTGATGCTGACGGGCGAATGTTCTTTCATCGCGTCGGCCAGCACAGTTTCCACGATATGTTGCACGACGGAATCAATGGTCAACACCACGCTCAAGCCATCGTGCGCCTGCACGTCTTCATCGCGCAGCGCGACCAGCTCACGATTCCGGCTGTCCACGCCCGTCACGCGCCAGCCGGACGCGCCGCTTAATTTTGAATTGAAGGATTTTTCAATGCCGTCGTAACCGAAAAGTTCCGCCGCATGATTGGTCGTTTCCTGCGTGCCGACAAAACCCAGAACATGCGCCGCCAGTGCGCCGTTGGGATAAACGCGCAATTGATCCGGCTCGGCGGCAACCGCGTATTGTCTCAAGTTGCGGGAAAAAACCTTGAAATTCGCGCGCGCAGTTTTCGACATTTCACTTTCATTCGCCGCCAGCGGAAGATTACTCATGGCCGAACGAATTTTCTGCCACGTTTCTTCCGCGACTTTGCGTTGCAGCACGACATAACGGTTCGTGACCGATTCGCCTTTTTGGTTTTTCCAGACGCGCGGGAATAATTTCTGATACAAATCCGTTTCGTTGACGCGCAAAATCGGCGCGAGTGCGCGGGCAATCGCCGCCTGCTGGTTGCCGATCAACAATGGATTTGCCCAAACCGTTTCCACCGGCACGCTCGTCGCCAGCAGATTTCCGTTCGCGTCCAAAATGTCGCCGCGCCGGGCGGGCTGCCAGAATTTTTCCTCCGAATTTTTTTCCGCCGCCGCCGCCAGTTCGTCGTGGCGCCACACCTGCAAATCCACCAGCCGGAAGCCCAGCCCGATGAACGCCAGCGCCACCAATGCCAGCAGCAGAAGCGCGCGATTGAATTGTTGCTGCCGTTTTATCATCCCAAAAACGGCCAGCCGCCCGTGGCGATCAGTTCCTCAACCAACGGCGTCACGAGCGGCGGCCAAAATGTTTTCATAATTTATTGCGCCATTTCATCCGGTCGCCGGGCAAGCTGGCGCGTTAAATTTTTATTTTCCGGCGGCGTCGCCAACGGCTCCGCCAGACGAACGACCTGCATCGGTTGCGCGGGCGACAATCCCAATTTCAATTCGCGCGCCCGCCGGTCCAGCATCACCGGCGAATGCAAAATCGCCAGTTGCTCCGCCAATTTTTTGTCGTCGCCCTGCAATTGCGCCAGCCGGTTTTCCTGGTCGCGAATCTGCCGGCCAAGCTGGTAAATCTCGCTCTTCTGCCACACATAACCCACCGCCGCGCCCGCGATCGTCAAACACGCGAACAACGCCGCCAGCGCCGGGCCGAACCGGATCGCCGCCGACTGACTTTTTCGATTTTTTGACATTTTATTTTAAGACACGAATTTCACGAATTAACACTAATTGAAAAATAATTAGTGAAAATTAGTGTAATTTGTGTCTGCATTTTTTATTTTGTGTTTCAAATTTTTTCCAAAATCCGCAATTGCGCGCTGCGGCTGCGCGGATTTTCTTTCAACTCGGTTTCGCCGGGCAAAATCGCCTTGCGCGAAACCCATTTCATTTCCGGCGCGCGCGGCTGTCGCAATTCCGGCACGTCCACTTCGCCGCTGAACGAATAATCGCGCGTTTTTTCCCGGCCAAATTCTTTTACCGTCCGGTCTTCAAGCGAATGAAACGTGATCACCGCGAGCCGTCCGCCCGGCTTCAAAATTTTCAACGCCGCTTCCAATCCGTGTTTCAAAGAACCAATTTCATCGTTGACCGCGATCCGCAGCGCTTGAAAAACTTTCGTTGCCGGATGCGCTTTTTTTCCGGCGCGCGGCGAAATCCGCTCAATCAACTCCGCCAGTTGCCGCGTCGTCTCAAATTTTTTCTGCGCGCGGTCGTGAACGATTGCCCTGGCAAATCTTCGCGACTCGCGTTCGCCGCCAAATTCCCAAAAAATCTTCGCCAATTCTTCGGCGCCCAAAGTGTTCACCAAATCCGCTGCCGTTGTTTTTTGGCGGTCGTCCATCCGCATGTCCAGCGGGCCGTCCTGCTGAAAACTAAACCCGCGCGACGGCGAATCCAGTTGCGGCGAACTCACGCCCAAATCCAAAAGCACGCCGTCGCAACTCGCCGCCGGAATCCAGCCGGCCATTTCCGCAAAATTTCCGCGACGAATTTCAAACCGTCCGGCAAATTGTTCCGCCAGTTTTTTACGCGCGGCTTCAACCGCGACGCCATCGCGATCGCACCCAAACAACCATCCAGTCGGCGAACTCGCGGCCAAAAGGCTCGCCGCGTGACCAGCCCCGCCGAGCGTGCCGTCGGCGTAGCGGCCCGCCGGATTTGGGTTCAGCGCCGCCAGCGCCTCCGCCGCCATCACTGGTTTGTGAATGAATTCCACCACTTCGCATTTTTGAATCAGGTTGCGTTCGCTCCAAAAATTCTTTCGCCCAGCGCGCTCCAGGATTTTTCTGATGTCTTCATGGCCGGGGCGTTTGCCTCGCGCGCGGGGCGTGATTTGATCGGCACGATTTCCACTTCCGCATCCGTCAAATCGTTGTGAATGACTTTTACTTTTTCCAGCGAAAGCTCCACTTGCGTCGGACGCGGCAAATTTTTTTCCTCCGGCGTGCCGCGCAACATCGTCATCGGATTCAGTTTGCTCGTCCAAACCGCCAGCGATTTTGGCTTCCCGGAAATTGCCGGCAGCTTCCGGGTTTTTTCCAGGAACGGCGCGGCGACTTTTTTTGCCAACGCAACGGGATTTTTCTCCGCCGCTTTTGGCAAGTCGGTTTGGGTCGCCGCCACAAATGGATTTTTTGACGAGCCAAATTTTGGAAGGCAGGCGCGTTTATCCGCGCGGTAAGCCACCGCACGCCCGCCGTTCACAAAACTTTTTCCCGCGCCAAGTAATTTTCCCAGGTTCATATTTTTTTATTCCATCAGTTTGAACGCCTCGGACGCGAGCACCGCGTCGGCGGCCTTGACATTTTCGTGACGACTCGGATTCCAAATTTCAAAACGGTCGAGCAAACCGACGAGCACGACTTCATCCTTGATGCCCGCCGCGCGCGCCATTTCGTCCGGCAGGCAAATCCGCCCGGACTTGTCCAAAGTCACCTGGACGGATTCGCTGCCAATAAATCTTTTGAGCACGCCCTTGTTCGGATCGCTGTTGGGCATCGCGTCAATGTCCGTTTTCATTTTGGCCATTTCCGACGGCGGCAACACGCGCAGGCAATTTCCCGCCTTATGCTTCGGCCACAAAATGACGGTCAATTCCGTGCCGTCTTTTGCCGGGCGCCATTTCGCCGGAATCTGGACGCGCCGCTTCTCATCTACGCCGTGCCGATAGCACGAATTGTAGTAAGTCGGTTCAGTTGTCTTTGCGACACTCATTTATTCACCACTATTTCCAAAACGGTCTAATCACCCACAACGACCCATTTTTATCCACTTTAACCCACCAATTGTCAATACAAATCTGACGGAAAAAAGCGACTTTATTCAAAAGTTATTCACAATCTCTCAACCGGCAGGAATCCGTCGCAAGACAACTTCCTTCGGTGACAGCTTGAAACTTCAAATCCAAACCTTGAAACTCGCCCGATGCGAACCGCCGATTTTGATTTTGCCCTGCCGCCGGATTTGATCGCGCAACATCCCGCGCCCCGGCGAGACGAATCGCGGCTTTTGGTTTTGAATCGAACGAACAGCGAGCTTCAACACCGGCAGTTCAGGAATTTTTTGGATTTTTTGCGCGCCGGCGACGTGCTTGTTTTGAATAATTCACGCGTGATTCCCGCCCGGCTGCACGGGACAAACGTAAAAACCGGCGGCAAGTTTGAAATGCTTCTGCTCGAAGAAAATGCCCCGAACGATTGGTGGACGATGATTCGTCCGGGCAAAAATGCGCGTGTCGGAACGCAAATCACGCTGTGCGCTCCAAAGGAACAACCGTCAAAAATCATCGCCACTGTTTTGGACGTGAACGCCGAAGGCCATCGGCGGCTGCGATTTTCCGGCGCGGAAAATTTGCGCGACGAATTGGATCGGCTCGGCGAAATGCCGTTGCCGCCTTACATCGAACGCACAAATTCAGGCCAATCGTCTGAAGACAAAGAACGTTATCAAACCGTTTTTGCCCTGCGCGAAGGCTCGGTCGCCGCGCCGACTGCCGGACTACATTTCACGACTGAACTTTTGGAACAAATCCGGGGGCGCGGCGTGAACATTTGCTTCGTCACTTTGCACGTCGGCGCGGGAACTTTTTTGCCGGTGAAAACCGAAAATCTTTCCGAACACAAAATGCACGCGGAACATTTTGAAATAGGCGAAGAAACTGTGCGCGCCGTGAAGGAAGCGAAAAAATCTGGAAATCGCGTCATTGCCGTGGGCACGACCACCGTGCGCGTTTTGGAAAGTGTGGCCGCGCAGAACGCTGGAAAACTTAATGTTTATGTGGGAAAAACGGATATTTTTATTCTCCCGCCATTTCAATTCAAAATCGCGGACGCGCTTTTGACGAATTTTCATCTTCCCTGCTCCACGTTGCTCATGCTCGTCAGCGCCTTCGCCGCGCCGGGCGAAATTCGCGGGCGCGAAATGATTTTATCCGCTTACGCTGAAGCGATTCACGAGCGTTATCGCTTTTTTAGTTACGGTGATGCCATGCTTTTATTATGAGTTCAAAGTCCAAAACCCAAAGTCCAAAGTTGCCGTTTGTATTTTCAAACTTCGCCATCACGGCGGATGGAAAAATCGCATTTGCCGACCATACATTTACGCCGTTTTCCAGCGAACGTGACCGCGAGCACATGATGGAATTGCGCGCGAGCGCGGACGCGGTGATCTGCGGTTCGCGCACCATCAACGAAACGGATTCGATTCTCGGAACGGGCGGAACAAAATATCGCCGCCGACGCCTGGCAAAAGGTCTGTCGGAATATAATTTGCGCGTCGTCGTCAGCGGTTCCGGCTCGATTGACCCGCGCTCGCAAATTTTTAAGCGCGGCCTTTCGCCCGTCATTGTTCTGACCACCAAACGCATCAGCGCCGCACGCCTAAAAAAACTTCGCGCGCTGGCCGATGAAGTAAAAATTTTTGGCGAACGCGAAGTCAACTTCCGCGCCGCGTTGGTCTGGTTGCGGAATCAATGGAAGGTAAAACGGCTGCTTTGCGAAGGCGGCGGCGAATTGCACGGCGCGCTCATGGACGCCGATTTGGTGGACGAGTTGCATTTGACGATTTGCCCGAAAATTTTCGGCGGACGAACTGCGCCGACGATTGCGGATGGCGCCGGCGTTGACCATTTGGTTGAAGCCAAGCGCTTTGAATTGCGGTCTTACCAACGCATGGGCGACGAAGTTTTCAGCATTTGGAACCGCCAGCCATCCAGATAATATCCCAAGGTTATTCACAACGTCGAATGACCGTTAATTTCTCCTGATTTCCGCGAGGATGAGTATTTTTTTGTTTCTGGATCCGACCCAAGCCTCACGCCCTGACGCAATAAATCGCGGGAATTTTGTCGGGCAAAACTTATTATCGTGGCAGTCGAGGTCACGAGACTCATTTCAACTTGGGAGGACGAATTTGATTGAACGCTGCCTGATGGCTTCCCACGCGCGCAGAAAGTAAAAAAGATTCAACTTGATCCGATCCGCGCTTTTGATCAATTGATCTGGGCGTGCCGAAAAAGTTGAAACCATCCAAACGCCTGAATTCATTTTGTTCACGACGACGGTCACATGGCGTCATGGCGGCCTCCTTACTTGATTTGCAAGGGCATGAGTTTGACAAAAAAGACGTCATTCTGCCGCAGGGCGAAGGTGCGCACGAAGGGTTGGTGGGCTTGAATCTGGATGGTTTCGACCGATTCAGGGTCGCCGTTGCTTTGGGCACGCAGAATTTCGACCTGGGCGGGCGTCAATTGCGACGGCGCGCCCATTTCAAGGTAACGGGTAAAAACGTCGTTGACCTGATAGCCGGTCTGATAAATCTCCAGGCTGTAGCTTCCAGCCGGGAGGTTGGTGATGCCAAGCGTCAACGGGCGAATTTCCTGGGCGGGAATTTCGTTTTTATAGAACTGCTGGTCGTTCATTCCCTTGGGCGGCACGATGGGCGTGTAATTCCAAAACAAGGCCTGGACGGAATGGTCGGGGCTGGCGCAGACCCAGGATGCGGGGTCGGGGTCAGCGAGTTGGGTTGGCCCCAGTTCGTTCAGGAATTTGAAAGCGTAGAAGGCCGGTTTCTTTAAGTCTTCGTAGTTGATCAAACCGAAGCCGCCATGAAAGGGAGTGAAGCGCGGGCCGTTCTCTTCAAAAATATCGGTGAAGGTCCAGTAAGACATGGAATCTACCGAGCGGTAAGCGCCCTTGACCTTACTTAAGATGAAGGCCGACTGTTGATAGGTATCGTGCATGAAATCGGTGGGTGTGTAGGCGGAACTCCACTCGGTGAAGTGCAAGGGTAGATTGGGCATGGGAGAATCGTCTATCATCTTCCGTTCGCCGACCATCCGGCCAATAATCGAATTGGAATCAGAATCAATCACCGTTCCTAGCTGGCCGGTTTCATCCACATAGCCGCTCTTGACGCCGTAAGCATGGGTGGAGATGAAGTCGAGCGGCACGTTGTTGCTGTGACAAAAATCAATGAACGATTGGTCCCATTGACCCATGGCCGTGGCCGGGCCGCCCACGCGATAGTCCGGCGAGACACTCTTGATGGCGTGGGCCGTGACTTCATACAATTTGAAATAGTCCTGCTGCGTGCCGTCGAAGAAAAAATCGTGAAGGTCGGGTTCGTTCCACACTTCAAAATACCAGGTCTTGACTTCATCATGCCCGTAGCGCTCCTGGAAATGCGTGACCAGATGGCGGATCAAGCCGGCCCATTTGTCATACGATTTCGGCGGTGTGACATTGCCCTTCCACCAGAAAACGGTTTTGTGGCCGCTCGCCAGGGCATTGGGCATGAATGAAAGTTCGACGAAGGGCTTGATGTCAATGCTCAAGAGGAAGTCATAAAGCCGGTCAATGTATTGCCAGTTGTAAAGGGGATTGCCCTGCGCGTCTTCCTGATAAACACCCATGTCATCGCAGAGCAATCCGTGCATGCGGATGTATTTGAAGCCGCCTTCGCGCCGCGTCTCCCGCAACTGATCCTGCCAATCCGCGCGCAGTCCTTCGTTGGCCCGCCCCGCGCCAATGCACTCCTTGAAGGATGTGTCCAATGGCCCTTGGACCGCGTTCACGTCGGCAGCAACCATCCGGCCAATCGCCGCCGGCGCTGACGGCGTCGGCGCGGCCAGCACCAACGGCTGCCCCACAACGGCGGCTGCCAACGCCATGACCAACCTGCACAAAGATTTGAATGAAATAAGATTGTTCGTCATAAAAAGACGGGCGGATTGAATGCTTTCACTTCCGAAACTGCATTCCCAACCATTACAAGTCTAGCATTTAATTTCCCCTCCTGACGGAGCTTGAATTGATTTGCGTCATTTGCCGGAACGGTAAATTTTTTCCGCGAGAAGTTTTATGAATCAACCACCAAAGGATGAAATAATTCGGCCACTAATTTTTAATTCACGCGGTCGTATTATTATTAAACCGTGTCGAACATTTCATCCGCACTCATGGCCGTGGCATCCGCAATGATATTGGCATAGACCGCAAAGGCAGCCATGGCGATTATTTCCAATATCTCTGACTGCTTCAGTCCGTGACCACGAAGCTGCTCAAAATCGTTTTCCACCAGTTTTTGAGGATGACGGGAACATTTGAGCGCAAACAAAATCATATCCCGTAGTTTTGGATCGGGCAGGTCGTTGACATTGCGAACAATTTGTTCGAGCAATCCGGGTGACCCCCCTAACATGCGGCAACAGGCGGTATGCGCTGCCGAACAATAACGGCATTGGCGATCATTCGAGATGGCCACAAACATCATTTCCTTCATCCAGCGCGGAATCTCACCCAACACCAGAACATTGCGCACGGCTTCCCATGTTCCGCGCGTCACCGTCGAAGAATGCCCCTGCGTCATGATGAAATTGGGCGCCGAGGGAAACGCCATGCGGCGGTAAAATTCCTCATAAATGACTTTTACTTCCAACGAGGCTTCTTCAGGCTTGAGAACGGATATGTGGGGCATAATTAGCAGACTAAACAGATTCACAATCTCCCACAAGCTTCAAACGTGATTTTATCGCCGGCGTCACGCACAAGGTTTGGTGAACGGGCGCGATGCCAAATTTTATTGCACCTCGGCCCCGGCGTTTGCGGTGATTGCCGAAGGCGCATTTATTCTTGACGAATTTTGACCTTGGTCAGAAGCTGTGTCTTATGAAAGCTCTGCCCTTCACTGCTATCGGCATGCTGTTTATTTTCTTGTCCCAGAGTGCGCCTCTGTTCGCCGCACCAGTGGATACAAATGCGCCTGTCAATTATGTCATCAAGGTGCTGATGAAGGACGCGAAAGGAAACGAGAATTCGCTTCAGGTCATGACGATTAACGGTTCGTTTGAACTGGACACGATTCAGAAAAGTTCCGTAAAGATCAATAATGCCGATATTCCGACGACGCTCAAGCTGGATGGCACGCTGACCACGATTAACGAACAAAAGGGCGTGCTCAAATTTTACTTGGGACACACGGTGCCTTATATTACGGGCAGCCTTGGAACAGCTTCATCTTATTCACAATTGTCGGTGGGATTGACTTCCTCCTTTGTGGTCACTTACGGAAAGCCGCTGTTGGTTCAGTTGGATGACAGCGGGGAAGTTTCCGTTCTAGTGACCCGCGAAAAAAACTGATCTCAGACAATCGCCACGTTCCCAACAGGAATGGCGACGGCAGATTGAAAACATCAGGGACGTCGCTGCGGTCGCAAGTATGCCGCAAGCTTTCTCGATCCGGAGTCTGCGTGTCTCCGTTGTTTGACTGATTCCATCCAACTGATAAAGTCCTGGCGCACGGCGTGAGATAGGCCACATCGTCAACCCCATAAACTCTTCGCGACAGCGGCGATGACGGCCAAAATAATTCCGAACCCGACTACGAGCATAATCGCCGCCAGAAAATGTCCTGAAATCAAGGAGGCTATCAAACAACCGAGCGCAACCTGAAAAGCTAAAAGCAACCCGGCCTCAAATACGCTCCAATTCTCAAAATGCGCGACCTTGTAAATCAAGGCGACAATGATGAGCGGAACAATCATCGCTCGCAACGCGAGGCCACGATGCGTGGCTGAAATAAACAGGACGATCAGCCAAACTCCCGCCGCCTCAATCAGCGAAGCAATGCCAGCTATCGCCGCTTCCTTGCCAAAACTGAGTAACTCCATGTCACTCTCAATCATGCCGCCGAAAATGCTCAACAACCAGACCGCCGCGCATAACGTCAAAAAGCTGAACGCCCAAAAGGCTGTGAGTTCAATGGCTGCGTGCATAAATATGGCCTAGCTTAAAAAGATGAGTTACGACCCAAAGCCAACGGCGGTTGGAATTCGGGTGAATCCTCGCTATGAATCGCAAACTGCATGATGGATTCAATGCACCAAAGTTCCTCGGCTCTGTGCCCGCTTATCTTCAGGAATAATAAGATGGTTGAAGCAGAGATGTTTTTCAAACTCAAAAGTATCAAGTGTGCCTTTTCCAGGACTGACGTTTTCCGTTGGTCAGTCGCTCTGGAGCCGGAAGAACTGGGCGGAACCGCTGATGCCATTCGTTGCCACAAAGTTGGTGTCTATCGTGGCGGGTGCGTTTGGCACTGCGGTCCAGTTCGCGCCGCCCAGGTCCGGTGCGGACTGCAAGGCAAAATTTCCCGCCGCCACCGGCCAGCTTATGAGGACGTTCGTTCCGCTTGCGGTGATGGTCAAAATGGGAAGCACACTCTCTATTGGCGTCGCGTCAATCGCCAGCATCGGATAAGGGGTGAAAAACTCATGGACATTGTGCTGGTTGCCCGTGATGGCCCACCCATCAAGGCTGGTCGCGTTGGTGGTGCCGGTATAATTCCATTGGTAACCATTAGGAAAGGAACCGCCGATCTGGGCTTGAATAAAATAAGTGGCATTGGGCAGGAGGACTATGTTTGAGGTGGCGACATACGGGTAAATGCCAGCCGTCACCGGATTGGTGTTGCCACTCAAGGTGTCGCTGCCAAAAATGGGGGCTTGGAAAAAAAGATCAACCGACAGGCTGCCGGTCGGATTTCCCGTGGCGTTCCCCATGGACAATTGAACGTCGTTGAAGGTGTAGCCGCCGGGGTTCGGTCCGGTTTGAAACTGCACGCCCAGGAGGGGAAAAATCGTGTTGCTGCCTGCGATGGGCTGGTTGGTGTTGGAGAGGTAAGTGAGGCTTTGGGCGTGAACGTTTTGCACGGCGAGCAAGCCCAGGGCGCAGACGACGACAGTGAGGAGTTGTTTTAGTTTCATAAGGGGAACTTAAGGTTGATTTAGGATTATCTAACTGACATAATAAATGGGGTTTTCCATTTGTAAAGGATAAAGTAAGGGGGTCATAAAGGTAAAGGGGTCAGTCCAGGTTTTATTCCAGCCTGAATTCACTTCGTTCACATTCATCTGCCCGCCAACCTGAAAATAATCAGGACTGACCCCTTTACAACATCGATAACAGTTAATTCCGTCTGATTTCCCGCGAGAACAGGTATTTGCTGCTGTTCTCTGTCCTTCTGTTCACAGATTGGTTTGTAGTGTTGTTACTGAATCGTAACGAGCCTGCCAAATTTTTGTCATACGCTATTGGGAAAAGGAATTGTGAATCAATTGCCTATTCTAACCGGCACTAATCATGTCGGCGAAGGAAATGTTCCTAGCGCCGGCACGAATTATTTCTGCGCCGCTGTAATTTCATTCGCCGCCGCCGCAAAATCTTGCTGAAAGTTATGGTTCTTTTTCATTTGCCTGACGATTGCCTGCGCCAGCACGCGTCCGGCATAAATATCAGTCGGATAATGGCGCGCAATCTGCACACGATGCCAGCCGATGCTGCGAGCTTCGGCAATGATGGCGTCATGTTGGTCAGGGAACAAATCGGCGAGGACCAGCGCCAGCACCATGGATTCAGTGGCGTGGCCGCTAGGATAGCTGAAGCTTTTTTCCAGCTTGCCATTGGCGAGGCTGGGATCAGTGACATAAGGGCGTGGGCGCCGGTAAAAATCTTTGGCGTTGTCGGTCACAGATTCGGCGTCGGTTTGCACGCGCTGGAAAAATGCCTCGATCCTGGGAAATTTTCCGGGCTGGAAAAAATTACCGATGGCGGGCGTGAAGGTGAAGATGGTGAATTTCTTTTGGGAATAGGCAACAGTCATGTCATTGCTGGTGGCCGCGTGATAAACGGCGCGGACTTCATTCAAATCGGCGGCCTGTTCCGGTGAACCGGGCAATGGCGGCGGCGCGAGAAGGGCGATGACATTGGGTTTGTCGGCGGCGAGATAGTGAAGATGACTTAATTGAATTGGCTGGCTCGATTGCGACATGGTGTCGTCCGCACATAAAGGAGCGACAGCGAGCAACCAGCCAACCGAGCAGGCGATAAAGAAAGACAGGTGGTGACGGGCGTAAAGTTTCATGGCGAATCAATTAATGACCGGGAATCCTTGAATGTCCCAATTGATGTCCGAGCGGCCGGGATCGTGGCCAGCGACGATAGGCTGGCCCGCTGTTGGACCATTAGGGGCGATGGCAGTGCCGTCAGATACAACATAACTATATTTGAAAAAAGCGGAATGGCCGTCGCTAAAAGTGATATTGCCGCCCAAGTTGTGCCGGGAGGAGAATCGCGTGGTATAAGACTGCGGCGTGGCAAGGTCAATTGAATTTCCATTCGGATACTGGTCCCCCGGGTCCGCATAATAGGGAGTTTCCCGGGAACGGTAGCGGACATCGGAAAAAAGCACAAAGGCGGAAGGATGAGTCACCATAGTAGTTTTGCAAGGAGTCCTTGAAGCCGTGCTGATGCTTTCATTTGCAGTGGCTTTTGAATTCATGCCGTAACTGAACAGCGGACGTTGACCCGTCTCCATATACCCATGGTTTGGGTCCTGATCCATCGGGTCAATGCCCTGGGCATAAGCTGTCGGATCTATAAAAATGCTATGTCCCGAGGAAGTGTTGGCGTTAAAATTATTTTTTGCTGAACCTACAGCGTATTGATACAAAGGCTGGCTACCGACGTAAGAAGGCAGCGCATTAAACCAGGCATCATCGCCAATTTTAAGATTGGAATGATAAGAATTAATGTCAGTCCACGTCGGATTATCTTCATCCGCCGGATTGAACTGGTCAGCGGGTTCGTATCTCGCGAATGGAAAAATTTGGTTGTTATCATCCACATACATGTTGGCAGCCAGCCCCCATTGTTTCAGGTTGCTCAAGCAGACCGCCTGATGAGCCATAGCCTTGGCCTTGGCCAGCGCAGGCAGCAGCATCGCGGCCAGAATGGCGATGATAGCTAAGACCACCAACAATTCGATCAATGTGAATCCTCTGTCTTTCGTATCGTTTAATTTCATTTTGTTCCTTGTCGCCTTTTGGAAAATAACATTCATGGAGCATATCCGTCATATACTCATCAACTACCCTGGAGATTGAATTAAACTTGTTACGATCCGATGGCGGCGAAGTGACGATGCAGTTACAAAAGCGCCGCTTTCCTTCCTTGAAATGGGTGTTGCGAGAACGTAACGCGCGCGCCGTTTTTTCGTAACATGCTTAAGTTTTAATTCAAACGTAATTTTGACGACTCAAACAATCTAACAATCAACAAAAAGACTTTAATGAAAATTAAAAAACTCATTTGCACAGCTTCTCTGCTCGTGGCGTCGTTGTCCGGCGTGCAAGCCGCCAACACCCTCGCCGCCTGGAACTTTGACAACCTTTCCATCGCCGCCAACAGCAGCCCGTCGCCCTCCACCGGTTCGGGCACGGCCAGCGCCGTGGGTTTGGGCAATTCGACCACTCCTAGCATTGTATCTCTTTCGGGAAGTTCTTTGGGAGGAGCTAATAGTTGGCAGTTTAGTGCCACCGGCGGCAGTGACGGCTGGAATTCCACTGCCGCGATTGGCACGCAAGGCGCCAAGTTCGCCGTCAGCACCGTTGGCTATTACCAGATTCAAGCTTCCTTCGATGTTTATGCGACTGCGAACGCGGAGGCATATCTTCAGGTTCAATATACAACGGAAGGCACTATCTGGCATAATGCCACCATCACTTCCGCAGGAACTTCCGGTATCCTCGCCACCAACACCATCGCTACCAACGGCATTGTCGTCGGCACTTATATCATCTTGACGAACAATGGCACGGCCACCTGGGATAATCAGGTGACGGTAAATTTGAATGGCGTTGCCGGCATTGAGAATACTCCCACTTTTGCCATCCGCATTGTGAACGCTTCGACGGGAACGAACTGTCTGGACACAACCGGAGCGCATTACAACAATAGTAACACCACCGCCAACTGGACGTTCGACAACGTCCTCATTCAAGGCGTTTCCTTCGATACTGTCGCCAACTGGATTTTTGACGATCAATACGTCAAGAACAAGATTATCAATCACCCTACTCCTGCCATCTCGAATAATACCGCCTCTGCATCTTGCATCGGTTTTAATACCTCCTATGTTTTTCCGAGCGGCACTGGCAGCACCAATTCTGCGGATATTACATCCACCACGCCCGACAGCTCTACTCCCAATGCTCTGGATGCCTGGCGTCTTCGTGGCGCGCCTAACAACGGCTGGAACAGTCAGGCGGACATTGGAACTCAAGGCGCCGAGTTTGATGTCAGCACGATTAATTACAGCAACATCATGGTTTCTTTTGACATTTACTTTACAAGCCAGGGCGAAGCAAAAATGTGCGTGCTTTACACTACTAACAACTGGGTGACAACTTTAGTGGCAGACAACTTCGCCTATGGAGCCAACCCCACGTTTATTGTCACGAACACCACTTCGGCCAACACCGTGATGGGCACTTATTTCTTAAATACTTACGGCTCGATCTTTTACAACAACTGCATCATTGACTTCACCGGTGTTCCGGGAGTGGCCAACAATCCCGGCTTCGGCATTCGGATTGTCAATGCTGCAAAGGGATTTGATTGCGTAAATTTCTTGAACCAACCCTACAATAATAATTCGGGTAATTGCCGCTTGGATAACGTGGCCGTGAACGGCCAATTTTCCGGTGCGTTTGCTCCTGCGGTCACCAATTCTTCCTCGGCCACGGTGGATGGTCCGTTCACCAATACTTTTGCCGTCAATCCAAGCTGGTCCGGGGCGATTAAGAGTATCTATATCAATGGCACACTTTTGCCAACCACAGCTTACAGCGTTACTTCCAGCAACATTGTTTTTACCCCGTCAAAAACAGCCGTGTTACAATTGAGCGGCCTTGATTACATTGTCATCTATGCTCCAGGTTATACCAGCGCCAAAGTCAACCAGTATGTCGCTACCGGCGTGGCTAAAAAACTGGTCTACACCGAGCTAGCGGGTCCTTCTGCCAGCGGCGGCACTTTGACTGCCAACCCAGTTATCGGGGTTACGGATCAGTATGGCAACGGCACCACGAATCCTTATGCCAATTTCACTGTCACAGCGAGTGTTGGCAACTCCACGGCTTGGACTCTGGGCGGATCTACTGTTCAAAAAACGGTCAACGGCTTTTGTGTCTTTACCGATCTGACGGCCACTGTCACCGGCTCGTTGCCGGTTGCCGGCGCGACCGTTCAGTTCACTATCCAGAACTACACAAATTCTGCCACCTCTGGCACAATCACCAACTTTTATTCAACCAGTTTCAACATTGGTGCGCCGCCTGTCCCGTTCACTCCGGGTAATCTCGCGGCCATTCAAATTGATACGCTGGGGAACAACACCACCTTCAGCATCATTGAACTCCAACCTTCCACCCTGGGTCAAACCAACCCCGTCAATATTGTTCCCATCAGCGCCACCGGAACGAATGCCCTGCGCTTTTCTCCGTCCGGCAGTTGCGGTCATCTGGCATTAAGCGATGACGGCACGTTCCTGGTCTTTGATGCGTTTCAGGATGGCAGTTCCGCCACGCCGGACGAAACCTTCAATCTCAATCGCGCCGTGGGGACTTTGAACTACACCAACAAATTCACTTCCCCGGTCAGCTATGTATCCACCTCCTTTGGCGGCAGCCAGGCTCGCGCCGCCTGTAGCCCGGACAACCAAAATTTCATCATTGATGATAAAGGTGGCTTATATGTTAACAGCTATTTGAATTACGAAGAAAACAATATCAGCGTGCGGTCATTTGGCGGCGCTACCTGGGTGCTTACGGCCAAAGTAGCCTACCCGCCCACTCCATCTCTGTATCAATTTGCCAACGGCGGTGCCAATCCTCTGCCGTTTGATGCCATAGATTTTGGGGACCCCGGTGATAACGGTCCCGTCAACACCACTACTTTAAGTCCCGCCCCTGATGCCGTGGCGCAGGATTTCTATATGATTGCCACGAATGGAGCCTATAACATCGCTTATATCCTTGACCAAAATGGCGGAGCGGATGGAGCGAGCACAGTCATCACCAAATTTGCATTCGATAGTGATCCCAATGTCAATACTTGGACGAACCTCGGCTCCTGGACCAATGGCGATAACGGCGAGAGTCTGTTTGCCACCACCAACGGCAGCGGTGGAGTCTATCTCTACTACGCCAACGGTGCCGGTGGCATTGGCGGGAACCAGATCATCCGGCTGACCGACCAGACCGTTGACGGTCCGCTCACCGTTACCTCCACCAACGTGATTTATACGGCCCCGGCCAATAGCTCCGTTGCGGGCATCACGTTCGTGCCAGTGCAGAACCCTTATGCCCCCCAAGTCACTCCGCCCCCGATTCTCACCGCCCAAAATGGCGCTACGGCCGGCGCTACCTTCAATGTCACAAACACTCCGGATGACAGCGCATGGCGTTCCGCCATCACCGGCATCACGGTGAATGGTTCACTCCTGCCGCCAGCCGCCTACGATACGACCCAAGCGGGCATGATTGTTTTCTACCCGGCGCAATCCGCGCTGTTGCAAAGCTCCGGTTCAAAAAACATTCTCATCACCGCCGCCGGTTATAGCGATGCGGCAGTCGTCCAAATTCTAACCAGCCTACAGCAGCCGATTTTAGGCGGAACCTCGCTGAATGGCGCTGGTAGTTTGCAATTCAACTTCACCAGCGCCACTGGACTGGGTTTCTCAATCCTCGCAACCAATAATCTTACCGCGCCGTTGAATACCTGGCCCGTTATTGGCACCGCAATCGAAAGCCCGGCAGGATCGGGTCAATACCACTTTATTGATCCAAATCCAGCGACAAATTCCACAGAGTTCTATCGGTTGCGTCAACCGTAAGCCGTCCTAAAACAATTAATCTACAAGACACTACAGGCGGGTTTCTCACGAAACCCGCCTGTTTCTTTTAGCGAGTCACTTTGCAGCTCGATAATTTCGGCCACAGGCCGAACGCTACAGAGGAAGGAACACTTCACCCCCGGCCCTCTCCCCATTCGTCCGACGAACGCGGAGAGGGGGGAAGCGAGTGTCCTGTTTTGGTTCATTGGGGGACAGTTAAACGAGAAAATGGGACAGGGCGGGGGAGTGATTCAGGCGATTTGACGGGAGAAAAAAATAATTTGGACTTTATTTGATGGTTTTGGGCTTAAAGTATCGGGAGGTTGCCTCAAAGCAACAGTGTTTTGCCTCAAAGCAACAGTGTTTTGCCTCAAAGCAACAGTGTTTTACCTCAAAGTAACAGTGTTTTACCTCAAAGTAACAGTGTTTTACCTCAAAGTAACATTGATTTGAGTCAAAGTAATCGTGTTTTGTCTTAAAGTAACATTGGTTTGCCTGAAAGTATAGAGTTTCACATTGACATTGGGACATAGTGTGATAGAGTTGGGGGCATGAAAGCCTATGCGTTGGATTTACGGGAACGGGTGGTGAAGTTCGTCAATGATGGCGGTTCCAAAGTTGAGGCTGCC
>Ga0207933_1000847_pt1 | contig 26624 bp, 23 predicted proteins | sample NGESurdeep092012_4_FD_184488 | JGI IMG/M metagenome (GOLD analysis project Ga0207933, IMG submission 184488) | Arctic peat soil microbial communities from Barrow, Alaska - NGEE Surface sample F53-3 deep-092012 (SPAdes) | ecosystem: Environmental > Terrestrial > Soil > Wetlands > Peat ... | reverse complement strand
GTGATCGTTGCGGGCTGTTGAAGGGAGTCAGGGGCCGTATACAGGCCAGACTGAGTGATGCTCCCGACCTGGGCGGCTGAGCCCGTCCCCTGCAATGTCCATGAAACAGCGCTTTTTGCAGGTTTCCCATCTAGGTTTGCACTGAACTGGAACGTCTGTCCGGCACGCAGCGGGGCCGTCGGGCAATGAGTGAGGGAGAAAACGCTGGCGGTGCCCCCACAGCCACTTAAAAGCCCGGAGGTAATGCAGAGGACCAAAGCAGTTATGCCGACCTTGCGGCGAAAGCGCAAGAGGGTTCGAATCCTGGACATGGTCGGTGCTCCTTATGGGAGCTTTATCGACCGCCGCCCGTAGTGCCGCGCTGGAAAGAGCACTCGTTTCGCTCTATTCGTTCCGAACTGGGACACGATGTCCTGCACTGGGACATAACAGAGGAAGGGTTTTTGCGGATCCGCTGCGATTAAAGCAGAAGCAAGGACGCGACGAATAACCTTGACGGTCTCTTCCGAACAAAGCCGGGTGCGACCCGCCTCTATGCGCGCTGCAGTTCAAAGCCGGAGGGATCCGGGAATTGCTGGCTATGGGTTTCTGCCGAACAGAAATGAGATTTATCACGGAGCTGAACAGGACCGGAGCCCGCACGTCACATGGTGTGCGTGGTACCTGAGCCTCCGGCTCGCACCTGATGGGCAGGTTTCGCGGGAATTGGGCACCGCCGGCTAGGTTCGCGGGGTTTCCATGTTATCCGTCTTATGGCTGAGAACTGTTAAAAAGAGACAGAGAGTGATCGCACAAATACGGCAAACGTGATCAGCCGTATTACAGTCTCTTTTGTAATATTTGATCAACCCACGGCGCGCCGCCCAAGGCCGGTTGCGGGGCCGCCCAGTCGCGCGAGCGGGTACCGCCCCCGCCGGTGACGTTTCACCTCACGAGTGGAAACGAGATTTTTCGCGACGTCCCCCTCCCGGGTGGGGGTATTCGCGCAGCTCGTCGTGCGCTCAAGAGCTTGATCCGCGATGCCGGGGAAGTCTGCGGTCGAGCAGTATCCGAAGTCGCAGGCGCGCAATTGTCCGGCAGAGAGTTCCCGCAGTTCCCGAAAGAGGGCGTCCAAGCTTGGAGCTGGCGTCTGCCTCCAACTCTCGAAGAGTTCAAATAGATACTCCCGATATGCAGTCGTCATTCGCGTCGGCATGAGCGTGACGACACGCATTGCGACCGCTTGTTGCGCCTCCGACCTACCCTGCACGGCAACTATCGCTATCGGTGTGACCGGTTCAACAAGCGCGTCGTCGGCATAGCCCAGAACAACATATCTACACTCCTGTTCACTCCTCATAATGGGGTGCCACCCGCACGCGCAAAAGGTCAATTAAGCATTTTGCGGAGCAATCCATGTGCCCTTTCATGGAGATTCCTTTGGTTCCTCAGGAGGAGGTCAATCGCGCCATTTTCGATCTTGTCGTCACGCCACTCGGGCGGCAGCCCTGCCAGCATCCCCCGGAGTTGTGTTTCACTGATGGTTTCGATCCGGCGCATCATCCATTTTACCATCTCCGATGAGCCCAAAGGGATTTGGTATATCTTCCGATGGCGGTACAGGCACGTCTCTGCGGTCCTTTGCGCCTCGTGCCCATATGGTCCGCCGAACATATGACCATGATCGAAAAACACCACATCGAGGGTGCGGCGCGGCGGGCTCTCAACGAGGAGCGCCTGACGACAATCCGAGTTTTCGGCCCACAAGTCGAGGAGCAGCATCCGGATGAAAAGCGCCGGGTTGTTTATTCGGTCCACCCACCCGTGCGGCACGGTCTCGTATACCTCCCCGTCGGTCGGGGGGAATATGAAACGGGACCCGAAATAAAGTCCCGAGGCAGGGGCGCGGGTCCCTCTCTCAGTTTCGAAACGGAAGCCCGGGTTTTCGGCTTGGAATTTGCGGTCAACCCGAATGGGACGCCAAAGCGGGGTCGGCAATCCGAGGTGCTCCGACAGCATCGATCCAAGAGCTTCATTGAGGACGACATTTGGCCCCTGGGGACCTTCTGCCGACTTTACCACGTAAAAGTTACTGTCCGACGCGCTTACGAGCGATGCTTGTGAACCACCATTCATTTTCCGAAATAAGTGTTCAGCCCTGGGGTAGCAGGCTGAAAGGACGGGGCGATTCGGTTCAAGGCAGGCATTACAAGCTAGCATGAAAAACCTCCGACTACTTTGAATTACTCTGTAGAATTATTACGCGCAGTAACAGTAATATTTACGCTTTGGTGTGAACTCGTGAATGTTACGTTCGTACTCCAAACGTTACTTATTCGTGGCTCCGCGTTCCAGTATGGAACAGCGAGGCATGGATGGATTCCTTGCTCTCGGGAATGCGGGGGCGCGCAATTGCGCTCTCAGCGCCTCACGAACCCAAGCCCCCGTTAAGATGCGGCAGGAGAACTATCTAACAACGTGCGGCACTGTCGTCAGGCAGCCCAGCATGAGGGACAGGTCTGCGGACATTCTCCGCCGCTAAGTGGACGAGGCACCCTCCTCCACTTGGGCGCGCAAGTGCGCAGCCGCGCGTGACGCAAAACTCAAGGACGGGAAAGAGAATTGGGCGGCCAAGCGCACTCGGTGGGTAAAAGGCGACTTTGCGGGCTGAGGTAAGCGGGGAACTCCGTCGCAGCTGCCGGAAATGCACTCGGTGGGCCGGAAAGTGCCGAAGATGCCAGGAATGTTTAAGCGCTGGCACGGGAGCTAGGGTTACAGGAAAGACGGAACGTTGCCACGAGGTTCCCCCGGTAAAATCACTCGCCTCGCTCCGACGCCCGCCACTTCCCAGGCAAATTCAGCAGCGCTTCTAGGGGTATTTCCCGTAGTTCGGCGAGAATCCAAGAACCGTAAGAATTAACCAAAGCAAAACCGCACCAAACACAGCGATCTCCACCGCCAATTTCAAAGTCTCTTTTTTCATTTATTTGGATCCCCCTGCACGCTTTCTTCGTCGGCAAAGTTCCAAGCCACACTCTAAACCAGGCTGCTGTGCGTCAGGGACTCTAAAACCGCCAGCGGCGAGAACTCTGGCGCGACCATTGCCTTGGAGTCCACCAGAAATGTCTGTTCCAACGCGTATTGGCCCGCCAGCACGGCGTGTGGAACCATGTCAGTGAAAACCATCCAACTTGAGCCTGGCGGGAACTCGATTCGGAGCTTCGGACACTCCGCTTGGAAAGATGCGTTCTCTTTCAGGAAGTTATGGAACCGCATCATGAAGTCGTCATACGGCGAGCGTTGGAGGCTGGGAATCGCCTTCCCTGCGCCGCCGGCGAGGGCCAACCTTCCCAAAGCGGTCTGCAAAATCCCGGCCGGCTTCGGCAGCGCAATCTCCCCGGGCGCGTAACGGGGAGCGATCACGCTGAAGACATCGCTCACCACCCAGTCGCGGGTGCGCGAAGGATGAAGGTTGTTGAAGAAGCGCAGAATCCGAGCGCCGCGGGTGGGGCGTGTGGGGAAAGCGTCGGTATGCAGCAGATCGTTGCGCCGCCGCAATGGCAGGTCGCGCCCTTGTTCTTCCTGGGGCCGGAAACTGGCGTAGTCAAGCTGCCACTCGCCTCGATATGGCAGCAGAAAGCCGCCCAGGAATTTCTCCACCGCTTGCGAGTAACGCCGCAGGATGCTGTGCAGCCGTTGGCTAGCGCCGTCTCCAGCCGCCTCCACGCCACTCAATTTGTCCGCCGCCGGCTTGTAGGCGATGTTTTTATGCAGTCCGCTGCCAGTTTGCCGCTGGCCGAGCAAGAACGATATATCCTCCGGGTCGAGCTCGATCGGCGTCCGGGGAAAATATAGAATGCCGCCCTTTTCCAGCTGGACGCACCATTCGCGCCCTTGGATGGCATCGAAACCCGACTGGTCGATAGTGATAAGAGACATGTCGCGGCTCTATGCGGAAAGCTTGCGGCGCAACCAGAGCGACCCAAAGTAGATCAAGCTGAGAGCCATGACGACGCATGCGGCGGGAAAGGAGATCAGCTTGTAGCTGTCGGCATAGTTGAGACTGTGCCCCATTATGTTGTAAATCCCGATGCCCGTAATGGCGAAAAACGTAAGCAGGAAGAAGAAGATGACACCTACGATCGTGGCCATCAGCAGGCTCGTGAAGAGCCCAAAACCATCCAGCTGGAGACCGAAAGGACCGCCTTTGCGCAACAATCCCGTTTCCGTTTGTTCGTGTGGGCCAGATCTCATCGTCTGTCCTCCAAATCTGCCTTGACGCGCCTGTCGCGCAAGTTCGTGGCAGGCTCTAGAATACTAGGTTATGGCTCAAGCCGCCCAGATCGAATTGGTGCCCGCCTCCCAGGTAGCTCAGCAAACCCCGGTTCAGCAGTCAGCCAATGCGATTTGCTACGCCATGTTTGCGGATACCCACATCACTCCCCGAGATTTGGAGGAGATTATCCAGGCGGTGCCCAATCCGATTGCCGCGGCATTGACCAGCCGCGCTTATTATTTCGTTCCGCTGACCATCGGCGAAACCGAAGAGACGTTGATCGCTCCCAGCTATAGCGTCGCCCTTGGCGATCGCGCCATCTGCCACCGGAGCGTGCATTATGAAGGAGCGGATTGCGTCTTCATCTCCACGCGCCTCATGCAGGACCGCTTCGCGCTCGCCTTTGAGTTCTTTATTAATGTTGGTCATCATTTTGTGGACGCCGCCGGAGTTCCGCAGAGCTTTTGCGATCTGGCATGGTCGCAGGCGATGGCCGGGGTGCGCGGAGAGACTAGCCAGGACGCGCATGAGAATCGCCGCCGGGCGCTCCATCCCGGCCAAACAACCGTGAAGCGGAGGGGAGAAAAGAGCTTTGCGCGCGCCGGCGATCGAGAGGCAGAGAATAAAAAGCCGTCGCCCCCGATAGACGAAAAAGCAAAAACCGAGTATTTCGAGGCCGCATTTTCTGACGCTCTGGCGATCTATATGCTCTCGCTAGCCCTCGATTTCAACTATGCCGACCTGCGCGAGCGCGAATATCCGCTGCTCACCCCAGCGGCGCTGGCCGAGCGCCTCCGCCATGTAGCCGCGCTTTTCCCACCCAATCCAAGTTACATATTCCAGATCTCGCACCGGCACAAGGCCTGAGCGCATGATTGCCCACTTGCGGGGACAGCTTATCTCCAAGACCCCCCAACATGCAATCGTCGAGGCCGGTGGCGTCGGCTACGAGGTCCTCATCAGCATTCCAGCCTTTACCGCCCTGCCTGCGGAGGGCTCCGACGTAGCTTTCCATGTCCACATGCACGTCCGCGAAGATACCCTGGCGCTTTACGGATTTTTAGATCCGATAGAGAAGCGGATATTCGAACGCCTGATCACGGTGAACGGAGTGGGCCCTAGACTGGCAATCACTGTGCTTAGCGGACTGAATACAGAACGCCTGGTGGCCGCCATCCGGGGACAAGATCATGCCACGCTTACCCAAATTCCCGGCGTGGGCAAGAAGTTGGCCGAACGGCTGGTGGTGGAATTGAAAGACAAGCTGGAGGACATGGCCTCCACTTCTCAACCCAACGAAGCTGGCCCGCTGGCCGAAGATGTGCTCTCTGCGCTGGTGAATCTTGGCTATCCGCGTCCCGCAGTGCAGAAGGCGATCACCGCCGCGGTGAACAAGAATAAGAATGTGACAGTGAGCTTTGACGCTCTCTTCCGCGCCGCATTGGCGGCGATCCGCAGCTAGACTGGCCGCGGCTCAAAAACAGACTGTGGAATTTTCCCAGCGCCACGCAATGGACGTTCATGGTGCGTCGGGAGCTCGCGGTCATCTGTCGAACTCATAGAGAGTTCCGCTCTGATCCTTCCACATCGATTGCACTCGATAATCCTCACGTAGAAAACGCTCAGGCGACGCAGTGCCAAAATTCGCACGGTCCTCGTAAAACAAGAATCGGCGGTGGGTTGCCTCGAATGGCTTCATCCGCAGGCCTTTCAGAGCCAAGGCACCCCACTCTTTGAACGCGGCAAAGGCAAAGGTAATGGGCGCCTCGACTTCGCCTCCAGCAATCACTTGAGCTACTCGCCGCCTGGTACCGCGCATGGCAGTACGGCGAAGATATGCACGCGTATACCCTCAACCAGATTAAGCAGTACAGCTCCTGCGCTACCGCATGAATTGCGTCTCACATTTTCCTTCCTCATGACAGTCTCCTTGCCGGCGATTGATATCCTGCAACCCGGCAGCGGGCAATCTCTGCGTCGCCCGCGTGGGGACGCAAAATCGGTGTGTCCCGGAGCAGCGACGGCAAACGGGGCTCTTTATCAAGAAGAGGCGAATCGCGGACTTTGGCAAGATACAGCAACAGGGAAATGCTCTACCCCGGCGCTGATCCTCGCCATCATATTCTTCTCAGGGATTAACCTCTTTTTCCTGGGAATTATTGGAGAGTATGTGGGCAGGACCTATGAAGAGGCGAAGGCTCGCCCCCACTATGTCGTGCTTAAGATCGTCGACCGGCGCGGTCTCGTCGAGCCGGCTGGCCTCCCAACGGAAGCCCGGCCGGCAGAATCCCTTTTTTAGAGCGGATTCTCGTTTGCTATGCCCCGCCGTGGTTCGAGAAGGGCGGCTTTTCTTAACGGAAAAGCCGCGTATGGTGTATTTGCCTCGGGGTACACCTACGGTGAATCCGCTTTAGCGCTCCTGCCCCGAAGCGAGAACTGGTAGTGGAGCGCTCTATTGGGAGAGCTTCGATTGCGTCTGCGTCCGGCTAGCACATCCAATAACTTTCGCCATGCCTTGGTCGTCCGCGGGAGTCGCGCCGGTTTCTTGCATCACCGCCTGCTGCATCTTTTCGAGCGCGGGAAATGAATAGTGCCTGCATAGGTTCATTTCCCAGGTGTCCGCCGTCCGCTTGGAAATGATGTAGACGCGGACAGTTTCGTCCGGCTGCTCAGCCGTATCGCTCTCGTGAATGATGGAAAAGCTATAGTAGCCGGGAAAAAAGCCCTTAGCGTTCCGCGTATCCATCGAATTGAGCACGAGGGTGCGGTCGTCGACCTTGAAGTTGTCGTGGCTGGCCACCAGCGTGGCGATCTTCTGAGCCTGCTCGTATGACAACTCACTCGTTCCCGCTTGCGCACAGCTCCCGGTCAGGCCGAGAAGCAGAAGAAAAACAGCTAATCGTCGCATAGTTGGCCGATCCTTAGAAAAATTGATCGAGCAGGGAGATATTCAGTCTACGGCAGACTATAGAGTGCAGCGTCGCCATCGGAACCATTTTCGTTACCCCGGTAACCTGTTCGAGCCCTCCAATGTTTCGGGCCGGCAGCCGAAATTCATCTTCCCTCCCACTTCCTCCGGCTGTCGGAAACTTGCCCGTCCAAAACCGTCCAGTTTCAGTTTAGAGACGGCGCCGGCTTGCCGCCGTTGCCATCGCCCCCCTTACAATCGAGCACATGAGCGGATCAACGGCATCGAAGAACAGAAAGTCGGCGAGGGCTGCTGCTCTTGCTGCACGGCCGGCTCCTCTTGCTGCGCCCGCAAGTCCATATTTCAGCGCGGAGGCGCTGGCCTTTCTCCGCTCGCTCAATCGCAACAATCGGCGCGAGTGGTTCACACCCCGCAAGCAGCAGTTCGAGCGGGAGCTGAAAGCGCCCATGCTGGCATTGATTGGCGAAGTCAATCGGGCTCTGGCCGATTTTTCTCCGGAGCACGTGCAGCCTCCGCCCAAGGCGATGATGCGAATCTACCGCGATACTCGCTTTTCAAGCGACAAGCGCCCATACAAGAGCCACGTCGCTGCATGGTGGTCCCATACCGGAATGAAGAGAACCTCCGGAGCGGGCTATTACCTTCATCTCTCGGGCAAGGAGGTCGTCATCGCCGCCGGCGTATACATGCCGGACCGGGAACAGTTGCTGGCAATACGAACGTTTCTGCTAGAACACCATGCCGAGGTGAGGCGCTATTTGGAAGATAAGAAGCTGCGCCGGGTGATGGAATCCTTTGACGGGGAGCGGCTCCGGCGGCCGCCCAAGGGGTTTCCCAAAGATCATCCGGCGATGGATCTGCTGCTCTGCCGCCAGTGGGGTGTCGCCGGCTCTCTTGCTCCCGAAGCGGCACTCAAAAAAGATTTTGCTCGCCAGATTATCCACCGCTTCCGCTTGGCGGCGCCGCTGGTGAACGCGCTGAATAGACCCCTCGTGGCGGCAACGCACAAGCAGCGCCGGCCGCTTTTCGGCCTGCGCTAAGCCTGGAGCGCGCATAGAAGAGGTCCGCGCCGGAATCTCATTCGCTGGGAGCGAAGCTCCCGTTGCCCTGTAAAAACCCTCTAAATACGGGAAAAAGCAGCGAAAAACCAATAAAACACGAAAGAACCGGCCTTTTCCCATTGACAAATCCTTTTGAAAGCCGCATCGTAAACGGCGGTGGGGTGCTTTTACCCGCATCAATACAGGGTTTTCGCAGCACGGGCGCTCTTAGGCAGTGCGCTCGAATTATCCACAGGCGGCCGGGAACGGCTGCCCATCCGGAGCCAACCGGGAGAGCGGTTCCGGAGCAACGGAGGCAGGCCCTTTTAACGCGGTTCTCGCAATTGTGGCGTCTGCTTGCAGAGAAGTCGAGCGGTTTTCCTTCGGGACGCCGCGCGAGCCTTCTCTTTTAGCAAGGCGCCGGCTGGAGAGCTGCTCCCCAGGCGGCGATCCGTTTCTGGATCGCCGCCAAGCAATGACAGGAGGAAGGAAGACTATGGCAGCAGGCTTAACTAAAACTCAACTCGTACGGCACATGGCCGAGAAACTCGAACTGACCAACAAGCAGTCGGCGGCGTTCCTCGATCTGCTCGCTGAGACAGCAGTGAAGGAAACGAAGAAAAACGGCGTATTCGTGATTCCAGGACTCGGGCGGCTCGTCAAGGCAGAGCGCAAGGCGCGCATGGGACGGAACCCGCAGACCGGCGAGACCATCAAGATCAAAGCGAAGACGGTGGTTAAGTTCCGGGTGGCAAAAGCCGCGAAGGATGTCATCGCACCGCCGAAGAAGTAAAGGTACCCGCCGGGCTTGCCCCGGCAGCATTGAGGAGGGCGCAGCGATAAGCTGAGCCCTCCTATTTTTTCGGGCAGCGGTACGACACCTCTGGACCGTCATACCAAAACCGGTTCTCCGCGTTGGCATGCAAATTAGAGCGGATTCACGATTGCAATGCCCCACGGGGTTCGAGAAGTGCGGCTTTTTTAACGGAAAAACCGCGTATGGTATATCTGCCTCGGAGTACGCCTATCATGAATCCGCTCTAGCCCCTCGGAGATGGAGACTTCCCGCTTGGCGCGACAACGACAAACGGCCGCATCATGTTGTTGTCCGCATGTTCCGCCAGATGACAATGGCACAGGAATTTTCCCGTGAAGCCCTCGAAGGGAACGAGGATGGTGAGCACTTCTCCGGGATTCACCACGGCTGTATCCTTCCAGCCGGCTTCATTCGGCGCGGGCGGGCGGGGTTGACCGCGGAACTCAAGCTTGCCGTGAAGAATAAAGCCTCCATTGTCATAACCCTGGCGTTCCAGAATTTGAAACTGCACCAAATGAAGGTGCATAGGATGAGCATCATCGGTGGTATTAATGAAGCGCCACGTCTCTACGGAACCCAACTCCGGAAACTCGGTAGTGGGTGCCTCATATCCCTTTCCGTCAATCAGCATCCCGAGCGATCTTCCCTCGGCATCCATCCGATCGGATAGAACGAAATCCCGCGTCCGCACGGATTGGGCCACGGTGAGACGGGACACCGCCACAGGCGATGGCGCGCTAAACACTTTCGCTGCGGGCGACAACCGGCGAGTCACACGGAACTGCATCAGCTCAAGGATCGCCGGATAGAGTGCCTTCAGCGTACCCCACGCCGGATAGGGGCTAGGTGCGCTGTTGGAGAGCGTCACCGTCCTTCCCTCCAGACCGGAGAAATCCACGATTAGGTCGGCACGCTCGGCGGGAGCGAGCAGAAGCTGCTGCAGGGCCGCAGGAGCGGCAAGCAAACCACCGTCGCTGCCAATCTGATGGAAGCTGACGAGCGAAGGAACGTCTGTGGGGCTCTTCGCCAGATTCAGATACAGCCGGAAGAAGCGCGAATTTGCCGCGTTGAGCACGCGCAGCCGGTAGCGACGCGGTTCGACCTCCAGAAATGGATATACGGCGCCGTTCACGACAGGGAGATCCCCGAACATCTGCGGGCCCCAAACGCCGGGAGCTAATGAGCTTCCGTCATCCTGCGTGGGCATGTAAACAAGCTGGCCCCGATCGTCGATCGTGCGATCCTGCAGCACCAACGGAATTTCATAGTCGCCTGACGGCAGGTTCATTTTCAGTTCCTGCGCATCGCGCAGAAAGTAAAAGCCGGAGAGCCCGGCATAAATATTCAGCCGCGTGATGCCTCCCGCGTGATCGTGATACCAGAGGGTCGCAGCCCGCTGTTGATTGGGGTACCGGTAGATGACCGAGCGCCCCGGGACAAACCAATTCTCCGGCAAGCCGTCACTGTAAGAATCCGTTTGGGAGCCATGGAGATGCGGGACGGTTCTGACCGCGGGGATGGGCGGTGCGCAGCTTTGCAGGTGTGCGTCCACCGCGAAGAGATGCCGTTCCGGGAGATCGTTGCGCCATTCCACTTCGATGGGCCTGCCGCGCAGGGCTTCAAACTGCGGCCCGGGATATTCACCCTCGTAGCCCCAGAGCTTTGCCGGCGGAAGCTGCGAGTGCAGCGGCCTTTCGAACTGCACCATGCGGACGCTGTATACCTCGGCATCGCCGTGCTTTCCGTGGGGCTTCAGTCTGCGCGGGATGGGCAAGGGATCGATATAGCGCGTCAGATGATCCGGTAGCTGGACATTCTGAACCGGCGATGTGCTTCCAGCTTCAGCGAAGCTGTTCCCCGCCACCAAGGCCGGAACGGACGCTGCACAAAGCTTAAGAAAGGCACGTCTGCTGCTTCGGGCCGCCACATGGTCGATTGGCTGATGGAATTTCTCTTTTGGCAAGAAGACCACCTGCAGTTGGATATGCTCCTGGAAATCTGCTGCCTCATTGTCTCTCAAGGACCGGTCTCGTCATACTTTCGTTCAGTACCTTCCGCTCGGAGCATGCATGCTGTAGTGCATCCACTTTCCCTGGCGTCGAGCGTTGACGATGCCCGTGCGCCGCAGATACGCGAACGTATGCGTCTGCCCCCCTGCAACGGTGCGAGACATCAGCATCTTCCCAACGATCAGCTTAAATCCGCAATGTTCAGGATGATTTTGCCCTTCCCGGGCGGTGCGCCGTCCAACATCTCGTGCGCCTTGCGAGCCTGATCCAGCGGAAGCACCGTTCCTACTCTCGCCTTCAGTCCCCCGCGGTCAAACAACGCAGTAAGAGCTTCCAATCGTTTCGTTGTGACTTGCACAAGGAAGAAGACGGATCTCACATCGGCGGATGGGTTCTCCTCGGGCGAGACCGGAGAAGCAACGGAGACCAGAATTCCTCCCGGCTTGATAATCCGGAACGATCGCTCCCTCGTCTCTCCTCCCACCGTATCGAGAACAATGTCGGCCCGGGGCACAACATCTTCAAACTGTGTGTTTTTGTAGTTGATGACCGTTCCTGCGCCCATGGCTTGAACGAATGATGCATCCTCAGGAGAGGCGGTTGCGAAGACCCGAAGCCCGGCCTCGCGGGCAAGTTGGACGGCATACGCGCCCACGTTGCCGGCTGCTCCATGGATGAGGACGGTTTGTCCTGACTGCGCCCTGGCGTAATCAAAAAGCATCTGCCATGCAGTCACGGCCACCACAGGCGCCGAGGCGGCCTCCCGAAAGCTCAGGAACTCGGGCCTTTTGGCAATCATGTTTGCCGATGCCAGAGCATACTCGGCATAAGCACCGATGAACTGTGGGTTGGTGACTCCGTATACCTTGTCTCCCGGTTTGAGATGATGAACGTCCGCACCGACCGACTCGATGATCCCGGAGAGGTCTGAACCAAGCGTGAGTGGAAGTGAGACGTTTACAACGCTCTTGTGCTCGCGAATGAGCGCGTCCCATGGGCCGACTCCGGCGGCTGCGACACGTATCAACACTTGTTCTTGACCGGGCGCCGGCTTAGCTAAATCATCAAGCACGATTACGTCTGGCGGACCGAAGCGATGAATTCTAGCTGCTTTCACGGTAACTCCTATGAAGTTGAAGATGTTTCCGAGGATGCACGGTATAGCCTTTGTCCGAGTGGCGCTTGATCCAAGTTGTCCCAGCAGCGGGCCGTCATCCAGAGTCCGTGAATCAAAAAACTGAGCTTGCTTTTCTCGCCATTTGCGAGTTCCTCCCGAGACGCACTGTTCGGGCGGGTTTCCATTATCGCGGAACGAACAACTTCAGCGCGTCTCAGACTGCGTCATCGCTGGAGGTTTGCTCTGCTGAGGACCGGCTCTCCTTCATCCTATCCTCGCCCGTCCTCGCATTCGCCGGAAATGCGGCTCCTATACGATGAGACAGCATCCCACAGAGCATGGAGAGTGTGCGTCCATGCATTTGGCCCAAACCAAAATCTTGTTCAGGCGGATGTTTGACGGCATCGTTGAGAACCATCTCTTCATTATGGCCGCGGGACTTTCCTATTACTTCATCATTTCCCTTTTTCCGGCTTTGATTTTTCTCGCCGCGGTTGCGTCGTTTCTTCCTGTTTCGGATGTGTCCAGCCGCTCTTTCGTCGTCTTGAGCGGATTCATCCCCCCTGCTGAAATGAAGATGATCGTCACCGTGTTGCATGAGGCGGTCGTGCCAAACCGCGACGCGCTGCTTTCGATAGGCGCGATTGGGGTACTCTGGGCCGCCTCAAGCGCTTTCGATTCGCTCAAGACGGCGATCGGTGTCGCTTACGACGCACCGGACATGCGCCCCTTTTGGATTACACGGCCAATTGCGATCGGATTGACCATATCGGTCGGCATCTTATTTCTCATCGCCTTCGCGGTGCTGACCGTCGGGCCGGAGTTTGGAGGCTGGCTGGCCTCCCGCTTGAGGCTCTCGGGTGCAGTCGCCCTTATCTGGCCCTATATTCGATGGCTTGTTGCCATAGCTTTTGCAGTCGTATCCGTCGAAATACTCTACTTCATCTCACCGAGAAAGAAGCTGCATTTCCTTGGGACGCTTCCGGGCGCCATCCTGGCTATCGCCTGCTGGCTTGTCATGACTTACTTCCTGGGGACTTTTTATCGAGGACAATCCCCGCGAGGCACAATGTATGGTCCCCTGGCCGGCGGTATCGCATTCATGATCTGGCTTTACTGGGCAGGATTCATCATTCTCGTGGGCGCACAACTGAATGCGGAATTAGAGAAGCTGCAGCAACCCAAAAATCCGCATCTGCGTCCAATTGCCGAACATCGTCCGCATTTAACTCCTCCGCCTGGCGGGAGAGTGATCCCTCACGGGAGAAAAGATGAGGCTAGGCGAAAGGGCGGCTTTTGAATCTGGCGCTTGAGCAACATCTTGGCTGAATCGCATTCTGATATCGACGCCCGGCTAAACCACAGGATGCAGCCGAGCATCCAACTCACCGAGGCGAAGCGAAACGATGTACCAGAGGTGGACTTCAGGGGAGGCGCAAACTCGCGTTCAGCGTCAGACCATCGTGCGCCGCCTTGTTCTGATAGCCACATTCCTGGCATTGGCCGTAGGAGCCTTCGCCCAGCAGCCTGATGCAACCAAGAAGAATGTTCCGAAGACCTCATCGCAGACAGCGCAGGCCCTCCCCTACTATGAGGGGCAAAACGTTGCTGCAATTGAAGTAGCAGGACGTCCGAACCTGGACACTGCGCGCTTCGCCCCTCTTTTCGTTCAGCACGTGGGAGAGCCATTCTCAACTGAGAAAGTCAACCAAACGATCGCGGCGATCAAACGCAAGGGAAAGTTCAAGGAGATCAGACTGGTGGTGCTGCCAGAGTCCGATGGGCTTGAGGTCCTGATGGTGCTTGAGCCGGCGGTTTATTTTGGCGTCTTCCAATTTCCTGGCGCAGGATGGTTTTCCTATTCCCGTCTTCTGCAGGTTGCGAGCTACCCGCCTGAAGCGGCATACAACGCAACGGATATAGGGCGCGCTCGGGACAGCCTAATCGATTACTGCCGACAGGAAGGCTTCTTCCAGGCGCAGGTAACGCCCGAGACGCAAGTTGATCAAGCGCACGACATTGCGAACGTGGTCTTCCAAATGAAATTGGGCCCTCACAGCAAATTCGGACAGATAAAGATCAATGGGACGACTCCTGAGGAGGCGCAGAAATTGACGCATGACCTGGGTACTCTTTGGGCTCGGCTGAAGGGAGCAGCCGTTCGGCCTGGAAAGTCATATCACCACAAAACTCTCACCAAAGCGGTACGGCTTTTGGAGGGAAAGCTGAGTAAACAGGACATGCTGGCCGCACATGTGACGCTTGCCGGCGCGGAGTATCACGCTGACACCAACCGCGCGGACATCACCTTTGACGTCCATACCGGCCCGGTTGTTCGGGTCAAGGTTGAGGGTGCGCATCTCTGGAGTTGGACTAAGAAATCGCTTCTGCCCGTTTATCAAGGAGCAGGAGTAAATCGCGAGATCGTCCAGGAGGGCACGCAGGCTCTCGTCTTCTATTTCCAGTCCAAAGGCTACTTCGATGCTAAGGTGTCGTCGCATTTCGAAAAGCAGGGCGACACTTACCAGTTTCTATATCAAATCACTAAGGGCAAACGCCATAAGGTGACCGGCGTGCAAATCCGCGGAAATCAGCAGATCAACGCCGACGAACTGAGTCCATTCATTCAAGTAAAGAAGGCGCACTTCCTTTCCCGTGGCAAATACAGCGAGAAGCTTGTCCGCTCCAGTGTTAAAAATCTTACAAACTTCTACAGAGCGGGAGGATTCAGTGACGCCACGGTCACACCGGCGGTGGTTAAAAAGCGCGGCAATATTGACGTCACATTCAAAATTAATGAGGACACGCGCGATAAGGTGCGGACGCTGCGGGTTGAGGGAGCAGATACTTTGCCGCAGTCCCAGTACGCACCGGGTGGAATCCAACTTAAAGTCGGCGGCCCCTATTCGCAAAGATTGATTGAGGAGGATCGCAAAAATATCCTTGCTCACTATTTGAATTCGGGATATCCGACGGCGACGTTCCGGGAGACGGCGCGCGCGGTCTCGAAACAGGATCCTCACGACATCAACGTCGTCTATCAACTTACGGAGGGGCCACGCGTAACGATCCACAATGTGTATACGCTGGGGCGAAAAGATACGCAGCAGCGATTAATCGACACCGACATCAGCGCTCTGCAGCCGGGAAAGCCTTTTAATGAAACGGACCTGCTCAGTGCTGAGAGCCGTCTCTATGACCACCCTGGGGTATTCAATTGGGCCGAGATCGATCCCAAGCGGCGGATCACGACGCAGACGGATGAGGATGTGCTCGTCAAGGTACACGAAACACCCAAAAATCAGATCACTTACGGATTCGGATTCGAGGTCATCAACCGCGGAGGCAGCGTGCCCAGCGGTACGATCGCGCTGCCCAATCTGCCGCCGATCGGCCTGCCGTCATCTTTTCAGACGAGCCAGAAGACATTCTGGGGTCCTCGGGGCACCATCGAGTACACGCGGAACAATGTACGCGGAAGGGGACAATCCATCTCCCTTACTGTATTCGGCGGGCGGCTGGATCAGCGAGGCGCGGCTTACTATATCGACCCGCACCTGTTCTGGTCGAAATGGAGGTCGACAGCTTCCATCACTGCGGAACACGATGCGGAGAATCCGATCTACTCATCGAATCAAGAGGGCGCCGGATACCACGTCCAACGAGAACTGGACAAGGCGAAGACACAAACGCTCTTCTTCGGCTATACCTTCAGCCATACGGATTTAACCAGGCTCGAGATTCCCGAGCTGGTGCCTCCTGCAGACCGCAACGTGAGGCTCTCCACGATTTCGACCGCCTTCATTCGCGATACGAGGGACAACATTCTCGACGCCCACAAAGGCCTGCTCGAAAGCGCGACTCTCGGCTTCAACGCCACGCAACTGGGCGCCGGTGTGGATTTCGCGAAGCTGAACACGCAAGTTGCGTTTTATAAAGAGATCGGCAAGGGCATCGTGTGGGCGAACAGCCTCCGTATCGGGCTGGCCCAGCAATTCGCCGATAGCCGGGTTCCGCTGAGCGAGCTGTTCTTTACCGGCGGCGGAAGCACGCTCCGCGGTTTTCCCCTAGACAGCGCAGGACCGCAGCGGCAGGTGGCGGTCTGCAACCCAGGGTCCACGACAGATTGCTCTAAGATTCAGGTTCCGACGGGCGGCCAAGAGCTGCTGCTGATCAACTCGGAATTCCGTATTCCACTGCCCATCAAAAAGAACCTAGGGATGGCGGTCTTTTACGACGGCGGCAATGTCTTTCCGCGCGTCGGGTTCCACGACTTTACCTCGCTTTATTCGAACAATGTCGGATTGGGACTGCGCTACGAGACGCCGGTGGGTCCGATACGTCTCGACCTCGGCCGCAACCTCAATCCAGTCCCGGGAATCAACGCGACGCAATACTTCATCAGCATTGGGCAGGCTTTCTGAATCATGGCTCACGAAAACCAACCCGCCGGAGGCGAGAATCGGCCGACCAAGCATCGCCGCACATGGATTCAGGCACTGAAGTGGGTCGCCTTTTGCGTGGGGGCATTGATTCTAATTGTGGTTGTGCTTGCGGTAGAAGCCGTCCACAGTCCGCGGCTCCACAAATACGTGGTTGCGTTTGCCGATAGGAAGGCGAGCCAGTCGCTAGGTGTTTCGGTCAATATAAAGGACTACAGGCTCCACTTTCCGGACGCCCCTGGCCTCTCCAGAATAGACGTCGACGTATATGGCCTCACGGTGCACGGCGCGAAGCCTCGTCCCGATCCGCCACTGGTTCAGATTCAACACGTGAACGCGGAGATTGGAATCTCCATACTGGCGAGGAAATGGAGCCTCGACAACATCCGGATCGATGCTCCGATTGTGCACCTCTTCACGGGCGCCAACGGAGAATCGAATCTGCCGAAGTCCCAAGGAGGAGGAAGCAACTTCAACCTCTTCAACCTTGGTATTCAGCACTTCGTCTTGGACCGCGGAGAGGTCTACTACAAAGACAAGAAGATACCGATCGACGCCGACCTCAGCAATCTCGAACTCCGAGCGCATTCGAATAACGGCGGCAATGGGTTCGCGGGAACGCTGAGCTATCGCAACGGCCATCTCCAAGCAGGCTCGTTGAGCACGATACCGCATAATCTGAACGCGCGATTTGAGGCCACTCGCAATGACTTTGATTTGAGCGAGGCCACGCTGACCAGCGGCCCCTCGCAGTTCAAAGTGACGGCGACGGTAAAAGACTATGCGCATCCGGTCGTCCAGGGCCGCTATCAGGCGCTCCTGGATGGAAACCAATTGCAGGCTATTTTGCACAATCCATCCATACCGGCAGGCCGGATTGAGGCGAGCGGATCACTAGGTTATCAGTCCACTGCAGGCAAGCCATTCTTGGAGCAGTTGTCTGTGAACGGCAATCTACACAGCCGAGTCTTGGATCTCAGGGAAGCCAACACGCTCATACGGCTGAGTTCCGTGGCGGCGGACTATTCGCTGGCAAATGGAAATCTCTCGGTGAAGAATTTGCGCGGACGGCTTCTCGGCGGCACGCTGCAGGCTGGTTTGGAGATGAGTGATCTCGGCGGCAACTCGCACGCCGAATTGAAGGCGGACGTGCGACGGTTGTCGCTTTCCGAACTGAAGCAGACTGCCAGTTCCGCTTCCACGGCCCGCAATCTTGCTCTCAGCGGGATTGTAGACGCCACCGTGAGAGCCGCATGGGGCAAAGAACTGCAGCGGAGCCTGGTGGCTCGCATCAATGCAAATATCCATGGCGGTGTATCGGCAAAGGCCGGCCCCCCCGCGGCCTCGGTTCGGGCGCTGCCGGTAAATGGAGTGCTGCACGGTACTTATATAGCGCGCGACAATCGACTCGAGCTCGCCAGCAGCTACCTTCGCATGCCGCAAACAAGTCTTACCATGAATGGCGCGATTGGCAAGCGGTCGAGTCTCGCCCTCCATTTCGAATCCAAAAATCTGGGTGAACTCGAAACAGTTTTGAATGCGGTCCGCACACCGAAGGCGGGCAGCGCGGCGACCCCGCTCGGATTGGGTGGGACTGCTTCTTTCGAAGGAAGAGTCACGGGGACTACAGCCTCTCCGCACCTGACGGGCCATCTCTCCGCCGCGAACCTGAAGCTCAAGGGAACCGAATGGCATAGCCTCCAAACGATCATCACAGCGGATCCGTCCTCAGTCAGCCTGCAGAATGCGGAGCTGAGGCCGGCTGCTCAAGGACAAATCCATCTGAACGCAAGCGTGAGGCTCAAAAAATGGAAGTTCGACAATAGCAGCCGTGCTCAGGTCGATCTTCGCGCGTCGCAGATCTCGATGGCGGACATCTCCAGACTTGTGAGCCTGCCGGCGGAGGTTACGGGAACGCTGGCAGCGAATGTTCACTTTGACGGTACGGAATTGAATCCCGCCGGGAAAGGAACAATTTCGCTTACCCATGCGCAGGTCCATCAACAACCTGTCCGCTCGGCTATGGCCAGCTTCACGGCGCAAGGCGGAGACATTCACGCCAAGATGACGATTGACCTGGATGCCGGAACCATTGAAAGCGTGGCCACTATTCAGCCCAAGGAGAAGAGCTACACCGCGCAGATCAACAGCAGCGGGCTCGATCTCAGCAAGCTGCAGCTTTTGCAGGAGAACAAAATAGATGTAACCGGCAAGGTCCTTTTGTCTGGGAGCGGAAAGGGCACTTTCCAGAATCCTCAGTTCACCGCGTCCGCGAATATTCCAAAATTTGGAATCCAGAAGGTGGCAATTACCGGTATTGCCCTCAAGATGGACGTGGCCAACCATGTGGCGAACGCAACTTTAGCTGCGCGTGAAGGGAACGCTCCCATTCAGGCGCGAGCGACGCTGCACATGACGGGGGATTACGCGATTCAAGCTTCTCTCGATACCCAGCCACTTGCGCTGAAGCCCTTCTTTGCAATTTACGCGCCCGATGAAGCAGATAAGCTCAGTGGAGAAACGGAGGTCCATGCGACAGTCGATGGGCCGCTAAAGCAGAAAGATCTGCTCAATGCGCAGATCACGATACCGTCGCTGAAGTTGGGGTACGCCAACGCCGTCGAAGTCGCGGCGCAGGCGCCGATCCGCATTGGCTACAAGAACCAGGTGCTCACCATCGAACGCACGGCCTTGCGGGGAACGGATATCGACTTGGAGCTGCAGGGATCGATCCCTATGCGCGGCCACGGAACTCCTTCCCTGCTGGTAAAGGGCACGATCAATTTGAAGATTGCGCAGCTTGTCGACCCTGAAATCAGAAGCTCCGGTGAGCTGCGGCTCAACATCAATGGACTTGGCTCGGGCGGGGGTGGGGCCGAAGGAAAGATTGAACTGGTAAATGCAAATCTCGTCAACGGCAATTGGCCGGTGGGGCTGGAGCGCGGGAATGCGGAACTCACGCTGACGAAGGATCGTCTGAACATCGATCATCTGACCGCCTCGGTTGGCGGCGGCCAGCTCACAGCTTCAGGCGGTCTCGCCTATCGTCCAAACCTTGAGTTGGACTTGGGTATGACTGCAAAAGGTGTCCGCATGCTCTACCCGCAAGGCGTGCGCGAGGAGGTGGACGCTGATATACGGCTCACCGGCAAGACCGACAGCGCGCGGCTCGGAGGGCGAGTGCGCATTGTCGATCTTGCGTTCACGCCCGATTTTGACTTCATGAACCTCATCTCTCAGTTTGGCGGCGTGAGCGCGCCTCCATCGCAGGGATTTGCGCAGAACCTCAATCTGAATCTGGCGGTGAATTCCACCAATAATATTGACCTGACAAGCAGGACGTTGAGCATCGGCGGAACGGCGAATCTCGAAGTACGGGGTACTGCCGCGCAGCCGGTGATTTTGGGGCGCATCGATCTTAGCAACGGGGACGTGATCTTCAACGGTACTCGATTCCTAATTAGCGGAGGAACCGTGGAATTTGCGAACCCGTCGGAGACGCAGCCTGTCGTCAACCTCGCCTTGAACACGACGATCCAGCAATACAACATCAACATGCGTTTTCGCGGACCGGTAGATCATCTGCAGACCAATTTCTCTTCCGATCCCGCTCTTCCTGAAGCGGACATTATCAGCTTGCTGGCCTTTGGCAAGACGACGGAAGCGAACTCAGCCAACCCGGCAACTCCGGCGAACCAGGCCGCCATGTCGATGGTCGCCTCTCAGGTAAGCAGCCAGGTCACCAGCCGCATCTCCAGAGTCGCGGGAATTTCGCAGCTCTCGATCAATCCCGTTCTGGCGGGGGGAAGCAACCAGGGACCCGCCGGCGCGGTGATCACGATTCAGCAGAGAGTGACCGGAAACCTTTTCGTGACATTTTCGACCAACGTCACGTCGACGCAATACCAAACCATCATGGGACAATACCGGTTTTCACCGCGAACCGCGATAAGCGCTACGCGCGATCAAAATGGCGGCTTCGGCGTCGACGTAACGCTGAAGAAGACGTGGTAGAGGCGGCAAATGACTGCGGCGCGTTTTCGGGGAAGGCGAGGTCCGCTATGCCGGGCGGCGTGCAGGCAGCAAGGCTCTCAACACCAGAGAGAGTCCAAAGCAAATGACCAGGCACTTAATCAAAATCATGGCGTTATAGCGCCAGGCCAGGACCGCGAAGCAGAGCGCGAAGCCGATCCCCCAAATCTCGGCAAAGGCCGCATATAGCCATCGGGGGTGCACGTTCGAGGCGGCAAGCGCGACGCGCAAACGGGGCACCAAACGGGGAACGCGATGGCGATATTCCCGATAGGCATCTCCCAGCTTTCCGCTCAAAAAACGCTCTTCTCCGCGGATGAGCGCCAGTTCCAACAAGCAGAGTCCGACGAGGAACACGAGGGCCCCGCTAGGCGGCATGAGTATCGAAAACCCCAGTGCGAGCAGCAGAGTGCCGAGATAGAGCGGGTTGCGCAAATAGCGGTAGGGACCCGATGCAACGACTTGGCCAGCCTGCATTGCGCCATCATGGACGACTCCAAAACCGAGATAGGCGGTCCCCCACACGCGGAGAGCAGCTCCCGCGCAGCAGCATCCGAGCGCAATAACCGTAACAGCGACGGTCGAAGCCTCGATGCCGATCTTGGCAGCCCTGGAGAGCCAAGTGGACAGGGCCAGCCAGAGGGTGACATCCGGTCCGGCAGCAAAGAGCCGGCGCCATGGAGCGAGGAAGCCCAGGATGCAGAGAGCGAGAATGATCCATTCGCGAAAGCGGAAAAGGAGACCGGCTGCGCGCGGCGCACGCCGTCGGACGCTCGCGGGGTTTTCAGCAGCCGGGCGTTTTGACTGTTCGTCCTCTATTTGTATGCGCGACTGTGACAGATAGATCCTCCTGCGCCCGGCTTGAAAGCTCTTGTCCGATGCGGCGGTCGTGGAAGCTAGTTTGGCGCTAGAACGGCCAGCAGGGCGTCAAAGTCCTCCAGGCGCCCATACTCAATGATTACGCGTCCGCGGCCGTTTTTATCCTCAATACGAACCTTGAGTCCGAGTGCGCGCTGCAAAAGATCGCGGGCTTCGCGAACGTTGGGATCGAGAGGGTCTTTGACCGGCTCCTCGCGCTTCTTCTTGCTCTCTGGGTGAAGAATGCCCTGAACATAGCTTTCGGCTTGACGCACGGACATCGAAAGTGCCGTCACTTTCTGTACCGCGCTGAGAATCGCCTCAGGGTCCTCAAGCGCCAGCAGGGCCCGCGCGTGTCCAAACGATATCTCTCCCGACTCGACCTTCTGCTGAGCTTCCGTGGGCAAGCGGAGCAGACGCAAGAAATTGGCAACCGAGGCACGATCCTTGCCTGTGCGCTGCGCCATCTTCTCCTGTGTCATTTTAAATTCGCGGCTCAGCCGCTCATAGGCGCGCGCCTGCTCCATGGGGTTGAGGTCGGCCCGCTGGAGGTTTTCGATCAGAGTCATCTCCATGGCATGCTCGTCGGAGACATTGCGCACGACCGCCGGGATCTTGGTGTGGCCGGCCAGTTTGGAAGCGAGCCAGCGGCGCTCACCGGCGATCAATTGAAAGCGGCCATTGGGGAGCTGTCGCACGATGACGGGCTGTACGAGACCGTTCGCCGCGATGGAATCGGCCAGTTCCTTGAGCGTCTCCTGGTTAAAATGAGCGCGCGTCTGAAACGGGCTGCGATCGACCTGATCGACCGGAATCTCGAAGGGTCTACTCTCAGAGGCGGCAGCAGCGGGAGGAGGAGCCGAGGGAGGGGCGGAGCGAGTGGGGAGCAGGGCTTCCAAGCCCTTGCCGAGAGCGCGGCGCTTGCCAGTTTCAGTGCTTGCATTCATATTTCTAACGCCTCATGCAGATATACGGATCCTCAGAAGAAATGTCCCCTCAATCTCAAGCGTAGGGCCAGAAGCGGACTTTGGTTTCGCGCGGTTGGCGCGCAGCGGCTGCTTTGCGTTCCTTTGCCTTCGGACTTTCGATGTTGTTGCGGACGAGTATCTCATCCGCGAGATCGAGATAACTCTCCGATCCGCGGGAGCGCGGGTCATAGAGGACGGCGGGCTTGCCGTGGCTCGGCGCCTCCGCCACCCGGATATTTCTAGGAATCACGGTTTTCAGGAGCTTCGCGCCAAAGAAGTTTCTAAGATTCTCCGTCACTTGCTGGGCGAGATTCGTGCGGTCGTCATACATGGTTAAGACGACGCCTTCAATGTCCAGACCAGGATTGAACGAGGCCTGGACCCGGCCCAGAGTGGTTAGAAGTTCACTAATACCCTCGAGAGCAAAATATTCGGCCTGCATGGGTACCAGGAGACGGTCAGCGGCCACTAAAGCATTTAGAGTCAGCAGGTCGAGGGCAGGTGGGCAGTCGATAATGATGAAATCATACTTGTCGCGATCGGCGGCGAGGGCATCGCGCAAACGGTATTCTCGGCGCTCGGCCTGAATCAGTTCCACCGTAGCTCCGATCAGGTGACTGCTCGCAGGCACAACTTTCAAATTATCCAGTTCCGTTGGAAGGGTGGCGTTCGCGATCGTGCTTTCACCGATGAGGACGTCATAGCTGGAGTCGCGGTTCTCGTCGCGGGCGATTCCCAGCCCGCTGGAGGAATTTGCTTGGGGATCGCAATCCAGTAGGAGGCAGGTGAGGCCCTCCAAGGCGAGCGCGGCCGACAGATTGATGGCGGTGGTGGTTTTGCCTACCCCACCTTTTTGATTTACGACGGCGAGAACTTTGCCCATGCTGTGGAAAGAGTATCGGGCAGCGGGGGCTCAGGGCAATCAAGAACGGCTGTGCACAACTGGCACTGAATTGTGGAGAACCCACAGAGCCCGAGCCGCAGAGCCATGCAAACGATTGTCTTCAAAGGGGATAGAAGTGAGGTCCAAATGGGCAGATGGGAGGGGGCGGAGAGAGCGCCGGTGGAAAACTTCTGCAAAAGTTCCACGTGGAACAATGCCTCTCATCTACTCGTCTGCGCCGGTGTTCCACGTGGAACAAGGATTTCAGGTGCATTCCAATCCCATATTGCAGAGAAGCAGGGGTTTCGAAAATCACCGTTCCACGTGGAACCTTGCTCTCGACCCTAGCCTCGTTCTCCCATCAACCCCGTTCTCCCATTAACAAGATGGCCTGGCTGTCGCCCCCTACGCTGAGGCTCTGGCGCCACGTAAACTCGGGCACCCATTCGGCGTATCTCGCAGCAGCCGAGGCTGCCACCATCACTGCCAGCACGCGTCGCGCACGCGGCTGCGCTATCTTTACGGCCTCCGGCATTCTATCCACCGCGCGGAGGATGACAGAGTCGAAGCTCTGCTCCGGGGGCAGCTCCTCGACCCGTCCCCCATAGACTTCGGCTCGCAGGCCCAAGCTGCGAACTGCTTCACGAAGAAATGCGGCCTTCTTCGACTGAGATTCTGCTAGGGTCACTCGAATCTCGGGACGGCAGAGGGCAATAGGAATGCCGGGGAAGCCCGCCCCGGAGCCAAAGTCAAGCAAAGTATCAATTCCCTCGGGAAGATACCTCGCCGCGCCCGCGGATTCCACGAAATGACGCCGGACGAGCTCCTCAGGCGATCGGGTGGAGGTCAGATTCATCCGTGCGTTCCAGCGGACCAACAGATCCAAATACAGCGAAAAGCGGCCCCCTACTCCCGGCGGCAGCCGCACTAGACCCCCGGCGCACAGTGCTTGCTCGATCTGTTCTGCGCTGGGGTTCACACTTTACCTGGCTTTCCCGGGAGAAATGAATGAGGGATGGTCTATTTGGCTTCGTCAGATATCGCAACCGAAGCTTCGATGGGGTGTGGCCGCCAGTCGCGAGCCGCGGCTACGAAGGCGGCAAAGAGAGAGCGCGATGCAGCGCTCGCCTCATACGTGCGCTCCGGATGCCACTGCACCCCTAAGACAAATTGGGTCGGCGTCTCCCCTTCGAGGGCCTCAATCACACCGTCTTGCGCGCTTCGTGCGACCACTCGCATGTCGTCTCCCGGCTGGCCCACTGCCTGATGGTGACTGGAGTTCACAGAAAGCTCGAGCACCTTCTCCTTGGGCACTGCCTCCCCCGTCGGGCCCAGGATGCCGGAGATCCGCGAATCACCCCGAATGGCAATCACGTGAGCGTGCTGCACCTCCCGTCCGGGCCGGTGGTTTACCGGAGAGAGAACGTTTTGTTCGCGCTGAAGGCTGGGTAAATCCTGAATCAAGGTCCCGCTTTTCCATACGTTTACCGATTGCATCCCATAGCAAATTCCAAAGAGCGGTTTTTGCAGGTTGAACGCATCCTGCAGGAGCAGCTCATCGGCTGCTTCCCGCAGCGGGTCTTTGGGATTGCATTTGTCGGCGGGGCGCTCTCCATACTTTTCCGGGTCGATATCGGCCGGGCTTCCGGGCAGCAGCACTCCGGAACAAGAACTGATGATCCCGGCCAGGATTGCGGGGGGCTGATCCAGGGGCAACTTGACCGCGGTGCCACCCGCTTGCTCCACGGCATTCGCGTAGACCGGCCAAGATCGCCGGCTGTAGTCGGGATCGATCGCGCTGGGCTCGGGAATGGCGATGCGTGGGGACCTGGGATTCATAGGGTCGCCTTTCCTGGTGCGGTGAGTGTTTTGCGGGCTGCCGCTCCGGACGGGCTAAAGTCCCCGATCAGCCGCGAAATCTCCGCTTCGAGCCGCGCGGTGAGCAGATCCGCTTGCCGTACGGTATAGCCCGTGGTTTCAATGGCTTCGCCGATCACCAGCCGGACCAAACCGGGCCGAAAATGACCCGAATGTATCGGCAGCAACTCGCGCGTGCCGATCAGAGCCATTGGGATCAAAGGCGCCTGGGCCCGAATCGCCAGGAATGCGGGACCATTCATGAATGGCTGCAACTCCCCGTCCTCCGTGCGGCCGCCTTCCGGGAAAATAAATAGGGGCATACCCGCTCGTAGCACGCGAAGAGCGCGGCTCAACCCGGAGACTGAGCTTCCGCTCCCTCCATTGTCCACCGACACCGGAATATGGCCGGATCGGTTCAGGTGCCACCCGATAAAAGGCCACTTCCACAACGACTGCTTGGCCAGAATGCGGAATTGAAAGGGAAGCTTGGCAAAAATGACCGGTGTATCCATGTATGACGCATGATTGGATACATAGATCGCCCACGGTCGTAAATGCTCCCGCCCGACTACCTCGACCCTTGCGCCTGCAATCGGGAGCAAAACTCGAGCCCATTGCCGCGCGATCCGGTGCTGTAATTTGCCATCCTTCTCCCAACAGGAGACACCGAGAGAGAGCGCTCCAAAGAAGGCGGTGGCCAGAAAGAAGCAGGGGGCCCTGCCGGCATTCGACCGCAAACGGCCGGCCGTGGAGAGTGGCTGCAATACCGGAGCATTCATCGGCGCACCATCTCGGCTGCCGGCGAAGAGCGCGCGCTAAGCGCTTCCCGTATCCTTCCGACCAGATAGACCGAACCCGTGGCTACCACCAACCCTCCGGGAGGAGTGATCTGGAAAGCCCGATCAAGAGCCGCCTGAGGATCGCTCGCCATCTCCGCGACGCTGCCAGTGGCTTCCGCTGCTGCCGCCAAATCCAGCAAAGACGCACTGCGGGGGGAGGGAACCTCGGTCAGCACCAGGCGGTCGAAGCGGGGAAAGAGAATTTGCGCCATCTCCGTCAAGGGCTTGTCTTTCAAACAGCCAAATACCAGGGTAAGCGGCTCCGGGAGGGCCGAGACCGCGGCCCGGAGAGCCCAGGCCCCGGCGGGGTTGTGCCCGACGTCGAGCAAAACCCCGGGTTTGCCGTCCCGGCCGGCGAATCGCTCCAGGCGGCCCGGCCAAACTGTGCGGCGTATGCCGGCCTCGATCTCGACGGCGCTTATATCGTAACCATGATTGATACTTAATTCAACGGCTGTGGCGACGGCTAGCGCTAGATTGCGCCGTTGATGGACTCCGGATAATGGAGAATCAATTTCGATGCGCTCGCCCATCACGGTAAGCGGGTATCGGTTGCCGGCCGCCTGCCCAGCTTC